>Ga0233425_10010585_pt1 | contig 11167 bp, 7 predicted proteins | sample Watercolumn_Towu_2_FD_181712 | JGI IMG/M metagenome (GOLD analysis project Ga0233425, IMG submission 181712) | Freshwater microbial communities from Lake Towuti, South Sulawesi, Indonesia - Watercolumn_Towuti2014_140_MG | ecosystem: Environmental > Aquatic > Freshwater > Lake | place: Indonesia...
CTTCACGCCGTTTCGTTTCAGCGACCCCTCCATATAGTTCGTGAAGCGCTCGATCTCCTTCCTCCCCGGCGCTGCGGCGGCCAGCCGAAGCTGTCCGCCCGGACGGGCGCCCTTCTCGATCAACGTAACGTCGTGACCCCGCTCCCGGGCGCGGCAAGCCGCCTCCATCCCAGCGGGGCCGGCACCGACGACGACCACCCGTTTGGCGGGTCCGGCCTTCGGAACGGCGGGGTCGTCCTCCTTCCCCAGGGCCGGGTTTACCGAACAGCGGACATCGAGCTGTCCCAGGATCCGCTTATAGCACCCCTCGTTACAGGCGATGCAGGGCCGGACCTCCTCCTCGCGGCCATCCGCGGCCTTCTTCGGCAGCGCGGGGTCCGCCAGAAGGGGACGGCCGATCGCCGCGATATCCGCATTGCCCTTTGAAAGGACCTCCTCGGCCAGCGCAATCGTGTTGATCCGGCCCACGGCGATGACGGGAATCCTTAGCGCCTTCTTGAACTCCGCGGCGATCGGAACGAGACAAGCCGTTCGCGTCATCATGGGAAGCGTCCGCATCACCTTGTGCGCCTCGCCAAGATCCTCGATCTTTTTCCCGCCCACGGTCCCCGCGGAGACGATCAGGCCGTCGATGCCGGCAGCCTCGGCCAGCCGGGCGATGCCGATCATCTCGCTTATACCCAAACCGCCTTCGATGTACTCATCCCCGCTGATCTTGATCGTCAGCGGATACGCTTGTCCCAACCGTTGCCGAATCCCCCGGATCGTCTCCAGAAGAAAGCAGGTCCGGCCGGCCAGGTTCCCGCCATACTCATCGGTCCGCTGGTTCGTCAGCGGGGAGAAGAAGGACGGGACGAGATAGCCGTGGGCGCAGTGGATGTCGACGCCGTCGAATCCCGCCTCTTTGGCCCGAACGGCCGCCTCGACATGCGCCCCGATGAGGCCTTCAATCTCTTCGCGCGTCAGGGCCCGCGGCGTTTCCGCCCCCGCATAGGGGGGGACGGCCGAGGGGGCCACCGGCTGAATCCCGGTGACCTTCGAAGAAGCCCTGCCCCCGGCGTGGTGGATCTGGAGAAAGATCCGGGTATCGTTATTCAGCCCGTGGACGGCGTCCGTCAGCCGCTTCAACCCCTCGACATGCCTCTGCGAGGAAAGACCAATCTGCCGGACATAGCCCTTGCCTTCGGGGGTGAAGTAGGTCCCCTCCACCAGAATCAGGCCGATTCCCCCCTTCGCCCTTTCCCTGTAATAGGCGATCAATTTGTCCGTGACCATGCCCTCTTCCGTGGCGTAGTTCATCGTCATCTGGGACATGGCCAGACGGTTCTTGAGAGTGAGGCTCCCGATTCTGCAGGTCTGAAATACGGTGGGATAAGGCATTGTTGCTTAAACTCCTTTCTGGTTCATCCGGTCGTCACTCTTGCCGCACCTGTCTGAAAATCGCTTCCTTGATTTTGCTGTCCATAAACCCTTAATGAAATTTTTGATCGATCGAGACGATTTCCTTAATGACGCCGAACTGTTTTTCGTACTTATCGAGATTTTCTTGAAGTGCATGAATGATCCTTTTCACATGCGAGGGCGTCACGATGATTCTCGATACCAGATGAACGCCGCTGGGCGAGTTCAAAAGCCAGTCCAGGATGAATTCGTCGGCGCTATGCGAGGCGATCATGTTGTTGCTGTATTTGCCCCTTAAAATGTCATCCCCGGTGTTGATCTGAATTTCCGTTGTTTGCTGGATTTTGGCTTTATCGTCCATGATCTCCTCCAGGAAATTCCCTTCTTACTTCTTCACCGCTGCCATCGCGTCGCTCAGCAGCTTGACGCCTGCCTTGGAGGCGGCGATGGACTCGGTCAGACTTTCGCGGGCCAGGCCGGGGTTATGGAAACCGTCCGAGTTCTCGGCGGTCCAGTATTCCCACAGCACGTGGGCTTCCTCGTGCTTCTCGCGCGCCTGGTCGAGCGCCGCGGGAGAAACGCCCATGCGCTGGGCCGCGGCATAGGCGTCGATCAACTGCCCCAGCCAGTACTCCGCCTTGCGCATTTTCCCTTTCGTGTAGTTAATGATCGATTCGATTTCGTAGAGTTTCTTCTCGACCGTGCTGTCGGGGTGACAGCCGAGGCAGGAGGCCTTGACGGTCTGCTTGGGTTTGACCATCCCGTGGGTCGAGAACATCCTGCCGTCTTTACCTTTCTGCTTGGGCATATGGCACTGGTGGCACTGCACACCCGCCCTGTCGTGAACGCTGCCGGCATAGGTCTCCGCTTCGGGGTGCTGAAGCTTGATCAGGCGGGCGCCGGTCACGGCGTGCCTGAAGTCGAAGAAATCGAGGTCCCGGTAATGCTTCAGGAGCTGCAGCGCGTTCTTCAGCGGGAAGTGGTTGGTGCGGCGGTCGGTGAAGGTGACCGGCTTGCCGTCGCTCCACTGGGCGCCGCCGCCGCAGTTGTATTCCACGTGGCACTGGGCGCACATCATGCGCGAGTCGGTTTTTCCCATGACGCCGATCTTGCGGAAGTCATCGCGGAAGGCGATCACCTTCAGATCGGTCTTGCCCTCCTTGGCAAAGATGTTGTTCTTGACGTCCTTTTCGATGGCCAGGATCATGGCGTCGCGGACGATGCGGGGCTGGGTCCCGTGGGGGTCGTGGCAGTGGATGCAGCCGACCGGGTTGTGGGTGTCCTTGGCCACATCCACCACGCTGGAGGTGCGGTCCCATTTGGCCTTGGGATCCTTGTCGCCCATGAACTTCCATTTCAGGATATGGTCGGACGATTTGCACTGGATACAGGTCGGATTGCCGGCCATGGCGGTTTCCTTCAGTTTGAAGGCAGGGCCCCGGTCGGTCAGCACATCCCAGGTCTTGCCGGTTTTATCGATCCCCCTCCAGCCCTCCTTGAACTGAAAACGGCCGCCCTGGAAACGATCCACCACAAACTGGTCGATGACCATGAAGGCATGACCGCGCGGCTCGTTGTGCTCAAAGGTAAATCCATAGGGCGTAAGCAATTTATCCTGCATTGGCGAACGGCCCGCGGGAACGCCCTTTTCCCTGCGGGCGCCGCCGTCGCGGTTCACATTGAAGAAACTTGCCATCTGGTTTTTGTGGCACTTTCCGCAGAGCTGCTGGTCGATGATCGTCACCGGCCTGTGCTTCTCGGGATCGTCCATGTGGGCGTCGAACTTGGAATGACAGGTCGTGCAGGCGAGTTTGGCGTGCTTCGATCCCTCTTTGAGAGCCTTGATCTCGTCGTGACACTCGTAACATTTCGCCCTTATGTCATCGGCCACTTTTGCCGGCTTCGCTTTGGCTGCAAAGATCATAGCGGGAATCAGCAATAGGAAAATGACGCTCACAATGGCCGTACCCAGGGCAAGATTTTTCTTCAACATGATGGTCTCCTTTCTCTTATCTGCATTGATTAAAAATTATTATCCAATGTGACGAACCGCCGTTCCTGCGATACCCGCCGCAAGCCTGCGCCCCGCACCTAATCGGAAAAACCGTAGAGCGCCGCCGGGTTCCCGACCAGGAGCCGTTGCCTCAGCGCCCCGTCCGGCGCCCACTCGGCGACCAGGTCGAAAAGCGCCGCGTCGTCGGGCTTCTGGTCCCGCTCCGTCGGATGGGGCCAATCGCTTCCCCAGACCATCCGCTCCGGTGCCGCTTGAAGAAAGGCGCAGGCAACCTCGGTCTGGTCGGCGTAGGTGGGCGGGCCGACCTTGCTGTCCTGGTAGATGCTCGAGAGCTTGACCCAGGTTTTCCCCTTGTCGATCAACCTGCGGATGATCCCGAAGGCCGGGTGGTTGAGACCCTGCGGTAGCGGAAGACGGCCCATATGGTCGAAGACGATCGGCGCGACAATGCGCATGAGCAGCGCCTCGTACTGCGCGATCTGGTCACCCCGCAGATGGAGCTGAACGTGCCAGCCGAGGTCGTTGACACGCCTGGCCAGGGGTTCGATCATCTCGAAGCCGGTCACCGACGTGGAGGGGTCGAAGAGGGTGAAGCGGATTCCCCGGATGCCTCCATCCGCCATCGTTTTCAGCTCGCCATCCGTGATTTCGGGAGTAACGACCGCCACCCCCCGGGCATCGGCCAATCCGAACTGTGCGATAGCATCCAACGTAACGGCGTTTGCCGTGCCATAGGCGCTGGGCGTCACGATCACAGCCCGTGTCGTTCCGATCCGTTTCTGGAGATAGCGGTACTCCGCGGCGCTGGCGTCCGTCACGAGCCGTTTGGCAGGTCCGGGGGGCGGAAAACGGCGGTCGAAGATGTGGAGGTGGCAATCGCAGGCGTTCGCCGGCGCCTTCAGCTTCGGCATCGCCATGCCTCCGGAATTGGCCACGGTCACCACCAGAGGATAGGGGCCCTCCGCCGCCTTCGCGTACGCATCCTCCACCAAGCGGAGGGTCTTCAGGTTGTCTTGTGCCGTACTTTCGAAGGGTATTCCCGACCGCAGGCAGGCGACGAAGTGCTGCATGCCGGCATCGAAGCAGTGCTGGTACTCCTTCTTCGCGTCGTAGGTCAGGGTCTGCCGTTCGGGCCCCATGAGGGTTAGGGTCTCCCTGTCGAGGATGACGCTCGCCCGGGTCCCGATCAGCTCCAGGCGGTCGGATACCGCGACCCCGAAACCGGGGGCAACGAAACTGCCGACCAGAACGACCGGCGCACCGGATAGGGTATCGAGCATGATCGTCGCCATCGTCTCACCCATGAGGCCGTCCTCCGTCTGCTTCGCCCGACAGGCGACGACGGCCATCTCTCCGACCAGATATCGCAGAACGTCGAGCTGATGGATCAGGGTCTCGCCGATCAGCAGGCGTTTCTCCCTGGCCATGGCCGGAAACTTGACGATAGCCGGACGCTGGCCGTCGGGGCCGGGCAGATAGCCGGACCGGAACATGGCCATCGCGACCTGGCGGATCGTCCCAACCTTGCCTTCTTTAATCCACGCTCCAATCTGCCTGAAGTCCGACCGGAAGCGGCGGTTGTCGTTCACCATGAGCCGAACGACGCCTTCGACCTCACCGACCAGTTTCTCCGACTCGGCCAGCGTGTCGGCCAGGGGCTTCTGGCAGAAGATGTGGACGCCCCGGGCAGCGGCCATCCGGATGTTCTCGGGATGGCTGCTCCGGGAGGAAGCGATGTCGATGATATCGAGGTCGTGCTTGGTCAGCATCTCGGCCACGTTGTCGTAATATGCGGGAATGCAGAACTCCTCGGCGCGGGCCCGGGCCTTTTCGACGGTTGGGTTGGCGACGGCCGTGACCTCGAGGTCGGGAACGGTCTTCCAGGCCAGAAGGTGATTGTAGGAGATGCTGCCGGCTCCGGCGAGGCCTACCTTCAGTGTCTTGTTTCCCAGTGGTTGCATAAATACTCTCCCTATGTCCGCATTCTAAAAAATGAAGCGGGATTATTCTATATCTAACCGAGGTGGAGCCGGAACAGGGCGTTTATGCCTGGCCGGCCTTGGCCACAGACCTCATCTTTCTCAACCGGCCCCATAGCAGCGGACCCGCCAGGACGAGACATGCGCCTGCCACCAGGGCGCCGGCGATCGGGCTGGCGACAAAGATCGCAGCGGAGCCCTGCGACATGGTGAGCGCCTGGCGGAAGGTCACCTCCGCGAGGGGGCCAAGGACCACGGAAAAGACGAGGGGGGCCTGGGGAAAGTCGAGCTTCTTCATCGCGTACCCCAGAACTCCGAAAGCCATCATGACCCAGACGTCGAAGAGGCTCCCGCCGAGGGTGTAGGCCCCCATCACGCAGAAAACAACGACCAGGGCCATCAGGATGGCAAAGGGGATGCGGAGCATCCTCACAAAGGCGGGGATGAACCCGACGTTCAGGATCAAGAGCAGTACGTTGCCGATATACATGCTCGCGATCAGCCCCCAGACAAAGTCGGGATTCTTCGAAAAGAGCAGCGGACCGGGACGAAGCCCCCAGATCACGAAGGCCCCGAGCATTACCGCCGTGGACGCGGAGCCCGGTATGCCCAAGGTCAGCAGGGGGACCATCGCGCCAGCGGTCGCGGAGTTGTTCGCCGCCTCGGGTCCCGCGACCCCCTCAATCGCCCCCTTGCCGAACCGTTCGGGTTCACGGGAGAGTTGCTTTTCTACGCCATAGGACATGAAGGCCGCGACGGTTGCCCCGGCAGCGGGGAGAATGCCCACCATAAAACCCAGGACCGTGCCGCGGAGGATCGGCCAGAAAGATGCAGCCCACTCCTTTGCGGTGGGGAAGATGTCACTAAGGCCCAGCCTCGATTCGATGAACTCCATCCGATAATTCTGCTCGAAGGCGAGCAGGACCTCGCCGATCCCGAAGATCCCGACCGCCACGGTCACGAAATCGATCCCGCCGAGCAGATCGATATTCCCGAAGGTAAAACGCGAGCGGCCCGAGAGGGGATCGTTTCCCACGGTCGCAACGAGCAGGCCCAGCACGATGGCCACAAGGGTCTTGGAGCGGGACTCCGAGGCAAAGCCGACGAGGCTCGTGAAGGCGAACAGGAAGAGGGTGAACTGCTCGGCGGGCCCGAACTTGAGGCCGAAGGTCGCGACGGGCGCCGCCAGAAACATGAGGCCGACCACGCCGATCGATCCGGCCACGAAGGATCCCACCGCCGAGACGGTCAACGCCGCGCCGGCGCGCCCTCTGAGAGCCATCTGGTACCCTTCGACCGCGGTCATGACCGAGGCGGACTCGCCGGGAACATTCACCAGTACCGATGTGATCGTCCCTCCGTACATCGATCCGTAGTAGATCCCCGCCAGCATGATGATCCCGCCGGTGGGATCCATGCCGAAGGTCAAGGGGAGTAGGATCGCGATCCCTGTCGGGGCACCGATTCCCGGCATTGCCCCGATGAACGTGCCGAAGATGCAGCCGATCGTCCCGAAGAGCAGATTGGCTGGGGTGAGCGCCACGCCGAATCCCCGCAGGAGCATGTCGTAGGTGTCCATGTTGGATGCTCCTCCTAAAAGCCGAGAAATCCCCGCGGCAGGGAAAATTTCAGCCACCTCTCAAAGATCAGGTGCAGACAAACGGGGGTAGCTGCTGCGATGATCAGGATCGCGGTCCACCGGCCCCGGAGATAGATCGTCAGAAAAACCAGCAGGAACAGCCCCACGGCCAGGAGCATCCCCAGCGGCAGGATCGCCGCCGTCAGGGCGGCAATGCAGCACAGGAGGACCGCAAGGCGAAGGGCCGATTCCCTGTCGGCGAACCACTTAGTGTTGCCGCCCCACTTGGTCAGGGTACCCTCCAGAAAAACCCCGACGGCGCCTACCGCCAAACCAATCGCCAGCAAAAGGGGCAGGAACCCGGCGCCGGGGATCCCGGGGCCGGACCAGATGTTTAGCCTCCAGGCCTCGATCCCCACGAAGCCCGCCCCGGCCAACAGGACGAGCGCGCTGATCAGGTCTGTGTGACGCATGGCATACCTCCGGCGAATCCGTCCGCGGGACCATGCCCGCGGCAAGCCGTCTATTTTTTCATCACCCCGGGGATGGCCATCAGCTTACGGACGAGAGCCTCGCTGTTGCGCAGATAGTCCCCGAACTCCTTGCCCCCGAGAAAGGCCGGGACCACCATGGTGTCCTTGATGTATTTGTCCCATTTGGCCGTCTGGGTGACGCGCTTCATCAGGTCCACGTAGTACGTTGCCGCCTCTGCCGGCACATCCGGGGGGGCAGTGACGCCGCGGAAGTGGCTGTCGAAGATCACGTCGAAGCCCTGGTCCCTGAAGGTAGGCACATCGGCCATTACCCCGGGCAGGCGGGCCTTGCTCGCCACGCCCAGGGGGCGGATCTTCTTGACGGCGTAATGGTCCACCGCCTCGGAGGGGTTCAACCAAGCACCCTCGACGTGGCCGCCAAGAAGCGCCAGCGTGGCCTCGGCGCCGCCCCGAAACACGATGTAGTTCAGCTTGATCCCGGCGACATTCTGGAACAGCGCATCGACGAAGTGGTCCTCGCTCCCGATCGAGGCCCCGCTGAGCTTGATCGAATTGGGAGCCTTTTTGGCCGCCTCGACCAGGTCCTTGAGCGACTTGTACGGCGAGTTCCAGGGGACCCAGATCATCTGCTCATCGAGCAGGTAGCGGGCGATGGGCGTGAGGTCCTTGAGGCTGTATGGGATCGTTTCCATGAGCGGGACCGCAAGGTTGGTCCAGGTGGCAAACATGAGGGTGTGGGGGTCGCCTTTCTTTCCCATGACATGACCCAGGGCGACCATGGCGTTCCCGCCCACCCGGTTTTCCACCACAAAGGGCACGGGCGCAAGCTTCTCCGATTCGATGATGGCGACCACCTGTCTGGCGATGATGTCGCTTCCCCCGCCGGCTGCCCAGGGGACGATGTACTGCACCGGTCGCGACGGTTGCCATGCCGAAAAGCCCATTACTGGGATAAGGCATACCGCAATCAATAACCCCAAGATCAAGGTTGATTTCATCAGATGCGTCCTCATTGTCCATCCTCCTTTTTGAGATTTATTATTCACTCTTGCATGGTTCTCGAAATCCGTCAATTATTAACAAGGCCCTGACCGATAAGACACCAGATCAGAGGAAGCTGCCCTTTGCCCAGTGGACGCAGGACTCCAGAAGGTTGAGGGAGAGGCGTAAAAGTCAAGGGGGAAATTGTCTCTCTGTCAAGCCAAAGTAGAAATGTCCTGTGTAAGTGACTTCAAAATTTGATAATACACCTGCGGCTCCTTGCGTTCCACCACCTGCTCGGCGGCAAGCGCCATGCGCAACAGGCTTACCTCATCCCACGCCCGGCCGATGACCTGCAAGCCAATAGGCAGACCCTTTTGCGTATAACCGACCGGGAAAGTGATCGCGGGCAGCCCCGTCATATTCGCGACGGTGGTGAAGCGCATGATTTCGATGGTGGTCGTCAAATCGGATTCACCGCCGGGCAGTGCGCCTTTCTTGATCTCCGGCGCGGCGATGCCCGTGGTGGGTGTGAGGATGATGTCGGCTCGCTGGAAGGCGTTTTTGAAATGCCCGATCATCCGTGTGCGGATGCGCTGTGCAGTTACGTAATCCGTTGCGGTGAATTGACGCGCCAATGCAAGAATGACGCGAACATCCAGTCCGTGTTCCCTGTGATGTTCCTTGTAGGAGGCTTGCATGGCTTGCGCCATTTCGCTGGCAATGGTGACGCTGTGCGCGATGCGGTTTGCCTCAAGGTTGGGAATGACGATCTCAACGATCTTGCAGCCCATTTTTTCATATTCCCCGAGCATGGCATCACAGGAGGCGACAACTTCCGGGTCTGCATGGCGGAACCAATCCCGGTACACCCCGAGTTTGAGCCCTTTGAGGTTTAGATCATCCCAGCCTTTCAGGGCTGGCAACGGTTGGTGCAGCGACGTCGGGTCTCTCGGATCGGGACCTGCGATGACGGCGTAGGTCACCGCTGCATCAGCGGCGGAGCAAGCCAATAATCCGACGTGGGCGACGCTCCAATCCAGGGGATAGGCGCCGTGTTCGCTGATGCGTCCAAACGTGGCTTTCAATCCCACGAGTCCGCAAAACGATGCGGGAATGCGGATCGAACCGCCGCCGTCCGCGCCGATGGCAACGGGCGCGAGTCCCGCCGCAACCGCCGTGGCGGAACCGCTTGAACTGCCGCCAGTGAAATGGTCTGTGTTATAAGGGTTGCGGGTGGTGCCGTGATGCGGATTCAAGCCCGTCACGTTGATGCCGATCTCGTGCATGTTGGTTTTACCGATCAGCAGCGCTCCCGCGCCTCGCAGCCGCGCAACGGCGGTTGCATCTTCTTTGGCGGGCGTCTTCCCCAGAAACGCCGTGCCGACGGTGGTTGGATACGGCGTCACATCGATTTCATCTTTGATCGCCACGGGCACGCCATCAAAAATACCAAGCGGCTTACCCGCCCTGATTCTCTCCGTCGACTCGAGCGCCTGTCTCATGACATCGTCACGATTAACGGCGATAAATGCCTTTAAGGGCTTATCGCCCGTATCGCTCGCCTCTATCGAAGCCAAGACTTTTTCCGCAACTTTCACCGGCGTGAAACTTCCATTTTGATAAGCATTTGCGAAATCAAATATGCTGGCAAATTGAAACCCCTTGATCCTGGAGGCGTTGCGAGGCCATTCGCTGTCCACAACCGCGGACGCCCCCTTTTGTAATGCACCGGTGAAATGGATGGGATGATGCGTGGGGTTTTCGGAAAAATGTTGTTTGCGCAGCCAATTCAGGCCCGCGCTTTCAAACAGGCTCGGCGTCAGCAATGTGCGCAGCGGGCTTTCGACCAGCGCCGCAAAAAGCCTCAACATCCCGCCGGCCAGATAGGGAAGTTTCACGGATTTCAAATCATACACATTTTCATTTTCCATTTTTACATCCGCAACAATACCGATTGATCGGTTACGTTGAGTGGAGTTGTTTCTGAATCTCTTCCTCTTGCAGGACGCGCCGTAGGACTTTGCCGATCATGGATTTTGGCAAGCTTTCCCGGAATTCGATAAACTTCGGCGCCTTGTACGAGGCAAGGGCCTTTTGGCAGTGTTCCTGGATCTCCTCGCACGTGGCCCGGGCGCCCGGCTTGAGGACCACCCAGGCCTTGACGGCCTCGACCTGGTAGGGATCGGAGACCCCCGCCACGGCCACCTCCTGTACGGAAGGATGCTGCTGAATGATCTCCTCCACTTCGCCGGGATAGACCTGATGCCCGCTGGGCTTGATGAGATCCTTCTTGCGGGAAGTGATGAAGAGGTAACCGTCTTCATCCAGATGGCCGATGTCGCCCGTGTAGAGCCAGCCGTCCCGGAACATTTCCGCCATGGCCTCGGCCCTTCGCCAGTAGCCCTTCATGAGGTGGGGGGCCTGGGCAATGATCTCGCCTGCCTCCCCCGGGGCCATCTCTCGTGTGCCTGTCTCGATATCGACGATGCGGATGATCGTATCGGGCGTGGGAAGCCCCACGGCCCCTTCCTTCCAAGGGCCATAGATGGGCCCCATGGCCAGCAGGCCCGATTCCGTCAGCCCGTAGGCCTCCACGATCCTGCCGCCCGTCGCCGCCTCGAATCGCTTCTTCAGCTCAGGCAGCAGGGGCATGGCGGCGGCGACGCACATCTTCATGGACCGGAAGTCGACCTTGCCGGAACGGACATCCGGATGG
>Ga0233425_10010586_pt1 | contig 11165 bp, 9 predicted proteins | sample Watercolumn_Towu_2_FD_181712 | JGI IMG/M metagenome (GOLD analysis project Ga0233425, IMG submission 181712) | Freshwater microbial communities from Lake Towuti, South Sulawesi, Indonesia - Watercolumn_Towuti2014_140_MG | ecosystem: Environmental > Aquatic > Freshwater > Lake | place: Indonesia...
ACCCTCTCAGTCCGCCGATCCGGCGAACTCCCCGTGCGTACTGCGCCAAGCGTACCCGTGGCGGCGCAGTTAGCGTGCTCACCGTGACGACGCCCGCCACGACGCCCACCAGTCCGTTGGCGACGGCTGCCACGGCGCCCACGAGTCCGTTGGCGACGGCCGCTGCGCCGCCGCGCGAGACCATCGTGCGCATGACAGCCGCGGCCCGCGAGCGCCTCCTCGCGCTGCGCGACGCCGAACCCGAGGGTGACCGGCTGGGCCTGCGCCTCGAGGTCATCTCGGGGCCGGGCGAGGAGTTTCGCTACGACCTCGTGTTCGAGGAGGTCACCAAGGCGGCCTTCACCGACGAGGTGCGCACGATCGACGGGCTCAAGGTGATCGTTCCGTCCAAGGACCTCGACCTGCTGCACGGGTCCGAGCTCGACCACACCGACGAAAAGGGCCTGATCATCCGCAATCCCAACCGTCCCAAGGCCCCGGCGGTCGAGGGCCTCACCCGCGACGACGAGACGTCGGCGGCGGTGGAGACGATCGTCGCGTCCGAGGTCAACCCGATGCTCGCGGCGCACGGCGGTTTCGTGACGTATGCGGGCCACGACGGAGAGGGCACGGCGTACTTCACGATGGGCGGCGGCTGCCACGGGTGCTCGATGAGCCGCCAGACGATGCTCGAGGGGGTCCAGACGATGGTGTCGGAGCGGGTGCCCGCGATCACGCGCGTGCGCGACCTCACTGACCACACGACGGGCGAGAACCCCTACTACCGCTAGCCCCGCCCGCGCCGTGTGAGCGCGCACCCACGGAGGCCGGAGGGGGTCGGGGATAGGTTGGGGTCTCGCGACACGGCGCGAACGTGCCGGCGCGAAAGGGGAACACGATGGGGCGCACGGTCCGCGCAGCGTTGCTGCAGACCAACTGGACGGGCGACAAGGCCTCGATGATCGACGCACACGAGGCCGCGGCCCGCACGGCCGCGGCGCAGGGTGCGCAGGTCATGTGCTTCCAGGAGTTGTTCTACGGCCCGTACTTCTGCCAGGTGCAGGACGCGAAGTACTACGCGTACACCGAGCCGATCCCCGACGGCCCCACGACGAAGCGCTTCCAGGCGGTGGCCAAGGAGCTCGGCATGGTGCTGGTGCTGCCGATGTACGAGATCGTCCAGCCGGGCCTCTACTTCAACACCGCCGCGGTGGTCGACGCCGACGGTCGCTACCTCGGCAAGTATCGCAAGCAGCACATTCCGCAGGTGAAGGGCTTCTGGGAGAAGTTCTATTTCACCCCCGGCACGGAGGGCTACCCCGTGTTCGAGACCGCCGTCGGCAAGGTGGGCGTGTACATCTGCTACGACCGCCACTTCCCCGAGGGGTGGCGCGCGCTCGGACTCAACGGCGCTGAGATCGTGTTCAATCCGTCGGCCACGAGCCGCGGACTCTCCGAGTACATCTGGCGCCTCGAGCAGCCCGCGTCGGCGGTGGCCAACATGTACTTCGTCGGCGCGATCAACCGCGTGGGCATCGAGAGCGAGTACGGCGACGACGACTTCTACGGCCAGAGCTACTTCGTGGACCCGGAGGGCAAGTTCGTCGGCGAGACGGGCGACCCCCACAAGCCCGAGCTCATCGTGCGCGACCTGGACATGGACAAGATCAAGATGGTGCGCGACCGCTGGGCCTTCTACCGCGACCGTCGGCCCGATGCGTACCATGAGATCGTGAAGCGCTGAGAGCGTCGATCACGCAACGGAGGCACGCATGGCACGCATCCTGATCAAGAACGGCACCGTGGTGAGCCCGTCCGGCCGCAGCGCCCAGGATGTGCTGGTGGACGGCGAGACCGTCGCGGCGCTCCTCGCGCCGGGCCGGGCCGATGCGATGGGCATCGTGGACGCGCGGGTCATCGACGCGACGGGCAAGTACGTGATCCCCGGCGGGATCGATGTGCACACCCACATGGAACTGCCCTTCGGCGGCACCGCGGCGAGCGACACCTTCGAGACCGGCACCATCGCGGCGGCGTGGGGCGGCGTCACGACCATCGTCGACATGGCGCTGCAGCGCTACAACGAGAACGTCCAGCTGGGTCTGGCCGAGTGGCACCGCAAGGCCGGCGGCAACTGCGCCATCGACTACGCCTTCCACCAGATCATCGGCGGCGTCGACGAGCAGGCGCTCAAGGACATGACCTACCTGGTGGACCACGAGGGCGTCACGAGTTTCAAGCTCTTCATGGCCTACCCCGGGGTCTTCTACTCCGACGACGGCCAGATCCTGCGGGTCATGCAGACTGCGGGGGAGAACGGTGCGGTCATCATGATGCACGCCGAGAACGGCATCGCGATCGACGTGCTCGTGCAGCAGTACCTCGCGCGCGGCGAGACCGACCCCAAGTACCACTCGTACTCGCGCCCGAGCCTGCTCGAGGGCGAGGCCACGCACCGCGCGATCGTGCTGTCCAAGGTGGCGGGTGGCGTCCCGCTCTACATCGTGCACATGTCGGCCTCGGACGCGCTCAACGAGGTGGCCGCCGCGCAGCACGAGGGCCTCAACGTCTTCGCCGAGACCTGCCCGCAGTACCTCTACATGACGCTCGAGGACCACCTCGCCAAGCCGGGCTTCGAGGGCGCCAAGTACGTCTGCTCGCCGCCGATCCGTTCCAAGCACGACCACCATCACCACCACGCGGACCTCTGGAAGGGCCTGCGCATGAACGAGCTGGCGATCGTGTCCACCGACCACTGCCCGTTCTGTTTCAAGGACCAAAAGGAACTCGGTCTCGGCAACTTCTCCAAGATCCCCAACGGCATCGGCGGGGTCGAGCACCGCATGGAGCTCATCTACCAGGGCGTGGTGCTCGGGGAGATCACGCTCGAGCGCTGGGTGGAGACCTGCGCCACGACCCCGGCGCGCATGTTCGGCATCTACCCGAAGAAGGGCATCATCGTGCCGGGTGCCGACGCCGACATCGTGGTGTGGGATCCCAACGCCACGACGAAGATCGGCATCAAGGACAAGCACCACATGAACATGGACCACTCCGCGTGGGAGGGCACGGTCATCGACGGCAAGGTCGACACGGTGCTGTCCCGCGGCATGGTCGTGGTGGAGCACGACACCTTCAAGGGTCGCAAGGGTCACGGCCAGTACGTGAAGCGCGGCCTCTGCCAGTATCTGCACTAACGCGAGCCGCAGAAGGAGCCATCGTGCGCACCATCCACCACTGGGTCAACAACAAGGTCGTGGCCGGCACCTCGGGGCGCACGGGCAAGGTCTACGACCCCGCAACGGGTGAGCACCAGGCCGACGTGTCGCTCGCGAGCGCCGCGGATGTGGACGCCGTGGTGGCCGCGGCCGCAGCGGCGGCCCCGGCGTGGCGCGCCACGGGTCTCTCGCGGCGCGCGGAGATCATGTTCCGCATGCGCGAACTCGTGGACGCCAACCGCAAGGAAATCGCCTCGATCCTCACGCGCGAGCACGGCAAGGTCACCTCCGACGCGCTGGGCGAGGTCGCGCGAGGCCTCGAGAACCTCGAGTTTGCGTGCGGCATACCCGCACTGCTGAAGGGCGGATACTCCGAGCAGGCCTCCACGGGCATCGACGTGTACTCGATACGCCAGCCCCTCGGGGTCGTGGCGGGGATCACGCCGTTCAACTTCCCCGCGATGGTGCCGATGTGGATGTTCGCCAACGCACTCGTGTGCGGCAACACCTTCGTGCTGAAGCCCAGCGAGAAGGACCCGTCGGCCTCCATGTTCGTGGCCGACCTGATGCGTCAGGCCGGGCTGCCCGACGGCGTGCTCAACGTCGTGCACGGCGACAAGGTGGCCGTGGACCGCATCCTCGAGCATCCCGGCATCGCCGCGGTGTCGTTCGTCGGCTCCACGCCGATCGCGCGCTACGTCTACGAGACGGGCACCCGCCACGGCAAGCGCGTGCAGGCGCTCGGCGGCGCCAAGAACCACATGCTCGTGCTGCCCGACGCCGATCTCGACATGGCCGCCGACGCGGCCGTGAGCGCCGCCTACGGCTCGGCGGGGGAGCGCTGCATGGCCATCAGCGTCGTGCTGGCCGTGGACTCCGTGGCCGACGACCTCGTGGGACGCATCGCGGCGCGGGTCCCGCGCATCAAGGTGGGTCCCGGCACCGACCCCGACGCCGAGATGGGTCCTCTCATCTCCCGCGAACACCGCGACAAGGTCGCGGGCTTCGTGGACGGCGCCGCCAAGGAGGGTGCGACCATCGTCGTGGACGGGCGCAATGGCGCACCGCGCGACGGGTTCTTCCTCAAGCCCTCGCTGCTGGACGGCGTGCGGCCCGGCATGCGGTGCTACGACGAGGAGATCTTTGGCCCGGTGCTCGGCGTCGTGCGCGTCGCGTCGTACGACGAGGGCGTGCGCATGATCAACGCCAACCCGTTCGGCAACGGGGTCGCGCTCTTCACCCGCGACGGTGGCGTGGCGCGGCAGTTCCAGTTCGACGTCAACGTCGGCATGGTCGGCATCAACGTGCCGATCCCCGTCCCGGTGTCGTACTACTCCTTCGGTGGCTGGAAGGCGAGCCTGTTCGGCGACCAGCACATGTACGGCCCCGAGGGCGTCACCTTCTACACCCGCGGCAAGGTCGTGACCTCCCGCTGGCCCGACCCCCGCACCTCCAAGGTGGACCTCGGCTTCCCGCAGAACCGCTGACGCCCGTGGACATCGGCGTCGTCCTGCAGACCACCCCGCCCGCGAGTCGGGTGGTGGATCTCGCGCGCAAGGCCGACATGTACGGCTTCTCCCACGTGTGGACCTTCGACAGCCACATCCTCTGGGAGGAGCCCTTCGTCATCTACAGCCAGATCCTCGCCGAGACGCGTCGCGTGGTCGTCGGCCCGATGGTGACCAATCCCGCCACCCGCGACTGGACGGTGACGGCGAGCCTGTTCGCCACGCTCAACGAAATGTACGGCAACCGAACGATCTGCGGCATCGGGCGGGGCGACTCCGCGGTGCGCGTCACCAACGGCAAGCCCACGACGCTCGCGACGCTGCGCGAGTCGATCCACGTGATCCGCGAGCTGGCCAACGGCCGGGGCGTGGACTACAAGGGTTCCACGATCCGCTTCCCTTGGGCCGACGCGAGCCGTTGCGAGGTGTGGGTGGCGGCGTACGGGCCCAAGGCGCTGCAGCTCACGGGTGAGGTGGGCGACGGCTTCATCCTCCAGCTCGCCGACCCCGACATCGCCGCATGGACGATCGCGGCGGTGCGCACGGCCGCGACCGACGCGGGGCGCAATCCCGACGACGTGACGATCTGCGTGGCGGCGCCGGCGTACGTGGGCGACGACATCGCGCACATGCGCGAGCAGTGCCGTTGGTTCGGCGGCATGGTGGGCAACCACGTGGCCGACATCGTCGCGCGCTACGGCGAGGACTCGAGCGTGCCGAAGGCGCTCACCGACTACATCAAGGGTCGCGCCGGCTACGACTACAACGAGCACGGTCGTGCGGGCAACACGCACACGAGCTTCGTGCCCGACGAGATCGTGGACCGGTTCTGCATCCTCGGCGGCGTGGACGAGCACGTGCGGCGTCTGCGCGAGTTGCGCGAGATGGGCGTGGACCAGTTCGCCATCTACCTGCAACACGACGGCAAGGAGCGCACGCTCGAGGCCTACGGTGAGCGCGTGCTGCCGGCCATGGCGGAGCTGGCGCGCGCCAAGCAGTGAGCACCCCCGGGTCGCACGCGACCCGCCGATGAACCCGATCGCGCGTCGCATCGCCGCCCGCACGGGCATGTTCGTGCTCGCACTCAGCCTCGTGGCGCTCGCGTGGGAGACCTACAAGGCACTCGGGCCGGAGGACGGCGGCGCGCTGCTCGGAGTGCGGATCCTTCCGCGTACCGCGGACTTTGCGATGCCGCACGTCTGGGACATGTTCTCCCGCTACGGCCGGCCCGAGGTGCGCGGCTCGGATCGCCGCGTGTGGGTGGTCGTGCTCGCCGGTGGCTGGTACTCGTTGCGACTCGCCCTCGCGGGCTTCGCGCTCGGGACGGTCGTGGGCGTGGGTCTGGCGGTGCTGATGGCCCGCTTCCGCATCGTGCAGCGCGGCCTGCTGCCGTACCTCGTGGTCTCCCAGACGGTGCCGCTCATCGCGTTGGCCCCGCTCGTGGTGTCCTGGGGCGGCAAGCTCGAGATCGGCGGCTTCGTGTGGCCCCGCTGGCTGTCGGCCTCGGTGCTGGGGGCCTTCCTCGCCTTCTTTCCCATCGCCGTCGGCACGCTGCGGGGACTCAGCGCCGCACCGCCCGCGGCGCTGGAGCTCATGGCGAGCTACGCCGCGTCCTGGCGCCAGTCGCTGATCATGCTGCGCTTCCCGACGGCCGTGCCCTACATGGTGCCGGCGTTCAAGCTCGCGGCGTCCTCGAGCGTCATCGGCGTCGTCGTGGCGGAGATCTCGACCGGCCTCAAGGGGGGCATCGGCCGGCTCATCATCGAGTACGCCCGCGAGGCCACGGGCGACCCGCCCAAGGTGTTCACCGCCGTGTTCGGCGCCGCGGCGCTCGGCCTCACGATGGCCGGGATCGTGGGCATCGTGGACGCGGTGTTGATGCGCAACCGGCCGCGGGAGGAGCCGGCGTGAGCGTCACTTCGAACGCCACGGGGGATGTCGCCGTCAACGCGGCGGTCGTCGCGGACCGCGTGGACAAGACCTTCGCCACGGGCAAGGCGGCGCGCGTGGACGCGCTCATGGACGTGAGCCTCACGGTGCGCGCCGGCGAGTTCGTCTCGCTCATCGGTCCGTCGGGCTGCGGCAAGTCGACGCTGCTGCGCATCATCGCGAATCTTCTCGAGCCCACCTCGGGCACTGTGAGCGTCAACGGCAAGCCCGCCGCTCGCGCACGACTCGACCAGGACTACGGCATGGCCTTCCAGCAGGCGGGGCTCTTCGACTGGCGCACGGTGCGCAAGAACGTGGAGCTGCCGCTCGAGCTGAAGGGGTGGGACTCGGCCCGTCGGCGTGCGCGGGCCGAGGAGATGCTCGCGCTGGTGCAGTTGCCCGAGTTTGCCGACCACCATCCGTGGCAGCTCTCGGGCGGCATGCAGCAGCGCATCGCCATCGCCCGAGCCCTCGCCGCGCACCCCCGGCTGCTGCTCATGGACGAGCCCTTCGGGGCGCTCGACGAGATGACGCGCGAGTACATGCAGGGCGAGTTGTTGCGCATCTGCGCGCAGACGGGCACCACCGTCGTGTTCGTGACGCACTCGATCCCCGAGGCGGTGTACCTCTCGCAGCGGGTGGTGGTCATGTCGCCGCGGCCGGGGCGCATCACGCGGGTGGTGGAGGTGCCGATCGCGGGACCCCGCTCCGAGGACACGCGCAACTCCGAGGAGTTCTTCCGCTCCATCACCGCGGTGCGCGAGGGCCTTCGGGGCCACGGCGCGGCGGGAGCCGGCGCCGACGACCGATGATGCGGCGCGCGTTGCCCCCGCTCCTGACCGGCATCGGGTTCCTCGCGCTCTGGGAGGGGGCGGTCGCGGGCTTCGACCTCAAGCCCTACTTCCTCGCGCCGCCGTCGGCGATCCTGTCGCAGTTCACCACCAACTTCGCGCTCGTGCGGGGTGCGGCCACCGTCTCCGGTGCCAATGCGCTCGTCGGTCTCGTCGCGGGCACGGTGCTGGGCGTGGCGATGAGCTTCGTGCTGAGCCGCTTCCGGTTCCTGAGCCAGCTCATCACGCCGCTCGCGATCGCGCTCAATGCGATCCCGATCTTCGTGCTCGTCGCGGTGCTCAACAACATGTACTCCATCACGAGCGAGATCCCGCGCCGGGTGATGGTCACGCTCGTCGTGTACTTCATCGTGCTGGTCAACGTCGCGCGCGGACTGCTGCAGGTGCAGCCCACCCACCTCGAGCTGATGCGCTCCTTTGCCGCGTCGGACGTCACGATCCTGCGCAAGGTGCGCGTGCCCAACGCCGTGCCGTTCCTCGTGACGGCGCTCAAGATCGCGGCGCCCTCCGCGGTGATCACGGCGTTCGTGAGCGAATACTTCGGCGGCTCCCAGAACGGCCTCGGATCGCGCATCACGAGCAACATCGCCAACTCCAAGAATGCCGCAGCATGGGCCTACGTTTTGGCCGCCTGCCTGCTCGGGCTACTCTTCTACGCAGTCTCCATCATCTTGGAGGGCGTCACCCGCAGGGGCGGCGCGACACACGAACGGGCCACGGCCCGAGGGGGAAACACATGAAGAAGCGCACGGTGCGCGTGGCCTTTGCCGGCCTCGTCGCGATGTCGCTGATCGGTGCGGCCTGCGGTGGCGGCGACGACGCCGCGACCGAGGACACCACGGCGGCGGAGGAGGCTCCCGCGGAGGAGACCACCACCGAGGAGGCGTGCACGACACCCACGGCGGTGAAGTTGCAGCTCCAGTGGTTCATCCAGGCCCAGTTCGCCGGCTACTTCGCCGCGCAGGACCAGGGCTTCTACGCCGACCAGTGCCTCGAGGTGGAGATCGTCGAAGGTGGCGTCGACATCGTCCCGCAGCAGCAGCTGGCGGACGGCGCGGTGGACTTCGCCCTCTCGTGGGTGCCCAAGGCACTCGCGAGCCGCGAGGCCGGCGCCGACATCGTGAACATCGCGCAGGTCTTCCAACGCTCGGGCACGCTGCAGGTGTCGTTCAAGGACAAGGGCATCACCTCCGCCGCGGACTTCAAGGGCAAGAAGATCGGCAACTGGGGCTTCGGCAACGAGTTCGAGATCTTCGCGGGCCTCACCAAGGCCGGCCTGGACCCCGCCAAGGACGTCACGCTCGTGCAGCAGCAGTTCGACATGCTCGGCCTGCTCTCGGGTGACATCGACGCCGCCGAGGCCATGACGTACAACGAGTACGCACAGGTGCTCGAGGCCAAGAACCCCGACACCGGCGCGCTCTACACGGCGGACGACTTCAACGTCGTGTCGTACGAGTCCGAGGGCGTCGGCATGCTCCAGGACGCGATCTGGGCCAGCGGCGAGCGTCTCGCCAGCGACCCCGCGTACCGCGAGACGGCCGTCAAGTTCGTCGCCGCGTCGCTGCAGGGCTGGGCGTTCTGCCGCGACAACGTCGAGACCTGCCGCGACATCGTGGTGTCGAAGGGCTCCAAGCTCGGCGCCAGCCACCAGTTGTGGCAGATGAACGAGGTCAACAAGTTGATCTGGCCCGCCGCCAACGGCGCCGGCTACATCGACGAGGACGCCTGGAACCGCACCTCCACGCTCGCGCAGGAGACCAAGAACCTCGAGGGTTCGACGGTCCTCACCAAGGCCCCGGATGCCGCGTCGTACACCAACGACATCCTCTCCGAGGCGCTGGACCTGCTCGCCAGCCTGGGTGTCGACACGACCGGCTCGGACTACACGCCGGTCGCGGTCACACTGAATGAGGGTGGAAACTAAGTCGAATACCGGTCACGAAGGGGGCGGGTCGCTTCGGCGGCCCGCCCCCTTCGCGTCTATTCGGTGACGTTGCGGTCGGCGATCTCGAGCATCTCAGTCAGGGTTGGCGGTCTCGGGTGATCCACGTAGTGACTGCCCAACTGAGACTATCCGCGAGCTGCGATGACGCTTCGACTGAGCTGGGCTTTCCGTTAAGTGGCCCGCCCTTCAAACGCTCTGACGCCAAGACCTCATCAAACTCTCTGATCTTCGCTCTTTGAGCATCCGACAACGGCGACCGAGTGGGTACTTCTGCTCGCCCCGACCTGACGTCAAGCAAGTAGTCCTCCCCGAGGACTCCTGGAGCGCCGGTGAGGCCGCTCTGGCCGAATTGCACGACGGGCACCCCCTTCAGCCACGCCTGACGGACAATGGAGCCAGGAGGACTGAGAATGAGGCTTGCATGCTCAAGGCACCAGTCGGCGCTCACGGAGGACGAGAGGACCCGTACTCCTTCTCCATTCCTGATGAATTTCATCAACGACGGAACTCGCGATCGATATCGACTGAACTGATCTGGATGTTCGCGAACATATAAGGGCATTCTCGATTCGAGGGCTCGAGCCGCGAGACCAATCGCAACGGTTTGTTCGACAAACAGGCCAGCACGAGGTGACGTCGAGGCCTCGGGCTGGTATGCGAGAAAGTACACCGCGAATGGCGTCCGGGAATCGGGCGTTTCTCCGTGCTGTTCGAGGTGACGCCGCCATCTCCAGAGACTTACGCGCTCCCGAAAGGCAAACACGTTGTGGATCAACGAGCGCTGTCGTCGTTTTCGGTACAACTTTCGCAGTCTCCTCCACGTAGAGGCGGAGCGGCGCTGTCCTGCGGTGGGTAGTGCCCTGAGCTTGTCAGCCACAGTCGGCATCGATACCGCCAAGTGTCGTGGAGCGTCTCTGAGCCACCACGGAGACTGTTCATCGAGGATTTTCATTGGATCTCGTCCGTCACACTTGAAGCAGTAGGTGTCAACATCCATGCTGGTCGGCGGACGCGTATCTCCTGGTCGGGCAATGTGACTGGTCCGCGTGGCAAGGCCAGATTTTTCGTGGAATGCCAGAGCGATCCGAGTCCCATTCACCTTGAGAGCGTGATATCCGACAAAGGACCGTGCATCGTGAGGAACATCGACGAAGAGTGCATGAGTTGGTTGTATGTCCTCAATGAACTGAAGCCAGCCTTCGCAGAGCTTGAGAAACTCAACACGGCGACGGTCTAGCGAGTTGAAGTCAAGCGTGGTCGAAGATCTCGCGTCGCGGTCCATCATCCGCATCGCGTGTCCCTCAATTGGTCGGAGACTGTCGTACCACGACTCCGAAAGGGTGGGCCATGCCGTGAAGATCTCTGCGTTGTCGATGGCGAACGCCATTGAGGTCACAAAGCTCGGAAGCGGTCCTGTCTTTGGTGACGTGAGTGCAAAGAGTTTGGTATTGGACAGCCCCTGGTGCAGTTGTTGCAGGAATAAATGACGTGCGGTCGGATTCAGACCGCGTAGTCCCGCGATGATGAGACGATTATCGCTGCTGACTGACGCAGCCTCAGGAGGTACCTGCACGCAGGTCGTCCTCAGGCTTATTCGGCGACGTCGCGGTCGGCGATCTCGAGCACCTCGTCGAGGATCTCGAGGCCCATGTGCACCTCGTCCACGGGCGTGGTGCACGGCGGCACCACGTGGATGCGGTTGAAGTGCGTGAAGGGCCACAGCCCGCGCTGC
>Ga0233425_10010587_pt1 | contig 11164 bp, 5 predicted proteins | sample Watercolumn_Towu_2_FD_181712 | JGI IMG/M metagenome (GOLD analysis project Ga0233425, IMG submission 181712) | Freshwater microbial communities from Lake Towuti, South Sulawesi, Indonesia - Watercolumn_Towuti2014_140_MG | ecosystem: Environmental > Aquatic > Freshwater > Lake | place: Indonesia...
CTGCCCCTCCGCCCCCGGCCCCCCCGTCCCCGGCCCCTCCGTCCCCGGCCCCTCCGTCCCCGGCCCCTCCGTCCCCGCGGGCCTCAGCCCCGACCTCGCGGGAGGGGCCCCCTCCTCCGTCCCCGGCCCATCCGTCCCCAGGCCCTCCGTCCCCAGGCCCGGGCTGCGGCAAGTCGGTATGGGGCCGGCTGCCGGTGCGCGCACAGGAGGTCATTGCAAGGGGCACAAGGCAGCAGAGCCAGCAGCAGAGCCGATGATGCCGGCCGAACCGGCGCGGTGCGGGAGTCATGTCCAGTTCGTCTCCGTCCAGCAACCAGAGCCAAGAGATATCGCGGGACTCGCAGCAAAGCAAGGCCGGGCTTGCACCCGGGGACTCACAGAGGATCGCGACGGATGGCAGGACGGGTCCGGGCACGACTCCGCAAGGCCCGGAACCTCCTGGCACGTATCGACTACAGGCAGGAGGGGTCCGGGCACGACTCCGCAAGGCCCGGAACCTCCTGGCACGTTTCAAACGTCTGCTCGTTGAACCAGGCTGCGCACGCGGCCGCGCAGTCGCCAGAGACGCCGGCATCGGAGAGCGCTTCGCAGAACGCCTCGCACGGGTGGCAGGCCAGCGAGTAGGCCTGCGCGCAGGTGAGGTAGCAGCAGGAGTACGCGTCGCCGGAGCAGGTCTCGACGGGAGCGTCCGCGCATTCCTCCGTGCCATCGGCCTTCTGCCGGCCGCGGCTCCTGGTCCCGTCGGGGTTGCACTTGCATCCGCAGGGGTTGGTCTTGACGGACGCGGCGTCCTCGTCCAGGTCCTGGTAGCTGTTCGCCTCTGCTGCCTGCTCGGCCTTCACCCAGACGTCATCGACGGTAGCCGTGCTTCGGTCCACGGTGGCCAGGCCCTTCAGCAGCGCCGCGGTGTTCTCGGTGCCCAGCTTGTCAGGGGCTGATTCGAGGGGCTCGTCGTCCCCTGTGGCGACCAGGACGGAGCGAACCCCTGGCTGGGCCAGGAGCGGATCCTGGAAGCCACCGGAGTAGCAGGCCTCCACGATGGCCGTCATGTGGCACGAATTGATCTGGCTCAGCCATTCGCCAAGGCTGAAGGGGTCCGCCTCGTTCCAGAACGGTTGGTCCCCCATCATGACGTTCCAGTAGTCCTTCTGTTCCGGTGCGTCCTCCATGGTGGCATCTTCCGGGAACTTGAACAGCCTGCCGCTGCCGGAATCGTCCGCGCAGATGTATCCTTTGCCCGACCCGATCGCGATCTTGGACTTGCTGCACCACCAGGTGGCGCTGGCGTCCCCCTGCGTGACCTTCACCGCGTTCATGCGCATCCCATGCCCGGTGTAGTAGAAGAGGAGGCGGTCACAGCAGCGCATGCTGCCGGCCAGTGACTGCATGTGGGCCTGGAGCTCATCGCGGCAGGTCTGCCCTCCGCCCTGGCCCGCCTGGGCGCAATCGAGCTTGTAGAACTGGCTGCCCGCGACGGTCGACTCCGCGGGCAGGGAGTAGAGCCCTTTCACTTCCTTGGTCATGCGGGTCATGGAGTAGGTGAGCTTGTCATCGTACACGCCGCCGCCGGACACGAGCACCACGTAGTCCTTGGGCGGGTCCTCGCCCGGAGGACAGCCTTCCGTGGCCTTGAGCGGCTCGTTGAGCGGGAAGCGGGAGATGCTGTCGGCCCCGGGGAGGTCCTGGGGCACCGGGGCTTCCACGCCCGGGCTGCGGAAGACCTCGTCGACGTCTCCGGGCAGGGACGCGTCCAGGCCGAACACGGGCTCTCCCGCGACCAGGGGCCAGAACACGATGGGCAGGATGGTGGTGTCGCCCCCGTCCGTGGGGACGACGACGATCCGGCTGTCGTGGCCGAAGAAGGAACCAGGGGCATCGTCGATCCAGAAGACGTAAGCTGGCCCAGGGATGCCATCCGGTTCTTCGTCCGGCGGCGTGGAGAGGGGGAAGCCGACGACCTCGGTCCCGGCAGGCACCGCCGCGGTGAGCCCCAGCACGCGCACCGGGTGATCGAGCTGGTCAGGAAGCAGCACCTCGTCGAGCAGCCTTTGCCTCGCGGCGACATATTCCTCAGGCAGCTTCTCGGCCACCTGGTCCTCTGCGTCCCCGGAGCTGTCGCCGGAGCAGGCGCACCAGCAGGCGGTGGAAAGAGCCGACATCAGGAGGAACTGTGATGAGATGCGCATGAATCACCTCTCTCGAGCTATCTCCACGCGTTCCAGAGAGTACTTCGGCCCTCTGTCGACGGTCAATGCGGGCAGTTGTCGGGGCCAGAGCTGGTGCGGCCCGCCCAGCCTCTTTTCCAAAGGAGATATACGGGGACGCCGAGTGCGACGAGCCCCAGGCCGGGCCACGTGTACGCGGGCTTGTAGAGCAGGAGGACGAGCATCATGACTGCAGTCAGAGCGATGTACACGGCGGGCAGCACGGGGTAGGCGATGACTCTGTACGGCCGGGGGTGCTCCGGGAAGCGGCGGCGCAGCACGAAGAGGCCGGCGACGGTGAGCACGTAGAACAGGAGGCAGGCGAAGATCACGTAGTCGAGGAGGTTGCTGTAGGTTCCGGAGAGGGTCAGCAGGCAGGCCCACGCGGCCTGGAGCCAGAGGCCGGCGACGGGCACGCGGCCCTTCTCGGACAGGCGTCCTGCCGCGGAGAAGAAGAGCCCGTCCTTGGCCATAGCGAAGTAGAGCCTCGGGCCGGCCAGGATGATGCCGTTGAGGCAGCCGAAGGTGGAGACGACGACGACGGCTGCTATGGCGCCCGCGCCCCAGGGCACCAGCTTGCCCACCATGGCTGCTGCGACGCGCTGGTCGGGTGCGGCCGCTATTCCCTGGAAGCTCAGCACGTTGAGGTATCCGATGTTTGCGAGCACGTAGAGGAGCGTGACGCCTCCTGCTCCCGCGACGAGCGCCAGCGGCACGTTGCGCTGCGGGTTTCGGACCTCGGAAGCGACGAACGTGACGTTGTTCCAGGCGTCGGCAGCGAACATGGATCCGACCATCGCGGACCAGAACGCGACGAACAGGGACCAACCTCCAAGAGCGTTGCCGGCGGCATCCTTCGCGTCGAAGAGGCCGGGCTGGCGAATGGCTGCGTCAGGCTGGGCGAAGAGGAAGCCGACGACGATGACCGCGACGAGTGCGAGGGCCTTTCCGGAGGTGAAGATGTTCTGTATCCACTTGCCTGCGCTCAGCCCCTGGCTGTTGCTCAGGGTGAGCAGCAGGATGGCGATGATGCCGGCGAGCTGGGCCGTGTTGAGCCCCATGGTGATGGTGGATGCGCCGAGCTGGAACGTGGCGACCTTGAACAGCCAGTTGGACGCGGAGACCCAGGGGACGAGGATGCCGAGGTACTTGCCGAACGCGACGCCGAGAGCCGCGATGGTCCCGGCCTGTATGACGACGAACAGAGTCCATCCATAGAGGAAGCCCCAGAACGGGCCGAAGGCTTCCTTGAGGAACACGTACTGGCCCCCGGCCCTTGGGAACATGGCGGACAGCTCGCCGTAGCAGAGGGTCCCCATGACGGTGATGAGCATGGTGGCGACCCAGACGGCCAGCAGCCAGCCGGGTGCGCCCACCGTGGCAGCGATGTCCTGCGACACGATGAAGATCCCGGAGCCGATGAGCGCACCTGCGACGATGCTCACCGCGCTGCCGACGCCGAGGCCCCGGACAAAGCCGTACTCCATGTGGTCGTGGGTGTGGCGGTACGTCATGGATCCCTCCTCACTTTCTCTGCCGCGCATCCGCTCCAGGAGCGCGTGCGGGGCGGCCTCGGCGCTACGGAGCGCAGTCGGCCCGCCGCTCGTAGTAAAACGTGTCTCCTCCCTCGATGTAGGTCAGCTTCGCGTCGGTCAGCTCCTGGATGACCCAGTACACGACGCTTCCCGGCGCGAGGGTGACTTCGACGGTGGGGAAGCCCCACTTCTCGACGAGCGTCCATTTCATGCTGGACGGCTGCGCACACTTGAACGAGAACGTGCCGTCGTCCAGGAACACGTTGTACGTTCCGGGCGGCACCTCCTGGACGGGCATTCCCGAGTCTGCAAACGCCACCCCCTCCCACACGCCGGGAAGCATGGCTTGCGCCTGGTCGAGGGACAGTGGCTCCGGGGTCGAGTCCTCGACCTTCTGCAGGACCCAGTAGCGCCAGCTCACGGGATGGAACTGGTAGTGGTCGATGGTGAGGACGTCGTCCACGATGCAGAACGAGGCCTGGAGCTTGTCCGCGAACAGCGTCATCTCGCTTCCTGCAGCGGAATACGGTGCTTCCGAGTCGTCGGGCTCCTTCCAGCTGGCTCCCTTGCAGGTGCACGCGTCGGGCTCGTACGAGCAGGACAGCTTGTCGGAATCCTGGGAGAGGCAGCGTTCGGTCGCGTCTGCTCCGGGCAGTCCGGCTGCTGCGAGGCAGGCGTCGGTGAAGACCCACGTGTACTCGATCCAGTGCTCGGACTTCAGGTGGACCGTTTCCGCGTCGACGAACGTCATGGTGCCGTCGATGACGGGGTGGCAGAGGGCCTGGTTGCCGCCCCCGATGCACTGGGGCAGCGTGTCGAGCGGGGTTTCGCACAGGTCATTGGCAGCGTCCGGGTCGTCCGGGCACATGGCGAGGAACTTCCAGGTGCCGAGCAGGTCTCCGCCGCAGGGCTCGTAGCCGGTGACGGGGCAGATGCCCGGCGGCTCGACGGTGTCTACCGGAGCGTCGGGCAGGGCCGAGTCCTGGCTTCCGGGGTCTGGCTGGACGTCGGGCGCGTCCGGGGTCGCGGAAGCGTCGGATGTGGCATCCGCGGGCACGTCTCCTGCCATGTCCGCGGCGAGGTCCAAGGCAGCGTCGGTTGCGTCTGCCGGGTTGGCTTCGGGTGTTCCGGAGGTGTCGGTAGCGGTGTCAGACGCGGCGTCTGCACGGGCATCCGCGGTGACGGTGTCGGCAGCGGCCTCGGAAGCATCGGACGCTCCGGACGAGACGCGGCAGGCGGACGCGGCGATACCGGCCAGAAGTGCGGGAACGAGGAACAGGCGCATCGGGGGCCTCCCTTGGAGAACAGGACAAGAGTAGAAGCAACGGCCGCGTATGTCCAGACTCAGGCTGTTGACGGGCCCGGGTCCGGGCGGGTACCATGGGTGTAATTCTGGAGGAGGATCGAAGATGAGAAGCCGGACTGTTGCGTGTCTCTTGGTGCTTGTCCTGGCCGGGTGCGGAGGCGGGGTGACGGCAGTTTCCGCGGACGGGACCGGGGAGCTCGGGTACGAGGTTGGCGGAGAGGTTGCAGACCGGGCGGGCGGGGAGACCCTGTTGCCAGAGGTGGTACCGGAGGCCGCGGAGGAGCCGTTTGTCCTGGAGGTGCCCGAGCTGACTCCGGAGGTGCCAGCCGACCTGGTGGGGCCGGGGCCGGGTGAGCCCGGTTGGCCATGCACCGGGGCCACGGACTGTGCTTCGGGGTTCTGCATCACGACGCCTGACGGCAAGCAGTGCACGACCACGTGCGAGGAGGAGTGCCCGTTCGACTGGAAGTGTGCGCTCTACAAGCCGAGCCTTCCGGACGAGATCTACGTGTGCGCCCCGGTGTTCATGACGCTGTGCCGCCCCTGCCGCAGCAATGCGGAGTGCATGGTCAACGGCGTTGCTCTGGGCGACGCGTGCATCGGGTACGGAGGTGCGGGGAGCTTCTGTGGCGCGGCGTGCGGCGGGGAGGAGACGTGCCCCTCGGGGTACGAGTGTGCGGAGGTGGAGGACGTGTCGGGTGCGTCGTCGATGCAGTGCCGCCGGGTCGAGGGCGAGTGTGGCTGCACCCAGTGGTTCGCGGACGAGGCCGCGTCGACGGACTGCTACGTGGAGAACGAATGGGGGGTGTGTGCGGGGGAGCGGGGCTGCACCGCGCAGGGGCTGTCCGACTGCTCTGCCGTGGCGCCCGAGCCAGAGGCGTGCAACCTGGAGGACGACGACTGCGACGGCAAGGTCGACGAGGACACGGACGGTGCCGCGTGCATCGTGAGCAACGGCTTCGGCATGTGCCCCGGCACCGAGACGTGCGTGAACGGCAAGATCACTTGCGTTGGATCGGAAGCCAAGCCCGAGGTATGCGACGGTGTGGACAGCGACTGCGACGGCCAGACCGACGAGGGGTTCCCGGACACGGACGAAGACGGGGTTGCGGACTGCATCGAGACGGACAAGGACGGGGACGGAATACCGGACGGCAAGGACAACTGCGTGGACACGTTCAACCCCGGGCAGGCGGACGCGGACCTGGACACCGTGGGCGACGTGTGCGACCCGGACGACGACAACGACATGGTATCCGACGACGTGGATTGCGCGCCGTTCGACGCCGCGGCGTATCCCGGCGCGGCGGAGGTGTGCGACGGCAAGGACAACGACTGCAACTCCATGGTCGACGAGGGGTTCCCGGACACGGACTGGGACGGGTGGAAGGACTGTGTGGACGACGACGACGACGGGGACGGGCACGGCGACGCGCAGGACTGCGCTCCCCTGGACGCGGCGGTGTTCCCTGGTGCGCCTGAGACGTGCGACGGCGCGGACGACGACTGCGACTTCTCGGTGGACGAGGGGTTTCCGGACGTTGACGCGGACGGCTCTGCCGACTGTGTGGATGCGGATGTGGACGGCGACGGGGTGCCCAATGCCTCGGACAACTGCCCCGCGCTGGCGAACGTGGATCAGGCGGATGCGGACAAGGACGGAATGGGCGACCTGTGCGACGGAGACCTGGACGGCGACGGCGTGCCGAACCTCGTGGACAACTGTGCGGACCTGAAGAACCCCACGCAGGGGGACGTGGACCAGGACGGGCTGGGCGACGCGTGCGATGCGGATCTGGACGGTGACGGGAAGGACAACGCGTCGGACAACTGTCCGCTGGTGTCCAACCCCGGCCAGGAGGACGCGGACAGCGACGGCACGGGCGACGCGTGCGAGAACGACAAGGACGGGGACGGGACGCCGGATGCGATGGACTGCGCGGCCATGGACCCGCTCGTGCACCCCGGTGCGGACGAGGTCTGCAACAGCGTGGACGACGACTGCGACCTCCTGGTGGACGAGGGGTTCCCGGACCAGGACATGGACGGACTCAAGGACTGCGTGGACAACGACGACGACGGCGACGGGGACCCGGACCAGACGGATTGCAAGCCGCTGAATGCCGCGGTAAGCCACTTCGCGGTGGAGACCTGCAACGGGGTCGACGACGACTGCAGCGGGGACGTGGACGACGACCTCGGCACGCTCTCGTGCGGCAAGGGGGCGTGCGCGCACACGGTGGCAGCGTGCATCGCAGGCAAGGTGCAGACGTGCGACCCGTTCCAGGGAGCAGCTCCGGAAGCATGCGACGGGAAAGATAACGACTGCAACGGGCTGACCGACGAGGGGCTGGGCACCGTGACATGCGGCGCGGGCGTGTGCTTCCACCAGCAGGCCAGCTGCGTCAACGGCAAACCGGCCAACTGCAACCCCATGGCCGGTGCGGGCGTCGAGGTCTGCGACGGAGCGGACAACGACTGCGACGGCAAGGTCGACGAGCAGCTGGGGCTGGTGACCTGCGGCACAGGCATCTGCAAGCACAGCGTTGCCGCGTGCGTTGGGGGCGAGGAGCAGGCGTGCGACCCCATGCAGGGCGCGCTGGTCGAGACGTGCGACGGACAGGACAACGACTGCGACGGCCTCACGGATGAGGACCTGGGCGAAACGGCCTGCGGCAAGGGGGAGTGCTTCCACGCTCAGCCATACTGCGCCGCGGGCAAGGTGCTTCCGTGCGACCCGTTCCTCGGGGCCGAAGCAGAGGTGTGCGACGGCAAGGACAACGACTGCGACAGCCTTTCGGACGAGGACCTGGGCACGACGACCTGCGGCCTGGGGGTGTGCCAGCACAGCGTGCTCTCGTGCGTGGGCGGGCAGGCGCAGCCCTGCGACCCGATGCAAGGCTCCGTGCCCGAGGTGTGCGACGGCAAGGACAACGACTGCGACGGGGCGACGGACGAGGGGCTTGGCAAGACCACGTGCGGCCTGGGCGAGTGCGAGCACGAGGTGGACAACTGCGCCAACGGCGCGGCGCAGCTGTGCGACCCGATGGAAGGATGGCAGCAGGAGACGTGCGACGGACTGGACAACGACTGCGACTCGGAAGCGGACGAGGGGCTGGGTGACCTTACCTGCGGCCTTGGCAAGTGCCAGCACTCGGTGGCTTCGTGCGTGGGCGGGAAGTCCCAGTCCTGCGACCCGATGCAAGGCTCCGTGCCGGAACTGTGCAACAAGCTCGACGACGACTGCGACGGGCTCGTGGACGAGGACTTCGGCTTCACCGTCGAGCAGATCGGCTGCAAGACCGTGGACGTCAAGAACACCGGAGTGTCCAAGCTGACCGGTTGGACCGTCAAGGCAAACGGAGTGGCGCTGGCCGTTACCGAGCCGTCGGGCGGCGTGGCTCCGGGCGCAACCGGCCGAATCGACCTGGCATACATCCTCGACGGCGCCACCACGGTGGAGGTGTCTGCGGGCTGTGCGGCCGTCACCAAGCAATTCAACCAGGAATGCAACGTGCGCATGGTCATGGGGGAGATGGGCGACGAGGGCGGAGACTACATGGCGGTGGAGCGCACCGCGCTCGAGCTGGCCGGTGCGTTCGCCGCGGCAACGGGCATCGGCGTCGAAACCTGGAAGGACCCGGGCAGCCAGTGCGGGCTCAACTACGTGGCCCACCTGCTGCTTGCGGACAGCGAAGACCTGACCAAGGTGGACCTCATCTACTACCACAACCATGGGAGCTTCTCCTTCAGCGACGCGGCCCAGAAGAAGCTCTTCGACTGGGTCAGCAAGGGGGGCGTGCTCATCTTCGACGACTGCGGCGGCGCGGATTTCGTGGACCTGCAGGCGTACTTCGGCTTCTACATCACCCTCAACGGAAACACATCGGGCGGTTACCAGTGGCTGAAGAACACGGACGTCACCAAAGTGCCGTTCGAGCTGACCACCGGAGACCTGGACGCCGCGGCCACCTGGAACGAGGGGGGCCAGGACGGGCTCAACGGAGGAGTGGAAGCCATCATCATGCGTGGACCCACTCCGTGGATGTCGGGCAAGAAGGTGGGCAACGGGTGGGTCGCGTTCGTGGGCGGCGACTGGGGCTGCACGCTGGGAAGCGAGTGCGATGCGGGGAACACTCCGTCCCACAAGCTGATGATGAACTTCGCGTATATCGCCACTGGGAGAGCCAAGCTGATCAAGTAGCCTGGGGCATGTGCGGCGCTCGGGGCTCCGGCGAAGCGTTCGAGGGGATGGGTGCCAGGAGCGATAGGGCATTGGAGGTGGCCGGTGAGAGGGGCGGCGGTGCGCTGCTGGGTGATGGCGATGCTGCTCGCGGCAGCGGGGTGCGGGTCGTCCGCGGGCGGGGGCGGGCCGCGGGGCGGAGATCGCGGGGACGCGGCAGATTCCGACGCGATGGCGGGAATGGACCACCGAGGCTCAAGGTATGACGACATCCCCGCAAGTTGGGACGTGGCAGCACAGGACCGTGGCGGGCAGGAGGACTCCGCGCAGGTGGTACCGGAAGCCGTCGGGCAGGACGGGAAGGACGCGGCGGGAAGCGACGACGCTGCCGCGGATTCGGAAGGCCCGGGGGACGTCAAGCCCGAGGGGAACTGGAAGGAATGCGGCAACGGCAAGTGCGAGCCCGGCGAGTACTGCTCGAACTGCCCGCAGGATTGCGGAAGCAACTGCCCGCCGTGCGGGGACGGGGCCTGCCTGCCGGGCGAGTCGTGCAAGTCGTGCCCCCAGGACTGTGGCGACTGCTGCGGAAACGGCCAGTGCGGTGACGGGGAGACGTGCAGCTCGTGCTCAGCAGACTGCGGGGCCTGCTGTCCCAACGGCGTGTGCGACGACATGGAGGACTGCGCGTCGTGCCCCGCGGACTGCGGTGCGTGCTGCGGCAACGGCGCGTGCGACAACGGGGAGACGTGCGGAGACTGCCCGGCCGACTGCGGGCCGTGCTGCGACCCGCCCAACTCGGTGCTCGTCAACGGCGTGTGCGTACCGTCGTGCGGCTGGGCAGGCGGCAACACCTGCGTGCCCGCGGGGTCGGCCCAGTGCAACGGGCTTCCGCTCCTCACGTCGTACGACTGCGCGGTGTGCTGCTTCGTGCCGTCGTACCCGGGTCCTTCCATCCACTCGTACCACACGGTGCACAAGGACGACGTCTGGTCGTGGGACTCCATCTGGGCCCTGGCGCAGGGAGCCCCCGAGCCCGGGCCCATGATCAATTCCCAGAACCAGCCGACCGACCCCGTGTACGTGCCCGCGTCCATGTGGTGCCAGCGCATCGACGTGGACTGGTATGGCAACGGCGTGGAGATGGCCGAGGCGATACACGCTGCCTTCGTGGGAGCCAACGCGCCCAGGGCCATCCTCATCGACGAGCTCAAGAGCCAGCCGGAAGGCACGCCGCAGAAGGTCGCGGACTGCGCCAACCACCTCAAGAACAACTACCCGCAGTGGCAGGGCCGCTGGGGGGTCTGGGTCGTGAACGGTCCCTCGGTCGCCTACGACGGCCTCAACCCCGCCATCGATGCGCTGCTGTCGGCCAACGCGATTCTCAGCGTGGAGCAGTATCCGATTTACAGCGACTACTGCGGAAACGGTTCCACCCCGGCACAACGGGACCAGTGGCTGGAGGACTTCTTCCGTGGCGACCAGGGTGCGTTTCCGGCCCACCGGTTCGTCTGGATGATGAAGCGGCGGGAGCAGCTGGGAAGCAACAGCCACGTGTCCATCTCGTTCGCGGTGACGGACAACTACCTCAACGGAAGCGCTCCGGCTGTCTACTTGGACCGGTTGTTCTTCGTCTGGCGGAACAAGAGCCAGTACGGGTCGCTGATGTTCATCGAGAACGGCGGCATCGGCGCGTGGAAGTGGGACGACCCGGACATGTCCAACACGAGCCGGGATGCGGCGTTCGCAGAGTCGTTCAACCACTACTGCGTGGCCAAGAACACCAACTCGCTCAAGGGGCAGGTCCCGTGCCCGTGACGCGGCCGGAAGCCGGGCTGACGGTAGCGGCGGGCAAAGCCCGGCCCGATCCCCGGCCGTAGCCTCCCGATCATCTCTTCCGCTTCCGTCGGTAGCGGCGGGCAAAGCCCGCCGACCCGCC
>Ga0233425_10010588_pt1 | contig 11164 bp, 14 predicted proteins | sample Watercolumn_Towu_2_FD_181712 | JGI IMG/M metagenome (GOLD analysis project Ga0233425, IMG submission 181712) | Freshwater microbial communities from Lake Towuti, South Sulawesi, Indonesia - Watercolumn_Towuti2014_140_MG | ecosystem: Environmental > Aquatic > Freshwater > Lake | place...
CAACAAGATTCGGCTCAGCGAAGTCGTGATTAACAAAGGGATCTTCGCTTTTGAGGTTCAACGCCTTTTCTGAGCGACGGTTCTACGGTAGCTTTTGCGCATTATCAGAACTCATCGGTCTGAAAGGAACGACATGCGTAAGCTCATTCCGTTTTCGCTTCTCTTGGCGTTCGCCGTATCGCCCGCCGCGGCTCAGGGCACGGCTCAGGAACGCTCCGATTGCATGGGCGACGCGTTCAAATTCTGCAGCTCCGACATTCCTTTCGTCGAAGAAATTGAATCCTGCCTGCAGGAAAATATGGCGCGGCTGAGCCCCGCCTGCCGCCGTGAGTTTGCCTCGACGAACAGCACGAAGCTGCGCCCGGAACATTTCCAATAAGTCATCGGGCGCGGCTCGCTGCGCCTGACATCACTGAAGCCTGCGCCGAAACTCGTCGAGCCATTTCTTTACCTGGCCGACGTCGATCTTCTTCGCTTCGTGAAAGCCGATCTCATGCGCGAAACTATCGCCGACCGGCGCGGGCGCAGCGCCTCGCACGAGGCTCGCAGGCAAGTACCGCGCGAGAATGCGCACGACCACATAGAAGGTCGGCGTGAAGATCAGTCCGAACAACGTCACGCCGAGCATGCCGAAGAACACGGCCGTGCCGATTGACTGACGCATCTCGGCGCCGGCGCCCTGGGCGACGGCGAGCGGCAGCACGCCGAGGATGAAGGCGAGCGACGTCATCAGAATCGGGCGAAGTCGCGTGCGGGCGGCGGTGACGGCGGCTTCAAATTTCGATTGGCCGGCGTCTTCCGCCTGCTTGGCGAATTCGACAATGAGGATGGCGTTCTTCGCGGCCAACCCGATCAGCACGACGAGCCCGATCTCGACCAATATGTTGCGATCGAGTCCGCGCGACACGACGCCGAGCATCGCCGCAAGAATGCACATCGGCACGATGAGGATTACTGAGACCGGCAGCAGCAGGCTTTCATAGAGCGCGGCGAGCAGCAGAAAGACGAAAACCACCGCGAGGCCGAAAGCGATTGCGGCGGTGTTGCCGGCAAGCTTTTCCTGCAGGGCGATTTCGGTCCATTCGAAGCCGAATCCCTGCGGCAGCTTCTCCGCAGCGAGCTTCTCGACCGCCGCTATGCCCTGGCCTGAAGAAACGCCGTGGGCGAGATTGAGTTGCGCCTCCGCGGCTGGATAGAGATTGTAGCGCGGCACGCGGAACGCGCCCGTCGTGTCGCGGAATGTGGCGACTGCGCCGATCGGCGCCATAGCGCCCGAGGCGCTGCGCGTCTTGAGATTGGCGATGTCGCGCAACGTGAGACGGTAGGGATCGTCCGCTTGCGCCATGACGCGATAGGTGCGTCCAAGCACGTTGAAGTCATTGACGAAGTTCGAGCCAAGATAGACTGAGAGCGTCTCGAAGACGCGCCAGATCGGCACGCCAATGAGCTCGGCCTTCGTTCGATCGACGTCGGCGAAGATTTGCGGCGTGCGCGTATTAAACAGCGTAAAGGCCTGAGTGAATTCTCCAGATTGCCCGGCGGCGCCGGCAAGCGCCCAAGCCGCGCCTTCGAGTGCGGGCAGTCCGCGCCCGGCGCGATCCTGCACATAGCCCTTAAGGCCGCCTCCGGTGCCGATGCCGGGAACTGACGCCGGCAGCAGCACAAAGGCGAAGGCGTCGGTCAGTCTTGACAGTTCAGCGTAAAGATCGGCTTGAATCTGCGCAGCCGACAGGCCCTTCTTTGCGCGCTCCTCGAAGGACTCCAGGGTGACGAAGATCACGCCGGTGTTCGGCGCATTGGTGAAGGTCGCGCCGTCGAACCCGGTGAAAACGACAGCATCCTGGACTCCCGCACGTTTCAAAATGATGTCGGTCGCCTCGCGCATGACTTTGTCGGTCCGATCAAGCGTGGCGCCGGGCGGCAATTGGAAGGCGGCGATCACATAGCCGCGGTCGAGTTGCGGAATGAGGCCTGTCGGCGTTCGACGCAACAAATCGAAGGCGAAAAAAATGAGGATCGCATAGACGGCCAGCATGACGACGCCAAGCCTAACAAGACGGGCCGTCGCCGCGCCATATGACGTCGACAGCCTATCGAACCAGGCGTTGAACGCGTCGAAGAAGCGGCGCAGAGGCGCATGCGCCCAACTCAGCCGATGGCTCGCGATCTCTTCGGCATTGCGCGGCTTTAACAACACCGACGCCAGCGCCGGCGACAGAGTGAGCGAAACGAAGGCCGAGATGATCGTCGCGCTCGCGATGGTGATCGCGAACTGCTTGTAGAAGGCGCCCTGCAAGCCGCTGATGAAGGCTGTGGGAATGAATACGCCGCAAAGCACCAGCGCGATCGCGATCAGCGCGCCGCCGACTTCGTCCATGGTCTTGTGGGCGGCTTCCTTTGGCGAAAGTCCCTGCGCGAGATAGCGCTCGACATTCTCAACCACGACGATCGCGTCGTCGACGACGATGCCGATCGCGAGCACAAGGCCGAAGAGCGATAGCGTATTGAAGCTCAGCCCTGCGACCTTCATCACCGCGAAGCTGCCAATGAGCGATACCGGGATCGCCGCCACCGGAATGATCGCCGCCCGCCAAGTCTGCAGGAACAGGACAACGACAAGAACGACGAGGACGATGGCCTCGAGCAGAGTGTGGACGACCTCGTCGACCGACTGCTGAATGAATTCGGTGGGATTATAGACGACCGCATAATCGACGCCGGCGGGAAAATCCTTCTTGAGCCGCTCCATCTCGTGTTTCACGGCTTCGGCGGTCTGCAAGGCGTTCGAGCCAGGACGCTGAAAAATGCCCAGCGCCGTCGCGACGTCGTGATTGAGATAGGCGTTGAGCGTATAGTCCTGCGCGCCGAATTCGATGCGCGCGACGTCACGCAAATGAATCTGGCCGTCGGCGTCGGCGCGGATGACGATGTCGCCGAATTGCTCCGGCGTGCTGAGCCGTCCCAGAGTCTGCACCGATAGCTGGAAAGCGCCTGCGGACGCGGCAGGCGGCTGATTGACCGCGCCGGCGGCGACCTGCAGATTGGCGGCGCGTAGAGCGGCGACGATGTCGCCCGCCGTCAGATCGCGCGCCTCGACTTTCGCCGGATCAAGCCAGACGCGCATCGAATAGTCTCTGGCGCCGAACAGTCGTGCGTCGCCGACGCCATCTATTCGGGCGATGGCGTCCTTCACGTAAAGGGTCGCGTAATTTGAAATATATTGCTGGTCGCGCGAGCCGTCGGGCGACAGCAGATGCACGACCATCATCAGGTCCGGCGAGGCCTTCTTCACGACGACGCCGAAGCGCGTCACCTCCTCCGGCAAGCGCGGATTGGCGATGGCCACGCGGTTCTGAACGAGCACCTGCGCCAGATCGATATTGACCCCCGGCTTGAACACAACGTCGATCGACACGCGTCCGTCGCCTGTCGATTGCGACGTGATGTAGAGCATGTTGTCGACGCCATTGACCTCCTGCTCGATCGGCGAGGCCACAGTCTCGGCAATGACGTCCGCCGAGGCGCCAGGATAGGTCGCGCTGATGTTGACCGTCGGCGGCGCGATTTCCGGATATTCCGAAACGGGAAGCGCGCCCTGCGCAATCGCTCCCGCAAGCGTCAAGAGCACGGACAGCACCGCCGCAAAGATCGGCCGCTCGATGAAGAAATGCGAAATGCGCATAGCGTCCCTGGATCCCGACTCTATCGGCCGCCAAGCGCGACGGGCGCTTCCTTGATCGCGCCGTTCTTGGGCTGCACGGTCGCGCCGGGCCGAACCATCGGGTTCGCGAGTCCGCCGATCACGATCCGATCCTTGGCGTCGAGCCCCGACTGGATCACGCGCAAGCCCCTATGGATGGGGCCGAGCGTCACCGATTTGGCGATGATTTTGTTGTCGTCCGACACGACAAGCACGGTCTTGCTCGTCTGATCGGAGACCACTGCGGCGTCGGGGATGAGCAACGCAGAGACGTCGCCGCTGAACAGGCGCAGGCGACCGAACGTGCCGGGCGTAAGGAAGTAGTCCTTATTGTCGAAGATGGCCCGGCCGCGGATCGTGCCGGACCGCCGGTTGATCTGATTGTCGAGGAAGTCCATGACGCCGCTGCGCGTCCACTCCGTCTCGTCGGCAAGCCGAACGGAGACAGGATTCTTGAACCCGCGCGACAGCTCGTTCTGGCGCTCAGCGGCGCGCGCATAGCGAATGTAATCAGCTTCCGACGCGTCGAAGACGAAGTGGATGGGATCGAGCGCAACGATCGTCGTCAGTAACGTCGCCCCTGCCTGTCCGCCCTGAACGAGATTGCCGGGGTCGACTCGACGATCCGATACACGACCAGAGATCGGCGCGCGGACCTGCGTCCATTCGAGATTGAGCTCCGCGTTTCGAAGCGCCGCTTCTGCGCTCGCAACCTGCGCCTTGGCGATCTCGCTGCTCGCCCTGCGCTGATCGACGTCTCGCGCGGTGATGGTGCGCCCCTGCGTCATCTCCTGAGCGCGCGCGTAATCGCGGGTCGACATCGCGGCCTGCGCCTGCGCCCTGGCAAGTTCCGCACGCGCGCTGTCGACCGCGATCTGATAGGGCCGCTGATCGATGACGAAGAGCACGTCGCCGGCGTTGACGAACTGACCGTCGGTGAAATTGATCTTTTCAAGAGCGCCTGAGACCCGGGCGCGCACCTCGACCTGCTTTAAGGCCTCGAAACGACCCGTATATTCTTCCCAATGCGGAATCGTCTTGGCGAGAGGGCGGGAGACCACCACTTCCGGAGTCGGACCTTCCGCGCGCGCGCCCGACGGCTGCGCGAAAATCAGCAACGCCACGAATGTTTTAAGCAGTATGCCGACGACTCTCCCGTGACTGTCGCCGCCGCGCGCAGCCACAAAAGCCAATAACGTCATCTCACCTCCGGTTTCGACATTCGCATCGAACCTGTCATTCTTGACCGGCGCATCACGCAGACACGAAGTAAGATCAGCGCCGCCAGAACGCAAATCGCACGCCGATCCTTTTTTTCGTCAGCCCGGCCAAGCCTTGTCGAAATACGACAACTGACGCCTGGGGTAGGAAGCGGTAAACTCTTTGCGCAGCTTATTTATTCTTCGCGGCTCAAGAAGAGCGGAGTTCGTCGCCAAAATATGAGCTCGTCTTTCGCCTGGCGCGGAATGTGACGGCGCTATGCGGTCGAACCGCAAGTCGCCGCTGCGGCGGATCTAAACTGCAGGCCGATTATGCCCGTTCCTAAAGCAATTCGCCGTGTAACCTTATTCATAAGGGCGACGAATAGCGTGAGCGGGTTCCCAAGAACCCCGACCCGCTCGCCCGCCGAGCCGATTTGTAAGGAGACCAAAAATGAACGCCAAAATCGTTTCGGGCGCCTCGATGGCCGCCGCTGCGATCGCTCTGGTTCTTAACGGCGGGACGCCGGCGCCGGCGCTCGCTAAGAAAATGAGCAAGACTGTCCATTGCAGCGGGATCAATTCATGCAAGGGGACGAGCGCCTGCAAGACCGCGAATAACTCCTGTAAGGGCATGAACTCCTGCAAGGGCCAGGGGTGGCTGCCCGAAAAATCCGCAAAGGCGTGCGAGGCGAAGGGCGGCAAGGTCATCGAGAGCTGAGCCAAGCGGCGCGGACGGATGAATGATCTTCTCGGTCCGTTCCGCGCCGCATTCCGGCCGGCGAAGGAGCCAGACATGTAAGATCAGCGGCGATGTGCTTGAAAGGAGGCGATCAACTCGTCACGCATGGTCCAGTGCAGAAGGGCGCGGCCGAAAAGCGATGCGATGCCTGTCAGTAGGACGACCGAGCCGAACTGCCAGATGCAGACCGACACAGCCGCATCCTGTCTAAAGGACAGGCGCAGCGCCGCCGCCGCTAAGGCGGTCGAGGCGAGCGCCGCTAGTCCGATCGTTACGAACGGCGTGATGGGGGCGCCGCGCTTAACCATCAAGAGGATCAAGAGCGCCGCCGGAACGCTGATCGCGAGAATCGTCGGCAAGCAATAGACGTCCGAATGCATCAGAAGACCGGACAGACCGAAGGCGTTGATATCCCGCCAGCATCCAACGGCGACAGCGCCGGCCCAAATCAAAAAGAAAAATACGGCGGCGAACCGCTCCCAGATTGGGCGCGCCGGACAGCTGGCGCTGAATGCGCCTGTCGCCGCTGCAATGCTGGTCAGGAACGCCGCGGCAAGTTCGGTTGCAAACCGCGGGTCGCCGATCTTGGCGAGAAAGTCGGGTCTTATTCCCATCGCCACGACCACGACCGCCACGTAGCAAAGCGAAACTGCAAACCAAACGAGCGCGCGCCGCGCAGGATGGGCGAGAGGGCGTATCGGCGCGCAATTCTCAGTCAGGGTTCGGATCAGATCTTCGTTCAACATCCGGCTAGCCATTCCGTTCCAGCGCCTGCCGCATCGCTTTGATCGCTCTGTGAATTCCGACTTTCAACGCTCCGACGCTCTTTCCCGTGATCTGAGCCGCTTCTTCCAGCGATAGACCTTGGATCTTGATCAGTTCGATCGCCCTGCGCTGCCCATCGGGCAGGAGCGCCATAGCTCGCCGAATGGCCTCCCGATCGTCGCTCGCCTCCTGTTGGGATTTCGCTCCATCGCCGAGAAAGGTTTCAGGCAAAACGTCGACCGTCGTTTCGTTTGCGCCACGCGCATAACGACTTCGCGCGGCGTCGGCGACGCGGCGTGCGGCGATGGTCATGAGCCACGGCGTGAATGGACGCCGACGATCATAAGTCTGTCGCACGGTATGAATGGAGACCAGGATTTCCTGAACCACGTCTTCGGTATCATGCGCATTCGGCCATCTTCGCAGGACGAAGCGACGCAAGACGGGAAAGAGATCGGACAAAAGCTCGCCATAGGCCGTGTGATCGCCGTCCTGCGCCGACGCCATCAGCGCACGCCAGCGACTTTCCCGATCGTTCGACGTATCGCCCAATTCGCCCACGTCCGCTGGAATCTGTGTGGCTCGTCCCGGCGCTCCGCGACCCAATTTGGCGCCGCGCGTCGTTCGCGCCGCGAACTTTAATCAATCAGACTTCGGCGCGCCATCTCTGACTTTCCTTTTGGCTAGCCGATGCATCGCCTTTGGCTGTAACCTTTGGCGCCGTCGCGACGAATTGACCCTAAGGTGCAGCGGCGGTCATCTCGATAAAAACGCTCCGAAAGCGTCCGATTTTCAACTGATTGCCTGTTCTTGTGGACAACAGATGCAAGCAGAGGGAGAACAAAATGTCAGACAAGAAATTGTGCGCCGCCTTTGCAATCGCCGGCGCCTTCGCGACGGCCGTCGCTCTGGCCGAGACGGCGAAAGCCGCAAAAGCCGAACAAGAAAAGTGCTTTGGCGTCTCCTTGAAAGGCAAGAATGATTGCGCGGCGGGGCCCGGAACAAGCTGCGCAGGAACGTCGAAGACGGATTATCAAGGCGGCGCATGGAAATATGTTCCGAAGGGCACATGCACGTCGATCGCGACTCCCAAGGGCAAAGGCAGCCTCGAGCCGCTCCCGAACTAGGGCCGCATGAAAACGCTTACCGTCGCCGAACATAGCCGCGCGCACGCCGCGTCCTCTTTGCCTGCTCGCACCGGGGTCGGATTCAAAAGCGCGCATTTTGCCAACATCGAGGCCTCGACGTCCGATGTCGGCTTCTTCGAGATCCACGCCGAGAATTACATGGGCGCTGGCGGGACTCCGCACGCACAGCTTATGAGACTGCGCCGGGATTCGCCCCTGTCGATCCATGGCGTCGGGCTTTCGATCGGCGGCGCTGAGTCTCTCGACCGCGAGCATCTTGGTCGCGTGAAGACTCTTGTCCAACGTTACGAGCCGGCCGCGTTCTCGGAACATCTGGCCTGGTCGACGCAGGGATCGCGCTTCCTCAATGATTTGCTGCCTCTGCCTTATAACGCGGCGACATTGACGCATGTCGTCGCGCATGTGGATGAAATTCAGGAGGCGCTCGGCATGCCGATCCTCCTTGAAAATCCGGCAGCCTATCTGCGGTTCAAATCCTCGGATTATTCAGAGATCGAATTCCTGCACGAAGTGGCGCGTCGCACGGACTGCCGGCTGCTGCTCGACGTGACCAACGTTTATGTCAGCGCCACGAATCTCGCCTTCTCGGCGGAGGACTATATCGACGCCTTCCCGATGTCCTACGTCGAAGAAATTCATCTTGCCGGATATGCCGAAGACGCCGACGAGCTCGGCGATCCTCTGCTGATCGACAGCCATTGCGCGCCCGTCCAGAATGGGGTTTGGCGTCTCTACGATCGCGCACTGGCGCGACGCGGACCGGTCGCGACTCTGATCGAATGGGACAATGACATTCCGCCATGGCCGATCCTTTTGGAGCAAGCTGCGCGCGCGGAGTCGTTTCTCGAGAAACGACGGATGGCCGTTGCAGGCAACTCCAGATTGGAGGCGCTTCAATGACGACAGCTCACTTCGATCAAGGCCAGTTTGTCCGCGCGCTGCTTGACCCCGAGCTGTCGCCGCCGAATGGGCTTGAAGCGCGCCATGGCTTTCCGCCGGAGCGACGCTTCGCCGTCTATCGCAATAATGTCTGCGTCGGACTGGCCGATGCGCTAGCGGAGCGCTTTCCGGTTTGCCGACTATTGGTCGGCGATGAATTCTTTCGCGCGATGGCGAAATGCTATGTGCGCGAATCCCTTCCCCGCACGCCGATGCTTTTCGAATATGGGGACGAATTTGCGACCTTCGTCTCGAAGTTCGAGCCGGCGCGCGAGCTTCCTTATCTGTCGGACGTCGCGCGGCTCGAATATGCCGTCGGCCAAGCCTATCACGCCGAGAACGCCGGGCCGCTGCCAATGGATTTCATACGCGCCCTTCCTCTTGATCGACTGGAGGATGCAACAGCGACGCTGCATCCCTCGACCCATGTCATCGCGTCGAAATATCCGATTGTTTCAATCTGGCGACGCCACATGTCGGATAAAGAGATGACGCCCCTCGAATTGAACCAAGGCGAAGAGGCGCTGGTCGTTCGTCCTGAGCTGGCGATCAGAATGTCAACGCTTCCCGCCGGCGGATCGGTCTTCGTGCATGCGCTTGAGGACGGAAAAACCTTCGACGAGGCCATGAAGGCGGCGACCGGCATAGCGGCGGATTTCGACCTGACCGCCTGCCTACGCGAGCTTCTTCTGGCCGAAGCTTTCGTCGCCATAAGCGTCGTTTGAGGGGTTATGAATATCTTAAGCACGACTGCGCGCTGGTTGGATGCGATCCCCTATTCTTTGATCGCGCTTTTTCTGCGGATCGTCGCCGCGCATCCTTTTTTCGTCTCGGGCCAGACGAAGATAGAAGGACCAACTGTCGGCGGCGAGATTTTTGGCCTCGATATGTCGTTCCAGATCCCTACAGCGATCCGCGACGCGACATTCGCTTTGTTCGCCGATGAATATAAAGTGCCGCTCATTCCGCCGACCGTCGCCGCCTATCTGGTGAGCGGCCTCGAATTCGTTCTGCCGCTGCTGCTTCTCATGGGGCTTTTGACGCGCCTTTCGGCCTTCGTCCTCTTGATGATGACGCTGGTCATTCAGATCTTCGTCTATCCAGATGCATGGTGGACGGTTCACGCCTATTGGGCGGCGATTCTCATCGTTCTGATCGCGCGTGGACCTGGCGCGATATCCCTGGACCATCTGCTGTTTCGGCGGTGGTCGCCTTAAAGGCTTCCATTCGCCTTTCAGGCACGTCAGACCTCAGGGTTCCTCGACGTAAACGACCGATCCCGTCTGCTGGGGCGCAGTATGCGCATGGGCCAGGCCAATGCCGACTCCGAAGAAGATGGCCGACCCAATGATGGCTCCGATGATCGTGCTGGTGAACTTCGACATGACGTCCTCCTGTTTGATGGGGGAACGCTACCGGTTCCGTGGCCGAGCGAATGTGCGCATCCGCACGCGACGCAATTTGCTCGGCATGCCCCCAACAAAAGCGAAGGCGTCGCCGCGCCACTGAAGACGACGCTTGAGGCTTCGGGGCGGCGCGAGCGTCGCGCCGCTTCCTCTTCGGCATGAGGAAGAGTCGTCTCAGCGGCGGTCTAACCACACGCCAAGGATCGCTCCGCCGATCGCGCCGGCGACGGCGGATAGGAACGCAGCGGAGATTCCTGCAGCGGCGACTCCGAGACCCGCAGCGAGCGCAGCGCCGATTCCGGCGAGCGCTAGGGGAGTCGTAGCGCGACTGGCGTCGTCAGATGACTTGGCCATTTTCGATGCCTTTGCTTGCGTTCAGGCCTTGCGCCTGATTTCGCTTGCAAGAGCAGATAGGGCGCGGCTCGCCAAAAAGGCGAGCGAGCGCAGCCCAGCGTCTAAAGCAGGCGCTTGCCAATGGCCACGGCCGGAGCTTAGCGGCGATACTTCATTGGGCTTATTTCGCGGCTGTCACGCGATGGGCGCGCCTTTTTTGAGGTCGGCGGCGCAAGGGGTAGTCGGCGCTGTCGTAAAGTGGTCGAATTTCGCGGCCGAAAAATTGCTGCTCATCCACTTCCAAGGAGCAACTAGCCAGCGCTTTCGGCGTAAGTTCCTCTACCGCGTAGCGAATGGCCTCGGAAGCGCGCGTGAAGCGCCTGAAGATAAGCGACTTGTTTTTCGAATTTGTCGCCTTGCAAAAAAAGAGGACGGCCTCGTTTCTATAGTCCTTCGCGTCCATCGTCCGCCTCCAGGAGCTATTGGATCAAATCGTCCCCCGCGACGAGTTCGAGGGCGGATTCGACGGCGACTCTTTCCTGCCCGTCGCGATCTCTCTTCATCCGATACTGCAATCCTGCGCCGGCGTCAGGGAGATGGCGGGTGACATGGAATGAATCCGTGCCCGTGGGCGCCCCAAACTTTTGGATCACGCGGACGCCGATGGGAAATTTATGTGATGGGACGGCGGTAAGCCGTTGCGCCGGACGCCGAAAGCGTCGACTTGCTTCGTTGTCATTCGTCATAGGACGCGCTCCTCGATTGGTCGGCCGTGAGCGCGCAGCGCTCTCAAGCCTGACGCGCTCTAATCATCGCCGCCGCTTCGCCTCGGCTTCGCGAGCCTGGAGCTTTTCGACGGTCAGCCAAGACGAGCCCTTGAGGGCTGACGAACCCACGTCAGGAGCTCTGTCTTTCTTGGGCTTCTTCGCTTC
>Ga0233425_10010589_pt1 | contig 11163 bp, 6 predicted proteins | sample Watercolumn_Towu_2_FD_181712 | JGI IMG/M metagenome (GOLD analysis project Ga0233425, IMG submission 181712) | Freshwater microbial communities from Lake Towuti, South Sulawesi, Indonesia - Watercolumn_Towuti2014_140_MG | ecosystem: Environmental > Aquatic > Freshwater > Lake | place: Indonesia...
GCATGATGTATTTCAGCCGCGTCTTCGGCAGGTTGTCGGTGATGTACTCTTGGGTCTCAGCATCCATGACGCGCAACGCGATGAGATTGTTGACGTTGCCGAGAATCTGCCGAGCTTTGGCTTCGGAACCGGTTCGGGCGGAAAAGTCGGCAAATGTCTGGGTGGCGATGGCCATCCGTATCTTGGCGCCCCGTCCCTTGTTCAACAGCTGGATACAGGGATCGTTGATGACCTCGGCCGCCTCATCCACGAAGATGTTGACCGGGCGGTTGTTGACGCCGTAGTTGTAGCGGTCTCCCGCCACAGAGGCGAGATCGGCCAGCAATATGGAGCCGATGGCGCTGCCCACCATGCCGTCCGACAACGAATCCAGGCCGATGTAGGCCACCTGGGCGTTGTTGATGATCCGCGCCGAATCCGTGATGGGGCGCGGATCGTCGACGTCGTTCGGGTCCGGCGACAGCAAGGGGCCGAGCGTGCCAGAGGTCAGCATGTTCATGATAGGCAGGAGCGAGGCGACCATCTTGCCGAAGTGGGTGCGGTCGTGCTCGAACATGGAGATCAGGCCTTCCAGGTCCATGTTCGGATGTTCGGTCTGCACGGTGTCCCGGTAGAACCGCACCAGGGCTGCGGCTCTGCCCTCTTCGTCCCGAGCCTTCGAATTGCCCAGGCGGCTCTTCCAGTTGGCGCTGTAACAATGGTCGAAATACCGTTCCAGTGCCCGCGTGACCAGGATGCCAGGACCACCTTCCAGGTAGCGCCGCAGTTTCACTAGTGTCGGCCGCTGCTCGATGGCGAACAGCCCCTGTACGATGTTGTCCAGCGACTTCTGACCGAAGGCCTTGAAGGGATCGCCCGGACTTTCGCTGGGTATGACTTGGGCAATGCGGCTGGCCACTTCCGAAGAGCGGTTGAAGTTGCGCAAGGGATCCAGCCGGACGCTTTCTTCCGGGAAGGCCGGATGGAAATAGACGAACCGTTCCGGATGGCCGATGAGCCGGCAGGCCCGCTCGGCACTCCAGCGCAGATCCTTGTCGCCCTTGGGATCGATGATGATCACCGCCTCCTCGCGCAGGACCGCCTGGGTGATCAACAGATCAAAGGAGCGCGACTTGCCGGCGCCGGTGGTGCCGACGATCAGGGTATGTCCGGCGGTGTGGGCAATCGGTTGAAAGATGTCCTGCTCGCGGAGTTCCAGTCCATGCACCCAGGTTGAGCCCATGCGGGCGTGATCGGTCGGCACCAGGTCGGACACGTCGCGCTTGAGGATTTCGTACGCCAGCTGGGCATGCCGCTGGCCCCAGTCGAAGCCCCAACCGAACCAGATGTGGTCCGGGCGTTTCCGCACTGTCTGCGCCAGCCGATCCATGTCCAGATACTCGAATTTGAAGCGCACCAAGCGGTGCTTGCGGTACCACACGGTCAAGGCGCCGGGCAGACGCCAAAGCCCCATGAGCACGCACACGGCGATCAAGCCCTGAAATGGCTGCATCGGCAGCCCCGACCCAATTCCGGCGGCATAGGCCAAGCCGGCACCGACCATCCAGCCGATAATGGCCTGCAACTCATAGTTGGGTCGCCAGGGCAGCTGGTAGTCGTAATCGCTCTTCATCGGCCGTCACGGCGACGAGGCCCGAACCTTGAGGACGGTGTTGCCTTCCAACTGGCAGTCCGGGTGACGGTGAAGCCCGATGATCAACTTGGCTCGGGTCAAACCGGGATGACGTACCACGTACCAGTCGATGATGCCGTACGAAACGGACAGCCAGCCTTCCGATGCCGATACCGGATAGGGAATCCCCTCGCGTTGCTGGATGCTGCGTATCAGATCCTCGACCGATCCGCCTTCGGAATTTGGATCCCTCTTATGCCCAGTGTCCACGACTTGTCCCGCAGCTTCGGCTGGCGCCGTTTCGGGTGACACGAACTCCGGCTTCGGAGAAGTCTTCCTCGCCGGCTTTTTGCCGCTGGTCCCAGTTGAACTTTTCGCCTGATCGGGACGTGACGGAACGACCGTCGTGGCGTCACCCGAAACGTTTTCGCCCAGCAACGGTATCACCCGACGACTGACCTCTGGCAACAACATCAGTCCCCTCATGCCGCCGACCTCGCGAATCTTGCGCAGCGGTGAGCGCAGATCGGTTTCGATCCAGCCGGCCTCATCGAGAATCCGGAGAAATTCCTTGGGTTCCCGGCCCATGCGCTCTGCCGTGACGGGATGGGGGAGCCATAACCGGCCATCGATGACTTGGATGCCGGGCACGTGTTCGGCCGGCCAGAGATCCAGAGCGGCCTGGAGCATCTCGCCGGCAAGGCCATGCAACGCCAGCCAGGTACTCACTTCGCCTCGTATCTTTTCAGCAGGCGATGGGCCGTCCGTGGAGCGTGGCGTTGTTAGCACATGGTCGGTTTCGAGTTCCGGAACGGCGGAGGGCAGTAGCGCGGCAGTTGGAAGTAATCCGTCGACGGCTGCTGTCTGTTCCGTTCGCGGCATAGGCTGAACAGTATCCTGTTCGGCTGGGATCGTGGGTCGAGCCCCTGTTTCGGCAACCGTTTTAACGGCCGTTTCTGCCGCCGACCTGACGGTCTTCCTCGGAGCGTCGACCGATAAGGGCGCTGTCGAGGCTCGTTGCTGCTCAGCATCGCTCCGGCTTTCCGCTATCGAGGGCGAGGGCGAGGGCGAGGGCGTAGCCAGTTTGTCTGGTCCTTGCGCCTCCTTTCCGGACAAGGTGGTGTCGCTCTCCGTTTCATCCAGGACCCGGCCTTCGACGACGATGGGCGGCTCGCCGGCGTAGATCAGCTCGGGCGAATCTAGACGCAGCATGTAGAGCGCGATGTCCAGTTCCGCCGGAGCCATACGCCAATACCGGTAGGTCCGCCCTTCGGCCGTTTTGCGGGGGGCTGCCAAGTTGCGCTCGATGAGAATGTCGGCCAGGGTATCGGGATCACGCGGGATACCTGGCACCTTATCGCGGGCCAGGAATTCAACGATTTCCTGCGCTGCCGTCTTCCAGACCACGTGCAGGCCGTCGGCGAACCGCCAGACTCGAGCGCCCCGCTGATTGGCCGTCCAACGCCCCTCGCGGATCAGACGGCGCATGGCGTCGAGCAGGTATTTCTCCACCGGCACGCCCAACCCGACATCGACCGGAAAGTGATGGGCCTTGAGGTTGCGTTCGACGCTCTTACGGTCGGCTTCCAGAACGAGTCGATGAAACATGCCGCCCGGTTCGATACCGGCGATGGCCTCCAGCATGGCCTGCATGATTTCCGGTCCGGGTTGGGTCAGATAGGACAGGCAGTCTGGCGTCAGCACGCGCTCGGCCACCAATACGGAAAACTGCTCGTGGCGTTGATGGCGTTTGTCGCGCCAGCGCAGGAAGTAGCGATCCACACCGTTGTTAGCCGCCCACTCGGTCAGGTTCTCCAGGTAGGGATTCCACTGACTGCGGCCATCCCGATCGAGGACGGAGAGATCGGACACGGGTTTGCCGATGTCGTGGAGCAACCCTGCCAGACAGACCGCCAACCGCCAACGCGGTTCCTGTTCCTTGCGTTCGCGGGGTGTCGCGCCCGCACCAAACACGACGCCTTCCGAGGCCAGCGTCGCCCAATAGGCGACCTCCAAACCGTGCCGGAACAAGCCCCCGGCGCCGCGGTGATGGTGGGCTTCCGACGCCGGCAGCAGATGCGTGAACGCCGCATAGCGTTCGATTACGGGCAGGACGATGGTGTGGAAATCCCGCTCCGGCAGCGCCAGGGTATGGCGAAGTGCATCCGTCAATTCGATCTGCGTCGCGAGAATACGAGCGACCGATGCCGCCGGCAGGCCCTTGGCAAACGGCGGATAACGGGGAATCTCCTCTTCTGCCGGGGACAGTGGCGACGCTGGTGGGCTTGGGCGGAATCGGGTGAGCAAGGATTTCATGACCCGCCATCCTGACAAACTGCGCGAGTCGTGAGGTGTCGGAAGATGCCGATTTTCGTCAACTTTTGCGGCCTCTCGCTTCGAGGGGGCTCTTAAGCTGCGCGGGGATTCCTACGGAAACGCGCCCTCATGAAATCACGTTCCCTCGCCCTCGGTTTGTTGGCTGGGACAATCTTGCTGCCCGGCTGTACACACCTTCGTCCGTCGTCGGAAATCTCCCGTCAGGTCATCGAATCGCTGACGGTGGAGAATCAGCCCACATCGCCTTGGCAATTAGGACTCGCTTGGATTCCTGGCGACCACGGCGGCGCGGCGCTGCGACCAGCCGGCGTCGAACATGTCGTGCAAAAGAAGAACCTCACCCCATTCCACGTCGTGCTGGGTCAGAGCCGGGGCCTTACGCCAGCCACCCGGCCAACCTCGCAGGATGATGAAACCGACCGCGCCTGGCGCAAGTTCTGTCGCCACCAACTCGACATGACCGAGCGGGAACGGCAGATCGTCCGGGACACCCCGATTCCCGATTGGCTGCTCGGACAGTGCTACAGCGGTAGCTTGCTCAAGTAGATCGCCATGACGGACGAGCCCTCGCCGGGGAATGCCTTGAACGATATCGAGGCGCTCAACCGTCGGATCGAGTCCATGGCCCAGGCGCAACGAGCGCGCTCCAAGCCGGCTGCCATACCCGACTGGCCGCCTGCCGTCCGCGGCGCACCGAATGCCTTCCTGCGTTCCGCGCTGTTCGCCGCCGTACAGGGGAAAACGCGGAAAGTCTTCAAGAAACGGACGCTGCTCGCGTCGACAGAGAATTGCCAGGTTCGCTTCCAGGGCGTGCAACTCGACCAGTCAGACTTCGACGTCTGGATGCAGATCCTGCATCTGGCGCGCAATCAACTCCCCGGGTTTCCCGTGACGTTCAATGGTCACGAACTGCTGAAAGCCCTGAATCGCGGAACCGGGAAAGGCCAATACGTTTGGCTGGCGGATTCCATCGCCCGCCTCGGCGGTGCGCTGGTGGAACTGACCTTCCAGGGACGCCATACCTTCGGCGATCACCTGCTCCGATATTACCGCGACGAGGTCAGCCAGCACTACGTCGTCGAACTCACCGAGGAAATGAGCCGGCTGTTCCTTACCGGCTACACTCGCCTGGAATGGACCCAGCGCCAGGCGCTGATGCGCAAACCCCTCACGCTCTGGCTTCATGGCTTTCTGTGCAGCCACGCCGCCCCTTACCCGATCAAGGTGGCGACCATTTACCGACTGTCCGGCAGCTCCGCGACGTGCCTACGAGGTTTCAAGAATCGCCTGCAGCGATCGCTTCAAGAGTTGATCGAACTGGCCGTCATCAGCCGATTCGAGATCAGTCCGGAGGGATTGCTATCCGTTACCCGCAACCCGACGCCCAGCCAAGTACGCTCAGAGGCACGCAAAGGCCGGCAAGTATCGGCCAACCCCGCACGAACTCGCCGCTCATAACGGCTCCGTCCATCCCTGCCCTTAGGGTTCGGACTCCATCGCCTGAAGATCGCTGCATCACCGTACAGAACTCCGGTCAGTCGACCATTGGATTCGGGCTGCCTCCTTCGCCAATGGTGTTCTGAAGTCGAACAGAGGTGGTCGAAAAGTTGTCCACAGAAGGCACGGTATACGAGCAACGCCGGCTCGGTATACGAGATACGCGTGGTGCTTTCGACTCGGTATACGAGCAACGGCGATTCGGTATACGAGCGACGCAAAACTCGGTATACGACAAACGCTTGGCATTCTTCGGTGAACGGCTGAAAGCCTTATGACACGTGGCTTTCTGGCAATCTGAAGCACGCGATTTTGGCCTTGCTAATCTTTCTCTAATCGTATATTTCATAGAAAAGCGGATTCCAGTTTTCCGCAGAGGCGACCCGACCATGGGCGATTAGACGGACCTACGTAGAGATGGAGCAAGACCAAAATCACGGGCAGTAAAGGCTGGGAGGTTGAATTTTTGCTGATCCGACTGATGTGGCACTCCGCATCAGATGGATAAGCCATAGTTGTCGCCCCATTCCTGGCTGACGGCATTTCGGTGCTGCCATTCTTCCTGGCTGATACTGATTATTTACAAGTGACCGCTTACTTCCAATCGGACGAACGGAACCGACCCAAAGTTGCTTACGGAGTTCGTGTATATTAACGGCATGTTTTGAGGGTAATTTGCCGCTAACAAGCCCCATCGGATTGGAAGTTATCTGCTAGTGCAGTCACTAAAACATGAGTGCTGTGAGATATGGCTGACGAAATATTGCGTATATTGCGTGAGGAAGATGAACGTGTTGGAAGTACATCGCGGTATTGGAATCCCAAGATGGCATCGTACATCTTCGGTGCGCGTAGCAACCTCCACATCATCAATCTCGAAAAAACCTTGCCCTTGTTCAATGATGCCATGCGATATCTGGAGCAGGTGGCAGCCAACCAGGGCAAGATTTTATTCGTGGGCACCAAGAAAGCCACCCGTAAAGTCATCGAAGAAGAGGCAAAACGTGCAGGCATGCCCTATATCAACTATCGCTGGCTAGGCGGCATGTTGACTAACTTCAAGACCATCAAGCAATTGGTTGCTCGCATGAAAGAGTTGGAGGCAATACGCGATAACGGGCTGTTGGACCGCTTTAGCAAAAAGGAAGGGCTGGGCATAGTGCGCGAGATGGACAAGCTGGTGCTTAACCTAGGCGGCATCCGTGACATGCACAAGCTGCCCGACGTGCTGTTCATCATAGATGTTGGCTACGAAAAGAACGCCGTCAGCGAGGCGCAAAAGCTAGGCATTCCGGTCGTCGGCATCGTCGACACCAACCACAGCCCCGTGGGCATCGACTATGTCATTCCCGGCGACAAAAACTCCGTCCGCGCCGTGCAATTATATGCACAGACCGCCGCTACCGCGATTTTGCACGGCAAGGCCAATGGACTTAGCTTCTCCGCTGGCGCCGAGGAGTTTACCGAGTTGGATTCCATCAACGACATCACTCAAATTGAACTGCAGGAAATCAACCATCAAAAAATCACCAGTTCCCAGGAGTCGAAGCCTCAAGTAAGCGCTGGTATAGAAGAGGATGAATGGCCGCTGGTGATTGGCAAGAACTACCAGTTTTATGTGTCCATCGGCGTGAAGCGCGACGGCGCACTCGGGGGCGGTCTGTTTCCGGAGCCGAATTGGGGAAACCGCTCGGAATTGGATTTGGTGATCGCCATGCAGGGCGATGGCCTGCGGTTCAACCCGCCCACCAAACACATCACCCTGCGCAAGACCATGGAAACCTTAATCGAGCATTTCACACTTGAGCCTTTGCGGCCCGGTCAGCGTAGCGCCTGGATCATGATCCAACTGTCGCGGGAACTGACGCTGTTGCAGGAATATCGTGTGACCTTGGAAGTGGTTGAAGCACCAGAGGAGGTGAAGCCATGAACGCGGTGAATCCTAGATTCACTTTGGAGCAAACCTTCGACAATGCGTCTAACCTGATGTGCGTTGGAGGATTGCACGAATCGAACTTGACCCGCGACGTGGCTCTACGCATCCGCGAGAGCGACGGTAGATTTTTGCTCTTCGCCAGCGGCAACGGTGACTTTTTCCCTACGACAAGGAGTTGGGACGCCGACTGTCCCCTCAGCGCTGTGGATGTGTTCCAGTATGCTGAGGCTTGCCGCCGAACTTGGCAAGAGACGTTGGTAGACGGCCCCAAAGCCTTCGAGGTGAGGGCCAATTCAAACCTTGGGGGCCAGGAAAACTATTATTTTTTCCAGCGGGAATGGGATTACTCAAAACAGCCGGAGGTGTTGCAACAACGAGCCGGCAAGCTGGCGGTGGCTGGCGAAACGCTGTTTTACCTGCTCTTCGAGGATACAAAGCATCCCAAAGACTTGCGCGACCTGGGCGCGGAATTGAAGCGGGCAAGCCAGGAAAAGGGATTGGTGTTGACCGTCACCTCCAATTGCTTTTTCGTGCCTTGGGGAATGCTATACGTGCATCCCGACCCGAATACGCCATTGAAGCCGGACGGCTCCAATTTCAACTGGCAAGGGTTCTGGGGTTACCACCACATTATCGAGCATAACACCGAGCGCGTGGAGCTCAAGAACGAACTGCTGCTGGATGGCACTTCACAGAAGCTGAAATTTAGCGCCAACGTGGATGAAAGCATCGACACGTCTTTAAAGGTGGAATGCGTCCAACCATTGGTAGAGTTTTTCCAAGGCCATCCACTGCTGACCCCTACCGTGCGCAAGACCAAGGGCCAACTGGAGGCCGACCTGAGCGACAGCAATTTCAACGACCGCATCCTGTTTTTTTGCTGTCACGGGCGCGGCTCACAGGTAGGCGGCCAGACCAGCGTGGAAACCCCGGCGCTCAAGCTCACAGACCCGGAGCTTATCTATGCCACCGACTTGAATTTCTGGCGGCGCCGCAGCAACGGCATATTGCCTAGCCATCCGCTCGTGTTCATCAACGCCTGCCAGGGCGGCCAGATAACTAACTTGTTCTACCGGGATGTGGCGGCGGAATTCCTCAAACAACAGGCGATTGGCTTGGTGGGTTCGCAGATCGACATCCCGGCCATTTTCGCGCGCGAATTTGCGAAGCGGTTTTTCCAAGAGCTGCTGGACATCCAGAACGCGCCTGTGCGCGTGGGACCGCTGATGCGGGGATTGACGCGCGAATTCATAGACACCTACCACAATCCCTTGGGCATGGCCTATTCGCTCTATCGCGGCGCGGATTGCTTTGTGGCCGTGGCCCAGAATTAGCCGGGATACGCGATTTGAACAGACAAGTCCCGGAGAATGCCATGACCAAAACGCCACTGCCAGACGCCGATGCGTTCAACGCCTTTTCGCTGGTGTGCCTGAACGCCAATGGCCGCTTCGTGAAACCGGGGCGGGACTTAGACGAGTTCAGCGACGGCGACGAGATAACACCGGATCAATTGCCCAATTTCCTCAAGGAAAGGATCGTACTGCCGGACGGCGTAACCGACGTTTTCATTTGGGTGCACGGCTGGAACAATACTCACCAATCCGCCCTAGCAAGCGCCCGCCGCCTGTTCAACGGGATCAAGCTGCTGGCTGGACGCCAGCCACAGCGCTATCCACGCCTTATGCCCTTCGTACCTGCGTTCGTGATTGTCCGGTGGCCTTCGCAATCGTCGATGTTAGAGGGGGAATCTGGCTACAAGAAAATCCGCGATCGCGCCGCACAACTGACGGAAAACGGCGACGCGGAATTCTTCCTGGCCTCGCTGCTGGGCTATCTCGACCAGAAGAATACGCGGGTGGGAGGGCATGGCAGCAAAACGCTGGCGGCAGCGGGCGGGTTTTATGTGCATTGCCTGGGCCACTCCTTCGGCGGGCGTTTCCTGACCGCTGCCATCAAGGCCGCCGCCGCCCCGCAGCCGCGCACCTTGAGCTTGATAGAAAGAGTCCGCCAAAATGACCGCTTGGTGCTATCCGTCACCACCCCGAGCAAATTCGCATTCACGGTAGATTCGATGCTGGTGTTCCAGATGGCCGCACCCAGCGCCGGTTTTGCGCCGCAACTGTCCACGCTGGTCCACGACGCACCTTTTCGCGGCCCCTTGGTCACGACGTTTTCCGGCTCCGACACGGCGAATTGCCTTTGGCACAATGTGGCGGGTGACGAGCAGGCGATTGGTTGCTGCGGTGTTGTGCAACCCAGCCAGGATGTGAACACCCCGCCCCTCCCACTCGGCGACTTGTCGCACGACTATGCGCCGGAAGACTTTTCGACAAACATCGTCAATGTTGACGCCTCCGCTGTTTTCACGGGCGGAAATATCGTGGTGGGAGCGCACTCGGACTTCTTCTACGAGGAATCCATTCATTTGGCTTTGAGCTTGGTGAATTATGTGCGCTAATAAAATTGCGAAGTGAAGTAAAGCTTACACCGCACACCGCAGCCCGCCCCTTCACCATTCCGGGCGTCACCGATCCTACCTCGGCCAGCACAGCTGAAAGCGTCTGCCCGTAGCGGTAGGTTTTTCTGGCAAAGAATGTTTTCCAGGTGCACAGCATCGATGGACATGTGAAGCCCGGCCTCCCCATTTTCCAGATCTGGCGCGCGCGACCGCTTAACTAAAACTGCTCTTCCTTATGGAAAGCTTTCCATAAGGCCGACTTCGAGACCATCGTGACACGTCCATCAAGAGCTCGGGTTCGTCTCCCGTTCCACTCAAAACGGCGCCAGCCGAATCGATTTCCTGGCTCGCGTAGCCGCCACGTAGTAGACGTTGATTTCCTCCTTCAGTTTGGCCGGGCTGACCTCGTCCTGATCGGAGTTCAGCAGTTTGGCGAGGTCGCTGCGGGTGGCGAAGTCGTCCTCCACCATCTCGACGATGTCGTATTCCTGGCCCTTGGCCTTGTGGGTGGTGGTGAAGATCAGCTTGGCCAGATCCTTCTCCACCAGGCGTTCCTTGATCATCCGGTCGAAGTCAAAGAGTTTGGCGCCGTAGCGGCTGACCAGATCGATCATGATCGACAAGCCGGCATTCTGGGTGTCTTTGGCGAAACGTTGGGCGTCTTCGAAGGATCGGAACTTGGCGATCAAGGGATCCTTGATCTTGCCGGGTTGCCCTTGCGAGAGATACAGCAATCCGACCACCCTCACAGTCAGGAAGGCATAGCCGCGATAACCGCCTTCGAAATGCATCGCCGTGGCGCCGCCGAACAAACGCTCCAGCACGGCTTCGAACAGCGACAGATTACTGCGGGCGATGATCGTCAACGGATACTGGTTCTGCAGGGCGCGTTTACCGAACCGGGTGTCATCGCCGGTACCGCGGATTTTGAGCGCCGCGGCTTCGCCCAGCAGCTCGTAGGCCTGGGTGACCCGCTGCCCCAGATGCTGCGCTAGGCCGTCGCCGAAACGAAAAGTCTGGCTGAGCCAGTAAGACTTGCCTTCGACCTGGTCCAGGGAATTGACGGCGTGGCGGAAAGCGTAAATCTGCTGGAAGCTGTCACCGACGAACAGGCGTTGGGCATGGTCCTGGCGACCGATGATGGACAACATGACCCCGGAGGTATCCTGTGCCTCGTCCACCAGGATGACGTCGTAAGGCAGACGTTGCTTGGCGAACTGAAACATCTTCAGATAGAAGTCATGCACTGCCGGCAGTTGGCGGTTCTTCATGTCGGAAAGGATGTTGCGAACCAGCCCGATGATTTCATCGCCACGTTTC
>Ga0233425_10010590_pt1 | contig 11163 bp, 10 predicted proteins | sample Watercolumn_Towu_2_FD_181712 | JGI IMG/M metagenome (GOLD analysis project Ga0233425, IMG submission 181712) | Freshwater microbial communities from Lake Towuti, South Sulawesi, Indonesia - Watercolumn_Towuti2014_140_MG | ecosystem: Environmental > Aquatic > Freshwater > Lake | place...
CCTGTGCCCCGAGCAGGACATCGCGGCACCCTCTGGCGCGCGCGATGCGCTCGAGCTCGCGCATCAGGGCCCGGCCGACCCCGCGGCCGCGGGCGTCGCGCAGGACCGCCACCCGCTCGGCCTTGGCCGTGCCGTGCCCGTCGTCGCGCAGCCGCGCCGTGCCCACGGACCGGCCATCCAGCTCGGCGAGGACGTGGACGCATTCCGGGTCGAGGCCGTCGACCTCCTCTCGCTCGGTCACGCCCTGCTCGTCGATGAACACGGTCCGACGGATCGCCCACGCGTCCTCGATCGAGCCGGGAAACTCGAACGTGGTGAGGCGAGGCTGTTCCAGATCGCTCATCTGATGAACGTGCGCGGGTCGTCGGGCCGGACATCGACGTGGAAGTGGTCGCGGTGGCCGGGGTTGTAGTTCGGCGTCAGCACGGACGAGAAATCGCCGCTCTCGAAGAGCTCGCACGCGATGGACAGGAGGAGCCGGCCCCGCTCGTTGTCGCCGAGCGGCGAGTCGGGTCCGAGCAGGGCCGGATCGCAGGTGTCGTGGTCGGGGGTCTCCAGGAAGTCGTTGAGCACGACCGCCCACTCGGACGGGCGCCCGTCCGGGCCGCGGGCCGGCTGCCGCAGGTGGACGCGGGCGATGTCGAGCGCCATGCCGAACGTGTGGAAGCTGCTCCGCGGCTGGGTCCGGTAGCCCGAGGCCACGAGGAGCTGGTCCACGTCGTGGCGCGCGAGCACGGCGGCGAACGCCGGCAGCCGCGCCGCGAGCTCGCACGACACGAGGAGCCGCCCGTCGCGTCCCGAGGTGAACCGGACGCCCTCGACCGGCCCGATGACATGGACCGGCGTCGGTGTGGGAAAGGGCGGCGGCGGGTCGTCGTCCGGGTCCTCGGGCGGATCAGCCCGGTAGACCGAGTACCGAATCCCGCGCGCTCTCAGGTCGGCCAGGCACTCCTCGGCTGGGCGGATCCTCCACGCGACGTACGGGTTCACTTGCCACCGCCCGCGGGCGATGGTCGCGCGGTAGTTGAAGAACGCCGGGATGCGCTCGGCGAGCGACCGGGCGGCCTTCATGGTGTCGCTGCCGCCGCGGTAGCGCTCGGGACGGTCCGGCGGGAGCGGGGCGTCGCGCATTGCCTTGGCCACGAGAGGGTCCCGCGCCTCCTCGGGCGTCCTCGGCGGCGGACGAGGCTCCCATCGCGGTCCGGGGTGAGGCCCGTACCCGCTGTACGGACGCTCGGGCCGGTTCTTCTGACTCTTCGAAGGCGCGGGGTGTCGCTCGTCACGGACCTCGCTCGCATCTCGAGAACCCTCGACCGCTGGAGCCTCGTCGCCTCCGGCGTCGCGGTCCGTCTGGGCCGCGGCCTCGAACGGGAGCGCGGCGACGAGGAGCGCGACGATGGAGGCACCTAACCCTGGCAGATAGCGGGTCGTCGTTCCCGTCATGGCACGGCCGGAGCGGCGCCCGCACCGGCGTCGGCCTGCGCCGCCGCCTCCGCCTCGAGCCGGAGCCGCTCCGCCTCGTGAGGCTTGATGACGTACTCGGTGATCGGTGTCAACTGCGGGCCCATGATGTGGCCCGTCGTGACCGTGAGCGGGACCGCCGGCTCCATTTCGTAGAAGTACCCGCGGGTATCGACCCGGAGCCGGTAGGTCTTCTCCTCGTGCTCGAAGACCCGGCCGTACGTGGCCGGCTCCTGGCCGAGCCGCTTGTGGGTGCGGTGCGCCAGAACGTAGCCGAAGAGCCGCAGCGCGAGGTGGTTGTGCAGCCGGTGGCAGCCGTGGGAGTGGCGCTTCTGGATGGACTGGTAGTTCACCGAGCCGTGCGCCCGGATGCCGTTGTCCAGGTAAAGCGTCTCGCCGTCCCGCTCGACGGCCTGGACGTTGATGCCCATGACGAGGCCGTAGGCCGAGGCGTACCCCGGGCCCAGCTCGGGCTGGTTCGCCTCGGTCACGAGCTTCCCGCGCCGCCGCCGCTGGGCCACGAGGTCCCTGACCGGCGTCGAGTCGGGCGGGATCCAGGACGGCGCGCCGACGATGTTGCGCCACACCCGGTTGCCCACGTCGGAGTTCTTGTACGCCCAGTACTCCACGCCGTCGCGCACGGTCGAGCGCCAGCCGCCGATGGTCGTGCCGTACCTGGCCAGCGCGATCTTCTGGTCCCTGAAAGTCGTGAACAGGGTCAACGTCGGCCTGCGCCCGATGGGCTGCGTGATCTCGTTGCCCTGCTCGTCGTAGGGGAAGTCGTACCAGACGTCGCCGCGGTCGATCACGGCGTAGAGGTCCATGTGGGGTGCGTAGTACTCCGGCACCTCGGGGAGGGGCACGGCCACGCGCAGAGTGGAGAAGTCATGGCCTTGCAAGAACCCCACGGCGTCGGCGGGCTCGTCGAGGCCGAGGTGACGCATGGCCGCGTCGGTGAATTCCTGCTCGAGGTTGCGGACCGGCCGCTCGACGCCGTCCGCGCCGCGGTAGGTCGGGGCTTTCCCGTCGCGGAACGTCGACCCGTCCTCGATGATGCCCGCGGTGTCCATGACGCGCTCCGCGAGGGCCCGCCGGAGGGTGTGGAACGCCGTCTCCTCGGGGTTCCACGACAGGGCGTGGGCCGTCTCCTCGTTGAAGTACCCCCAGCCGTAGAACCGGTGCCGGCGCTCGAAGTTGAGCAGGGCGATGTGCGTGGGCCAGTCGAAGGCGTCGCGGAGGTACCCGCCGCGGCCCGGGAAGAGCTTCTCGCAGGCGAGCCGGTCCTGGGCCGCGCGCAGGGTGAGGCGGGACGTGGACTGGCTCAGCCACTGGCGCACGACGGTCTCGTTGCCGGTGATGTCCTCGGCGCGCTCGACCCCCTGCTCCTCCATCAGGCGTTTGATCCTCCGCTCGAGCACGTGGAACTCCTGGGCCCGCAGCTTGAGCGTCTCGCGTGGGTCGGGGATGTATGCCCTGGTGCCCTTGAACGCCCGGAGCAGCTCGTAGTCGATGTCGCGGAAGCACGGGCGGGCCTGCTCCCGCTCGAGCCGGTTCTTGATGGTCGATAGCGATGGCGAGATGCCGTAGACCTCGAGATAGTAGCTGGCAGCGCTCGGGTCGGCGTCCTCGACCGTCTCGCCCCGCTCGTTGGCGAGGTCCACGTAGACCTTCTCGTACGTGCTCGGCAGCTCAGGCGTGCCCCTGAGGACGCGCGGGACCCAGGTGTCGCGGAGGTCGATCAAGGTCAGCCCCGCGGCCTCGATCTCCCGGTCGTCCATCTCCGCCGGCTGCCCGTCGCGGAACGCGACGACGAGGTGGGCCGGATCGATGGGCTCGGGCTCGGGCGCCGCGTCGACCGCGTCGGCGTCGGCGGCCCCGTCGAGCCCGGCGTCAGCAGCGTCGCTGGCCGGCTCGGACGCCGGCGCGGGCCGCGCGTCGCTCGATCCGTCGCGAGACCAGGGACACCCCGCGACGGCCAGGGTCGCCAGGGAGACGACGCCCAACACGTTCCCGCCCCGTCGCCCCATGTGTCGTGCCTCCACGAGCACAGCATGGCCCGACACGGCGAGAGGTTCCAGTTTTCCGCCGATGGAAAAAACCTGCTACTTGACGCGGTAGACGATCCGGCCGCGGGAGGGGTCGTAGGGCGAGACGGCGACGCGGACGCGGTCGCCCAGGACGATGCGGATGCGGTACTTGCGCATCTTGCCCGCGAGGTGGGCCAGGACGGAGAGCCCGGAGTCGAGCTCGACCTTGAAGAGCCCGCCCGCGAGGACCTCGACCACGGTCCCTTCAAACTCGATATGGTCGTCGCGACTCATCGGAGGCGCTACCTTACCCGCTTTCCTCCACCTGTCAATGGGCGCGTCGCGGCGGTCGGGCGGGGGGCACGCCGTGGACGGAAGCCGGCGCAGGCTCGAAGACTCTGGTCTGTCGGAAGCCGAAGCGTTAGACTGCCCCGGTGGCCAACCGGAGCGGCGAAGGACGCGCGCAGGGCAGCACCACGCGTGCGAAGAACGAGGGCGGCCCGGGGTCGGCGCGGACGTTCTGGGTGATCCAGGGTTGCTTCGCCCTGGCTCTGCTGGCCATCCTGATACTGGGCTTCCTGGAGGACCACTGAACGGCGCGGGCACGCTCTCCGACGAGCGACCAGCGCCCGGGAGGATGACTGTGAGACGAGCACTCGGACGTCAGGCGCTCCTGTACTGTGTCGCGATCTCGCTGCTCGCGTGCGCGAGCGGCGACCGCGGCCCCGGGGGCAGGATCATCGCGGTCCACAACACGCTTCAGGCGATCGGGTTCAACCAGGTCGGAGAGGTCAGCGAAGGGTCCCTCGGGCAGGGCGACACGCAGAGCTTCACCTTCGAGCTCGAGGAAGAAGGCTGCTACGTGTTCATCGCCATGGGCAGCCCCGGGGTCCGGGACGTGAACCTCGCGCTCGTCTCGCCGGACGGCGAGCAGCTCGCCTCGGACGAGACCACGGACCGCCAGGCCGTGCTCCAGGTGTGCGCTCGCTCGGCTGGCGAGCACACCGTGCAGCTCACGATGGCGAGCGGACAGGGCGAGTACCTCCTCGCGCAGTGGGCCGGTGGCGACCTCGACCTCGGCCCCGGCCCCGGCGGTGTGACCGCGAGCAACGTCGAGGGGAGCTGCGGGCACCCGCTGGCGCTCGAGCTCGGGAGCACGGTATCGGGCGACACCGGGCCGGCGCTGGACATGACGAGCGGCCGGTGCATCCCGGGCGGGGCTCCGGACGTCGCGTACCAGTTCACGCTCGACCGGCGGGCCCAGGTGTGCTTCGACATGACGAGCACGTACGACGGCGCGCTGGTCCTGCAGCGCGAGTGCGGCCAGCCGCACACCGAGATCGCCTGCAACGACGACTTCCCCGACACGAACCACAGCGCCCTGCGGGAGACCCTCGAGCCCGGCACGTACTTCCTGATCAGCACCGGCTACGGGGATGCGCGGGGGACGTTCAGCGTCACGAGCGCCATCGCCGAGAGCCCGAGCCCGGCCGACGTCTGCGCCCAGGCGTCTCCACTCCCGGCCGGTCAGGACGTGACCGGGACGACCGCTGGCTGCGTGGCCGACGCGTTCCAGGCCACCTGCGCCGCCGGCGCGCGGTCGCCCGAGAAGGTCTACCGGTTCGACCTCGCGGCGAGGTCGCGCGTGCGCATCGACGGCGCGACCACGTCGCACGACGGGGCGCTCTACATCAGGAGCAACTGCACCGACCCGGCTTCGGAGATCGTGTGCAACGACGACTACGGCGACAACCGCCACTCGCTGCTGACCGCGACCCTCGACGCGGGGACGTACTACCTCTTCGCCGACGGGTACGCCGAGGGCGAGCAGGGAACGTACAACATCCGGGCCCAGGTGGCGGCCCTCGGCGGGTCGGCCATCCCGGGCGACGCGTGCTCGAGCGCCCAGCCGCTCGCGCCCGGCCGCATCCGGGGCAGCACCATGCCGGCCGCCGCGGACGTGACGGGCACCTGCGCCGGCTCCCAGGACGCGGCGGACGTCGTGTACTCCCTGAACGTCACCGAGGCGTCCCGGCTCCGCGTGCGCATGGCACGGAGCGACATGCGGGCCGCCCTGTACCTCCAGTCGACCTGCGGGGCTCAGGCGAGCGAGATCGTGTGCGCGGCCTCCGAGGCGAGCACGCCCTACCCCATGATCGAGCGCGTGGTCCAGCCGGGGACGTACTTCGTGGTCGTCGACGGCGTGGACCAGAACGAGTTCGGCGAGTTCGAGATGGACGTCGAGCTGACGAGCACCCGCGAGATCGACCGGCAGTGCCGCGAGGCGCCGCTCCTGCGGACCGGGACCCCGGTGTCCGGCTCCACGTCCGGCAGCGACGAGTTCCACGCGTCCTGCGCGGACGGTGCACGCAGCCCGGAGGCTATCTACCGGCTGCAACTCCGGCGGCGGCAGCTCGTCCGGCTCGCGCTCGAGGCCTCGTTCGACGGAGCGCTGTACGTCCGGAGGTCGTGCCTCGACGAGTCCACCGAGGTGGCGTGCAACGACGACGCCCAGGACACGCAGCACAGCCTGATCGAGGTCACCCTCGGCCCGGGGACCTACTACGTATTCGTGGACGGGTTCGCGGAAGGCAACCAGGGTCAGTACACGCTGCGGGTCGAGCTCGAGAACCCCTGAGACCAGCCGGCGCCAGCGGTCGGGCGTCCACGCGGTCCACTCCGACCGCTTCCCCGACCCCGACCATCACGTCGAACTTGCCCCGGAATACCGAAGCGTGATAACCATCGGGTTCGTGTTTTCGCGCGCCGAGCGAGGCTGAGATGTCGGCGGACCTGGCCTGGATCATCGTCTTCGTGGTCGTTGCGTTGGTCTTCGACTTCCTCAACGGCTTCCACGACAGCTCCAACATCGTGGCGACGATGATCGCCTCGCGGGCCATGTCACCCGTGCGGGCCCTGGCGATCAGCGCGGTCTGCCACTTCGTGGGCCCATTCCTCTTCGGCGTGGCGGTGGCCACGACCATCGGTCACGACGTGGTCGCCGGAGAGGTCCTCAGCAACACAATGATCTTCGCGGCGCTGCTGGCCGCGAGCCTCTGGAACATCGCGACCTGGTACTACGGCATTCCGTCGAGCTCGTCGCACGCGCTGATCGGGGGCCTGGTAGGCAGCGCGGTGATGACGCAGCTCCTGAGGATGATCGGGGACGGCTCGCTCCTGTCCACGGCGGACCTGCACCGGGTGGTGTCGGTGGTCCAGGTCCGGGGGATCTCCAAGGTGCTGCTGTCGCTCTTCATCTCGCCGCTCCTGGGTTTCATCGTGGGGTACGTGCTGCTCAAGGTCATCCGGTTCTTCGCCCGGCTGGCGAGCCCGAGGATCAACACCTTCTTCAAACAGGGACAGCTCGTGACCTCGGTCGGTCTGGCGCTGTCGCACGGCACGAACGACGCTCAGAAGACGATGGGCGTGATCGCGATGGCGCTCTTCGCGTCCGGCTTCACGTCCGAGTTCCACGTCCCGATCTGGGCGATCGCGGCGTGCGCGGCGGCCATCTCGCTCGGCACGGCCCTGGGCGGCTGGCGGCTCATCCGGACCATCGGGAGCAAGTTCTACAAGATCCGGCCGATCCACGGGTTCGCGACCCAGATCTCGGCCGGGTCATTGATCCTCGCCGCGTCGCTGCTGGGCGGCCCGGTGAGCACGACGCACGTGGTCTCGAGCGCGGTCATGGGCGCCGGCAGCGCCGAGCGCCTGTCCAAGGTACGATGGGGCGTAGGCAAGCAGATCGTAGCAGCCTGGTTCATCACGATCCCGGTCTCCGCTCTGCTGGCCGCGCTCTTCTACCTGGGGATCTGGAGTCTGCCATGGGTTGGTTGAAGCGTCTCTTCGAGGGCAACGAGCAGGTCTTCATCGATCGCCTGGTCGAGCAGGCGCGGCTCGGCGTGGTCGGGACCGAGGCTCTGCACGAGTACATGCGCACCAACTCCGCGGAGTCGGCGGCGCAAGTCAAGAAGGCCGAGCACGAGGCCGACGAGGTGCGGCGTATGCTGATGGACGAGCTCGCGCGCTCGTTCGTGACGCCCTTCGACCGCGAGGACATCTTCGCGCTGTCCCGCGCGATCGATGACGTCCTCGACTACGCTCAGACCACCGTGGAGGAGATGCAGATCCTGAACGTCACTCCCTGCGATTCCCTGTGCAAGCTGAGCGAGCTGCTGCATACCGCGTCCAGCGAGATCCACCTGGCCACTCAGCGCATCCGGGAGCACCCCGGCGTGGCCAACGACCACGCCCGGCGGGCCAAGGCCGCGGAGAACCGCATCGAGCGCACGTTCCGGGAGGTCATCGCCAACGCATTCGACTCGGCCGAGGACGTCAAGGGCGTGGTGGCCATGCTCAAGCTGCGCGAGATTTGCCGCCACATGGCAAACGCCGGCGACCGTGCCGACGAGGCGGCCAACATCCTCTCCGACATCGTGGTGAAGACGAGCTGAGCCCGGACGGTGCCACTCGGGCGACCTCAGGCCGCCGCGTGGTCCAGACGCTCCCTGACCGCCGACGCGAGACGCTCCACAGTGAATGGCTTCCCGAGGAACACGGCATCGCCGATGCCCGCGAGGTCGAGCTGCCGCTGGGAGAGGTGGTACGCGGAGGTCAGCACCACCCGGACCCTGGGGAACTTCTGCATGAGGACGCGGCACGTCTCGAGGCCGTTCATCCCGGGCATCATGAGGTCGATCACCGCCGCGTCGACCTCGTCCGCCTCCAGGTTGGCGAGGGCCTGAACCCCGCTCAGTGCCTCGACGACGTCGAACCCCTCGACCCTGAGCCCGATGGCCATGCACCGGCACTGGGACGGGTCGTCATCGACAACGAGGATCTTCTTGGACTGCATCTCCCTCGCTCGCAGCAACGAACATACCATGGAAGCGGGCCGAGCTACGCCTCGAGGGTCGCACTGCCCCGTCACTCGACCCGCCGGCTCGCGGTGGTGGCTTCGGGCGCGCGTGTGACGCGGGCAGCGTGCCGGGATCACCGCATCGACGACTCACCAATCGACGCGTGGGCACGATCCGACGACCCGTAATCGTTGTTGCAGGAATGCAAGCTGGCCTTGCACTTATGGAGAACCGCGCGAGCCGCTCAATCCTCGTCGCGCTTGATGTTGAGCCGCTTCATTTTACGCCAGAGAGTGGTGGTGCTCAGGCCGAGGCGGGCGGCCGCTTGCTCCATGTTCGACTCCTGGCGCAGGGCCTGCTGGATGGCGTGCCGCTCGGCTTCGGAGACCACGTCGGCGAGCTTCTGCGACCCCGAGAGGTCGGTGATGCCGGTGGACTCGGGGAGGATGTCGTCGATGTGCACCCAGCCGTCGTCCGCGAGGGCGACGCCCTGCTCCATCATGTTCTCGAGCTCGCGCACGTTGCCGGGGAACTCGTAGCCCATGAGGAATTCCCGGACCTCCTCGGTGACCCGCGCCGTCGTGTTGAGCCGCTTGCCGAACTTGGCCAGGAAGTGCTCGACCAGCATCGGGATGTCGCCGCGCCGGTCGCGGAGCGCCGGGAGCCGGATGCGGGCCACGTTCAACCGGTAGTAGAGGTCCTGGCGGAACCGCTTCTCCTTGATGTGCGCTTTCAGGTTCTGGTTCGTGGCGGCGATGATCCTCGCGTCGACCTTGATGGGGACGTTGTCGCCGACCCTCCGGATCTCGCGGTCCTGGATCGTGCGCAGGAGCTTGGCCTGGAAGGACGGGCTGGTGTCGGCGATCTCGTCGAAGAAGAACGTCCCGCCGTTGGCCTCCTCGAAGAGGCCCTTCCGGTTGGCCACGGCGTCGGTGAAGGAGCCCTTCACGTGGCCGAACAGCTCGCTCTCGAGGAGCTGCTCGGTGATGGCGGCACAGTTGACGGGCACGTACGGGTGCGACGTTCGGAGGCTGTTCGCGTGGATCGCCTTGGCGACCAGCTCCTTCCCCGTGCCGCTCTCGCCCGTGATCAGGACCGTGGTATCGGTCGGCGCGATCTTGGCGATCCTGACCAGCACCTTCCGCATGGCAGGAGATCGGCCGATGATCTCCTCGAGGTTGCACGCCTTCCGGATCTCGTCGAGCGAGATGTCGTCCTCGCCCCTGGACCACCGCCGCTCCAGCGCCTGCTCGACCTTCTCCATGAGCTGGGCTTCGGTGAAGGGCTTCTCGAGGTAGTCGTAGGCGCCGAGGCGCATGGCGGACACGGCTGTCTCGACGGTCCCGAACCCCGTCATGAGGATGACCTCGGTCAAGGGCGAGGTCTCGCGCGTGAACCGGAGCACGTCGAGGCCGTCGGTCTTCTCCATCTTGAGGTCCGTCAGGACGAGGTCGAAGGCGTCGGCCCGGATGCACGTGCACGCCCGATCTCCGCTCTCCGCCTCGGACACGTGATGGCCCGCCTCCTGGAGCATCAGGCTCAGGGTCTTTCTCATGTTGCTCTGGTCGTCAACTATGAGAACGCGGGCCATGTCCTACTCACCTCTGTCGGGCTCGGGTCGTCCGCCGCCCGGGGGTCCCATGTCCATCACCGGGCGGTTGGAGAGGGTGCTTCGCTCGATCAGCTCGCCCAGCGTCTCCATCTGCCGCGTGTGGTCCCGTTGCAGCCAGAGGGCTCGTCCTGCCATCGCCGCCGCCAGCACGGCCACCGACAGCGCGACGATCGAGAGCACACGGCTCACTCTGTCACCGCGCATCGATTCCCCCCCTCTCCGGCTCGGAACGGGTACGAGACATGTTTACAAGATCTGCTTCGATTTCGCCAGCCCGGCGAACACGGAGCAGGAAAGGCCGCCCCGTCACGCTGCCGGTCCAGGCGTGGACCACCGCGGAATCGGCGTCCGGCGTGTTGTCGAAAGCCGGAGTGATCTCGTAGATGCCCGCGGAGTCGAAGGTGTGGTCCGGACAGATCCCGGCCAGGTCCAGGGCCACGCGCCTGCGCCCGAGCGGCTCGAAGAACTCGGGCAATGTCCGGACTCCGGTGAGCGGGAGCCTGCACGCGGCCACCGAGCCGTCGGGTGCCGCGATCAGGAACTGGAAGTACTCTGGCCGGACCGCGACGCGAACCCGGGCCTGGTCCGGACCACGGAGCTCGAGCGCGACGGCGACCGTGTCGCCCCGGCCGACGTCCGGGAGCGGCCCGACGTGATGGAGCGTGGGAGCGGGTGCGGCTGCGGGCGCGACACCGGCCACGTCCTCGACCGGAGCGGTCACCGCGGCCGGGGGCACGAGTGACACTGGCCCGAGCGACCCTGTCCAGGACCGTTCCCCGAGGGGGGTCCTGCCGAACCGCGCGCGGTAGCTGACCTCGATGGTGCCGGCCCGCTCCAGAGGCTCGAGCAGACGCCCGAAGCAGGTGAACCGCAGATCGAGCCGCTCGGACACGTGCCCGCCCGGCGCGATCGAGACGAACCGCCGCTCGTCCGGGGCGCCGGACATCCCGCCGGCCGGTACGCGGCACCGCCCGAGCCTCCTGTGTCCGTCGAGGAGCTGGACCTCGGCGAGGCGCGCATCGAGGTAGATCGTCACCGGTGCGTCCGACGTGTTCTCGAACGACAGCTCGACCGCGTCGCGCGATCCGGCGAAGGCCGCGTGCAACCGGAGCGGTGGCGGCGTGGCTGCCGTGTCTCCGGTCAGGGCGAGGACGAGGGACGAGGTCACCGTGAGGGTGGTGAAGCGCGCGTTCATTCCAGCTCT
>Ga0233425_10010592_pt1 | contig 11162 bp, 5 predicted proteins | sample Watercolumn_Towu_2_FD_181712 | JGI IMG/M metagenome (GOLD analysis project Ga0233425, IMG submission 181712) | Freshwater microbial communities from Lake Towuti, South Sulawesi, Indonesia - Watercolumn_Towuti2014_140_MG | ecosystem: Environmental > Aquatic > Freshwater > Lake | place: Indonesia...
AGGCGCTCACGCTGGAGGCCAACGCGCGCGTTGACGACGCGGTGAAGGACGGCAAGCCGTTCTTCCTCTACTTCGCGCACTACGCCGTCCACGCGCCGTTCAACTCCGACCCGCGTTTCGCCGCGCACTACAAGGATTCCGGCAAGCCCGAACAGGCGCAGGCGTTCGCGACGCTCATCGAGGGCATGGACAAATCGCTCGGCGACGTGCTCGACCACCTCGACAAACTTGGCGTGGCCGACAACACGCTCATCTTCTTCCTCGGCGACAACGGCTCCGACGCGCCGCTCGGCCACCAGCATGAGGTCGCATGCGCCGCGCCGTTGCGCGGCAAGAAAGGCGCGCACTACGAAGGCGGGATGCGGGTGCCGTTCATCGCCGCGTGGGCGAAGGCCAGCGCCGGCAACTCGCACCAGCAGCGCTTGCCCATCGCTGTCGGCGCCATCCAGAGCCAGCAGGCGGCCATCTACGACATGTTCCCCACCGTCCTTCCGCTCGCCGGCATCAAGCCCCCCTTGAAGCACATCGTGGACGGCGCGCGCCTCGACACGCTGCTCACCGGCAAACGCGATAGCCACCGCCCGGAACAATTCCTCATGCACTACCCGCACGCGCCGCATCGCAGCAACTATTTCACCGTCTGGCGCGACGGCGACTGGAAAGTCATCTACCACGCCCTGCCCGATGTGCCGACGCATGGCAACTCCATCCAGTCTGGCGGCGCGCACTACCAGCTCTTCAACCTCAAGGACGACCCCTTCGAGCAAAACGACCTCGCCGCCGCCAAGCCCGGCGAACTCCGCCGCATGATGCGCGGCCTCATCGCGGCCTTGGAGAGACACAACGCTCTCTACCCCGTGGACAAGGACGGCGCGACGCCGCTGAAGCCGAAGATGCCGTGATCGCGAATCGCAGCGGAGTAAGTCAGCCGAGTGCCGACAGCCGAATCGCTTCGCTCTACTTTCCATTCGCCTGACACTATCCGGCTGACATAATCTGGGCTTGGAAAGAAAGACACCATGAACTTCTCAACCCGTCGAATTTCAATCCAATCATTCTCCTTCGCCATCCTGCTGCTGGCAGCGTTGGCTCTTCCCGTCCACGCCGCTGACTTCAAAGCGGGTGCCGCCGTCGTTGACATCACGCCGCAGAAGCTGCCGGTGCTGGTCAATGGCGGGATGCTCAGCCGGTCGGTGGACAAGATCAAAACCAACATCCATGCGCGCGCCGTCGCACTCAGCGACGGCAAGGAGCAACTCGTCATCGTCGTCGCAGACAGTTGCATGATGTGCCGGCCGTTGCTCGACGAGGCCAAGGCGCTCGCGGCGAAACGCACGGGCATTCGAGCCGACCGCATGCTGATCTCCGCCACGCACGCGCACAGCGTGCCGTCTTCGATGGGCTGCCTCGGCACCGACCCCGACCCGGCCTATGTGCCGTTCCTGCGCGACAAGCTCGTCGAGGCCGTCGTGGCCGCGCAGGCCGCGCTGGTGCCGGCGCGCGTCGGCTTCACCAAAGGCAACGCGGCGGAGTTCACCGCCCTGCGCCAGTGGATTCGCCGGCCCGATCGCATCGTGGAGGATCCGTTTGGGAACATGACGGTGCGCGCGAACATGCACGCCGGAGCGAAGTGGGATGATGTCACCGGCGAGGCCGGGCCAGAGGACCCTGATCTCTCGATGATCTCGATTCAGGCGCGCGACGGACGGCCGCTCGCGGTGCTGGCCAACTTTTCCATGCACTACTTCGGCGACAAGGACATCAGCGCGGATTACTTCGGCCTCTTCAGCGAAGGTCTGAAGCAACGCATCGCGCCCGATTCCAAGTTCGTCGGCATCATGTCGCACGGATGCAGCGGCGACATCTGGCGGCGCGATTACACGAAGCCGAAAAGTTGGGATCCGAAGCTGACGATTGACGACTACGCGAAGGGTCTCGTGGACATCGCGATGGCCGCTTACAAAGGCATCCGTTACCGCGACGACGTGAGCCTCGCGATGGCCGAGCGGCGGATGACGTTGAACTACCGCGTGCCCGACAAGCAGCGGCTCGAATGGGCCGAGCGCATCGTCGCCGGGATGACCAACCGCCTCGCGAAGACGACCACCGAGGTTTATGCGCGCGAGCAGATCATCCTGCATGAGCGGCAGAAGACGGAGATTGTGGTGCAGGCGTTGCGCATCGGCGACATCGGCATCGCCACCACGCCGAACGAGACCTACGCCGTCACCGGCCTGAAGATCAAAGCTGCCAGCCCGCTGTCGCGCAACATGGTGATCGAGCTCGCCAACGGCGGCGACGGCTACATCCCGCCGCCGGAACAGCATCTCTTCGGCGGCTACAACACTTGGGCTGCGCGCTCCGCCGGTCTCGAAGTCCAGGCCGAGCCAAAGATCGCTGAGGCCGGCATCGCGTTGCTGGAAAAGGTCAGCGGCCAGCCCCGCCGCGAGTGGAAACTCCGCGACGGCCCCGCCGCGCGCGCGGTGCTGGCGTTGAAACCCGCCGCCTACTGGCGCATGAACGAGTTCACCGCCCCGCACGCCAGCGACGCCAGCGGCCACGGCCACGACGCGGTCTATGAGCGCGAGATCACTTACTACCTCGAAGGCCCGCACTCGGCGCACTTCTGCGGCGAAGGCCAGATCAACCGCGCTCCTCACTTCGTCGGCGCACGGCTCCGCGCGCGGCTCGCGGGCCTCGGCAACCGTTACTCCGTCTCGATGTGGCTGTGGAACGGCATGCCGAACGACGGGCGCGACGTCAGCGGCTGGATGTTCTCCCGCGACCACAATCACGGCCTCGGCGCGTTCGGCGACCATCTCGGCATCGGCGGCAAGAGCGGCAACACCGGCCGGCTCATCTTCTTCCACGGCGACGACCCGGCCAAGGCAACCGCCGGCAACACCGTCATTCCGCGCTGGCAATGGCAGCACGTCGTCTTCGTCCGCGACGGCCAGACCGTGCGCGTCTATCTCAACGGCCAGCTTGAGATTGAGACGAAGGCTGCTGCAGATTTCCCCCTCGGTTTCGAGCAGTGTTTTTTCGGCGGTCGCAGCGACAACGACAACAACTGGGAAGGCCGTCTTGACGAGATCGCCGTCTTCAACCGCGCTCTCACCGCCAAGGAAGTCGCGCGGTTGGTGGTGAAGTGATTCGGCAAGAAAATTTGAGGGCAAGAAGATTCCAGAATGTTCTTGCCCCAAAATCTTCTTGCCCGCCAAACGCCGTGAAACAACCGCTGGCCAGACAGGAGTGTCTGGCCTACGATGGCGACTTGAGGTGTATGGACATGAAACGAAACGTTCTCCTGACTCTCTCCATCCTGCTGCTTGCTCCGTTGATTGCCTTGGCTGCAGCTCCAACTAAGGCACCGTCCGCGCTCGATATGCCGAAGGTGTTGCTTGTCGGCGATACGATTGGCTACGCGCCGCTCGTGGCGAAGCGGCTGGCGGGCAAGGCTGTCGTTGTGAATCCGCCGGGCAAGGCGAAATGAACGGGCTGCATAAATTCCGTGCGCTCATGGCTCTGGGCGCCGCAAAATCTCCGTGACCCGCACCCGCCATGCGCCTAAACTGCGCGGCATGGGAACGAAACAGTCGTCATATCGTCCCGGAAAAAGACAAACTCACTTTGTCCTTTCCTTGGCCGATATGCGCTTCCCCGGCGCGCCCAACCCGCGCCCCGTCAACCGCTTTCACCTTCACCGGCCACTTTGTCTTTTGCCGGCCAGGTTCGGTGAATAAGAATGTTGGGCGCTATTCCATGAAACCGCTGAAATCATGGCCGAGGCCGCTGCGAGTGGTCTTGGGCTATCTTGCCTTTCTCGTTCCGGTTCTTGTCTGGCTTTGTTGGGAGTCAGGCGGGGGACGATCCCCCGCTCATCGCGTCGCCGTTATCGTCGCATATTATTTGGTTCTCCCGCTCACGATTGCGTCATTCCTTATTCACCTCACTGCTATCTACTGTTCTCGTCAGCAGCTTCAAGCGAGTCGTGCCGTCGCCGTCGTTTGTGGTTTAGCGGGATTGCTCATAATATATTTGCGGATTCGTGCCACGCCCGATCCGGACGCCGCGTTTATATACTTCTTCTTCCCCATCTTTTTTGCCGTCTTCGCCGTTGTTGGTTTTGTTGTTTCCGCTCTCGCTTTCTATGCGCATTCCTGTCTTTCGAAACGACGGAAAACCACCCAACAAGGCGCTCCAAGCGACGCCGAAAAACGGCGCGCCTGAGCTTGGTCGTTGGGCCGAATACGCGACGTGAACCTCTACACCGTCACTCCATTTCCCGACGCTGGGTTTAGATGCGATGAAGACGCCCAGCAGCAGATGCTCGTGTCGGCACAGCGCAAGGACAAGTTGCTGATTCGAGCCTTCGTTGGGATGGCGGTATCCTTTGCGGTTGCGCTCGGCTTTGGAGTGCTGCGCATTTTTCCGGTGATGTTCGTTAGTCTTGCAGGCTTTGCTGCGTGCTTTGTGGTTTCGATGGTGCGGCTCTTCATCGGCCCAGAGCGGCATGTTTGCCGCGAGTGTGGCCAGCGTATGGAGTTTGCATGGCGGCCGCTTGAGGATGGTCGCGGTGCCGAGTATTTGATTTGCGAGCGATGCAGGCGTTTTGTTTACACGTTCAGGACGTCCAGATGATTGCACGGCCCAACAAGTCGGCGGAGACGAACCGCCGCCCCGCTTCACCGTTCCACGCTGGGTGGCAATTCGGAAGCACCTTGCGCGCTCCACCGCCCCCGTCGGCGGCGGTCGCGGAGCTTGGACGTTCTGCAACCAACCGGCACAGCAAGATGAAAGGCTACGAAATCGTTGACACCAACGCCGGGAACATCGGCGGGTGCAGCATCTGTGGCCGCAAAGACGCCAACAACCTGGGTTATCGTCGCAAAGCGGATTGGCTGAAGGAGCGCTACGCGGAAGGCCTGAGGTTCAAGGTGCTACGCTCACGGAGATTCGGTGATATTGGGTGGATCGAATACGCCCCCGGCAATCACGCATGGAGACCGGTGGAGGCGGAAGGCTACCTAGTCATCCATTGCCTGATGGTCTTTGGCAAGCACACGGGGAAAGGGCTGGGCGCTCTGCTGTTGGACAGTTGTCTCAAGGACGCAAGGAAGAGCAAGTGCCGGGGAGTCGCCGTGGTGACCAGTTCCGATGCTCTCATGGCAGGAAGGGATCTCTTCATCAAGGCGGGTTTTGTCCCGGTGGAGAGCTGCCCGCCCTACGAGTTGCTCGTCAAGAAGCTCAAGAGGGCCGCCCCGAATCCTCGTTTCATCGTCCAACGGGAGCGACTCTTGAAGAGGCACAAGAAGGGTCTCACGATCCTAGCTGCGGATCAGTGCCCGATGGTTCCAAAGTTTGTGGCGGAGATTGCGGAGGTGTCCAGAGCCTTGGGGCTGGAACCGAAAGTGGTTCGAGTCAGGAGCGCCAAGGCGTCAAGGGAACTCCCGACGCCCTATGGCGTGTTCAGTATCATCTACGATGGCAAGTTGATCGCAGGCCGTCCTGTCAGCGCGTCGGGATTCATGAGCATCATGCGCAGGCACTCTGCGCTGGCCGGCGAGTTGTGGCAGCAGTGGATCGCTGCCAGGAGATCCTCGAAGATGATGAAGAGAACTCCAACGGGTTGTCGCGCACTTGTGGTGAAGTGATTCGCAGTTCAAGGAGCGGCGGTTTGCAACCGCCGCCGTCTGTTACCACGCGGAACGATTGCGGCGGTTGCAGACCGCCGCTCCTTGTTGCATCACGCCACACGCCAACGAAACAACCGCTGGCCAGACGGGAGTGATCAAGGAGCCGTCTTGCGCCATCGGAGCGGCAGAGAAAGGCAGAGAAACGTCTTGCAGATTGTAAATCGATTTACAAATTGCAAAGTCGCGCTCCGGTGAAGTGATTCGGCAAGAAAATTTCAGGGCAAGAAGTTTTCAGAATTTTCTTGCCCCAAAATCTTCTTGCCCGCCAAACGCCGTGAAACAACCGCTAGCCAGACAAGAGTGTCTGGCCTACGATGGCGGCACGAAGGCGACTGGACATGAAACGAAACGTTCTTCCCATTCTCACGCTCACCCTGCTTGTCCCACTGGCCGCTCTTCGCGCCGCCGATGTGTTCATCGTCGAGAACGGCCAGCCGCGCGCGGAGATCGTCATCGCGGAGAAACCGCTGCGCACGGTGCGGCTGGCGGCGCAGGAGTTGCAGAACTGCGTCGAGAAGATCAGCGGCGCGCATTTGCCCATCGTTACAAAGCCGTCGGGACAGGCGGTGAGGCTTTTCGTCGGGCGCAGTCCGCACACAGACGCGCTGAAAGTGACGGCCGACGGGCTGAAGGACGGCGCGTATCGGCTTGTGTCGGGCGAGGACTGGCTCGCGTTCATCGGCGAGGACACGGAGTTCACGCCCATCGAGCCGTGGGCGAAGGGGCACGCGGACATCAGGGCGGGCACGGCGCAGCGCGAGTGGGACAAAATCACTGGCGCACTTTGGGGCATGCCGAACTTGCTGATGTTCAAGGAGCGATTCAGGCTGCCGGGCGAGACAGGTTTGCCCGACGCCCAACGCCAGCCTAGCCAGAAGCTCGACCCGCTGGCGCTCTGGGGCTTCGACGAACGCGGCTCCTTCAACGCCGTGTGCGGTTTCCTCATGAGGCTCGGCGTGCGCTGGTATGCGCCGGGCGAAATCGGCGAGGTGCTGCCAAGCCTGAAGACCATCCCGATGCCGAAGCTCGATGAAACCGTGCGGCCCGACTTTCCCATCCGGCGCGTGAACATCCGGCTCGGCGTTCACGGCACGAACCTCGCGATGTGGGCGATGCGGCTCGGCTTGCGCGATCCTTACGGCGTGCAGGTGGCGCACGGCATGGACGACATGACACATCGCGACGAGATCTTCGCGAAGCATCCCGATTGGTTCGCGCTCTACGGCGGCAAACGCCAGAACCAACCGGGCCAGCGGCTCAACCAGCTCTGTTACTCGAACGAGGAACTCTTCCAGCAGACCGTGCGCAACGTGCGGATGCAGTTCGATCATTACAAGATGGAGATGGTTTCCGTCATGCCGCCCGACGGTTACACCGCCATCTGCCAGTGCAAGCTTTGCGCAGGCAAAGACACCCCGGAGCGCGACCAGCGCGGCCTCCTGTCCGACTACGTCTGGGATTTCGTCAATCGCGTCGCGAAGGAAGTCGGCAAGACGCATCCGAACAAGAAAGTGCTCAACTGCGCCTACGGCGTTTACACATTGCCGCCACTGAAGATCGCCAAGCTGGAGCCGAACGTCGTCGTCTCCATCGTCGGCGGGCGGCGGCCCACAAACAACCGGCCGGAGGAGCAGGAGGAGTATCGCAAGCTGCGCGAGGGCTGGCTCGCGAAGACCCGCAATCCCCTCATCATCTTCGAGAACTATCCGTTCACCGATCGCGGCTGGTATCTGCCGTCGTTCACGCCGCACGCGATGGGCGCGAGCATCAACGCGACCAAAGGCGCATCGCAGGGCGAGGACATCTGGCTCAGCGTGCCGATGAAATTCGAGAAGGACGGCCTGGGCTTCAACCACTTCCTCGTCTATTTCACCCAGCGGATGTATTGGGGCGGCAAGGACGCGGACGTGGACGCGATGTTCCGCGAATACTGCCGCCTCTTTTACGGTCCCGCCGAAGCCGAGATGCTCGCGTTCTTCACCTACTGCGAGGCCAACTGGCAGGCGATGGAGAAGGACAAAGCCAAGGCCGATCACGCGCTGGCGCTCTTCGCCAAGGCGCAGTCGAAAGCCAACGCCGCGACGATCTACGGCCGGCGCCTCGCGCTGATGGACGATTATCTCAAGGGCCTGCGCAGCAAGAGCCAGCAACTCGGCCGGCGGCGCGGCCCCGTGCCCGTGTTGCGGCTCGTCGGCGAAGCGCGCGGCAAGATCGTCGTGGATGGCAAGCTCGACGAGGACGCGTGGCAAAACTGTCCCGTTGCCTCGACCTGCCGGCTGCGCGAACTGCAGACCGGACGCCGCCCCATCCTTGGCACCAGCGTGAAGTCCTTGTGGATCGGCAACAATCTCTACTTCGCCATCCGTTGCGACGAGCATCCCGGCGGGAAACTCAACATTGGCTCGACCAAGAAGGACGACTCCGCGCTTTGGTATGGCGACGCGGTCGAGTTGTTGATCGAAACGGAATCTCACTCGTATTACCAGATCGCCGTCAGCCCCAGCGGCGCCGTCGCCGACCTCGACCGCTCCGCCGCGCGCGACAAGTGGTTCAGTTGGGACTCGCAGGCCGAAGTCGCCACGCACATCGCCGACGATCACTGGACCGTCGAGATGCGCATCCCCGTCACGCAGGACGAAAACGATCCGCTCCACCAAGTCATTGGCCGCAAGCCGACCAAGAGCCTGCCCTGGCACATCAACCTCTGCCGCCAGCGCATCCACGAGGACGGTTCGGAATGCTCGGCGTTCTCGCCGACCGGCACGGACAATTTCCACAACGCGATGAAGTTCGCGACGTTCTTCGACGGCAACCACACCGAGTTCGACCACGGCCCGCCCGACAGCGATTTCCTCGAAGCCATCCGCGTCGCCGGCGACCTCGCCCGCGCCGGCAAACGCGACGAGGCCCTCGCCGCCTACATCGCCGCCGCCGAAGGCAAGTTCACCGACCTGCAAAAGTCCCACGCCCTCGAACTCGCCACCACCACCGCGCGCGGTCTGCGCAAGCACGACATCGCAGACCAACTCGCCGCGCGTATTCTCATCGCCGCCGTGAAGAAGACGGTCCAGATGCAAAACCTGCTCGATCAATTCAAGGCTCCGCAGATCATTGCAGAGTTTGCCAACGAAGACATCGCCGCATGGCCTTTTTGGAAGCGTGGCGACGGTTACTTCGCCCGTGGCCGCGCCCGCGTCATCACCAAGGCCGGCAAAGAGGCCGAAAGCGACCTCACTCGCGCCCTCGAATGGACCAGCGAACCGGTCAAACGCGACGCCATCTGGCTGCTGCTCGCCCAGAACCGTGAGACGCATCTCGCCGACGACACCCGCGCCCTCGCCGCCTTTCAATCCATCGTCGCCGACCGCAAGCAAATCGGCAGCGCGAACGAGTTCGCCGCCCTGCAAGGCATCGCCCGCATCCTCACCCGTCGCGGCCAGTTCGACGAAGCCCTCAAGACCCTGCAACGCGCCCAGCCCGACAAGCTCAAAGGCGTCTGGCGCGGCAACATCCTGCTCTCCCTCGCCGATGTCTATCTCGCCGCCGGCCGCAAAGCCGAAGCTTGCGCCGCGCTCCAATCCATTCTCAGCGACCCAACCTCCGAACTCCGCCACCGCCAAACCGCCGAGCAACGAATCAAGGAACTGCATCCATGATTGCCAGAACACTCAAAACCAAACATCACACCTCAAGCTGGTTCCGGAAGATAGTTACCGGAGGTTCCCGTATGAGTCTCGCGATCGTCGTTGCCGTGATGGTTGCGCCCGGGCTTGCCTGGGCGGATCCGGCCGCAGAGCCGAAGCTGACGGTGGTAAACGTTTCCTCGCACTGCGACTGGTGCTGGGGACACACGCGGCTCTGGCACGAGCAGCGTTACGCGGAAATCATCCGGCAGGTTCTCGAACTCATGCGGAAGCATCCGCATTACGTCTGGCTGCTGGAGACTGAGAACGAAGAACTTGCGCCGTTCCTCGACAGGGCCGCGCGCGAATGGCCGGAACTGGTCGCGGAATTCTGGCAGCGGGTGCGCGAAGGCCGGATCGAAATCGTCGGCGCGATAAGCAACCCCCGGCTCACCGAGGTTTACCCGGAGACGATGGTGCGCAACCTCGTGCTGGGACAGGAGTATTTTCAGCGCAACGCGCCCGGCGTCGCGCTGAAGGTCTATAACTCGAATGACTTGATGTGCGGCCCGTCTCAGATGCCGCAAATCCTCGCCAAGGGCGGCTACCGCTACTTCATGTTCTCGCGCCCGCGCGGGCCGCAAGCGGTGTTCTGGCGCACGGGACTTGATGGAACGCGGATGCTGTCGGCGAAATGTTTCTACGGCTACTTCATGATGAGCCAGTTCCAGTTCGGCGAGCCGCTGAAAGGTTTTCTGCCGTCGCCGATCCGGCGGCTGGCCATCGGCAGCGACGACGGGCTGCCCGATCCGAAGCTGCCGCAGGAAGCCGCCGCGTGGGATCCGCAGAAGAAAGTTCTCGGAACCAACCGCCGCTACTTTGAGGAGGTCGAGAAATGCGGCGCGCCGATCACGGAGTTGAAGGGGCCGCTGGACACGCTCGAATGTTATGTGGAGGCGGGGCTTCACGGCGACCGCAGCCTTTACATGCGGAACAACCAGGACGAAGACTTGCTGCTCTGTCTGGAGAAAGCGCAAGTCATGGCGATGGGCGTCGGACAGCAAGCGGAGCGTGGCGTCGTGGACCGTCTCTGGCACGACGTGCTCTCCTGCACGGGCCACGCGATTCAGTGGGCATGGACGGTGGACTACGAGGAACGCATGGCGTTCGCGCGGCACCGCCGCGTGAGAATCGAGCAGGCGCTCCATGAAGCTCTGTCGGCGGTCACCAACAAGATCAAGTTCCAACCCGGCTTCGGAGCGCCGATCACGGTCTTCAATTTCCACGCATGGCCGGTTACCGGGCCGGTGGAGTTCGCCGTGGAAGGCGATGCGGCCAGCTTGATGCTCCGTGATGGCGCGGGCAAAGACATTCCTCTCCAATCTAGCGGCTGGCAGCGCACCGCGTTCATCGCGGAAGCGGTTCCGGCCTGTGGCTACAAGACGTTCTACCTCAGCCGAATGACGAATGCCGTAGCGGCTGCTGCTGCGGACTTCCACCGCGGAACTGGTCCGGTCGAGAACAGCCGCTATCGCGCGCAGATACGGACCGACGGCGTGCTGGAGGTCTTCGACAAGACGCGCCAGATTTCGCTCGGCTCGACGGAAACCGGCGGTCTCGGCGAGATCGTTTATTACGACGCGCCGCAACCGGAGCATTGGGAAATGACCGGGCCGCTTGGCCCCGTGCACCGGTGGGCGACCGAGGAGAACGACCAGCAACTCGTCCAAGGCCCCGTCTTCGCGGCGCTCCGCGCGAAAGGAGCGTTCGGCGCACACACGGCGGTCCGCGAGCTTCGGCTTTGGCGGGACAGCCGGCGGCTCGACTTCCACCTGGAGCTTGA
>Ga0233425_10010593_pt1 | contig 11161 bp, 8 predicted proteins | sample Watercolumn_Towu_2_FD_181712 | JGI IMG/M metagenome (GOLD analysis project Ga0233425, IMG submission 181712) | Freshwater microbial communities from Lake Towuti, South Sulawesi, Indonesia - Watercolumn_Towuti2014_140_MG | ecosystem: Environmental > Aquatic > Freshwater > Lake | place: Indonesia...
GGGCGTCAGTTCCACGCCGCGCAGTTCCGGCGGCAGGTCGAGCGACAGGTGCATGTACCGCCCGCCGCGCTCGCAGACTTCGGCTGCCAGATGAACCGGCAGGCTGCCGATAACCACGTCGCCGGGGGCAACATCCGCCGGATCGATATGCGAAACCATGCGGTCAACCGTTATGCCGCGCCGCGCCGCCCATTCCCGCGCGCCCGCGTGGCGGGTGACGAAGAAGGTGGTCATTTCTGCTTTCCGCTTTTCCCCAGCACCCATTCCTTGATCCGTATCCGAATGTTCCGAATATCCGTTCCAACAATGGCCTTTATGCCAAGCCCATCAGCCCGGCGGCTGTCAGGTTCCGGCAAAGCCCGGAAGCTGACCAGCATCGCCCGCGCCCGCGTTCCGCCCACGGCGCTAAGCGAATCGAGTTTGTACAGCGTATCTTTCCCATGCGATTCATCCGCATCGAACCTTCTGGTTTTGCATTCGATCACATGCAGACGGTTATTGGCCAAGAATGCGACGTCGATTTCGTTCTTAACCCTGCAATTCTTGGATGAGCATATCTCGATACCCTGCGCGATGTCATGGATGCCCAGCTCCGACCGGAGCGAGTCAAGCGCGTCCTTCACGTGCTGCTCCAGCCAGCCGCCGTTTACGAAGAAGCGGCTGTCTTCGTCGGGGAATCGCAATCTTCCATCGCCGGTCTCATCCAACAAGCCGGCCTGAGAAAAGAGCGAGAGCAGATCGGTAAACCCATTGTTGGAACGGGCCCTAGAGGCGACCGGATCGGACAGAAGCCCCTTGTTCCGTTCCGCGCTGCCGGCGAGGGCGTTGACGACGCCCATGGGTTTTCCGAAGACGTCTATGCGCTTGATGATCTCGGCCGTGAGCTTGCGCCAGGCGGCCGGGACCGGCTTGCGATCGACCCCGTTGAATGCCTGAAAGCCGTGGGCCGCAAGAAAATTCGGTATCCGGATCCTGTTCTGCAGGTCGCAGCCGAAGCGTTTCTCGTTCACCCAGATCAGCCGGTCCTGCTCGGGATGGACATAGAAGACGGGCTTCTCGAATTCGCTGAAGACGCCAAAGGCCGCGATGGCCATGGGCTTCGTGCCGCAGGTGACGTTCAGGGCGATGCTGGAATCGGCGTGCTTCAGCAGCAGTTCGCCAACCACGTCCCGCACGGATTCCACGTCCCAGGCGTCGGGAACCTCCATAGTGTCGATCTCCACGCCGAAAGGCCTCATCACGGAGGCGAGCCATCCGGCCCGTTCCCTCATGCCGTCGGATACGAGGAAGATGACCTTGCCCGGCCTGAACCGTTCATCCAGCACCGGCGTGAGGTTCGGCGTCGGCTGCTCCGAAACCATGCAGACGTGGATGTCTAAGCGTTCGATCTCGGTCATGGGGCCTCCATTTTCATGATCGTATACATATTGCCGGTCTTTTCGACGGTTACGCGCATATTGACCGGCTTTTTATTTTTATTCTCGAACAGCTTGGCGTGTAACGCCTGTGGCACGACTGCACGGTCATCCGGCTTCATGCACTTCTTCTCGGCTTTCTTCTTCAAAGCCGGGACGGAGACCATAATCGTTTGGCTACCGGGATTCCAGGTGATCCTGGCGTTTTCCCATATCTCCTCGACCGTCGCTATGATGCCTAGAGTGTTCCCTATTCCCGGCGATGGTTTAGTACCGGTTCCCTCGTTTGTCGCTCCAGTACCTGCCGTCATCGCCCCATACCCCACGGCTGTCTTGGCGCCGAAACCGAGCCAGTTGAAGGCATGTCCATACGCCTTTATCATCAACGCCTTCCAGTCACCTACAGCATCCAGCACCCGGCGTCGCGTTTCCTCGGCAACGGTCGGCATCTCGCAGATGAATGTGCATGACGCACCCGGCGGGATCGTCAGAAAGAAAACCGGAACCGGCGATTCGGAGTCGTTAGGCGTGCTCGTTCCTTCGTAATACTTTTTGTGGTGCGGGTTCAGGATATCCACGGCAAGCCCGTTTCGAGTTTCGGGAAACACGTCCCAGAACCGGAGCATCCCCTGCCAGTGGATCGCCCGGCGAAGATCGCGGCCTTGTTCGTCCTGAAGGGCCAGGGCCTTGCAGAAGAGCATGGGATTGTCGGCCATGGCCTGTTTATCCTTCGGGAGCTGCGAACGGATGACATTCAGCCAGGCCGAGAAAAGCGCGTTGCCCGATGCGAACGAATCGGCCCATGCCTTGAACACGGCTCTCCATCTCTCTCGCTCATCCTGAAGCGGCTTTGGCTCTCCTGTGTCAACCGGATCGATATAAGCGCTTTTCTCCTCGAAACCGAACAGCGCCCATACAAGCGGAATCGTCCATCCGGAGTCCGGCTCGAACAGCGCCAGCTCCTCCGCCGCCTTCCGTATCACTCCCTTCACTGATGATCCGGCAAGGTATGGGATGCCGTACGGCGAGAGGAATGCGAAACCGTTCTCGACCGGGTGCGGATTACCAAGGCCGGTGGCGATGGGAGACGTGGTTTTGGCACAGACCACGAGATGGGAATCCATGGCCGCGGCGTCCTTCTGCCGTCTAACGAGGTTTTCCACGAACCTTCCATCGACAGACCCTTTGCCGGTGACGCTCTTGAGCGCCTCCCGCTTACCTTCCTTCAGATCTGACCATCCGCCGCCACATGCCTGGAAATAGAGAAGAAATCGGTGGCCCGGCGGTGTCTTGGCGATATCGGCGGCATGTTTCGAGACGTATCCTGGAATTGCATGATTCAAAGGCATGGTTACACTCCTATTTACCCACGATCGCCGCATCGGCAAGCTGGCGGATCCAGCGAAGAATGGCTAGAGACTCTTCGGTTGCTCGGCGGTAGCCTTCCGAATTCATCCCGCTTAATATGCCCATGATCTTTCCAAACCCGTCCCTGAATGGAACACCATTCTCCGGTGGAGCCGGTTTTTTCTCGGTCATAGCCCATGCACATATCTGAGCGCCAAGAATCGTGTGATGTTCCTGGTTGGGTTTATCCTTCGACTTGAGGAAGGCCAGCGTCTGCATCAAGCCATTCGACATGATGAGCGCCGGAGTGGATTTGGCCAGATTTTTGTAATCGGCATTCTTTCCCTGCACACATTTCCACGCATATGCCGCCCGCTCCTGATCGAGGCTCTTACTCATACAGCACCTCCGACGAAACGGATGAACACCTGCCCCCGGCCGGTGGTCGCATCACCGCCGACCTGGAGCATTTTTTTGTCCGTGAAGTGATCGACCATCGTTCCGATCATCAACTTTGCTGATACTTTTTCAGCATCCGCATTTCCCTTCTTCCTCCGCTCCTCCGACGCCATTGCCAGGCTCACAAGCAGGCTCTCCGGAGGCAGGTTTTCCGTGAAGAACAGCCCACCATCGGCGGCGGTTCCAGAAGCGTCGTCGATCCTCACATGCGGCTCGACCACTGTGGCGTTCTTGACGAAGAAGGCGAAATCGCCGTCGTTCAGTACGACCATGTGCTTTGCGATCTTCTCCTTGAAGAACTGGAAGCCACCGTTGGCCTGCACCGCATTGCTGGATAGCCACTGCGCCGTTTTCTTCACATCATCCCGCTTCTCCGCCTGATTCGTGTACTCATAGGCTTCGAGGACGAGCTTTCCGCCAGCCGCAATTACATCGTCAGACGCCGTGGCGCATTCCCCTTCCTTTAGATTCAACGTTGCTACAATCCCATGCTCCTTCACACCCGTTGCATCCAGCAACCGGGCCAAGCGGCCAAGGGCGGTCGGGCAGGTGGCGTAGACGAACCCCTCCTTCAGGCTCCGCACCGGAAAGAGCACGATCTGGCCGTCGGAAAAGCTCACCGCCCCGGCATGGTCGGCGGAATTGCCAGCCTCTGGGCCGAATATCTTGTTGACCATGCCGTTGCCGATACCGTTACCCTCTGCCGCATGGCGCATCGCGCCCTTTATCCCCGATCCCGCCATCACGGGATGCCCGGTGTGACGCTCTCTCTGGATCGGATTATCGATCACACCCAGGGACGTACCCGCGCCCATATGGACGGGGCTTGCGCAGTAGATGAACATCGCTCGTTTCTCGGTAAACATTTTTTCCTCCTTGTTATTTATGCCTTGCCGAACCAGACCCGGCCGAAGCCTTCGCGCCGACGTCCGTCATATCCTGTGTCCGTGATTCCGGAGAGCAGCCCATCGCTCCAGACTCCTTCAAGTACGCTGCTGTCGCCCTGTTCCACCTCGAACCAGTAAACGCTTCCCGCCGGGATCATCCTTATCGCCGGTTTGGGCGCATGCCTCGCGACGTCCCAGCCGCTGATCACCTCGTGGCGCGTCACGGTCGCCGAATGGAGCCTTGCCCTGAAACCGGCTGTTTCGAGCACGTAAATCCCGCGATCTCTTTCTACGACTCCCGGTGGTAGCCATCCATCCGGGCTTGGGCATGGCGTGGAAAGAATCATCCGGAATTTTTTCCAGCTGGCCTGAGGCCTGCCGAGATCGGACGGAGTCTTGCTGAAGGGGAAAACCTCCGCGCCCCTGCCGTCGCCGCCCAGCCGCACAAGCCCGGTCGTCGGCAGCTTTCCCTTCTCATGGCGAAACGAGGCGACGAATCCAATGCCGTCGCTCATCGCAACAGCCTCGCTCGTGTAGATGCGACCCTCTTCCGCCGTGCGCGAGCCCGGATCAAGCGTGATGCCCAGCCTGTAGTCTGATTTCCAGAGATTTCTCGTATGGATCAGATGATCTTTTGCGATCTTCTCACCGCTCAGATGACGCCTCAAACCTTCGAGCCTGAGCCACCATCCCGATTCCGGCTTGACCGGCGATGAGGAACGTATTCCCGCAGGCGCGGTCACGGGCGTCGACGATGCGCACCCGGACAACGCAGTCGGGCTTGCAGGCCTTACGATATGCGGCCGGGCCTCGTTGTCGCTGATCTTCTCGAACACGACGTCCGCAGGCGCGGGAAAATACAGATCATTGTTCTTGTCATCAGCTAGGGCAACAAGATCGAGCGTGAGACTGCCAGCTATCTCGTCTATCAGAGCTGGAGCCCCATCCCCCATAGCGGCAGCCCTGCCAAGCAGATCCGCATCGGCAAGCATCCGGGAACATACCGCGCCGGTGAAGACCGACGGCCAGGGCGGCATGAGGATATCGCCGTGGTCGCCCGGCCCTCCGAAGCGACGGTTCCCCCGCAAAAAAAGCACATCCACCGGTCGCATGAAAAGATTGGTGGTAAACATTATTACGCGTCCCCCCTTGTCCGGCCTTCGCGGGCCAGAAATTCGGCGGCGATGAACAACTCTTGGAGCCACTCGTTCGGCGCCGGGACTGCTCCACTCTCGGATCGAGCCTTGTCGCCCGCCTTTTCCACGGCCAAAGCCTTGTCGCCCGCCTTTTTCATGGCGAGCTCCGCCAGCCGTGCAGCCAGCTTTTCAACCTCATCTTTATGCCCGCCCTGTCGTTTGAGCTGGAACACCATGGCCTTTTCAAGCGCGTCCTTCTCCGCCGGCAGGTTACGGAATAGATCGTGCAGGACATACGCCGCCTTGCGCGACATCTTCTCCCCGGCCAGCAGGTTTCTCAGTCCGAGCATTGCGCCCATGGGGGAAGCCTCGACAGGCAGACCATGTTTACTCATTCCTTCGAGCATCCATCCCGAAGTGAAATGCGTCGTGCCGCCAGCCCGCTTGTCCAGCCTTATCGAGAAAGCATCCTTTCCAGGAACGGCTTTGGCGGTCTTTTCCGAGGCCCGAAGGTCGCGCATAACCCGGCCGAGCGGCGCCTTGTGATGGGTGATGACAGCGCCCATGGAACAGGTCGCCCTTGGCCCCATGAGCCGGTAGAGTTTCTTTCTTAAGAGCGCATGGCCGTTCATCAGCTTCATCCCACGCATATCCATGTCCTTCATCACGGCGTTCCAGTCGCCATCCGGCTTGTGTCCGGCATAGAGACACCTGAGACCGAGCATGAGGCCCGGAAGATCGTCCACGCTCACCATGGCGAGGAGGTCATCGCCACCCGAGTAGATGAGCTTGCCCTTGAACACCTCCTCCACCATGTGGCGCGCCAGATCCTGCGAGAAGTGGTTCAACGCCCGCGATATCGCCTGATGGCGGCCCGGAGTGGCCGGGCGGCGGGTGTTCATGAATTCGTCGAGCGAGCCTTCGCCAAGGAGCTTTCCACTTACATCCGGGTGGAGGATATCGCGATACTTCGGCTGCAACTCCGGGTTCTGGCCCGATAGCCACTCTCCCATGCCGTCGCCGTCCATGAGAATGAGGCCGTAGTAGGTCTCGGCCTTTTTCCCGAATAGATCTTTTACCAGACCGTCAATCCGGTTCTTCTCATCCTCGGAACCATCATCGGAGAACATATCCAGAAGCGCCGGGAGCCTTCGGAGCACGTCGCCAAGCTCGCTTTCATTCAATTGACGGTGAAGCCGTCTCGGGAACGCAGCCCTTTCCCCAGAGTGATTCATGGCCTGAAGCTTTTGTGCAGCCTCCACATGCCTGAGCTTCTCTTCCGGCTTCATGGTGTCGATATTCGTCAGAAGATCGTCTATGCTCGAAGCCAGCGCCATCGTATGGGTCGAGACGATATAACGCGAGCCGCCGCCCGATCCAAGCATCTTCATCTCGTCGGCATACAGCCGGGGCCAGACCCGCTTGAGCGAGCACTGGGCGCATAGAAACTCCGACTTCCCTGCAAGGTTATTTTCACGCTCGTGGAGTTTCTTCCAGACGGCGCCATCCCTTTTGTCGGGCGGCCTGTTCAGCAGCTCCCGAACGTGTGTGAGCCACTCGCGCTCACCGCAGAGGGAACACCGATACCCCTCCTGCGCCGACTGCCAAAACGCCCGCGCTGTTTTCGTGGCAGCATGGAGCCTGTCGGAAAGATCGTACAACCCCGGATAACATGCCCCTAGGTTAGGCTCGAAGCGGATACCTCCGGCCTCATACGTCTTCTGCAGAACCTTCCACGCATCCGTCTTGAAGAAACCGGGATTGTTTCGGTCCTCTTCCGGATGAAATTCAGCAAGCGCAGTCTTGAGTCGGGTAATCCTGTCCGCGAGCTTACCGTCGCCACCATCGATCAGCGACCATGGAGCTACCGACCAATGGACTTCCGGAAATCCTTCAAACTGTTTCGTGATCTGATCGAGAACGATCCCGCTCATCTCCTGGCTCATCCCAGCCTTCTTGAAGAGCTCACATGCGGCTTGCTCCGCATTCTGCCGCGCCCATTTCCTGACCACGTCGGTCATCGTCTCAGCGATATCCGTCGCTTGTCTTTCCGGAACCACGGCCACGAACTTGTTCGGGAGCGAGGCTGAAAAAAGAGGATTCACATCGAAAGCACGAAGCGATTTTCCGTCCTTTTCCAACCACGATTTTTTCACGTCGTCCGGCCAGCTTATCTGTTCCTCCTCCGAGAGCCACGTATCGACCCATGGTATCCGGTGGAGATCGGGAAAGAGTACGGCGGCAGTGCCGGACCGCTCACAGACAACCTTCATCGCCTCCCACGCCATGCGCGAAAGCAGATGTGAGCCGGCCCAAAGGTCGGACGTGGTCCTCGCTTGCGAGATAAAGCCCTGCACCGGCCCGAGGCTGACCACAAGAAGCGCCGGCGCGTCGTTGCACGCAAACGGGCCGGCAAGCGCCGATGCGAGCTTCAGGTGGTCCCAGATGCTGTGGTCCGGGCTTCTGGTGTCGGCGGGGAGAAGCTCCCAGAGTGCGCCGAGATTGGTTGTTCCCGACAACTCCGGCCCGAACCGCCAGAATCGAAGAAATGTCTTCCTGAAATCCACTGAGCCATCATCATTGCGCACGATCAGGCTGTCGAAATGATCGAAGCTCACAGCCTTGATCTCGCCGATCGATATCTCGTCGCCAAGATGTTTAAGGTCGACCTGGACACTCGGAGACACCGGATGCACAAGCACCGGCCGGCTGCTGAAGCTCACCTTCGACCATTCGGGATAGCGTTCGCCCTCCTTCCACGGAATCTGGGGCCTGTCAGCGGCAGCCGACCAACGATCGGACTGTTTCACGACGTCCCGCAGGCTGGAGGGAACCTTATCCGTGCCGAACAGTTTGCCGCATAACGCGCTCACGGTTCCGCCCTCATGACCCGCTTTATCACGTAGCAGCACCAAAGCCTTCTCGGCCGGATCGTGTACCCAAGCGGCGAGCTTGGCTTGCCAGAATTTGGTATTTTCGTTCATAGCATCCATCCCCTACTTGATCCTTTCCATCTGGGAATCCTGTGCATCCAACTTGGCATGCACAACCTTCCAGATCTCTTCCTGATTCTTCGCGATAAAAGCGATCTCGGCCTGATCGAGTTTACCCAAAAGCTCACGAGGCACAGAGCAGGGCAGATGATAAGCAATGCAATGATATTTACCGTTGATCTGTGTCACTTTAAATCGGAGTTGACTGGAAAGACGTTCGCCCTGAATCAGTTTACCTCGCTTATCCGTTCTCAGATTCCCATGCTTGTCCTTTTCGCACCAACCGCCCAGCCCATGATTGGTCACCGGATAAGCTAAAATATGTCGCCTATCCAGTTTTGAGTCAGTTGCATCTTTATTCTCGCTAATAGATACCTCTGTTCTAAAATCTATCTTAATCCCTGCCAAGGCTTTCATCGCTTCAGACCATGCGCTGAAACTCGCTTTCGTTTTCCAGACAAGGAATCCTTTCTCGTCTTTCCCGATAGCATGGGGCCAATCCAGTCTCAGACAATCAGATAATGGCTGACAGAACTCTTTAACGATCTTTGAATCAATTACATTTGGCGCATTTTCTCCTGTAAGCACCAGAGACCCCCAACCATTTCGTGACCTACCCCCAATAGCTCCAAACCAATTGATGAGCTTTATTGCGTTTTCTATTTCTTTCATCATGAAATCCGGGCACCGCACAGACAAACTTGCAGATTCATTGACATCGATCGCCGGATGCTTTTCCTTCAAAACAGTCCCCGTTCCCTTTTCGTAGGTCAGCGGCCCGTATCCTAGGTAAAGATGTGCGCCGACATTTCCGCCCCCCATATCCACTTCGCAATGCTTGACCTTCGGATCTTTGGGCCACTGTTTCAATGCGCCATCGTTCCACTCGCTGATCCTCAGCAGAAGCCTGCTTCTTTGACTGCTTCCACCTTCATCGTGCGCCGCGCCGAACAGCTTCCCTTCCTCCTCGCGGAGCTTTTCATAGTCGTAGCCGAAATCTTTGGCCTTCACCACCCTCCACCACTGCCGCAGCAGCGCCTTGAACGGCGGCGTCCGCCACTGGCCCTTCTGCTCGGCGTTGCCGAGAAACGCCGGGGTCACGAACCGCACCGTGTATTCCAGTTTCTTCATTCCACTGCCCTCCTGTTTTTCCAGTCTCTATCCTTCATAAATGCTTATCCACACGATCCACCACGAACGTCCTCTTCCGGTGATCCGTGAAGTGCCCGAATATTCTCTTCGCCCCCTTGCCCGTCCATACGTCGATCTCGTGTGTGGACGGCGGACAGGGATCGCTTGCAAGCCGCTTGAAATCCAGCGACGAGTCATTCCTCTCCATCCGGTTCTCGATGTAGACGGCAAGCCGGTCGAGCTTCTCGTTCAGGATCGCCATCCGGTTGCCCGTGATATCGGCCGTCGATTCGCGAAAACCCTCCGCGAAGACGACATGCGGCGTGACGGGATCGAGCAGCGTCGACTCGTAGATGGCCTCCCGGCTCCGGTTCCATACAAGCTCGCCCCATGGGGACAGCGCCCTCTCCTCCCCGACCTCCATCCATAACGTGGAGGGGATATTCTTGATGGCGTCCCGGCCGACAGGTAGTCCGAGCGCAAGCCTCCGGAATTCTTTCAGATGTTTTGCAACCTCGGCATTATCGGATGACTCCACCGAAAGGCTCGGAAGAGAGAGCAGGGCGCCGCTGGACTCGAAAATGTAGACGCATTCATGGGCATAGAACATCCCGAGCGTCTGGAGAAAGCCGATCACGGCCTTGAAACCGCCGGTGAGGTTGAAGACGATCCGGTAACCGTTTTCCCTGTAGCCCGGCAACGTCTCATGACACCATCTCACGAGCTCGGACATGGCGAGCTGAAAATCCGCAGGAGATACGGTCTGAAGGCCCATCTTCCGGTCAAGCTGGACGGTCAATCCCTGTCGCTCCAGCCAGACCTTGACGATCCCAGCCGCCTCCTCCCCGATCCATGTATCGGTGCAGATGAGGATGTGCTGATCGCGGTTGCGGTCGTCGAGCTTCCCTGCGTAGATCTTCCCGATGGCGTTCAGCTCGGCGCTCAGGGGCGAGATATCGTTTATCGATAACCGGCTCACCTCCCGGCGGCGCTTGTCGATATGATCGCGGATAACCGGGGCATCTTCGGATGGAACATCCTCCATCCTCTTCGCGTTGGCGTGGCGTGAGAAGAGACGCCGGAGATCGTCCCCGCACCTGTACGTAAGGATGCTCGATCCGCATGGACTCAGGATCAGCCTTGGTTGTGCAGTCTTTCCCATCCTCATGCTCCCTCCTCAGTAATTGTTGCTTTCATCAATAACCCTCACCCTCCCCAGCCCGAACACCGTCCCCTTGCCCGCGTGCAGCGCCTCCGCCGCGCGCAGAAGCGGCATGAACGGGCCGATTTCGCCCTCGAACGACGCCGAGCCGACCAGCCCGCCCATCTTGAGCAACTCATCCTGCCGGTTCGAGTAGCGTTTCCAGTCGCGCCAGCGCAGATCGCGCCGGACGGCCTTGACCGTTTCGGCCTGTCCGATAAGCCCTTTAAAGTCACAGATCGATGAATCTCCGCCCTCGTGAAACTCGTGAATGGCCGAAACGCGGCGAAGCATGGAGCGGATAATCATGTGAAACTCCATGCCGCCGCTGACGAACCTCTCGCCGTACTTGATGCGAAGCGGCGTGAGAAGGTCGATCGTGACCGTATCGACGGAGCGCGCATCCGGCGGGAAAAGCTCTATACGCAAGCACGGCACGGAGTGGATGATTGTGCCGTCCGGGCCGTCCGGTTCGTACACGGGATATTCTCCGGCCCGCACCCGATCAAGCCGGAAGCGTCCGCGTCCCTTGCCGATGCCCGCCGCGCCCATCTCTCTCACTGCGTAAACAATATAAGGCTGAAACTCCACC
>Ga0233425_10010594_pt1 | contig 11161 bp, 10 predicted proteins | sample Watercolumn_Towu_2_FD_181712 | JGI IMG/M metagenome (GOLD analysis project Ga0233425, IMG submission 181712) | Freshwater microbial communities from Lake Towuti, South Sulawesi, Indonesia - Watercolumn_Towuti2014_140_MG | ecosystem: Environmental > Aquatic > Freshwater > Lake | place...
GAGACGCGGAAGGTCATTGCGACTTTGCAGCTTGTCTGGCGCGCCCGCGTTGCGACGCCGCGGGCTAGGGGTTGGCCAGATACCACTCGACGGTGCGTCGCAAGCCTTCGGCCAGTCCGGTATGCGCCTCGAAGCTGGTGAGTTGCTTCAGCTTCGACACATCCGGGCAGCGGCGTGAGACGGAGTCGCTGCGCGCACCACGCTCCACGATCGTCGCCTCAAACTTCATCTGCTCCATCACCTGCCGCGCCAACTCGGCGATGCGCGTCTCCCGCGGGTTGCCAATGTGGACGATGTGGCCGGCGCACGCCGCTGTTTCGGCGACGAGGCGGGTGGCCTCGCAGGCGTCCTCCACATAGCAGAACGCGCGGGTCTGGTCGCCGCCATAGATGTTGAAGGGATTCTCGCGACGGCGGACGCGGTCAATGAATTGCGGGATGACGTGCTCGGTGCCCATGCGTGGGCCGTAGATGTTGTGGTAGCGGATGACCGACACGGGCAGCTTGACCTCGCGGCCGAACTGCATGCAGAGGAATTCGCCCATAAACTTGCTCGCGCCGTAGGAGAACCGCACCGGCGTCGGTTGTTTGAACGCCACCGGCGCGTCTTCGGCGGTCGGGACGTTCAGCAGGCCGAACGCTTCCGTGCCCGCATAGACCTCCGACGTGGACGCGTAGAGCAGGCTGCCGACGCTGCACGCGCGCAGGCCTTCCAGCAGGTTGAGCGTCACCAGCAGGTTGGTGCGCGCGACCTGGTAGGGAATCTCATAGAACAGCCGTGTGCCGTTGATCGCCGCAAGGTGATAGACGGTGTCGAGCCGGGCAGGCAGACGGCCGGCCGGTAGCGGTTGCGTCAAGTCCAGCGGCAGGAATTGCGCGCCGGCGCTACGGGTCAGTTCCTCGAAATGCCGGTCCGCCTTGCCGCCCGCCCGGAAGAAGTTGTCGGCGATAATGACTTCGTTGCCGCGCCCGAGGTGATGGCGCGCGAGGTGGTAGCCGATGAAGCCCGCGCCGCCGGTGATAAGGACTCGTTTCATCTAGCGTGGATATTTCTTGAGGAACGACACGATGGTGTTGGCCGCGTATCGGACCTGTTGCGGCTCCAAGTCGGGATGGACGCCGATGAACAGGGCGTTGTCGCGCAGGAAGCGGGCGTTGGGCAGCGAGCCGGCGACGCGGCCCGGCGTGTGGCGGAACGCGGGCTGGTCCGGCAGGCAGCCGGCGAACAGCGGCCGCGTCTCGATGCCGCGGGCTTCCATGTATTCCGTCAGTTCCCGCCGGCGGAAAGGAACGCCTTCCTTCAGCACCATCGGGAACGTGTAGTAAGTGTGGAAGCAGCCCGGCTCCTCCACCGGCAGGTCCAGGAAATCGGCGGCGCGCTGGCCGAGGATTTTCCGGTAGAGGGCCGCGTTGCGCCGGCGCTGTTTGTTCATCGCGTCGAGCTTGTTCAGTTGCTCGATGCCCATCGCGGCGGCGATGTCGGTCATGCGGACGTTGTAGCCGAGCTTGTCGAACACGTAACGGCGGTCGAAGTCCTTGAGCACGTCGTCGCTGTAGTAGCGGTTGATGGACACGTCGCGCTGGTCGCACCGGCCAAACTCGCGCAACGAGCGGCAGGCGGATTCGAGCCGCGTGTTGTTCGTGGTGATCATGCCGCCTTCGCCGGTGGTCATGTTGTGGGCGACAAAGAAGCTGAAGCTGGCGATGTCACCGAAGCTGCCGGCTTTGCGGCCGTTGATCGAACTGCCGTGGGCTTCGCAGCAGTCCTCCAGCACGAGCAGGTTGTGGCGTTTGGCCAGTTCCATCAGCCGCGGCATGTCGGCGGGATAGCCGAGGGTGTGCACGGGCATCAAGATGCGCGTCCGGCTGGAAACCGCGCCGGCAATCTGGTCCGGGTCGAGGTTCATCGTGTCGCGGCGCACGTCCACATAGACCGGCACAAGCCCCACCTGAAGGACGGGCATGGCGACGGTGGCAAAGGTGGTGGCCGGCAGCAACACCTCGTCGCCGTCGCGAAGGCTGAAGATTTCTTTGAGCGCGTGCAGCGCCAGCAGGTTGGCGGAGGATCCGGAGTTCACCGCGATGCCGGCGGCGCTGCCGACGTAGCGTGCAAAACGTCCCTCGAACTCCCGCACGTTCGGCCCTTGGGAAATCCAGCCGCCGAGGAAGGTTCTCATCACGCGAATGGCTTCCTGGCTGTCCATCGCCGGCGCGCTCAAGGCCACTTTGTCGGCCGGTCGGGCCGCGCCGGCTTTGGCAGCAGCGTAAAACTTCTTGATCAGCGCCTCGATTTGAACGGCGATCTTCTCCGTCGGTGGTTGGGTTTTGGATTTGGGTTTCATCGGGTGAGTGCCAATGCCTCCAGGGTGCGGCGCAATCCGGCCTCCAGCGACACAGCCGGTTTCCAACCCAGCAGGGATTGCGCGCGCGCGATGTCGGCTTGGTGATTGGTGTCGGCCTTGCTCTTCGGGCCTGCGTCAAAGGTGATTTGCTTGCGGCTTCCCATCAGCCCGGCGAGCAACTGGACCACCTCGCGGATGCTGGTGCCTTGGCCGCTGCCGATGTTGACCGCTTCGAACTGGATGTCCCGCTGCCGGAACGCGAGGCCGGCTGCAAACGCCTCCGCCACGTCGTCCAGGTAAACGAAATCCCGCTGCACGTCCGGCGCGCCAAACTTCGCCACCGGCTCGGCGGAACCCAGCTTGGCGATCGCCTGGGGGATGAACTGTCCCGCGCTCGATCCGGGGCCATAGACCGTGAAGATGCGAAAGGCCAGCGCCTTGAACTGCCCCGCAATCGCCCGCGCCCGCAGCAACGATTCCGCCGCCACCTTCGTCGCGCCGAGGTTCTCGGCGGGCAGGCACAGCTTGTCTTCCTGAAACGGCGCGGTGGTTTGTCCCGAGTAGGCGTAAACACTGCTGGCGAGCAGAAAAAGCTCCGCCCCAGCCTGCGCCGCATAGTCGGCCATACGCGAGGTGTTCACGACGTTGGCCATGATCTGGCGCGTGTATTCCTGCGGCGGAATAAACGTGCGGCGATCGCCCGCTAGATGCATCACGACGTTGATCTGGGACGGCAGTTTCTGCTCCATCCCAGCTTCCGAGAGGTCGCAGGAGACGTATTCGTAGTTGGCCAACTTGGAAGGCCGCGGCGGACGCGCGCTCCGGCCTACGCCCACGACCATCGCGTCAGGCCACCGGGCTGCCACCACCTCAGCAACCCGTGAGCCGATGAAACCGCTGGCGCCTGTCACGAGGATTCTCATGGCCTCGCCGTGCCTTCCTCCAGCGGGACGCCAAACAGCCGGCGCAACCACGGCCGGGGCAGGCGAAACAGCCGGTTGTTCAAGAACATCACGAAGAACCACGGCAGATAGCACAAGAGCGAGCGGACTAGCGGGAAGTTCGAGTGCCCCACCGGCCGCGGACGCGACGATGTCGGAATCTCCGCGATGCGGTAGCCCAAGCAATGCGCCTTCGCGACGATCTCCAGCGTCACGCTGAAGCTGACCGTGCTGGTCATCGGGAACGCGCGCAGCACTTCCGCCGAATATACCTTGTAGGCGAACGTCGGGTCATAGGTGCCCATGCCGGTGAGCACGTGCAGCAGCCAGCCGGCCGTGCGCGGCGCATAGACTTTCACACTGCCGGGCATCAGGTTCACGCCGCCCGGCCCGTAGCGCGACGGGCAGGCGATGTCCGCGCGCCCCGGCACCAGCGCCGCCAACTCGTCTATTTGGCTCAGGTTGTCGGATTGGTCGGCCATCACCACCGCCACCCGCGGGGCGCGCGCCGCGGCGAAGCCCGCCCGTATCGCGCCCGACGGCCCGCGGCAAATGGTGTTCTTGACCAGCCGCACCGCCGGATACTTCGGCATCAACTGTCGGACGACGGGCAGCGTCGTGTCTTCGTCCATGTCATACGCCACGAGCACTTCGTGCGGCAGTTTGACGAAGCTGTGAAGCTGTTCGAGCGTCGGCCCGATGTTGAGCGGCTCGTTGTAAACCGGGACGACGATGGATAACTCCAGCGAACCTGAATCAGTTGGACCGTGAATGCCGTTGCTCATGGCGCGTGGGACCTATCCTTCAGCGGGCCATGTTCCAACAATCCACGACCTGCTTGCCGGGGAACTTGAGACGGCGATACTCAGAGTGAGGACAGCCGATGAACAGAACCTCGCACTCCTTCAAAACCCTTTCCAGCGGCACGAAGTCCGCGTCGCGGATGTGGGGGTCCGTGCAGAGCACCTGCGCGCCTTCGTAAACCAGCAGTTTGCGCAGCTTGTAGGCGAGCGACTCGCGTTTGTCGTCGTTGTTGGGCTTGAAGGCCATGCCGAGGATGCCCACGGTCCTGCCAGCCAATGGCCCCGCGCGCTTGGCCTGCTCGACCAGGAAATCCGGCAGCGTCTCGTTCACCAGCATCGCCGCCTGGCCCAGCGCGAAGTTCTGCCTGTTGAACGCCGCCAGTTGCATCGTGTCCTTGAACAGGCACGGCCCCGCCGCGAAGCCTGCCGCCGGCAGATCGGCCGCGCGTGCATACTCCCGGCCCATCGCCTCGTGGATGCGGTAGAAGTCCAGCCCCTTCTCCTGCGCGATCATGTAGAACTGGTTGGAGACGGCGAAGCGGATGTAGCGCCAGGCGTTGCTGAACAACTTCGCCAGCTCCGCTTCCGTCATGCTCAGTTCCACCAGCGTCTTCGTCAGCGTGGAGAACACTCGCCGCGCCGCGTCCAGTGCCCGCGCGTCGCTGCCGGAGATAATCTGCGGCAGGTCCGTCAGTTCCTTGAGTGCGTGGCCTTGCGCGACGCGTTCGGGGCAGAAGCAAACCCCCACGTCCAGCCCCGCACCTTTCAGCGTTCCGTAGATCTTCTCCGAGGTGCCGGGAAACAGCGTGCTGCGCAAGATGATCGTCTGCCCCGTCCGCAGGTAGGGCCGTATTTGGTCCATCACCGCGAACACGGGGCCGAGATGCGGGTTAAGATGCTCGTCCACCGGCGTGCCAGTGACGAGAATCACAACGTCCGCTTCCGCGAGGACGCTGGTTTCCGTTGTGAAGCGCAGCAGTGGACTGCCGCGCAGCGAGTGGAGCAGTTCCGGCCCGCCTTCCTCCAGAAACGGGAACTCGCCGCGTTTCAGCATTTCGATCTTGGCCGCGTCGCAGTCCATAATGGAGACGGCGAAGCCGCGCTGGGCCAGCAGCAGCGACAGCGGCAGGCCGACGTGGCCGCCGCCGCCAACGACGGCGATTCGGAGAGATTGTTGTTGCATGGCTTCTGACACTTCCGCTCGGCGGTTCATAGCTACAGGACACGCCGGGCGGTTTCAAGCGTGTTTTACCCGCCGACAATCGCGTCACGCGCGACGCCATCGCCAGCAGGATGCTGGTGCCAAGAATCCGACCATCTGCCGCCCGAAATCACGACGCGTCGTGGCGGCGGACTTGACTTTCAACTCAAGCCGTTGGAAAGAACAAGGGACACTTGAATCCAAAAACGAGCTTTTGTGGCAGTCGCCGGCCATGCTGACGAGACAGGCATATACATAAACGACTGATGAAGGAGCCTCTACGCTATCCGCCGCTGCCGGTGGAGATGAGGTCCGGCCCTTGGTGGAACTGGCTGAAGTTCTTCGGGCCGGGCGCGGTTATTGCTTCGGTGACGATCGCGGTGGGCGAGACGATCTGGGCCACGCGCTGCGGCACCATTTTCGGCTACGCGCTACTGTGGTGTTTTTTTTATGGTGTGCTGGCCAAGTTGGTGCAGGTGTATGGGGCGACGCGCTACATGGTGTTGACGGGCGAGCATCCGATGGAGCGCTGGGCTTATTTGCCGGGGCCGCGCCGGTGGTTTCCGTTTCTCATGGCGTTGTTCACCGCCATCACCTTTCCGCTGTTGATTGCCAGTTTTTGCATCTTGATGAACACGCTCTTGGTTCGGAGCATCTACGGCCACGCGTGCGGTTATGAGTTCGCCGTTCACTTGATGAGCGGCGTGTCGCTTTGGATCATCTTGGGCATTACCTGGTTGCAAACCTACAAGTTTCTCGAAGCGATGGTGCGTTGGACGATGGGAGCGCTGGTTGTTTGCGTGTTGCTGGCCGTGTTTGTCTCCCCCACGGACTGGATGGCAGCCCTTCAGGGCATGTGGGTGCCGCGACTGCCGCCCTACGAAGACTGGATCGTCGCGGATTACCCCGGCATCACTGCCGGCTCGCGCTGGGCCGAGATCGCAGCCTATTGCGGCGGCGTGGCTGGTGGCGCGCCGGATTACATCGGCTATCTCGGCCTCATGCGCGAAAGATTCTGGGGCTTGATCAACCAGCACGGGCGCATTTTCCCCGCGCGCGCCGAGGACGTGAACAGCATTGCGCTGGACAGCGACAACGTCGCCCGCGGCAAGACATGGCTCCGCGCGCCGGCAATAGACGCGGCGATGTCGTTTGGCTGCGTGTTCGCCATCGCCACCGGTTTCTTGTTGATGGGCGCGAGCGTCCTGCACCCGCAACACACGGTGCCGGACAGTTACCGCGTTCTGTATCCGCAGGCGCAGTTTCTGACGCGCTTTCATTCGTCACTCGTGTGGCTATACTATTTGGGTTTGTTGTTTGCCTTCTTCGGCGCCATCTACGGCCGTTTGGAGGTTTACAGCCGCGCTTCTTGGGAAAGCTCCCGCGTGCTTTTCCCGACGCGGCCGGTGGATTACGACCGCACCCGTTTCAGCGTGCTGATGTATTGCGGTATCACGGCGGTGGGCGTGATCATGTGGGCCTACAGCGCCCAAAAAGATCCGGTGACGTTGATCAAGGTGCCGCTGGCGGTCGCAGGCACGTTCATGTGCGGCCTCTGGTGCTTTGCCATGTTGTGGACCGAAAGCAGGTTCCTACCCGCACAGTTGCGCATGAGCCGCTGGCTGCGGCTGGCTTGCTTCACCGCCGGCGTGGCGCTCACCGTCCTCGGCGCTCGCGGTGTTTGGGACAGCGTTATGGAGTTGCTGAAGTGACGGACAACCCGACTCACAAAGTCCTCGACCTGGCTGCGCCGCGCAATCTGGCCAACGTCGCGTTCATCCTCGTTGAGCCGCAGACGCCCGGCAACGTCGGCAGCGCCGCGCGCGCCATCAAAACGATGGGCTTCACCGACCTCATCGTGGTCGGCGGCTGCCGGTTCAAAGACAACCGCCAGGCGCAGGCGTTTGCGCACGGCGCGGACGACGTGCTGCAAGGCGCGCGCGTCGTCGCTTCGCTGGACGAGGCGTTCATGGGCATCCACCGGATCGTCGGCACCACGCACCGTTCGCGCGACGCTGGCGTGCCGCAGGTCCAGCCGATCCGCGAGCTTGTGCCGCATTTGGTCGAGGTGTCACAGAAGTTCCGCGTTGGTGTTGTCTTCGGCCGCGAGGACAAAGGCCTCTACGACAACGAACTCGGCCGTTGCCATCTCTGCACCACCGTGCCCGCCATCCACCGCGTGCCGTCGTTGAACCTCGCGCAGGCCGTGCAGGTGGTCGCTTATGAGATTTTCTTGGGTAGCTTCGGCAAGATCGCCGGGCCGAAACTCGACCTCGCGCCGGACCTCGAAGTGGAGCGCGCCATCCAGCATTTCGTCGCCGCAATGACGCAGGTGGGGTTTCGTCCGCATCGCGACGAGCCGGAATCGTTCGCCCGCCCGTTGCGACGCGTCTTCAGCCGCGCCGTGCTGGAGAACCGCGACGTGCGCGTCCTGCACCGCATCGCGCACCAAGTTGAGAAGTTTGCCGCGGGAAAGGTGAAACGCCCGGCCTCACCGCCAGGTGCTGGAGAAACCGATCACTGAGGGCGGCGACTCGGCGAAGGAATAGGCGGCGTGCCATTCATTCAGCCGGCGCCATTCCCACGGAGCAATGTGGCTGCGGTCGCGCGCATCGAGGCGTTGCAGCCAGCCCTTGGAGCCGACGCGCGGCAGGGGCGCGGTTTCGGCAGGGGTGGGCGGCTTCTGGGTCGGCGGCGACGGATAGGAATACTCGAAGGTGATCTTGTTCTTTTTTGGCGCAGCGGGGGTCTTCGCATCATCCGCCCATGCGATGGCGACGCACACGGTCAGCGCCATGATCGTTAGTGGAATTGTTCTCATGTTCAAAATCCTTGGGGTCGAGCTAGGGCAGTGCGCGTTCGATCGCGGCCAGCAGGAGGGTTTCATCCACGATCGGTTTGGAGACGTAGTCGTTGAAGCCCGCGCCGAGATACTTCTCGCGGTCGCCCGCCATGGCGTGGGCGGTCAGCGCGATGACGGGGACCCGGCACAAGGCGCTGTCGGTGCGCAGCCGGCGCAGAACCTCGGTGCCGTCCATGTGAGGAAGGGAGATGTCGAGAAGGACCAGGTCGGGGATGTCGTGCTTGAGTCCCTCCAAGGCGTCGAAGCCGGTTTCGTAGGTCGTGACCTTGAAGCGGTCTTCAAGCATGACCCGGACCAGAAGCCGGTTGTCCGGGTTGTCTTCAACGACGGCGATTTTTTTCATAGCGATGGCGCTGGTTGTGAACACATCTAGTTGTCAGACGTGCGGCGGCGTCATCTCGGTGACGACCCGGTGAAGCCTGCTGTGCGGATGTCTCAGCAGTTGGCGCAGAACCTGTCTGAGTTCCTTCTCCATGTCCTCGGTTTTTTGGAGGACGGCTTGGGCCTGCTGGCTGAGACGGAGTTTCTCGTTCGCGTTGAGTTCCTTGACGGTGCAGACGATGACGGGCACGTGGCGGTAGCGGGCGTCCCGGCGAATGTGGCTGAGGAAGCCTACGCCGTCCATGACCGGCATGATCAGGTCGAGGATGATGAGGTCGGGCGGGAATCGTTCGATCTTGTCCAGGCCGTCCTGGCCGTTGACCGCGGTTTCAATTTCGACTTCCTCTTCCGCGAGGTAGTTGACCAGCAGGTGGCGGTCGTCGTCCGCGTCGTCCACAACAAGGACTTTGCCGGTCTTGTGGCCAAGCGTCCGTTTGAGCACGGGCAGGAGTTCCTCGCGTGTGACGGGCTTCTGAAGCACCTCGACGGCGCCGAAGACGGTGCCTTTTTTCTCGCGGGCGACGACGCTAATGACCACGACGGGGATATGGGCGATCTGCGGGTCGGTCTTGATGGCGCTGAGCACCTGCCAGCCGTCCATCCGCGGCATGAGGAGGTCGAGCGTGATGAGATCGGGCTGGACTTCCCGGGCCATGCGCAGTCCTTCCTCGCCGGAGCCGGCGGTGATAACGCGGTAGCCGCACTCCTCGATGAAGTGGGTTAGCAGGAGGCGGGCGTCCGGCTCGTCGTCAATGACCAGAACGACGCGGGTTCTCAGACCACTCCATTCCTCCAACGACCGGCCGTGCCAAGTGGTGGACGGCTTCAAAGGCCGCGCCGCCCTTGCATCTGCGCCGGTGCCGGCGGGCAGAGGCTCGGAAGGCCGCACGAGGATAATTCGGAAGGTGGAGCCTTTGTTGACCTCGCTGGCGACTTCGATGCGATAGCCCAGAAGCTGGCAGAGCGCCTGTGAGATCGTCAGGCCCAAGCCGGTGCCGCCGAACTTGCGCGCGGTGCTGGGGTCGGCCTGCTGGAACGCCTCGAAGATCTGGCCGAGGCGTTCCGTCGGAATGCCAATGCCGGTGTCGGCCACGTCAATACGCGTGGGGCGGCCGGTGGCCGGGTCGGCAACGACGCGGACGGTGACACGGCCTTTCTCGGTAAACTTGATGGCGTTGCCGACGAGGTTGATAAGGACTTGTTTGAGCTTGGCGGCATCGGTCTCGAACGGTGCCACGGCTGGTGGCAACTCGACGAGGAGACGGACGTCGCGCCCGCGCACCTGGCCCTCGAGTTGGGCGACCACTTCGCGAACCATGGCGTCCAGCGGGACGGGGGCCAGTTCCAGTTCCACCTTCCGGGCTTCGATCTTGGAGAGGTCGAGGATCTGATTGATGAGGCTGAGCAGGTGTTTGCCGTTGGCGACGATGCGATCCAGGAAGGTGAGATCGTCGGACTGGAGGTTTCGGCCTTTGTTCTTGAGGAGGATGTTGGCGAAGCCGATGACAGAGTTCAGCGGCGTGCGGAGTTCGTGGCTCATATTCGCCAGGAACTCGCTCTTGGCGCGGTTGGCCTCGACGGCTTCGCGGGTCCGCTCGGCAACGCGTTGCTCGAGAGTTTCGTTGAGGCGGGTCAGTTCCTCTTGGGTGCGAATGCGCTCGCCGATCTCCTGCTTGAGGGCCTCGTTGGTCTGGCTCAGGGCCGTCTCGCGCTCTTGGATGCTGGTGAGCATTTGGTTGAAGCCGTCGGTGAGGAGGCCCAGTTCGTCCTGGCTGCGGAACTCAGCCCGGACGGAGTAGTCTTTCTTCTCGGAGATCGCTTTGGTGGTGGCCGCCATTTCCAGGATGGGCCTCGCAATGAACCGGTGGAGGATGGCGGAGAACACAAGGCTCACCAGAAACGCCGCGACCAGCACCGCCGCGACCACGCCTGCATAGACTCTCAGGCGGTCGTCCACGGCTTCGAGGTCGGCTTGGACATAGATTGTGCCGAGCCGCCGGTCGTTTTGCATGACGGGCCGGAACAGCACGAGGCGGTCTTTCTCGAACTGGTAACCATCGGCCCCCGGCTTGTTGGGAAAGGAGACTTGCGTGCCTTTCCGGACGTATTGGGCAAAGATGACGTCATCCTCCGTGTAGAGACAGCCACCCATGACGTGCTCTTCCACACGCAGGGCGCTGAGCGTCTCCGTAACGGCGGCGGGATCGTTGAAGTCCAGCGCAGCAGAGGAATTGTAGGCAATGCCGCTGGCCAGCACGATCAGGTTGCGGGCCATCTCGCGGCGGAAAGTGATCATCTCCGAAGTGATCAGCGCCAAACAAGCAAGCAGCAACGCCCCGCTGCTGGTCAGCACGACCACCAGCGACAGCTTCCGCTTGATTGGCATGTCACGAAACCACTGCATGTCAGTTGTTCTCCTTGCCGCGTTCGGCACCAATGATGATCGCAAGCCTCAACAATTTGGAACTGATTGTCAATCCGCCGCGCCGGGCCGCTTCCATGTTGACCTCGAAGCGAACGGTGGCGCCTTGGAGACGGAGGTTGATAACACCGCCATTGTGCGCGAAGCGGTCCGTCTCGCCCACAGTGAGACAGTGTTTTCCCGTCAGACTGGCTATGATGTGGCCCAGC
>Ga0233425_10010595_pt1 | contig 11160 bp, 6 predicted proteins | sample Watercolumn_Towu_2_FD_181712 | JGI IMG/M metagenome (GOLD analysis project Ga0233425, IMG submission 181712) | Freshwater microbial communities from Lake Towuti, South Sulawesi, Indonesia - Watercolumn_Towuti2014_140_MG | ecosystem: Environmental > Aquatic > Freshwater > Lake | place: Indonesia...
GAGCCCGATCGCACTGGAGATGCTCCGTATCGCCCTCGGGGCGACGGCCAGTCGCAGCCGAGGGGATTGCCCCGAAGGCAGCCGGCGAGGCCGAGCCGGTTGAACCGCCGCATACCAGGGGCTCCGCCCCTACGCTTCCGATGGTCGCTACCCCGCCGCCGCTTAGCACCAGCAGCCTGTCCTGCGGCCTCGCACGCGACAGCAGCTCGGGATCGTGCGTCGCAAGCACGAAGCTGCGGGCGTGGCTCATCACCGCAGCAAGTATGTCCCACCGGCGCATGTAGTCGATACCGGCAGTCGGCTCGTCCAGCATCACAACCGCTGAGCGCGTTGCAAGCAGCCCCGCGATCACCACGCGCTTCAACATCCCGCCCGAAAGCTCGGACGGGAAGCGGCGCAACACATCTCGGTCCCCAAGCCCCATACCTGCCAGCAGCTCCCCAACGCTGGCAACGAACCTGCCGCGCTCCGACCGCGCCACCACGTCTTCGAGCTGCACGCCGACCCTTCTGTATGCACCGAAGCACAGCGCGGCATCCTGTGTTCCAAGCACCACCGGCCCGGCCAGATCGACGTGCCCCGAAACGTCGTGCCGGGACACACCTGCCAACGCTTCCAGCAGCGTGCTCTTGCCGCTTCCCGAGGCGCCCGTCACAAACAGCCCCGCCCCTTCCGGAAGGTCGAAACTCACGGGCCGGAGCAGCTCCACGCCCTGCCCGGACCGAACGCTCAGGTTCTCCACGTGCATCATGTGGAACCTCGCGTTCGGGACGCGGGCGAAAGCCGCTCGCCTGTCCTGCAGGCCGGCGTCATCCGCCACCTCGCACATCGGTCGCGGCAAACCGTGACGCAAGCCGCGACGCAAGCACGTTCGTGCAGACGGTCAGCAGCAGGATCGCTCCGCACGAAGACAGCAGCATCGTCGGAGCAGACTCCATCGCGGACGCACCGTCCGACAGCAGCGTCCCGAGAGACGGGTACGGCGGCTGCACACCGAAACCAAGGAACGACAGGAACGCTTCCTCCAGCACGAGCACCGGAACCAGCAGCGTAGCATACGCAAGCATCGGCACCAGCGTGTTCGGAAGCAGGTGGCGCCACACTATCCGCCACTTGGAGAAGCCCATCCCGATCATGCTCGACACGTAGTCAGCGCTCCTGACCGACACGGCCAGCGAGCGAGCATAGCGCGCAAGCGAAAACCACTGGATAGCGCCCAGACAGGCCGCAACGGTGCCGGCTTGCGTGAGCGCTCGCGCCGAAAGCCCCACGGACCATGAAGCCACCAGCTCCCGCGTAAGCATCGTCACCAGGATCACGATGAAAATGAAAGGCAGCGCTTGCAGGACTTCCAGGACGCGCAGGAAAGCACGGTCCGCGATGCCGCCGACGAATCCGCTGGCCAGGCCGGACAGCCCTCCCATCACCAGACTCACGAAAGCGGCCACCAGCGCCACCAGCAGCGATACTCTCAACGCGTAGCCGGTCCTCACGGCCACATCCCTTCCCAGCGCGTCGGTCCCGAGCAGATGCTCGGCTCCGGGCCCGGCCCAGGCCGCGGCCGGGTCGATCCCGTCCACCGAGTGGCCGGTAGCAAGGCTCAGAATCGGACCGGCCATGAACGCCAGCACCAACAGCGCAGCAGGAGCAAGCCAGACGAAGCGGCCGGCCGCTGCTCCGCTACGGGCGGCAGTGGGCAGGCCTCTGCCCCGCAGCAGGCGCAAGGGCAGGCTCATGACGCCCTCCCGCGCCGCGGGTCGACCACCTCGTGCAGGGTCTCGAACAGGAAGTTCAGCCCCATGAGAAGCGCGGCATACACGAGGATCGCACCGGATACCAGCGTGTAGTCCCTCGCCGCCGCACCCGAAACGAAGCACGCGGCCATGCCCGGGACCTCGAAAATCGTCTCCACCACGAAAGACCCCGTGAGGATGCCCGCGGCAGCAGTCCCCATGTATCCCAGCAGCGGCACCAGCGCAGCGGGAAGAACGTACTTCAGCACCGCTGCCCGGTAAGGCACGCCCCGGGCCATGGCTCCGGCCAGGAGCCTGCCCCCCACGGCAGAGGCCACCGCACCGCGAACCAGCCGCACGAAGATGGCCGCATACGCAAGCCCCAGCGTCACCACCGGCAGGACCTTGCCCGACGCGGACTCCGTGAACCCCCCGGCAGGGAACCACCGCAGGTGCACCACGAAAAGGCTTCGCACGATGGCCGCAATCACGATGACCGACGCGCTCACGACCAGCGTGGAGCCCGCGCTGACCGCACGGTCGGTCCACGAGCCGGGCCGGAGCCCTGCCAACGCTCCCAACCCCACTCCCACAAGCAGCGCAAGCAGCAGCGCCCAGGCGCCCAGCTCCATGGAAACCGGAAGCGAGTCGCCCAGCACCGAAGCTACGGGAACCCCCGGGGCAAACGTGAGGGACGGACCGAAGTCCAGCGCGAGGTAGCCCGCAAGCACGGTCACGAACTGCTCCGGCACCGGCTTGTCCAGCCCGAAGCGGGCGTCGAGGTTCGAGCGCACCGCGGCGCTGCCCGCGTGCATGCTCGTGAACGGCCCTCCCGGCGCCGCACGCATCAGCGCGAAGGTCAGACCGTAGACCGCCAGCAGCACCAGCGCCGCGACAGCCAGCCGGACCACGACCGCTCTACTCGCCGAGAGCACCCTTCACCTCCACCGCAACCGCGAAGTGCGACTGGAGATCCCTCATGAACGTGACCAGGTCCCCGTACCGTGCAGGCTCGACCACTCTCGGGTCCGCGGACGCCACCTTGCTGACCCGCACCCGCTCGGGGTCCACCGAGGCCGTGACCGCAAACGACCCGAGCCACGACTTCACCTCGGCCCCGTTGCCACGGGTGGCAAGCTGCACGCCGTCTCCTGCTTCCACCGTCAGCACCGTCTCGGTGGGAAGCAGACCAGGGAAGAACTCCGGGCTCGCACGGCTGCCGAGCCGCACGTGCTCCGCCATGGGCGCAGGCGGAAGCAGGAAGAGCAACAGGCCGTCGGACCTGCCCGACCCCGATACGGCAAACGGCACCCGCAGCGTCGCCTTTCCGGCCGCGACGTCAAAGGAGTGCGCACCGGCTTCCGCACGGGGCACCACCTGCCCCAGGATCGCCTGCGCAACCTGCTCGGCCCTGGCTTGCGGCGCGTCACGAAGCACGCCGGCCAACTCTGCGGCCGCCACCCCCCATCCGTGGAGGACCAGCTCCCCCGTGGCCGCGCCTCCGGCCTCGGCCCGGGCGTCGATGGTGAAGAGCCAGCGGTCCGTCCCGGCCACGTCGGGCGTCGTCAGCAGCACCCGGGGATACCTCGCTGCCAGCACCATGCCGGGCCGGTTCCTCAGCACGGGCCGCAGCCCTCCCGCCAACGCCGCGCGGTCGTACGGGTCCAGCCACACCTCCCTGCCCTCCTCCCGCACCCTCACCACCGCCGCGTCAAAGGCCGCCAGGCCGGGGCGATGCAGGAGGAGCGGGCGCGCGGCAGCGCTGTTCACCAGCACGAGCTCTGCCTCCCGTCCGGACTGCGTCATCGCACAGTACACGGCCAATGCTCCGCTCCCCTGGCCCGACGCCAGGATCTTGCCGAACGGCGCGGCCATCACTCCCTGCCCGTCGGGCCGAACGGTCTCCATTACCCACGCATACAGATCCTCCACGCTCCGGCTGTGCCCGGCAGCCTCGTCGGGAAGCGGCACGTCGCACAGCCTCGCCAGCGCATCCGCGGTCCGGTCCCTCATCCCGGGCCAGTCGTAGCACGCGGACTGGATGTGCACCGCGGCCAGCCCGAACTCCGGGTCGGAAGCAAACGGCTCCAGCGCCGCGGGCTCCACGCGGCCGGCCGCGAACTCCCACGCGTCCTCCTTCACCAACCGGGTGTCGAGGCTGCCCCGCACGGTGTACGCAAGCCCACGCTTGACCGGGTCCAACACCACGAGCCGGGACAGGTACACCGCACTCTGACGGCTTCCGAAGTAGAAATCGCTCACCGCGTTGCAGCCGCTGCTACCACCCGGGAATGCCATCTCGCGCACCGTGCTCTTGAGCACGAAGTCCCCCGGAGCCAGCCCGGGAAGCGACACGGTCTCCTTGACCACGCCGTCCGCGTCGTAGAGCGGGGCCAGCCACGTGCCATCCTCCTTGCGGACCGCGAGGTCCACGAACTCCTGGCCCGGGGCCAGCGACACCTCGCCGATCTGCTCGGCAGCATCCGCGGACTGGACGTGCACGAGGGACGTCTCGAGATACGTGCCCCAACCGTTGCCCGAAGGCAGCAGGACCCCCTCGTCCAGCACGATGACGCTGGGCATGCCCGCGGCAAACCCCGTGTCGACGTACTCGGTCACGATGGACTCGGGGTCTGTCATGTGAGGCAGAAGCCGGCCCCACTCTCCCAGCTTCCCCGCCTGCGCACGCAGCGGAGCGTATGTGCCCGCGTGCTCCCGGACCCGCTCCAGCAGCCGCGTGGAGGCAGGACCGCTACCTGCATCCTGCCGCGCAAGCTCCCGGTCCGCCACGGTCCAGACCGCCTGCGGATCCCGGAACATGGCCGCGTCCAGCAGCGCCTGCACCGCGGGATCGGAGTCGGACAGATCCGACTCCCGCAACAGCGCGTTGCGCTCCGTGCGTCCCGACTTCCAGAAACGCCGCGCAAGCTCGTCCGCCGCGACCAGGGCCCGAGGTCCACCCGCGGCCTGCTCCACGAACTTCTCACGGGCTTCCCGAAACTCCCGACAGTGCACCGCGACCGCATCCTGGGCAGGCAGCACGCCCAGATCGAGGCTCCGTTCGAGCCAGGCCAACGCCACGCGGCACACCGTCGGATACCGCCGGAACGCTTCCAAGGTCAACGCATCCCGGATGCTGGTCCACTGCTGAGCTTCCGCTACCTGAGCGGACAGGAGCATGCCCGGCGCGGTGCCCGTGCACGCTGGACCCAATGCGTCCATGACCCGGTCTGCGCGCGGGGCGTCGCCCGTGGAGAGGTACCTGCTGGCAAGCTCGAGACCCGAGTAGCAGTCCCGGTCCCCATGGGCCGAGATGAGCATCTCCAGAGCCATCCGATCCACGTCCTGCCCCTCGGCTTCCCGCTCCAGCACGGCCAGGGCCAGCATGCGCGGCGCGGGCGCTTGACGCCCGGCGGCAAGCAGGTCCGTGAGCCGGGCGCTGGTGCGGTCCTGCGTCGCAAGCTCCCACCACCCGCACAAGGTCGGATCCCCGAGCAGGCAGGCAGCAGCCGCTCCCGTCCGGGCCGCCGCAGGCAGAACCTGGATCGTGAGGTCCTCGGTCAGGTTGTCGGAAGCCACCAGCACGTCGAAGCACTGGAGGCCGCCAGCCAGGTCCAGCCCCGCGTACTGCACCCGCTTGTCCCGGGACCGGGCAGTGCCGTCCGACGTGAGCAGCGGCTTGCCGCCGGCCCACACCGACCCGGCTGACGGAAACGTCACACGAACCAGCCAGGGGCCGGGCTGGTCCACCGCGAAGCACCGCCGGGAGACCAGCACGCCGTCGCTGCCCGCAGAGGAACCCGGCTCACGCGTGAAGGCCGCGTCCGACGCGGGAGGAGCCAGCGCCAGCGCATCGGTGAACGGAGCGTCCGTCGCAATCCAGCGCTCCTCCCGTGACTCGAGGTCCCTCGGGACCAGCGCCGCGACCGCCTCCTCCCCGAGGTACTTCTCCACCACCAGCCGGGCGACCCTGGCTGCACGCCAGGAAGCCCTCGCATTCCCGGACCAGGCCGGGTCGGCCCACGGAAGCTGCCCGCGGACGATTCGCTCCGCGGCACCGGACAGGTCGCAGTAGTCGAAGTGCCGGTCGAGACGCTCCCACGCCACCAGCGCCGCCTGCCCGCCCCCGCGGACAGCTTCCACCCACGCATCGCATGCTTCCTGGAACCGGCCGCGGCTGACCGCATCCTCTGCAACCAGCAGCGGGCTGCCCGCCGACGCCGCGACCAGGACCACGGTTGTCAGGCTAGCGAACAACTTCCACCTCCAGCGGGCGCACCGCCTGTGCGAAGCCCTGCGCCAGGTTCCGGAACGACGTGTAGTCATCCGGAGACACGGTCCGGGTCGTCTGCTCGTACACCACTTCCACCCCTTCTCCGGCCTTGACCTCCCACGCCACGCTGCCGTCGCTGCCCCGCTCCTCCACGGACGTGACCAGCTTGAGCGCTGCCGGGTCCAGCTTCACGCGGAACTCCTGCCGGAACGGGAACGCGTACACCAGGTCGCCCACCCGCTTGGCCGCCTGCACCGCACGCGAAGAGTCCGACGCAGACTCCAGCAGCTGCAGCCGCGTCCCCCGAGCCGCACCGATGGAGCCCACGAACTGCACCGTCAGGTTCGGGATCCTGCCCGGCTCCATGGACTCGCTGGTCTCCTCCACCTGGACCTGCGCCAGGACCGAGGCCACATAGCCCTCCACCGTGTCCTTCCACGACCCGCGGTTCTCCAGCGCGCGCAGCGATGCCCAGGCGAACTGCCCGGTGAACCGTATCGACCCCTCCACCCGCAGCCCGCCCTGATCGGTCAAGCCGACGGAAAGCTCCGTCACCACCCGGTTCTCCTCCGGCCGACTCACCGGCAGCGTCACCTCCCGCGGGTGCTCACGATCGATGATGATCGCACGCGCTCCCTGGTCCTGCCATGGCACGGGACCGACACCGACAAACCGCGCGGTGGGGTCGAAGAAGAGGTCCTCCTCGGGCAGATACACGATGGCATGGTCGAACAACGCCTGCGACGCGGGGGAAAGCTCCGGCCTGCCCCGGGGGAACGTGGAAAGCGCCACCATCCTCGCCTCGATGCCCGCGGCCGTCAGCAGCGTCACCATGAGCAGGCTCTTGTCCTTGCAGTCGCCGAATCCCCTCCGAAACACGTCGCCCGGAGCGTACGGCTTGAGGCCGTGCACGCCCAGCTCCAGCCCCACGTATCGCACCTCGTCCGCGACGTGCCGGGCGATGGCCGCAATCGTCTCCTCGCGGGACGCAGACTCCGAAAGAGCCCGGTCCACGAGATCTTGCATCGGCCCGTCCATGGCTTCCTGCGCATACGCCAGCTCAGCGTACCAGCGGCCGAACTCCTCCCAGCTCTCCATGGTGGAGTAGTGCACCGAGGCCAGCATCTCGAACAGCCCCGCAGGGTACACCTCCTCCCGCGCCGCGGGCACCTCGGCAAAGTCGATGCGGAACCCTTCGTGCTCACCCCCTTGAGCCAGGTACGACTCCTCCGCAGGAAACGGCTTCTGCCCGAACGCCAGCCGGTGATGCAGTGCAGTGCCCCCGGGCACCGAGACCTCCACCGACACGTTGTAGCGCGGCTGGTCGTCCTGCACCCACAGGACGCCGGCAAACGGCTCCTTCAACGCGGACCCGGTGGAGTGCATCTCCCAGTCCACCAGGATGAGGTCACCGGGGGCCAGCCGCTCGAACCGCAGCGTCACCCGGCGCTGGTCGTAGTACAGGTTGAACTCCTCCTCGCTCAGCCCCTCGTCCGACTGGTCCGCAGCTGGGGATATCCGGCCGTCCGCCCTCAGCACCTCGCTGCGCAGCACCGTCGCATCGTCCACGGCCGAGTCGTAGGAGAACCGTACCTCGTACGGCCGCGACGCGTCCGGCGCAACCGCCAGGATCGCCTGGAGTCTGCGCTTCACGCTGTTGCCCCCGTCTTCGAGCCGCACCAGCGTGATGTCCCGCACCGTGACGAACGGCACACCCGAGATCCCCTTGGCCTGGACGCCGGAAGCGAGCGACCGGAGCACGTCATCCCCCGGGATGGCGTGCGCAAACGCGGTGTCCTTCCTGCCCAGCTTCGCCACCAGCGCACGCAGCGTACCGTCCTGCGGTCGCAGGCGGAGCGCCTGCCGCCACAGGTCCAGGGCCCCTTCCGCATCTCCGTTGCGGTAGCGGTAGTCCCCGGCTTCCGAGAGCAGGTACGGGTTGTGCGGCCATCGCGAGAGCATTCGCTCCACGGCAGCGGCCGCCAACTCGGCGTCCCCGCTCCGCTCGGCCAGATCCGCGACATTCTGCTCCAGGTACGCTTCCGTGGGGTACAGCCTGGCCGTGGCCGCTGACACGGCCAGCGCTTCCGCCAGCCTGCCGCTCTTCTCATACGCGTATGCCAGCGTGGAAGCCAGGTCCTTCTGCCCGGGCCGCGCCGCCACCTGGACGGCCAGGCACGCCGTCGCGTCGCCGTACCGCTCCCGCTCGAGGTAGGACTCGGCAAGCAGCCGCGCGACCTCGGGAACCTGCCCGCCGCACGGGTCCGGAAGCTGCCTCAGGAACGCTTCCTGCGCCCGGGAGAGCGTCAGACGCCTCAGCACCTCGCTGCGCAGCACTGCGGCCGTCCACTGGTCGTACGGTCCCAGCTTGGCCGCGGCCGAACGATCCCCGGCCGCCCTCAGATCGCCCGGTACCAGCCCCGGGGCGGACGCACGATCCGCGGCCGCAAGCTCCAGCATCGCGGGAAACGGCTGGTCGACGTCGAGCCGGTACTCCGCCATGGCCAGAGCCACGCGCGGGTCGCCCGGGTGCTGCCTTCGCGCTTCCCGAAGGACACTCAGCGCACCCTTGTGCCCCCGCATGCACCGGTATGCCTCGATGAGCGCCACGGGGTCGGCCAGCGCCAGTGCGGACAACCGCTCCTCCCAGTCCACGTCCCCGGTCTCCCCCGCGATGCGCTGCGCGTGGCAGGCAAGCAGCGCGCCGGCAGCGTCCAGCCGCTTGCTCTCCAACAGCGCAGCCGACGCGGACAGGACCGGGAGATCTCCCCCGTCGCCAGCCGCGCCCTCCGTGCCAGGCCTCGCGGGGGGCACGCCCGCGGCCTTCTGCGGCATGACGCGGCACGCGAACCGCACCGCGGACTTCTCGCCGGAAAAAATGAGCTTCAGCTCGCTGTCGCCCGCGGCAAGCGCAACCGGCACGACCAGCCCGTCGAACAACGGCCTGGAAAGCCGCGGCACCTCCCGACACTGGCCGTTGACGCACACCTGCTCGAGGTCCGGGGCCATGAGCCGCAGCACCACGGTCTCCCCGCGAGCGCTCGACAGCTGCGTCACGTAGACCTGCGCAAAACCCGGGGGCGCATCGAAGCTGTCCGCGCCCGAGACCTCGCCGCTGACCGGGTCGGCTTCCACCACGATGTCTCCGCCCGGAGTTCCAACCGCGGTCCAACGGGTCAGGAAGCCCAGGCCGGCCGCCATGCCCGACGCTCCTTCCAGATCCCCCGCGATGCGGCGCAGCCTCGCCAGCTCGAAGGTCGCGGCCTGCCGCACGAGCGGATGCACGTCCTTGCGGCCCGCTATCTGCTTCAGCCGCGCCTCGCAGCGCACCAGGCCGAACCGCGGGCAACGCTCCGCCATCAGGGAGACCACCAGCCCGCCGGCAGGATCCCGAAGGTAGGAGCCGTAGAAGGACTCGGGAACGTCCGGAAGCTCCACGGCCGCAGCACCGTCCGCGCTGCCGCGCAGGTAGGCCAGAGCAAGGCCCGGAGCCTCCCCGGCCAGGGCGTGTCGGCCCGCCACCGGGGCCATCGTTGCCGCTACCGCCAGGGCCAGCGCAGCCAACCCGCTCCGACTGCTTCTCACTGCTGCCTCCGCCACTCGTACATTGCCAACGCCGCGGCCACGCCCGCGTTGTATGACTCGATGCGCTCCATGGGCAGCGACACCACGTGGTCCGCATTCACATCCCGCGGCCGGACGCCCTGCCCCTCCTGGCCCACCAGCAACACGAACCGCTCCGGGAACCGGAATTCCCGGATCGGCACGCCGGACGCATCCAGCGCCACCACCGGGCAGTTGCCCCATGACACGGCTCCAGCCGGGTCGTTCCTCACGAGGCGACAACGGAACACCGCACCCGCACTGGTCCGAACCGCCTTCACGTGAAACGGGTTGCACGCACCCGGAAGCAGGACCACGCTCCGGCATCCGAGCCCCACCGCGCTGCGCACCACGGCCCCGAGGTTCACCGGATCCTGCACCGGAAGGGCAAGGTTGAGCCCGGCCGGAAGCTCCGGAGGCAGGGCCGAAACCCTGTCCCGCACGTCCATCTCGAGGATCGGGTGCCGCGTGCCGAACACGTCCACCTCGCGAAACAAGGCCGGGGAAAGCGCCACCTCCGGTACGGCAGGACCGGGAAGCACACCGTCATACCCTGCCGGCACGATCCATGTGCGCATCCCCTGCGGATCCGAACAGGCCAGCTCTTCCACGATGCGGCGACCGCAGACGAGCGTCGTCTCCTCGACCCTGTCCTGCCCCTCGGCCAGCCGCTTCCATGCCTTGAAGCGGGCGTTGGTCGCGGCGGTTATTTCGGTTCTTCCGGGCATCTCTTCCTGTAGATCACGAGCCGACGCCGGTTGTCGCTGCCGGGCAGAACGTACGCGTGATCCGCGATTTCTTCGTAGTTCTTCGCCTGCTTCTTGGCCGCCATGACCTTCTCGTCGTCCACGTTGGGACCCTTCATGAACACCACGATGCCGCCCGTCACGACGGAAAACCGGACCCGCTTCAACGTGTCGCAGATGTCCTCCACGGCCCGGGTGATCACGCCTCCCACCGGGTACTGGAACTCCCAGTCGATGTTGCGCCCCACGATGTCCAGCCCCTGGAGATTGAGCGCGTCCCGCACGTCGCGCAGGAAATCGACGCGCTTGCGCACCCCTTCCCCAAGAATGATGTGCGTCTCGGGAGACACGATCTTCAGCGGGATGCCCGGGAAGCCCGGGCCGGTGCCCACGTCCAGCAGCGGCGACGGAAGCGCGGGCAGGTAGCGCAGCACCATGAGGCAGTCGACGTAGTGCTTCACCACCATGTCCTCGAGATTCCAGATCCGGGTAAGATTCAAGACCCGGTTGCGGTCAAGCAACAACGCATGGAAGCGCGCAAGCTGCTCGAGCTGGAAGGGCTCCAGCACAAAGCCGCGGGCCTTGAGCCGCACGCCCAGTTCCTCGGGAGTCACGGTCTCCAGTGGAGGATGAGAGGGCGGGGAAGAAGGCGGGGAAGAAGGCGGGGAAGAAGGCGGGGAAGACCTTTCTTGCGAGAAAGGTCTTCCCCGGGACCCCTTTCCAAAGAAGCTTGGCTTGGGGGGGGACGAAGCGCGCTTTCCAGAGAAGCTTGGCTTGGGGGGCGACGAAGCGCGCTTTCCAGAGA
>Ga0233425_10010596_pt1 | contig 11159 bp, 13 predicted proteins | sample Watercolumn_Towu_2_FD_181712 | JGI IMG/M metagenome (GOLD analysis project Ga0233425, IMG submission 181712) | Freshwater microbial communities from Lake Towuti, South Sulawesi, Indonesia - Watercolumn_Towuti2014_140_MG | ecosystem: Environmental > Aquatic > Freshwater > Lake | place...
TAGTCTTTCCTCTTTTTTCATGGTGGAGCGTCTACTCCACCCTGCTTATGCAGGGTAAATCCTGCTAAGCAGTATTTCTAATTAAGATTTTCTACAGAGCCGCTTTCAACAAGAGATTTAAATAGGACTACTTCTTCTTAATCTTCATGGGCACATTACCTCGAAAAATTCATCCAGAAAGGATCATCGGCTATGTGGTCGTTCACGAAAAAGTATTTTTATCCTATCCTAATGAAGAGAAAGAAATGCATGAGATCATCCTCACGCTCGCGGTTGAAGATGATAAAGACAAAGAAAATCTTCTTGCTTTAGCAGAAATTTTTCAAAAGGGTTATCGTAGTGGTTCCATCCGCAATCCAGAGGGTGGATTTCCCATCTTTGATGTCGATACTCCTTCAAATCAAAGAAAATCACTCCAAATATTACTAGAACACATGATGGATAACATGGATGATCAATTTGCTCAAGAGATAGTAGTTCCTTTAATAGGCACATTTCTTGCAAAAAAGCCAACATATCTCTCTAAAGAAAAGATTCATGAAATGAATAATCGAATGAAACAAAAGAGAAGATGAAAAATATATAAACCCTTTCACATTCTTCTCAATCCATGACACAAATCGTAACCCCCTGGGAAGTCAAAGGCAACATCGATTACGATAAATTAATTAAAGAATTTGGCGTCTCAAAGATTGATCAAACTCTATTAAATAGAATACAGAAACACACCAAAGAACTTCATCCCTTTCTTCGAAGAGGCATCTTCTTTGCCCATCGCGACTTAAACTTCATCCTCGATGAATATGAAAAAGGTAATCCTTTCTTTCTCTACACAGGAAGATCGCCCTCCGGGAACGTCCATTTAGGTCATCTTATTCCTTGGCTCTTCACCAAATGGCTCCAGGATAAATTCAACGTAGAACTCTACTTCCAATTTCCAGATGAAGAAAAATTTCTTTTTAAAGATAACCTGACAATGGAAGAGATCCAAAAATCATTGCATGAAAACATGCTTGATGTTATCGCCGTAGGTTTTGATCCGAAGAAAACTCATTTTATAATCGATACCAAGCACGCAAACTTATTATATCCTGAAGCGGTCAAGGTAGCAAAACATATCACTTTTTCAACAGTTAAAGCAGCCTTTGGTCTTACTAATGAAAGCAATATAGGCAGTATCTTCTACACCTCTATGCAAGCAGTTCCTGCATTCTTGCCCAGTGTCATCAAGAAGAAGAAAATACCTTGTCTCATCCCCCACGCAATCGACCAAGATCCGCACTTTCGGCTGTCCCGTGATATCCTCCCAAAATTAGGCCATTTCAAACCAGCATCCATCCAATGTAAATTCTTCCCAGGCCTTGCGGGGATGCAGACGGATGGAAAAATGTCTTCCTCCGATGAATCGACGACCATCTACACAACAGACGACCTTAAGACAATAAAAAACAAGATTAACAAACACGCTTTCTCTGGTGGCCAAGCGACAGTAGAAGAACACCGAAAAAAAGGAGGCAATCCTAATGTCGATGTTGCGTATCAATGGCTCACCTTCTTTGAAGAAGACGATGAAAAATTAAAGAAGATTTACATAGACTACAAAGCAGGAAAAATCCTCTCTGGCGAATTAAAAGCGATGCTGATAGAAAAAATTACAGAATTCTTGATGGCACATCAAGAGCGCCGAAAAAAAGCAGAAAAGATGATTGATCAATTTATCCTCTAATCTCTTTTCAATTCTTCACAAACCTTTATAAATAGTCCAAAACTTAGCAATCTTAAATGGCACAACCACAAATTCCCGAACAGGAAGTAATGATTCGAGTTCGCATACCCCAAGGTAAAGAAGTCCTTGGTATTGTCCAGCAACGACTAGGTGGCAGCAGAATGCGTATCCATTGTCTCGATGGCAAAGAACGAATCTGCCGTATTCCAGGAAGACTTCGAAGAGAATTGTGGGTCAGAGAAAACGATGTTGTTTTAGTAGAACCTTGGGATTTAGGTGGTGATGACAAAGGAGATGTAGTCTATAAATATAAAGGAAAAGCAGAAGTTGATTTCTTAAAGAAAAAGGGTTTTCTCAAAGGCATCGAAGAAGATTTTTGATGAGATTTGCGAATTTACTAACTCTAGCATAACTACTTGAGAATGGAAAAGCTTAAATATTTTTTTTTTAGATAACACTTTATGATTCCTGAAAAAAGTCGCCCTAAACTTGGATTCTATGCATTGATTTTAGTATTGCTCTTTTTTGGTCTGATTCATATTCTCTTCAAAGGACACGGGACTTATCTTCGCTTAGAATTAATGGGTGTTGCCCTGCTGGTCTTTTTAACAGTTCTGAGTTTCTTTAACTATCATAAAACCTGGGGAGAACATCTTTTGTTCTTTGTTTTCCTTTTTTACATTGTTAATTTAATCTTAATTTGGGTTTATAATAGTTCATTTTATTTCATCCTCTTCTTCCTCTCTTTAGTTGGATTTTTAATGAGTATCCCTCATAAACATTTAGAAAAAAAGGTAGAAGTGTTATCCAACATTCCTCCCTCTAAAGAAAAATCTTCCGCCGAAAAAAAATCAAAAGAAATAAGTGTAAGGAACGAACCAAAAAACGAGCCTCATAGCATGATTTTCGAAGAAACAGAACCAACAAAATCCTCAGATATCAACTCCCTCAAATCAAATGCTATCAAGAAAGCAGCATCCAAAAAAACAACTGCCGAGTTTTCTCCAGGAAAATACCTTGCAAGCAACCGCAGTAATGTCTATCATGAAGCAAAATGCGAATGGGCAAATAACATCAATCCAAAGAATCGTGTTTGGTTTCAAGCTAAAGAAGATGCCTGGGAAAAGGGCTATAAATCGCACGATTGTGTGAAATAAATATATTTATTTAAATAATAAATCTACTTCTTCCAAAAATAAATTATTAAGCCAATTGCAGATAAAGAAATTGCAGCATCAGCAAGATTGAACGCCGGCCAGACAGAAAAATCAATAAAATCAACCACAAATCCTCTAAAAAAACGATCAAGCATATTTCCTATAACTCCTCCCAAGAACGCCGCAAATAAGATTTGTACTGATCTTTCTCTTGGTATTTCTTTATATTTATAAAGTATTGTTCCTGCAACAAAAAGAGAGATAAAACCAAGCAAGACGGTTTTTCCTTGCCATATTCCAAAACCGGCTCCGGTATTGGAAATAAAATGAATAATTAATATTCCCAATTGAAAAAATGGTTTAAATTGTAAAATTAAAAACTTCAACAACTGATCTAAAAAAATAACCCCTGCCGTAATAACAATAAACAGCATCAATAATGATTTTTTCTCTTTCTTTACCATAATCGTTGCTTTTGTTGCTGTTCATTGCCAGAATTTCTCTCAAGATTAGAGAGGCGTTGATCCATTGAAGTAAGAATTGCTTTTAACGTATCAAGTTTGCTATTGATAAGTTCTATATCTTTACTGCTTCCCCCTGTATTATACTGCTGTTTCCAGCTCTCCATCGACGCAGGTTGATCTGGTCTTGAAACAGGAGCTTGGTCAAACTGTGATTTTCCCCCCAAAGATCCTCCTAATGGATCAGAAGCAAAAGGTGATTTTTCATCAGAGAAACCAGAATTTTGAGAAAGTGGATCTTGTCCAAATCCAGAAGATTTGCCCATCTCCTGCTGCGTCATGCGATCAAAATCAAAATCATCTTCTTTCTTCCAGAACATCAATTTGTTTAGGATTCCCATAAAAAGAAGTAATCATCTTATCATTTTAAACCTTTTCTTTTGCAAAAGGCTTATAAAATAGAACAGTCTCAATAGAAATATGGCAAAAGATGAATCTAAAAATGAATCTAAAGATGAAAAAATAGGCTTTCATAAAGGGTCTTTAGCAACATTGACCAAAGAACGCGAAGAATTGCTCAGAATCCTTCAAATAGTGGAGCAATTGATGCAGATGCACATCAAAGAACTGCAGGATTTAGGAGTTGATCTTGTTGCCCAAGCCAAAGAAGCGGCCAAAAAGATGAAAGGCAAAAAGCCAATCGAAGATGTGCTGAATTAATCTTTTAGAGATATATTTTTATTATATTCTTATCCAAAGATAGATTATTCCTCATTGATTAATATAGAAAAAAATAAAAAAATAAAGATTCTTATCGTCGTCTCATCAATAATCCAAGCAAGAAGAGGATTACTGCAAAGAGCACAACAATGCCAGAGATCAATAAGATAGTATATCTTAGTTGACTCCAATCAGCGCCCGTTTCAACAGGTGCTACAACAGCAGGAACAGTTGGCTTTAATGCGGGCATATTCAACTTCTGCACTTCAACTTTATCTTCACTTGCTTTAAGAGTGCTTACAGCAGGAGGCACATACGTTGATTGCTGCGCATAAGGATTCTTGCTTTGATTCAAAGCATCTTCAATCTTGTTTTGCAATTTTTTGACATCATCCAATAAATCGTCTAATTTGTTTAGCAAGTCTTTATTCTTGGAATCTTTACTCTCCACAGTATCAATAAGATCATTAACATCTGATTTTAGATCTTTAACTTCATCTAGCAAGTCTTGCAATTCAGTTTTATACTTTTTGGTATTAGAGCTGTCTTGATTGTTCAAAGCATTTTCATATTTCTTCTTGAAGTAGCTGTAATCATCGTCATCTTTGTTGTATTTATCTTTCAAGTTTTGATACTGCTTTTCGTAATCAGAGCTAGCAGCTTGCTTTGCTTTAACCGTGATCTGAACCGTCTTACTATCGGTAAGTCCTTTGGAATCGGTTACTGTAAAAACAACAGTAAACGTCCCTTGGACACTTGCAGCTGGAGTCCAGGCAAAGTTCTGATTATTATCAAAAGTAGCACCGCTGGGTAAATCTTTAACAGTGTATGCTAAAGTGTCTCCTGCATTTGCATCGGTTGCAGTTACTTTAAAGTTAAGAGTACTTTCTTGAGTAACTTCTTTATTGCCGATGGAATCCATGACTGGAGCAACATTATCCTTAGGAAGAGGTTGTGTTAAAGTAACATCTTTTTGCTTATCATTGTTCTTCTCATTCGTTTCAGAGATAACATTTTGCGCATCAACGACAACATCAATAATTGTGGTCTCTAAGCCAACGGTATCCATGATCAGTTTTACTGGAGCCAAGATAATATCTTTATTTGGTGTAGGCGCATTTATATCTATATTGGAAGTCACAAGATTACCATCTTTTGTCATTGCAACTAAAATAACACGGAAATTACCATTAACTGGAATATCTCCATTGTTTCTTACCGTTGCTTGAACCGTAATGCCATCATTCTCAACTTTAACAACATTGATATCAACTGCGCTTAAATCAACGCTGGTAGCAGGAGCCAAAGGAACATCACACACATCACCAACACCATCATTATCGGTATCTTTTTGATCAGGATTATAAACCAGTGGGCAGTTATCTTGTGCATCAGGAACACTATCTTTGTCAGCATCGCCAGGCTTTGCAGGTAATACTAAAGTAACTTCTTTAATGTTATTTGTTTCATCTTTCTCTGAAATAACTTTATTCACATCTGCAGTCACTTTGACATTGACATTCTCATTAAGATTCAAGTTTTGAACTATATAAACATCATTACCAACATAACCTCCTGCACCAACAGAACTAATTTGGATTGTTTGAGTTACGGTTAACCCAGCTTGTGAAGATTCTACTTTCACATCAAAAGGTTTTGTAACATCATTACTGATATTATTAGTAAGGCCATTATTAGAGACAACGACTCTCAAGTAATAGCCGCTTTCAGTATATTGCACAAATTTAGCCTCACTGACCACTAAGTCGGGTCCGTGATTAGCACTAACCAAAGTACTAAACAAGGTTAGTACAAGTACTGTTAAAAGATAAATTCCTAATGTATTTTTCATTTTCATAGTATACACCTACTTCATTGTTTTTACTATATAATAAATACGGTTATTTATAAATCTTTCCTAAATTATCACTAGAAAGTAACAAAGTGATAGATTTATCATTTCAAAGGATAACTTCCCCACGATGGATTTTCGGCAGAAAATTAAGGATTTTCCCTTCTTTATACTTAGCACATCCTAGAACGTGCTCCTTATAATATAATAGTACTGACCTGTTTTCTCTACCGCAATCCTTTGCGACATCCTTGCCTTGAAAATAATCCTTCACCTCAGTTTCATCCAATAAAACCGTATTGCGGAGCATCTTCCCTTGCTTTGCTGCTTCTAATGCCAAAAGTTGTGCCCCTTCTTTGCTTAGCCGAACATGATCCTCTTTCAGTTCCGCAAAATATAACCCCATTTTATCAATAATAAGATGATTTAAATCAAGCCGAGCAATATCTTTGGATACAACAAAAACTTTATCTCCCTCATTCTTAAGAAAAGCATAATCTTCTTCCAAGTAATAGCCAAAATCTCTCTCAACTCGTTCTTTAAGTTTTTTAATCTCTCTGCTATTGAGAATATTTACTTTTTGCATAGGCATTCAGAATCAATAATATTCTTAAAATTATCGTTCCAAAACAGAAAAATATATAAAACATATATTAATTTAAAATAAAAATGGTTTATCATATTACCTTTAAAGATATAGAAAGAGAAAGAAGACAACAAGGATTAAATCAAGAAGTACTAAGTGGTCTTCCGAGCATATTAGCAGATACTCTAGGAATGAGTGTTGTCACAAACCCCAATGTTCTTCAAACCAAAGAATATTATTGCGGAAAGAACGGAAGACTTACCCAATCTGTTGATTCAGAGATCAATTACTTTGACTTGGCTCATAATCTTGATTTGTAATCAAAAATAGAGGTACTCCCTTTTCAATTTCTCTTGATGTCATCTGATACCACTAGATTTAATGGACAATTGACTGATTTACTTCACGAGAAAGGTTTTTCAAGTTTTGACGAATTATATCTTCATTATGCACCTCAATTAAAAAGATACATTCTAAAAAGAGTTCCTAACGTTGCCGCCGCTGAAGAACTAGTGCATGATACTTTGCTTAAAGTCCTGCTTTACTTAAGAACAATATCATCCCGGAACAAACTTTGATGGCTGGATCTATAAAATAGCCCATAACACCAGTATCAATTATAGAAGAAGAGCCGGTCTTGAAAGAAGAATCATAGAAACAGAAGCTAAAGAGCTTGAACCTAAAACCCCTTTAAGTCCAGAAAACGCTTATCAAGTGAAGGAGGAGTTAGAACAGATTAAAGAATTAGCACAAAAAGTATTACCTCCCAAATATCAAGATACTTTATTTTTACGAGAATGGCATGATTTTTCCTATACAGAGATAGCTGAAATTCAGAAGATTCCTTTAGGAACAGTAATGTCTCGTCTTCATCGAGGAAGAAAACTAATGCAAGAAAAGTACCGCCCTTTCTGACTAACCAACCCCCCATACGGGGTTTTGTTTCCGTTTGATCTCCACTATTTGTTTTAGTACTTCTACTTCCGTTTTAGACAAATGTTTTTTCAAATCTTTGAGTTTCTTAAAATGTTCTTCTGGAATATCCGTATACAAATAATCTCCTTCATTAATCTGCCTTCCCACCGTCACATTATCCATCGCCATCGCAAGCTGCATTCCTTGTTCACCAACTGAAACGCTTTCCTGCTCTTGCTGCATACTTTTAACGAGTGTAATCCGTTTTCCCTCAAGATTCATGATGGGATCACCGCTTCGAATCTTTCCAACTTCAATATCAACACCAACAACCGCAGGATTGTTTTGACGAAAGATATATCCCTTCATGATCGTAAACTTACAAGGTCGAACAAGAACACTTAGCTCTCGCAGTTCAATTTCTTTCTTTAATTTATCCTGATATTCCTCATACCTTTCAATTATTTTGTAGATGACAGAATCAGTAATCACTTTAAGCTGCTTCATCTTCACGATCTCTTCAACATCAGCAGGAACAGTAACATTAAATCCCATAACGACGCCAAGGAATTCATCTTTTTCTTTCATCATCTCTAATTTATTGATGTCCTTCTTCGTAATTTCCCCTAAAGAAGAAGAAGAAATGGGAATGTGCTTTTCTGATAACAATACTCTCAAAGCTTCAAGACCACCTATGGTGTCAGCTTTAATGATAACTCCTTCTTCTGCGCTATCTTCTCGAACAACTTCTTTTACTTCCTCTTGCACCTCTTGTTTTAATTGCTCAACATCATCTGCTTTCCCAGGACAAGCGCGAACCGGCATACCCGCAACTGCGCTCTCTAATCCCGTCGCTGCAATCTTAACACCCGTTGCGGCATACACTTCTTTAACATTCTGAAATTTCCCTCTCTTATCTCGCATCTCGCAAAGCGCTGCAGGCTCAAGCAATGCTCGTACTTTTGCTGCAATAGGCGCCTCCACACCTCCTATAATAATAACATCATTTACTTTCAGATGACCATTATAGATGATTGTATCAATTGTTGTGCCAAGACCTTTTTCTTCTTTAACTTCTAATATAGTACCTTTGACAAAACCTTCTTCCATCGTCAATTGTTTCTCCAGATACTTCTGCGCCAACGCAATCAGTACCAATAACAACTCAGGAATACCTTGGCCCGTCTGCGCAGAAATAGGGACAATCGAAATCTGCTTGGTATAATCGGAAACTCGATCAAACCGTTCCGCATTAAGCCCAAGTTCCGCAAACTTTCCAACAAGTTCATACATCTTATTCTCAAATAATCCTTGCACTTTGTAATCTAAAGCATTGATGTTTTCAATCAGCATTTTGCCTGTATCATACGTCCATCCGCTAATCAGATCAACTTTATTGGCAGCAACAATAAAAGGCACTTTATTTGCTTTGAGAATCTCAATTGATTCTAATGTCTGCGGCTTAAATCCCTCATTGATATCAATCACAACAACCGCAATATCCGCTAAACTTCCGCCGCGCTTTCGCAGCGATGTGAACGCCGCATGACCCGGTGTGTCGATAGCAAGTAATCCCGGGACGGTAATATTCATCTTCAATGCCAAGAGTAATTTTCCTGCAATCTTCTGAATAATTGATAAAGGAATAATAGAAACGCCGATAGCTTGCGTAATGGCTCCAGGCTCGCCTGCCGCAACCGTCGAGCTTCTGATCTTATCAAGCAGCGACGTCTTGCCATGATCAACATGTCCAACAACCGTTAAAAGTACTTTGCGAAGGGCCATATTTGTAAAGTCCATCAAAGTTTTTTTAAACCTTTCTTATATTCTGTTCAATATGTCTCTCTTCACCGAACACTCCATCAAAATCAACATCACCCTTCCCAAAGGAGATGTCAATACTAAAATGAGAGTCTTCTACAATCCTATTATGGTCTCAAACAGAAACCTCTCTATTCTTCTTCTCAATCAAATCGTAAACACAAACATGAAAATTGCAGATCCTCTTGCAGGCTCCGGCATTCGTTCTTTAAGATTCCTCAAAGAACTAAAAAAAGAGAAAGTTGATAAGATCATTGTCAACGATGCCAAAGAAAATTTTCCAAAATACTTTAAAGATCAATTAACGGCAAACAAAATAAAAAAAACAGAAAAGATCATCCTTCAAAACCAAGACGCCAATCTTTTTCTCCTCAACGAAACCGGTTTTGATTACATCGATATTGACCCTTTCGGATCGCCAAATCCTTTCCTTTCTGCCTCAATCGCCAGAATATCAAGAGATGGCATTCTTGCAATCACAGCGACCGACACCGCAGCCTTAACCGGCACATATCCAAAAGTGACGACAAGAAAATATTGGGCAACCTCTCTTAAGAACTACCTCATGCATGAAACAGGATTGAGGATTCTTATCAGAAAAATCCAATTGATAGGAATTCAATTTGATAAAGCGTTCACACCAATCCTCTCCTATCACAAAGACCATTACTTTCGAATTTACTTTCACGCTGAAAAAGGCAAAGAAAAATGTGATAGCCTCATCAAGCAGCATCAATACTTTCTTCACTGCCAAAGCTGTTTAAATTACAAAACATCAATGTATAATAAAGAAACTTGTAACTGTAAAAAGGATTTTCAATTTGCAGGTCCACTCTGGACAGGGCAACTTCACGATAAATCATTAATCACTTCGATGGAAAAGAACAATCCCTATCCTGAAGAGCAGAAATTCCTAAACCAATTAGCAGAAGAATCAATAATAGGGAGAGCAGGATTTTACGACTTGCATGAAATTGCGCGAAAGCTAAAGAAAGAACCGCCAAAGATGGAAATCATCCTAAAGAAAATCAACGCCGTCAGAACGCATTTTTCTCCAACAGGAATAAAAACAGACGCACCATTAAAAGATATAATGAGATTATTTTACTGATCCTTCGTTTCCTCTCTAAACCCAATTTGTCTTTTCTTGCGATTATAAGACAGTACAAAATTATGCGCACTATCCCGAATTTGCCTAAGATAGAGCATCATTGGGGTATGTGCACCAAACAAGATAGGAACATTCTTCCCTGAAAGATAAATCTCTTCCCTTTGTTTTGCAAGAGCAATAGTTGGAATCTTAACACCAATTTTCTCCAAAGACTCTAAAGCGCAGGCCAAATGGGCAGCGCCGCCATCAATAATAATCAGATCAGGAAATCGCTTTCCTTCATCACGCAAACGTGAATACCTTCGTAGCACAACTTCTTTCATCGCCGCAAAATCGTCCTGCCCCTCATTACTTCTAACCTCAAACTTGCGGTACCCTGACTTGTTAGGCTTACCAGAAATCCACTGCGTCATCCCTCCAACAATATGATCATACCCTAAATTAGATATATCAAAACATTCGATTGTAACAGGTAAAACAGGCAGAAGAAGTTTCTCTTTCATATCTTGAAGAACTGGATTTGTCGAACTATATTCTGCATTTTTCTGCACCATTCTTACAAGATCTGCTTTCTCCCCACGTTGGGGATAGATAAGATGCACCCGAACTCCTTTAAGTTGACTCAAGTACGCTTCTAATCCAAGATGTTCTGCATCACTCTCCCAAAAAGAACATCCAACGATTATCTCAGGAGGAATATAATTTTGAGAATAATACAATTTGATAAATTGTAAAAGAACATCCTCCTCGTAATCAAACGAGAATTCTTTTTTTCCAGAAATAACCCCCTTAGATATAGAAAATAACTCC
>Ga0233425_10010597_pt1 | contig 11159 bp, 10 predicted proteins | sample Watercolumn_Towu_2_FD_181712 | JGI IMG/M metagenome (GOLD analysis project Ga0233425, IMG submission 181712) | Freshwater microbial communities from Lake Towuti, South Sulawesi, Indonesia - Watercolumn_Towuti2014_140_MG | ecosystem: Environmental > Aquatic > Freshwater > Lake | place...
CCACCAATGTGGCTAATACTGCCGCGATTTATCAGCAGCTTAGTGAGCATCAGCATGGGAGCACCCGGTGGATTGATGCACGACGCCATGACGCTCGGGGCCCTACTTGGGGCATCAAGCGGCAGCACAGTCGCAGCCCTGGCGGCTGCATCATTCTTTGCCGCCGCCCAGGGAACTCCCTTATTTTGCGCATTATTTGTGTTGCAACTAAGCATCAACCCAGAATTAACAGGGCCCTTGTTGGCTGCTTCCGCGTTTGGTTGCTGGATTAGCGAATGGCTTGGTCTACAAAGATGGAATCACTGGCAGGTGGACGCGTTTATGAAAAGGACTAAATTAAGCTGTCCTGATAGTTAACCAACCAGCGACGCAGCAGCGGCAAGCTGAGGCCAATCACATTGGAATAGCAGCCATCAATTCGCTCAATCATTAAACCGCCACGACCCTCTAAAGCGAAACAGCCAGCACATTGCAGTGGTTCTCCAGTTGCAACATAGGCAGTGATTTCGGTAAAGGAAACCGCTGCAAACTTCACCTTTGTACTAACAAGCTCCAGATACTCCCCCCCTCGATCCGGCAACCAACAATGGCCGGTGTGTAACACACCCCAACCATCGGCCATGCGCTGCCACCGCCGTATGGCGTCTGCTGCATCTATGGGTTTACCAAAAATCTCACCATCAAATTCAAACATCGAATCACAGGCCAAGATGCCAAGTTTTGGCGGATTTAATTTGCCGTTATTTATTAATGTTGCCTCCACAGCCTTGGCTTTAGCAACAGCTAATTCCTGGACTAACTGCAATGGATTTGGATTTTTAATTGCATCTTCATCCACTCCACTAACCTGCACCCGATGGGGAATTGCCGCCTGTTCCAGCAAACGCTTGCGGGAGGGGGAAGCAGAAGCCAACAGCAGTTCCATGCTCAAAATTGCTTAGGGTTAATCAATGCAGATAAGTTCTAATTCCATTTCTGATTTCCATTCCATTAACAGGGCGGCGGAAGCAATGCGTTGCTTACCACTGCGTCGATTGTTTTATGAACGATCCGCCGCAGAACCATTGAGCAGTCAACAGGTGAGTGCCAACCCCAACTGCTGTCGGCAGGGGCTTGATGGTGATCGGATTGAGGATATTTTTTGCTGGCTAATCAAACTTGGGGTTTTGAGGCGAGAAGTTGATGGGCAAGGGCTTACCCATCGAGTGCGTTTAACCCCAATGGGCTGTGAATTACTGAAGCAATGGCCCGCTGAAATTCCAACCGCAGGGCTTTTGATCCGCATGCGCCATTGGTTCAGGCGTCATCGGCCAAGGCTGTGACAAAACCAAATCGGCTCAGCCCATTAATGGTGCTAGGCACCAGCAGTGGTGCTGGCAAATCGCTAATGACGGCGGCTCTTTGCAGGGTGTTACATAGACGGGGGGAAACCCCTTTGCCTTTTAAAGGGCAAAACATGAGTAATAACGCTTGGGTAGATCAAAGCGGCGGTGAGATGGCCTATTCCCAAGCGTTGCAAGCTTGGGCCGCTAAACTTGAGCCCCACCACAGCATGAATCCAGTGCTGTTGAAGCCCCAAGGGGATAGCACTAGTGAATTAATCCATCTTGGTAAAACAGTGGGTCACGCCCGCGCTGAGCACTACTACCGCGATTGGTTTAAATCTGGTTGGGCGGCAATTCGCACCGGTTTAAATCAACTACAAAGCGCCCATCCAGGTGGCCGACTGGTTTTAGAGGGAGCTGGCAGTCCGGTGGAAGTAAATCTGCAAGCACGAGATCTAACCAACCTTCGCTTAGCCCAATATTTAAAGGCTCGTTGCATTTTAGTAGCTGATATTGAGCGTGGTGGGGTATTTGCCCAACTAATGGGCACTTTATTGCTACTTAGACCAATTGAACGGCCCTTAATCCGGGGACTATTAATAAACCGCTTTCGTGGCCGTCGCGAATTATTTGATCAGGGTCGCCACTGGCTTGAGCAAAATTCCGGCATTCCAGTATTGGGGATTATGCCCTGGTTAAATGAACTTTTCCCCCCGGAAGACTCCCTAGATCTACTGGAGCGCAGGGGCCGTAAAACCAATGCAGATATTGAAATTGCTGTGCTTAAATTAAGATCCTTAAGTAATTTTTCAGATCTTGATCCTTTAGAAGCAGAGCCAACCATACAATTACGCTGGATAACACCTAATCAAGCGATTGGTAATCCCGCAGCCGTAATTCTACCCGGAAGTAAACAAACATTAAAAGACCTTGATGAATTACAAAAAACTGATTTCCCACTTGAATTACAAAATTATTTAAATAGGGGAGGCCAGGTATTTGGTATTTGCGGTGGCATGCAGATGCTAGGCAATTACTTAAATGATCCTAATGATCTTGAAGGTAGCAGTAAAGGTGGAAAAAACATTAGGGGGCTAAACCTAATACCCCTATGCACTGAATACACCATTAGAAAAGAACTTAAACAAGTTAATAGCATTTCACTATGGCCTAAGGAGGGATATCAGCTCGAAGGTTTTGAGCTCCATCGAGGTAATACAAAACCGATTGGCATAGACGCAACAAAAGTATTTCCTTTTGCCATTAATTCAGATCTTGGCCATTGGCACCCCTATGGCATCAATGGGGGAGTGGTAGCTGGCACCTACTTACATGGAATATTTGAAAATGGACCCTGGCGTCGCGCTTGGCTTAATAGGTTGCGTGCAGGAGTTGGTTTAGAACTCCTATCTGAACAACAACCCCATCATCGCAAACATCGAGATGCCCTATTGGATCGCCTCGCCGACGCATTTGAAGCCCATGTAAATCTGGATCCACTATTGGGCAATTAAATGTCGTTTAGCTCAATCACAATCCAATGGCCTAATGGCAGCATTAGCAAAGCAAAACCAGGCGATGATTGGTTAGCGCTGGCAAATGCAGCTGGTTGTTGTATTCCAACGGGTTGTCTTGGCGGCAGTTGTGGCGCCTGTGAAATTGATGTGAATGGTGAAACAATTAGGGCCTGCATCAGCTCTGTAAAAAAGAGCCGCATCGCTTTAAAGGTTGAATTAGCCAGCGATCCCTATTGGTAACTGAATCAAGCCGCCACCAAGCAATAATTCCCCGGCATAAAACACTGCTGCCTGACCTGGTGTGATCGAAAATTGCTCTTGCTCAAATTGCAATTGGCAAGAATTAGTTGATGTGGGAATCAACCATGCCATCTCTGGGGCGCTGCGATAACGCACTTGCACTTCAACAGCCAAGGGTGCTTGAGGCGCCGCAATTGAAACCCAGTTAATTGCAGCTACCTCACAAAAATCACGACCAGCCTGATCACGGGGGGCCACCACAACACGATTCATTGCAGCATCAAGTTTCACCACATGTAAGGGCTCACGCCAGGCCACCCCCAGCCCTTTGCGTTGGCCGATCGTGAAATGCTCAATGCCATCGTGTTTACCTAATAAAGTTCCATCGGCAAGCACGATTTCCCCTTCCCGTGGCGGCAGGTAAGCGTCTAGAAATGCTTTCATCGACCCATGGTGATCAGCCAGGCATAAATCCTGACTTTCAGCCTTAGTGGCCGTGCGCAAGCCAAGGCGGCTGGCTTCTACTCGGGTATCGGTTTTGTTTAACTCACCAAGCGGAAAAACCAACCGTTCCAGCACTGATTGGGGAAGGTCGTAAAGAAAATAACTTTGATCTTTATGGCTATCTAAACCGCGTAATAATTGGCTGCGTCCTTCAGTTGAACGTAAGCGGGCATAGTGGCCCGTAGCTAATCGGCCGCAACCTAATTGCTGTTCAGCCCATGCAAGCATTGGCCCAAACTTAACTGCTTTATTGCAACGGGAACAAGGTAATGGTGTAAGACCGGCAGCGTAGTTTTCCAGCAAAAATTCAACAATTTCTTGCTTAAAGGTTTCCCGCGAATCCACCACATGGTGCGGAATTCCTAAGGATTCACAAAGGGCAGCGGCATCAACTAATCCCTCAGCGCAACAGGCCCCTTTACCGCTCATCAACCAAAGGGTTAACCCCTCTCACGCCAACCTGCAGCCTGCAATAAAGCAGCCGAAAGGGAACTGTCCACACCGCCGGAGAGGCCCACGGCAATGTGATGTTCACCTGGCATGGTGCGCAGGCGATCTAAAACAGACGTAACTGCGAGGCTGGTCATGTACTCATGTTGCCTCTTCCATGGGTTGGCCCACAGCAGATCCAGATCACCTTCTTATTAATAGTGCCCAGATGGCTGGTATCGAAAGCCAGCTATTTGCCAGCGGTTTACCAGTGGCCGCCTTGATGGAAAAAGCTGGATTAGGGCTAGCCCAACGGCTTAAACAGGAAAAACACCTAAAACCCCGTGGCGTTTTGGTGTTGGTGGGGCCCGGCCACAATGGCGGTGATGGCTTGGTGGTGGCGCGCGAATTATTTTTAGCGGGCTGGCCAGTGCGGATTTGGAGTCCGTTTTCGGAACATAAACCTCTTTGCGCTAATCACCTGAACCATGGGCTTTGGCTTGGTATCCCAAGGCTTGAGCAATCTCCTGATCCCCATGGCTCGGAACTATGGATTGATGCTTTATTTGGCATGGGGCAAACCAAACCCCTACCGGTTGAAATTGCAGCGCTTTTTAGGCAAAGGCAGCTTGCGGGGGGTGAGGTTTGGAGTATTGATGGGCCCAGCGGCATTTGTTGCGATCAAGGCTTGCGGCTCGGTGATGGGGCCGCCCATTGCCAACGCAGCCTGGTGGTGGGTTTGTGGAAGGTGGGGCTATGGCAAGACAGCGCTATGGCATGGGTGGGAACACAGGAACGCATTGATTTGAATTTGCCTAAACCCCTGGTTGCTGAATTAAGAAGCAAAGCGGTTTTGGGGCTCTGGGCTAAAGATTGCTATGGCCATTCCACACCCCAACCATGGCCGAATCCGGCGGCAGCAAAACATGGCCGCGGCCGGCTCAGGGTGATTGCTGGCAGTGAAAAATATCCAGGCGCAGCTCGGCTCTGCCTTGAAGGAGCCAGTGCCTCAGGGCTGGGCTGGCTTGAGGCAAGCTCTGTTCCCGCGATCAATCACACCCTGGCCCAATTGATGCCCCACGTGGTTTGGCGACGCCAGGAAGATCAACTTGAGCGGCTTGATGCGGTGGTGGTGGGTCCTGGAATTGGCACAACAACAGAAATACCTGCAGACCTGCTCAATTTTTCTGGGTTGGTGGTGCTTGATGCCGATGGAATTAATCAACTGGCCTTGAGTGGCAATGGGATGAGTTGGTTTAAGCAACGCCGCGGGCCCACTTGGATCACCCCCCATCAAGCGGAATTTGAACGTTTATTTCCTCAATTACGCGCTCTTGCACCAGTTCAGGCTGCGCTTACTGCTGCAGAACAAACAGGGGCAGAGGTCTTAATCAAAGGGGCCCACAGCTGTGTGGCAACGCCGCAAGGAAACTGTTACCAACTGCTTGAAACAAGCCCATGGGCGGCAAGAGCCGGAATGGGAGATGTGCTCGCTGGATATGCCGGCGGTTTAGGGGCCATGGCGATGGCAAGCCTTGGTAAACCAGGGGGAGAGCTCTTGGCCCTAGCGGCATTACGTCATGGCAATGCAGGCTTGGAACTCAGTAGGAGCGGTAATGGCTGCGCCAACCCCCTGGCAGTGGCCCGGCAGTTAGCAAATATGAAGTAAGCGCAATAAGTCTGCCCAAATCTAAAATAATTCCGCAATTTCAATGCCAATTGTGTTGATTTTCCCTCGCAAATCTAAAAGGTTATTAAAAACACATCTCAAATCCCTAAAAACATAAGAACCTTCCCTCACTTTAGGATCACATCGATGACCGCCTCCCCTCTCTCAGTCGTAGAGAGCAGCCGCAAAAGGGGCAACGATCCGATCAGCTGGTATCTGGCGAGCATTGGCCGTGTTCCACTGCTGACCCCTGCAGAGGAAATCGAGCTCGGCAATCAGGTGCAAACGATGATGCAGCTGATTGAAAATGGCGAAGAGACGAATTTCACGATTCACGAAAAAAAATTAGTGCGGGTTGGTCGCCGCTCTAAGGAACGGATGATGAAAGCAAATCTCCGTCTTGTGGTGAGCGTTGCCAAGAAATATCAAGGCAAAGGGATGGAGTTGCTGGACCTAATCCAAGAAGGCTCCTTAGGTTTGGAAAGGGCTGTTGAAAAATTTGATCCCACCCGGGGCTACAAATTTTCCACCTATGCCTTTTGGTGGATTCGTCAGAGCATGACTCGGGCGATTGCTTGCCAATCCCGCACCATTCGCCTACCGGTTCATCTCAGCGAAAGGTTGGCCGCGGTGCGCAAGGTAACGATGGATTTGGCCCATAAGCTTGGGTCCATGCCAAGCCGCAGTGAGATTGCAGCTGAGATGGATATTGAAGTGGAAGAACTAGATGGTTTATTGAGTCAATCCCTCACCACCTCCAGTTTGGACGCGCCGATCAGCGGTGATGAAGGCCGTAGTTTTCTTGGTGATTTAATTGCCGATAACCGCCAAGAAGAACCCCTCGAGGCAGTGGAACGGCGTATGCATCATGAGCAGCTGTGCCGCTGGCTTGATTACCTAACCGCCCAGGAAAGGCAGGTGTTGGAACTGCGATTTGGCCTTTCCGGCGAACAACGTCACACCCTGGCGGAAATTGGCCGATTGATGGATGTGTCAAGGGAAAGGGTGCGGCAGGTGGAGTTAAAAGCCCTACGCAAGCTGCGCAATCTCACCCGTAAGGTGCCATCTCAGATGTAATCAATTTTTGATTAATCCTCGGCCCAGATGTAGCGGGTTAAATCTCTTGGATCTGGTTCTGGCGCAGCTAGGGCGAATTCCACCGCATCCCGAACCAATTCATCGATTTCCTGATCGATCGCTTCTAGATCTTGATTTGTGGCAATTGCTTTTTCGTTGAGCAAGGCTGCAAATTGTTTTATGGGATCCCTTTGGGCCCAAAAAGCTTTTTCTTCCGGATCACGCAATTCATCGGGATCTGCTAACGAATGACCCCGGAAGCGATAGGTGAGACATTCCAACAAAGTGGGGCCTTCCCCTGCCCGCGCCCTTTCAACGGCCCGCTGGGTGGCGGCACGCACCGCTAACACATCCATGCCATCCACCTCTTCCCCCGCCATGCCAAAGGCGTTGGCCTTACGCCAAATTTCCGTATCGCTGGTGGCACGGTGATGGGCCATACCAATGGCCCATTTGTTGTTTTCCACCACAAATAGGATTGGCAATTTCCACAACGCGGCCATATTTAGGCATTCATAAAACTGACCAATATTGCAAGTGCCATCGCCAAAAAAGGCTGCGGTTACCGCATTACTGCTGCTATCGCCAAGGGCATCTCGCTTGTAGCGGCTGGTAAATGCGGCACCAAGTGCCACCGGAATGCCCTCACCGATGAAGGCATAACCCCCGAGCAGGTGATGCTCTTTGGAAAAGAGGTGCATCGACCCCCCCCTTCCTTTACTGCAACCTGTTTCCTTACCAAATAATTCACTCATCACCTCCCGGGCCGGCACCCCTGCGCTCAGGGCGTGAACATGATCGCGATAGGTGCTACAAAACCAATCGTGCTGGGTTTTCATCGCTTTAATTACACCAGTGGCGATTGCCTCTTGGCCGTTGTAGAGGTGAACAAAACCAAACATTTTGCCGCGGTAATACATTTCCGCGCATTTATCTTCAAATCTGCGCCCCAGCACCATGTCTCGGTAGAGCATAAGCGCTTCGTCTCGGTTCAGCTCTGCACCGAATGCCGCCTGGGTAACACCTGTGGCAGCGACGGTTTCGCTGGTCATGGCAAACCGGCCTTATCAAAAAGCAAACTTTACCGTTGAGCCAACGTAAACTTCGCGCCTGTTAAAGCATCCATCACTTGGAGCTACCCCTCGACCATTTTCGTTTACTGGGGGTTAGCCCTGTAGTTGCCAGTGATGGCGTGCTGCGCACCCTGGAGCATCGACTAGATCGCCCCCCTGGACCTGGTTTTAGTGAGGCCGCCCTTGAGGCCCGCGCTGAGCTACTGCAGCTGAGTGCGAATTTATTAATAGATGGGGAACGGCGCAGGGAATACGAATGCTTGCTCACCGAACAAACAAACGAAGCCTCTGGCATTTTCCCTGCCCTTGATGTGCCCTCTTCTCTTGAAGTGGGTGGCTTGATCCTGTTGATGGAATCAGGCCAAGCGATTGAAGCCTTTGAAGGGGCCCGTAGGGCTTTGCAACCTCCCCAAGCCCCTGCTCTTGGTAGTAGCAGGGAGGCGGATCTTACCCTCCTTGCCGCTTTGGCCTGCCAGCAAGGGGGCCTAGAGCGGCGCCGAGAACGCCATTACGAAACTGCTGCCCTATTGCTACAGCAAGGAATTCAGCTCTTGCAACGGATGGGACAACAGCTGGAGCGGCGTCTTGACCTAGAGGCAGACCTTCAAGCCCTGCTTCCCTATCGGGTGCTTGATCTTCTCAGTAGACCTCTCACGGAGGCGGATCAAAGGCAAATTGGTCTTGATCTGCTCCATGAATTGATTAATCGCCGCGGTGGCCTTGATGGAGAATTAGATCCAAATTTTTCTCAAGAGGCTTTCAAGGATTTTTTCCAACAAATCCGCAATTTCCTTACGGTTCAAGAACAGATTGATCTATTTCTCAACCTTGCCCAAACAGGGTCGGTAACAGCTGATTTCCTTAGCGCATATGCCCTCACTGCATCGGGGTTTGCCCAACGCAAACCGGAACGGATCGAAGCGGCTTTAGAACGCTTAAAAACTCTCCATGAGGTGGGGGTAGAACCTGAAATTGCCTGTTGCCAACTACTACTTGGCAACACAGCAGCAGCGGAACTGCATTTTCAACGGGGTAGCGACCCTGAATTGGAACATTGGGCAAAAGAACAGGGCGACGACCCCTTAGCTGCAATTTGTGCCTACTGCCGCGACTGGCTGGAACGTCAGGTTTTGCCTTGTTACCGCGACCTTGAAGCAGATCCAGATCTGGAGGCATATTTTGCTGATCGCGATGTGCAGGCCTTCATAGAGCGCAGCGACCGTCGCCGCGCTCAAGGTTATGAATCATCAACTCCTGCCATAACCAATTTTGAGCTTCTACCAAATCCAAGCGCCACCGAATTGCAGGAACTGCTCCAGGGGCCATCAACCAGCCACGAAAACGAACTTGAAACTGAGCGTGACAACCAAGTTCAACGACTCGCAAAGTTGAATCAAAAACTGCGGGAGCTTTTGCAGCAATCCAGAACCTGGTGGGAATCCCAGCGTTGGAACCGCAATCAACGATGGATAGCCCTAGGCATTGCCATGGTGATTACCAGTGCAATCGGCCTGCAAGTTGGCCGAAAACAGCAACCGGCAAAACTCACGCCAGTAGCCATCCCTAAAGAAGCACTCCTGCTACCGCCACCACCACCTCAAGAGCAGCCAACTCAAGCGCGTCAAACCCCTGAAGAGGCAACCCAAGAAGTTCTAGAGCAATGGCTCAAGGCTAAAGCGGAGCTGCTTGCTGGAGGTAATAACAAAGCGGCCCTGAGCAAACTGGCCCTTCCCGCCCTTGTTGATCGACTTATCGACGACCAAAATGCCAACACCAAAGAGGGTTTAAGCCAACGTATTGATGCCAAAGTTATGCAGTTCAAAGCTGTGAAAATCAGCCCAGTGCGCCTTGAGGCTCAAGTACAGCTCAGTTATTCCGAACAACTCCTAGATGCCAAAGGCAAGGTGCTCAAACAAGATCCCACCATCACCTTGAACAACACCTATGTTTTTGTGAAGTTAAATCCTTCACAAGCCTGGCAATTGGCGGATTTTCGACCCGGTAACTAAAGAGCTAGCTGATGTTTGAAGAGCTTTCCCAACGGCTAGAAGACGCCATTCGTGGCCTCAGGGGTCAAGGGGCAATTAGTGAAACCAATGTGGATGGAGCCCTCAAAAATGTGAGGCGGGCCCTGCTAGATGCAGATGTGAGCCTGCAGGTGGTGCAGGATTTCGTCGCAGATGTGCGTGAAAAAGCGCTTGGTGCCGAAGTGGTGCGGGGCGTAAGCCCCGATCAACAATTCATCAAGCTGGTGCATGAAGAATTAGTTGAGGTGATGGGAGGAGCAAATACCCCCCTAGCCCGAGCTAGCGCCAGCCCCACCGTGATTTTGATGGCGGGTTTGCAGGGGGCAGGTAAAACCACCGCCACCGCAAAACTCGGCTTGCACCTAAAGGAGCAGGGCCGCAAGGCATTGCTTGTGGCGGCTGATGTGTATCGGCCAGCAGCAATCGAGCAATTAGAAACCCTTGGGCGTCAGATCAACGTAGAGGTGTTCAGCCTCGGAGCTGAGCAAAAACCGGAAGATATTGCTGCAGCAGGTGTTGCCAAAGGAAGGGAAGGGGGGTTCGACACCGTGATCGTGGACACGGCCGGCAGGCTCCAGATCGATACGGCGATGATGGAGGAGATGGTGCGAATCCGCAGTGCCGTAGTACCCGATGAGGTGCTGCTGGTGGTTGATTCAATGATTGGCCAGGAGGCCGCAGAACTCACCCGCGCCTTCCATAGCCAGGTTGGCTTAACCGGAGCAGTTCTCACCAAGCTTGATGGCGATAGCCGCGGTGGGGCAGCCCTTTCGATCCGCAAAGTGAGTGGTGCACCGATCAAATTCATCGGCACAGGCGAAAAGGTAGAAGCGTTACAACCTTTTCATCCTGAGCGGATGGCAAGCCGCATCCTCGGTATGGGGGATGTGCTCACCCTGGTGGAAAGAGCGCAAAAAGAGGTGGAAATAGCGGATGTGGAAAAAATGCAGCGCAAGCTGCAGGAAGCCTCATTCGATTTCTCCGATTTCGTTCAACAAATGCGTTTGATCAAACGCATGGGATCCCTTGGGGGTTTGATGAAAATGATCCCTGGCATGAACAAAATCGACGACGGCATGCTCAAGCAAGGGGAAGCCCAACTAAAGCGAATCGAAGCAATGATCGGCTCGATGACGCAGCAGGAGAGGGAAAATCCGGATCTATTAGCTTCTCAACCTTCAAGGCGAAGGCGCATTGCCCTTGGCAGTGGCCATAAACCGGCCGAGATGGACAAAGTGTTGGCCGATTTTCAAAAAATGCGCGGCTTTATGCAACAGATGAGCCAGGGGGGAGGCTTA
>Ga0233425_10010599_pt1 | contig 11156 bp, 8 predicted proteins | sample Watercolumn_Towu_2_FD_181712 | JGI IMG/M metagenome (GOLD analysis project Ga0233425, IMG submission 181712) | Freshwater microbial communities from Lake Towuti, South Sulawesi, Indonesia - Watercolumn_Towuti2014_140_MG | ecosystem: Environmental > Aquatic > Freshwater > Lake | place: Indonesia...
CCCCATGCTCCATCCCATGACCAGGGCCTTGTCGATGCGGAAGTAGTCCAGCACCGACACCGCGTCCCGGGCATGCGCATCCATCGAGAAGTCGCCGTTGGCCGGCCGCTCCGAGTCGTACATGCCCCGGTAGTCGAAGCTGAGGAAGCGGAGCCGGTCCTTGAACCGCTCGATGACGAACTTCCAGGTGACCAGGTTGCCCCCCAGGCCGTTGATGAGCAGGAGGACCGGACCCTCCCGCTGGCCGATGTCCCAGACAGCCAGCTTCGTGCCGTCGAACGAACGGATGTGCCGCGGAGGGGGAAGGGATGCCGCTGTCATGTGGAGCACCTCAGCGAGTGAGGTATTACGCCTTGCGGGCCTTGAGCTTCTCGGTCAGCTCGGGGAGCACCTTGAACAGGTCGGCCACGAGACCGTAGTCGGCCACGCTGAAGATCGGTGCTTCCTCGTCCTTGTTGACGGCCACGATGACCTTGGCGTTCTTCATGCCGGCCAGGTGCTGAATCGCTCCGGAAATCCCGGCGCCGACGTACAGGTCCGGGGCCACGATCTTGCCGGTCTGCCCGATCTGGTAGTCGTTCTCGATGAACTCGGCGTCGACCGCGGCGCGGGTCGCACCGACCGCGGCGCCGAGTATGTCGGCCAGGTTGTACACGATCTGGAAGTTCTCCCGGGACTTGAGCCCGCGGCCTCCGGCCACGACGACCCGCGCTTCGGTCAGCGCCGGGCGTGCCGATACCGTGGGACGGAACTCCAGCAGCCGCTGCTTCAAGGCCGCAGCCGTCACCGTGGTGGCAACCGTCTCCACCGGCGAAGGAGCCCCCGCGGGAGCGGCCGTGTCGAATTCTGCGGTCCGGACCGTGACGACGTGCACCGGCGTCGCGATCTCGACTTCGCCCAGCACGTTGCCGGCCCACATCGGGCGGACGTACGTGAGGCCCGCACCCGAGCCCAGGCCGACGACTTCCGAGGCCATCCCGGCCTCGAGCTTGACGGCCACGCGCGGCATGCAATCCTTGCCGAACGTGCTGGCGCACGCGGCAACCAACGTCGCACCGGCCTTGCGGGCCACTTCCGCCACGGCCTGGGCATGCCCCTGTGCCGTGTACTTCGCCAGCTCCGCCGAATCGACGACGTAAATCTTCCCGGCCCCGTAACCGGTCAGGGCCTGGGCAACTCCACCCACGTTGTGGCCGATGACCGCGATGTCGACGGTTCCGCCGTTCCGCGCTGCGGCCTGGCGTGCGAACGTGATGACCCCGAGGGTCCCCTTGCGAAGCTGTCCGCCTGCGTGATCTGCAATGACGAGGATCTTGCTCATGTCGGCCCTCCTAGAGCACCTTGGCTTCGTTGGTGAGTTTGTCGAGAAGCTGGTCCACGTCGGCCACCTTGATGCCCGCCTTGCGCTCCGGCGGGTTGGCGTACCGGACGGTCTTGACCTTGACGTTCGGCGTGACGCCGAAGTCGGCAAACGTCTTCTCGTCGAGCGGCTTGCGCTTGGCCTTCATGATGTTGGGCAGGGTCGGGAGCCTCGGCTCGTTGAGCCGCAGGTCAGCGGACACGACGGCCGGGAGGTCCACTTCCACGATCTCGGCGCCGCCGTCCACTTCCCGCATCGCCACGACTTTGCCGTTGGCGACCTTGAGCCCGGGGTTCTGCGAGGTCATGCCGGCAGACCCTTCCGGGTGCGAAACGAAGCAGGCCTGCCCCCAGCCGAGGTACTCGGCCACGAGCTGGGCCACCTGGTTCGAGTCACCGTCCACCGCCTGCTTGCCGAAGATCACGAGGTCCGGCTTTTCGGCCTGGATGATCTTGACGAACACGCGGGCCACGAGGTCGGAATCCAGCTCCGCGTCGTTTCCGGCAACGCGGATCGCCCGGTCCGCCCCCATGGCGAGTGCGCGGCGAAGCTCGGTGGCAGCGTCATCCGTTCCGATGGAGACCGCCACGATCTCTCCCCCCTGGGAATCACGAAGCCGGATGGCCTCCTCGACCGCGTTCTCGCAGAACGGATTGAGCTTGAATTCAAGCCCTTCCGACTGAATTCCGCTCAAGTCGCTCTTCAGCCTGATCCGGGCATCCGGATCCGTCACCCTCTTGGCGCTCACCAGGATCTTCACGGCCCCCTCCTTCTCCCGACGGTTGTTCGATCGCGTCACCAAAAACGTCCCGGCAACCGGCCGGCACCACGGCAAAGTAGCAAGACCATCCGGCCGTTGTCAAACCATTTCCAACGCACCGCGTCCTGACTTGGCCGCGGTGCGTAAATGGGGGGTCGGACGCTGGAGCTTCAGTCGACGAAACCGATCTGGGGGGCCGCAAAGTGAAGGGTCACGGGCCAGGCGTTGTGGCCGTCCACGACCTTGGGTTCGGTCGGGCAGTCCTTGAGAAGATCGTAGAGCGTGGGCATGGGGACCATGCCGCCAACGTTGACGACGACGGACTTGGCGATCTCCTCGGGGAGCCAGCCGTGGATGGTTCCTTCCTGGAGGTCCCCCCCGGGGGGCCACGAGGCGACCCCCGCGGACACGGTAGCGTTCGACAGGCCGAGCACTACGTCGGAGAACTCGAGAGCGAAGTCAGCCTCGCCGGTGACGAAACAGGGTGCGGCAAGCCCGCCCTCGCAGCCACCGGATGACACGATGGTCACGTTCTCGAAGTTCGCGGGTGTCGTGGCCGGGTCGAACTTGCACGACATGGGCGGAATCCCGTCGACCGTTACCGCCTCGAAGTTGCAGAGCGCCTGCCCCAGCGACAGCGTGAGCGGCTCTTCGAGCTTGAACGGGACGAAGCTGCCCACGAGGTTCAGCTCGCCGTCCATCACGATGGAGTTGCCCAGCATGGTGTTGATCTCACCGAGCAGGGGAATGCAGGCGTCGCCCATGGGCAGGCAGAACTCGGGCTCGGAAAGGGTCAGAGCATTCACCCGGAAAGCTGCGGTCTCCAGCGGGGGGAGATCCAGCTCGACGTCGGGTGGGACATCCGGTGCGATGTCGGGCAATACGTCGGGTCCCAAATCGCCCGGAGCATCCGAGGCCAGATCGGCCGCAACGTCGTTTTCCCCGGTGTCCGCGGCGAGGTCGGCCCCGTCCTGCCGGAGCGCGTCCTGGCCGTCCGGCGCCACGGAGGAATCAGCCGAGTCGTCATCGAACATGTCGCAAGGACCGAGGCGGCATCCGCTCCGAATCTCCTGCCGGTTGCGGGTATCCGAGGCATCACCGGGATCGACCGGGTCGCGGCCGGAGCCGGAGCAGGCGGCCAGGAGGAGGAGACAGGAGAGGAAGGCACTGCGCACCATGTTGACCTCCGAAAGAAGAAGGAGAGCACCCGGGGCCGATCCTAGGGAGGATCCGGAGAGGATCAAATATTCGATCCTGGTGCCCCCACCGCTCCGGGTGGGGGGATCTCTCTACACGATCAACATGCAATCGCCGTAGCTGTAGAACCGGTACCGCTCCCGGACGGCTTCGGCGTAGGCCCGGAGGATGAGGTCCTTTCCCGCCAGGGCGGCGACGAGGAGGATCAGCGTGGAGCCGGGGAGATGGAAGTTGGTGAGCATCCGGTCTACCATGCGGAATTCGTGACCGGGTCGGATGAACAGCGATGTGGCCCCTTCGCCCGCAAGGAGGCGACCGGAAGCGCCTGCCGATTCGAGGCATCGGACCGACGTGGTGCCGATGGCCAGCACCGGCCGTCCTTCGGACCTGGCCCGATTGACCTCGGTGGCTGTGCTTTCGGCCACGGTGAAGCGCTCCTCCTCCATGCGATGCTCTTCCACGTTTTCGGTGCGCACGGGCTGGAAGGTGCCGGGACCGACGTGGAGGGTGAGCGGAGCAAACCTGCATCCCCTCGACGTGACCTTCTGCATCAGCTCCGGGGTGAAGTGGAGGCCGGCCGTGGGGGCTGCCACGCTCCCTTCGAGCCGGGCGTACACGGTCTGGTAGCGCTCCCGGTCAAACTGTTCGTCCCATCCCCGGTCGCGGCGGATGTAGGGAGGAAGCGGGATGCTCCCCTCCTCCTGGATGAGGGGGAGAGGCGCACCGCTGCAGGCCAGCAGCGCCCGTCCCGGCTCCGGGATGGCCGCCACAATCACCGTTTTCCCCGTCCGTTCGAGCGTAAGGGTCTGCCCCGTCCGGAGCGGCTTGGAGCAGCGGGTCATGGCCTCGAACCGATCCGCGTGGAGGCGGACGACGAGCAGTTCGACTGCCCCTCCGCTCTCCTTGCGGGCCCACATGCGAGCCGGGATGACTCGGCTGTCGTTGACGACGACCGTTTCGTTTCCCTCCAGCAGGTCGGGCAGATCCGCAATGCTGCGGTGCTCGATGACAGCCAGATCCCGGCGGACAACCATCATGCGGGACGCGTCACGACACGGCAGCGGCTGCTGGGCGATCAGCTCCTCGGGCAGGTCATAGTGGAAGTCGGAGAGGCGCACGGGTCACCGGTCTAGCCGATGCGGATTCCGGGAGGCGGGAAGGCCTTGCAGAACTCGGCCACTTCGGCAGCGACCACGGCCTGCGCATCCTTGTCCTCGATGATGTCGATGGAGCGAGCGATGAATCCGGCCAGCGTCTTCATCTCGGCTTCCTTCATGCCTCGGGACGTGATGGCCGGCGTGCCGATCCGGATCCCGCTCGGGTCGAACGGCTTCCTCGGGTCGAACGGGATGGTGTTCATGTTGCAGACGATGCCGCACCGGTCGAGCACCTTGGCGAGCTTGCGTCCTCGGGTGCCGCGGCTGGTGGCATCGATGAGGATCAGGTGGTTGTCCGTGCCGCCGGTGATCAGCTTGAAGCCCTTCTCGACGAGCGCCTCGGCCAGGGCCTTGGCATTCTTGACGATCTGGTGCGCATAGTCCTTGAACTGAGGCGTGTTGGCTTCCTTCAGGGCCACGGCGATGGCCGCGGTGGTGTGGTTGTGCGGGCCGCCCTGGAGGCCGGGGAAAACGGCCCGGTCCACCTGCTCGGCCACCTCGTTCTTCATGAGGAGCATGCCGCCACGCGGCCCACGCAGGGTCTTGTGGGTGGTGGTGGACACGACGTGGGCATGGGGCACGGGCGACGGGTGCGCACCGGCCGCGACGAGCCCGGCGATGTGCGCCATGTCGGCCAGGAAGAATGCCCCGACCTCGTCCGCGATGGAGCGGAACGCAGCAAAATCAATGATTCGGGGATACGCGGTGGCACCGGCGATGATCAGCTTGGGCCGTTCCTTGCGGGCCAACTCGCGGATGTGGTCGTAGTCGAGGCGGTGCGTTTCCGGGTGCACGGTGTACTGCACCGACTTGTAGTAGTTGCCCGTGATGCTCACGTTCCAGCCGTGAGTGAGGTGGCCGCCGTGCGGCAGGGCCATTCCCATGACCGTGTCACCGGCCTGGAGCAGCCCGAAGTACACGGCCAGGTTGGCCGGCGAGCCGCTGTAGGGCTGGACGTTGGCGTGGTCCGCGCCGAACAGCTCGCAGGCCCGCTTGTTGGCCAGATCCTCGAGGAGGTCGACGTACTGCTGCCCCTCGTAGTAGCGCTTGCCCGAGTACCCTTCCGAGTACTTGTTGGTGAAGACCGACCCGGTGGCTTCCAGGACCGCGGTGGAGACGTAGTTCTCCGACGGGATCAGCCGGATCTTGTCGAACTGGCGCTTTTCTTCGTTCACGATGAGGTCAAAGACCTCAGGATCGGTTTGCCGGACGTGCTCGAGGTGATGCATGGTTACCCTCCCTCCATGTCGGGCCGAACCTACCCAGGGCGGGAGTGCTTGTCAATGCGAATGAACGGCTAGATCTTCCCCAGCGCCCGCAGCACCCTTTCCGGAGTGAACGGAGTCTTCGTCAGGCGGATGCCGACGGCATCGTAGATGGCATTGGCAATTGCGGGGATGGGACCGTTGATGCCGATCTCGGAGACGCTCTTGGCACCGAACGGTCCGGTGGCTTCCCAGGTCGGGACGAGGAGGGCGCGAATGTCCGGCACGTCGGCCGCAGAAAAGATCTTGTAGTAGTTGAAGTCGTTGTTGAGCAGCCGCCCCCGCGGGTCGAAGACGAACTCCTCGGTGAGCGCGTACGAGATGCCGTTGAGCACCGCCCCCTGGATCTGTCCTTCCGCCAGCTTCGGATTGATCGCGGTTCCGCAGTCGACGGCAGCTACATACTTGAGCACCTTGACCTGGCCGGTCTCGGTATCCACCTCGACTTCTGCGAACTGGGCCGAAAACGGCGGCGGGGACTTCTGCGTGACGTGGCTGGCCGAGCCCTGGATCTGGCGCTGGTTCTTCACATAGAGCGAGTGGCGCCCGATCTCCGAGAAGTGGGCCTTGTTGCCGTTTCGGGCGATGGCATGAGCGTTGACCAGCTCGATGTCCTCGGTTGGACAGCCGAGGATTTCGCCGGCCACCTCGAGCAGCAACTCCCGGGCATGGCGGGCTGCCTTGGCCACGGCTTCCCCGCTCAGGTAGGTGGTGCTGGAGGCATAGGCCCCGACATCGAACGGCGTGAGGTCGGTGTCGGACGAGTAGACGGTCATCATGGATGCCGGCACGCCCAGGATCTCGGCCGCCACCTGGGCCAGCACCGTATCGCTGCCGGTGCCAAGATCGGTCGCACCGAGCAGGAGGTTGAACGTGCCGTCCTCGTTCATCTTGAGGTACGCGGCCCCCATGTCGACATGCGGGATGCTGGACCCCTGCATGAGGCAGCACATCCCGACTCCCCGGCGGATCGGGCCGGTCTGGAGCGCTGCCTTTCCCCGCTTGTCCTTCCACCCGATCTCCGCGGCCCCGAGCTCGATGCACTCGGCAAGACCACAGCTTCCGATGGTCTGGGAAACGCCCTCGGTTCCTTCCCCCAGGGCCTGGAAGATGGGGCTTCCCTCGCCGGAGCGGATATGGTTTCGGCGGCGCAGCTCGATTGCATCCATACCGATCTTCTCCGCCAGCTCGTCGAGAAGAACTTCCAGGGGGAAGTAGGCCTGGGTGGCACCATACCCGCGATAGGCGCCGGCGACGGGAAGGTTCGTGTAGACCGAAGTCCCCCGGAACCGGATGTTCTGCCAGCGGTAGAGGGGAAGGGTCTTGCTGCCCGAGTTGCACACAACGGTCAGGGCGTGGCTGCCGTAGGCGCCGGTATTCATGAGGATGTCGAGGTCATAGCCCGTGAGCGTCCCGTCCTTCTTTGCTCCGGCCCGGACCTTGAGGATTTGCGGATGGCGCGTGCGGCTGGACGCAAACTCCTCGCCCCGCGTGTACTCGAGCAACACCGGCTTCCCGGTTTGGATGGCCAGGAACGCAGGGATGTCTTCGAGGAGCACTTCCTGCTTGGAGCCGAATCCGCCTCCGATGCGCGGCTTGATGACGCGTAGTCTTCCGACGGGCCATTGGAGGCGCTCGGCCACGACGCGGCGGACGTGGAACGGGACCTGGGTGCTGGTGCGGATGACCAGCCGCCCGCGGCCGTCGACGAACGCAAGTGCCACGTGCGGCTCCATGGGGCAGTGCTGCGCCTGGTGGACCTCGAACTCCCGCTCGACCACGACGTCGGCCTGGCCGAGTCCTGCTTCGATGTCCCCGACATTGGCCGTGACCTGGGCTGCCATGTTCCGTTCCTTGTCGTACGGAACGGGGATGATCACCCGGGCCTCGGGTTCGTCGTGGATCACCGGTGCCCCGTCCTTCATGGACTGACGGGGATCGAAGATGGCAGGAAGCTGTTCGTACTCGACCTCGATGGCCTCGCACGCGGCCTTGGCGATTTCCGGCGTTTCCGCGGCAACGGCGGCCACGCGGTCGCCGACGAAACGGACCTTGTTGTCCAGCGTGAAGGTGTCGTAGGGGGACGGTTCGGGGAAGCCCTGGCCGGCCGTGGTATGGGCCACGCGGGGCACGTCCTCCCAGGTGATGACGGCCCTTACCCCCTTCATCTGGCGGGCCGCAGCGGTATCTATCTTCTTGAGCCGCGCATGGGCCCACGGGCTCGTGAGAATGCGGGCAAACAGGGTTCCGGCCGGCAGGTCGTCTGCGGTAAACTTCTCCCCGCCCGTGGCCAGCGCAATGGCATCGAGCTTGTCGACCGAGTGGCCGACGACCTTGAGATCCCGGGCATCACTCATGGGTCACCTCGTCCTTGCCCCCAAGCGTCCGCGCTGCATTCTGCACGGCCTCGATGATCTTCACGTAGCCCGTGCAGCGGCACAGGTTGCCGTCGAGTGCCGTCTTGATCTGGTCCACGTTCGGCTCCGGGACCACGTCGAGCAGCGCCTTGGCCGCCATCACCATGCCCGGCGTGCAGAAGCCGCACTGGACCGCACCGGCCTTGACGAAGCTCGTCTGGATGAGGTGGGGGGAGTTGGCGGTCCCGAGCCCCGCAGCAGTCAGGATTTCGCCTCCGTCTGCAGCCGCGGAAAACACGATGCAGGAGGTCACGAGCCGTCCGTTGAGCAGCACGACACAGCTTCCGCACGTCCCTTCCCCGCACCCCTTCTTCACGTCCGTCCGCCCGTGCCGCCGCAACGTATCGATGAGCTTCTCGTCCGGCGCCACCGTACAGGAGGTCTTTTCCCCGTTGATCGTGAGGGTGATGTTCACCATGGTCCTGACCTCCTACGCCAGCGCTTCGTGCAGGCAGCGCTTTACCCATACCTTGATGAGCTGTCGCCTGTAGTCCTTCGAGTACCGGTAGTCCTGCGACGGCTCCACCGCTCCTGCTGCCCTTGCCGCTGCCCGGATCACGTCGTCCCGGGTCGGAATCCGGCCTGCGATCTCCTCCTCCGCCTGCGGAACCCGCAGCGGCAGCGGCCGGATGGCACCGAGCGACAACGCACATTCGCGGACCTGGTTGCCCGACAGCCACGCCACTGCAGTCACGGTCAGCGCCGCGTAGTCAAACGCAGTCTTGCCCACCTTGACGAAGCTCGACTGGACCCGGCCGATCGGCTTGGGGATCCGCACTTCGGTCACGATCTCGTCGGAGGACAGGCTGTTTCTCGGATGCGTCGCGTAGAATTCCCTGAGCGGCACGATCCGTTGGCCCTGCCCCTGGATTGCAACCTGCCCGTTGAGCGCCAGCATCACGCCCGGCAGGTCGGACCACGGCATCACCTGGACCAGATTGCCCCCCACCGTGATCTGGTTACGCAGCGGCGTGCTGGCAACCGCCATGGATGCCCTTGCCAGCAACCCGCCGAAAAGCTGGTGGGCCTGCGGCATCGATACCAGGTCGGCCACGGTGGTGCACGCTTTGATCGCGAGGCTGTCTCCCCGGTCCACCATGCCCACCAGCCCGGTCCGGCTGAGGTCCACCAACGTGTCCACGCCGGGAGGCTGGCGAAGCGCCAGGCTGGTTCCGCCGGCGAGCACGCAGGCCTTGCCCTTCCTTTCCGCCAGTATCCAGACGGCCTCTTCCACCGTCTTCGGCCTTTCGTAGTGTTGAATCCGGCCCATGGGTACCTCTCCTGCCAGACAGGGACAGGCATTATAGCGCGTCCTGACCGCGGACCAAGCACTACCGGCCGCTGAGAGCGGCCGAGCCTTGCGCATCCTGGCGTGAAGCCCGGAACTCGCATAGAATGGCCGCATGATCGAGTGGAACATACTCCCGGTCGACGCTGCCGGCGTGACCGGTTCGGGATACCTGGGAATGGCCCTGTTGCCCGGGAGGGCGCTGTTCTTCGCAGTTGGGGCGGGGCAGGAAATCGTTCTGTGCGCCCGCCCCCGGGAGACCGGGGTGCGTCCCTTCAAGGGCGGCAGAAAGCTGCAGGTCGAATACCGGCGATTCCCCCCGCATGCACCCGAGCGGGATGTCGCTTCACTGCTCGAGGTGCTTTCGAACCGCATTCTGGCAAGGGAGGACGAGCTGGCATCCAGACTGGGGGCCGCCACTCTGCGTGTATCCGAGCAGTGGCACGAGGATGACGTGGTCTGCCTGCGGCTCGAGGCCCCGGAGGGACAGGAACCGGTGCTGCTGAAGCTGGGGCCGAGAGGGAGATTCTGCCTGGACCTGTTCCACTGGTCCGCTTCGGTTGCGTCAGCGGACGGTCGGCCCGCACCCGAGCTGAGCCCCTCCGCACAGGCCTCCCTCCTGGATGCGGTTGGCCACCTGCTGTTCGAGCTGCCGCTTCCGGGGAGCGTGCGAAGAGGGATGCCCGAATCCCGTGGGCCGGCCCGGTACTTCTATGCCGACCTGGGCGATCCGGAGGGGAACAGCCGCCGACTGTCCGATCTTCACGAAGCTTTGCCGACCCCCAGGGCCGGAGGCGATGCGACCATCCCCTCGACATCGCGCCCATCGAATCTGCGATCCTCTGCCGGAGCTGAGCGGCCGCCCTCGGGGCCTGTCGACGGTGGGGCAAACCGCGGCCGACTCGTCCTGAGCCTCGATGTCCCGTCGCTGTGTGACAACCGGTGCCTGTTCTGCGCCTCGGATCCGAGGGGAGTAGCCAAGGTCCTGGACGCACAGCCCCAGGCCGCGATGGAGCTCGAGCGCCTGCTGGCGGCATTGAGGCCCGAGATGGAGTCCGCAAGTGAAGTGGACGTGTCGCTGGCAGGCCGGGACGCATTCGCCATGCCCGGGATAGCGGAACTGGCTGCACGGATCCGAGCGGAGCGCCTCGTCTCGCGGCTGACTGCGGTCACTCCCGGCTGCCGTCTGACCGACGTGACGCTGGTCGAGCGACTGCGGGGGGCCGGGATCGATGCAGTCGTGCTCACGCTGCTCGGTCCCGATGCCTCGACCCACGACCGGGTTGCGGGCAGAAAGGGGGCATACCGGGATTTGCTCACCTCCATCCGGAACCTCAAGAACGCGGGCATCGGCTGGGAGCTGAACACGGTCGTGGTGCGGCAGAATCTCCGCTGCCTGGCCAGAACTGTGGCGCGGGCGGAGCAACTGGGTGCTCGAATTCGGGTCTGCCATTTCCTGAGTGAGCCGGAGATCCCGGACGGGCAGGTGCGCCGCTGCATGCCGAGGTATTCTTCGGTGGCGCGGATCGCCGGGTTCCACCGGGAACTGTTCGAGCGGGCAATATCATCCATCCAATATGTGCCGCTGTGCGTGCTTCCGGAGTGGGCCCGGGGGCTGGCCGGCGACAGCAGCCGGCAGAGCCCGGAGCCGCCGGACGTGCTGCCGTCTGTGTGCGCGGCGTGTCCCGAATACCAGCGGCGGTGCATTTCCG
>Ga0233425_10010600_pt1 | contig 11154 bp, 9 predicted proteins | sample Watercolumn_Towu_2_FD_181712 | JGI IMG/M metagenome (GOLD analysis project Ga0233425, IMG submission 181712) | Freshwater microbial communities from Lake Towuti, South Sulawesi, Indonesia - Watercolumn_Towuti2014_140_MG | ecosystem: Environmental > Aquatic > Freshwater > Lake | place: Indonesia...
CCGGATCGCCGTTCGGATGGTGGTGTCGCAGGGCTGTCGGCCGATCGGGGAACCTTACGTGGTCACGAAGGCGGAGCAAAACGTCATCCACGAACTGGGGGGCGTTCCGGCCCTGGATCGTTTGCAAACCCTCTTTGAATCACTCGGCGGGGACGAGCGGCGCATTGCTCAACGGGCGTTGCACCTGGGCATCGTAATCGACGAGCATCGAGACCGGTTCGAGCGGGGGGATTTCCTCGTTCGCAACCTGATCGGCGCGGATCGCGGCTCCGGCAGCGTGGCCATCGGCGATCAGGTCCAGGAGGGACAGACGGTGCAGTTCCATTTGCGCGATGCGCAGTCCGCGAGCGAAGACCTGAATCTCCTGCTGGCCGCCGACCGGTCCATCCACCAGGCCCCGTTGGGCGCGCTGTTGTTCTGTTGTTGCGGCCGTGGCCGCGGCCTCTTCGGCCGTCCGCACCACGACATCACGGCGGTCCGCGAGCGGGAGGGCGACGTGCCGATCGCCGGCTTCTTTGCCCAGGGCGAGATCGGACCGGTGGGCGGCGGCAATTTCCTCCACGGCTACACAGCCAGCCTCGCCTTGTTCTCGGAACCAAGCCCCTGAATTGACGGTGGCACGCCGGCCTTCGGCGATGCATCTGCGTCGCGCAGCATCAGCGCGTTCCGTTCTGGAGGAAAGGAGAGAGCCGATATGCGCAAGTGGGTCGTGGTGGGCAGTCTGCTGGCTTTATGGGGGCTGAGCATGGTCGTCCAGACTCAGGAAAAGGAGAGCGGCGCGCAGGCGGCTGGTCAAACGGTGACGACTGAATCGGGCCTTCAGTACGTCGATTTGACGATGGGCCAGGGGCGTCAGGCCGAACTGGGCGACACGGCCACGGTCCACTATACAGGCTGGCTCGCCAACGGGACCAAATTCGACAGCTCGCTGGATCGGAAAGAGCCGTTCAAGTTCCGTGTGGGGGCCGGCCAGGTCATCAAGGGCTGGGATGAAGGGGTCATGGGGATGAAAGTCGGCGGTAAGCGCAAGCTGATCATTCCGCCGGACCTCGGTTACGGCTCGCGCGGCGCCGGCAACGTCATCCCTCCCAATGCCACGTTGACGTTTGAAGTGGAATTGTTGGGGTTGCGATAATCGGCCATCAGCAGTCAGCAATCAGCTTTCAGTTCCGGACTGAAGGCTGAAGGCTGATAACTTATAGCTATTTCTATATGAACCGCACCCCCCTTTACGAAGGACACGTGGCGGCTGGCGCCAAGCTAGTGGACTTTGCCGGCTGGGAGATGCCGATCCAGTATTCGGGCGTCGTGGACGAATATCAGACCGTCCGCGCGGCGGCGGGCCTCTTTGATGTGAGCCACATGGGGCGGCTGTTGGTGTCGGGAGCCGGCGCCCTGACGTTCCTCCAGCGCGTCACTTCCAACGACGCGGCGAAGCTGGCCGTGCTGGAGTCCCACTATTCGATGGTGTGCAACCGGCAGGGAGGCATCAAAGACGATATCTTCGTGTATCGGATTAAGCCGCAAGAATATTACCTCTGCGTCAATGCGTCGAACCGGGAAAAGATACTGTCCTGGCTGCAGGAACAACTGCCGGGGTCAGCCGACGCCGCGATCCGGGACTGCTCCGCCGAGATTGCGCAATTGGCGCTTCAGGGACCCGCCTCCCGCGCAATCCTGAGCGAGCTGGGTTTATCGGAATTATCATCGCTCAACCCACGCCACTGTTTGGAAACGACCCTGCTCGGAGCCCCTTCCCTCATCACCAGAACCGGCTATACCGGCGAACTGGGCTATGAGCTTTACGTGCCCGCCGACAGGGCACTCGGCATCTGGAATGAGCTGCTGAACAGGGGAAAGTCAGCCGGGCTCAAGCCGGCCGGGTTAGGGGCGCGCGATCTCCTGCGGCTGGAGATGGCCTACTTGCTCTATGGCAACGACATTTCGGAAGACACCACGCCGCTGGAAGCGGGGGCGGACTGGGTCGTGAATTTTCAGAAGGGCGACTTCATAGGAAAAGAGGTCCTAACACGGCAGAAAGAAAGGGGTCTCACGCGGAGACTGGTGGCTTTTGAGCTGTTGCAGAAGGCCGTGCCCCGGCATGGGTTCAAGATTCTCTCCAATAGTGACGCCGGTAGCCATTCCGAGGGCAAGGAGATCGGCGAAGTGACGAGCGGGAATCTCTCGCCTCTCATGCAAAAGGGGATCGGGCTTGGCTACGTGCTGCCGGCCTTTGCCTCGGTCGGCACGACCATCTCGATAGACATCAGGGGCAAGTTCGTCCCGGCAGTGGTAGTCAAGCCCCCATTTTACAAGAGGGCGAGGGGCTAGAGGCGAGAGGCTAGGGGTCCGGATGCGACCTCTTCCACTTGCCACTTGTCACTTGCCACTTGCCAATGAATGCTAAGACTATCTTCAGAGGCCGCATTCTCACGCTTAACCTGGAGACCGCACGGCTGCCCAACGGGACCAGCGTCGAGCTGGAGATCATTCGCCATCCAGGCGCCGCCGCCGTCGTGCCGATCAAGGACGACGGAACCGTAGTGCTGATCCGGCAATACCGCCATGCGGTCGGGGGCTTTATCTACGAGATCCCGGCCGGCAAGCTCCAGCCCAACGAGGAACCGCTCATCTGCGCCGCGCGTGAATTGGAGGAAGAGATCGGCTATCGCGCAGCCTCACTGGAGCTCCTCACCAGCATCTTCACCGCCCCCGGCTTCGCCGATGAGGTCATTCATATCTACAAGGGGACGGGGCTGGTTCCTGGCAATCAACAGCTCGACCAGGATGAGGTGTTGAAGATCGTCGAGCTCCCTCTCCATGAAGCACTGATGATGGTCCAGGACGGCACGATCCGCGACGCCAAGACCATCGTCGGCCTTCAGTCGGTTTACCTGCAAGGGCAAGGAGAGACTTCAGAGAAGTAGTCGGTCACCTTTTCTCTCGCCACGCTGTTCGTTCACTCCCTCGCCAGGTAGCTGAAAAGCGACGCCCAAGTCTTGAAGCCCTAACGTGTTGGTCTGCGGCGGGCCATGATGACTATCGCATTGCCACGACGCTGGCGACCCGTCCGCAGCAACAAAGGGTTGGGTGTCATTCTTGGGTGGCCTTTTGCTCGAGGCGGCGTTTAACTGCGAGCGCATCCAGAAGCACTCCACGGTCGAGGAAGTGAATCAAACCTGATTCAGGTGTTCCACGGAGCACCATTCCGCATAGAATCGGTACCGGCCTCTGTTCGGGCCGCTCAACCCACGCGAATACAGGCCCTCCACTAAAACCACTGAACGTATTCAATGCAAGCGAGTCCAAAACGCGAAAGAGATGTAAATGCGGCAGCGGTGAAAGCCCACCATAGCGCCCGAATAGAGTCACACGGTCGGTACGAAGCTCCTGAGTAATATCGTTGACCATTGACCGCTCTTCTGGGTAACCGAGGATGAAGAACTGCGCTTCCTTTGCGTAGCTCTTCCACTCCCCGCAAGCGAGCGCGAGGTCAATTAGTGTTGCCTGAGCGACTTCCGGGTGAGTTATGCGCGTGGTGTCGATCGCAATTGCCGCGAGGTCCACGAAGTCCTCGCCTTCGTCAGCGCGGGAAACGAAGAAGACATCCTTCAATGGAATGAGGCGATACGAAGCGTCCGAAGGGAATACACAGATCGGCACGAGGCACTCAGGATTAAGCGCATGACGCGCAGTCAGCACATAGGGCTTTCCTTTATAACCAACCAGAAAGACAGTGCCTCTCGTGGAGTACGGAAAGTCTGCGATGCCTGTCTCGAATACGAGAGGTTGGACAGAGAGCGCAAGACGATCGATTGCTTGCTGTGGTACAGGCATATGCGCTATGACGCCCAGCTATTAAGTAAGCTGATCAGCCTATCTCGACTCACGATTTTCTTGCCGCGCCAGATTCTAGGCTTCTTTCCTGCAGTTGGCAAGAAGTTGCAAACGAGTCTGGGCAGAGCAAACACTGCGCACGTCATCGTGCTCACATCCTCAAGGGAGCCAGGTCTACAAGCGTCCTGGCTCCTTTTCACTTTTTTTTCTTTTTTTGGCTCGGATGGAAGGGGTGCACACGGAGGCGTGGGAATCTGCTACCCCAACCAAGTGCGTCAGGGCGGTCGTCAGAGCGACATCGCGACCGCACCGTGCTGATGTGCGTGGCGTGAGCATGGACGAGGCCCGACCGTCCAGGCCTGGCGAAACAGGCGTGGACGGATCGGAGAACCCACACATTCTGATGTGGGGGATGGGGGGAGCCGCAGTCATGCTCTCGGTAGCTACAGCAGCTAGGCGCGCACGCGCCTAAGCGATGCGACCGCCTTAACGCACGTTCCCGCCCTTCGTCAGCCGAATCCGTCACACGTCCATTAGGTTCGGGCAAGCTGCCGGACCGACGCCAACGTCTTTTCCACTTCCTCTGGCGACGTCAGCAGGCTGGGCGCCAGGCGGATGTATTTGGTTGCATAGGGGGTCTCGCTGGCGATGATCCGCTTCTCGCGCAGGGCCTGAACCGCCTTGGCCGGCGTCCACCCCGCGATCTCGAAGCAGACAATGCCGGCCGACAGATCATCCGCCAGGGGCGTGTGCAGCGTCACGCCCTTCATGTGAGCCAACCCTTCCTTGAGCTGCCGGTTCAGCACGCGAATACGCTCGGCGATGCGAGCCTTGCCGACGGCGAGATGGAAGCGGAACGCTTCGCTCAGCGCCCACCGGTGTTCGAAGGAGTGGAAGCCGCCGGGCGTCATGACCGCGGCCTGGGAGACTTCCTTCTTCGGGGGCTCCTGCATCCAGATCCGATAGGCATCCATGTTGAACGTGGGGATCGTCGCGTTGGCAGCGGGCCAGGCAGCGGGACGGCCCCAGACAAGGCCGGTCCCGCGCGGGCCGAACAGCCACTTGTGGCAGCCGGCAATGAAGAAATCGCAGCCAAGGTCTTTCATCGTGACGTTCTCGACCCCGAGTCCATGCACGCCGTCCACGCAGAAGATGACCCGGCTCTTCGCGTCCCGCTTCGCATTGATCCGCGCCAGCGCATCGGCCATCGCCCGGACCGGCAGCTTCAACCCCGTGCTGGAATGCACCCAGGTGACCGCGACATAGCGCGTGCTCGGTCGCACGGCCTTGGCCAGCGTCTCCACGATTTCGTCGCGGGAAACCGTCGCGAGATTGTTGTAGAGCGGAATCCGCCGAAACGAAGCGTTCGTCCGTTCGGCGCGGTGCCGCAGGGACGTTTCCGTCGAATAGTGGTCGTGGATCGTGGAGAGGATTTCCTGACCGGCGCGGAGCTCCAGGCCGCCGTAGAGCAGGCCGAGCCCCATCGTCGTGCTGTCCGTCAGGGCGATATCGGTCGGCTGCGCGCCGAGGTACTCCGCCGCTGCGCGAAGGACCTCCGCCTCGGCCGACTCTTCGTTCTCGAACCAGTAGCTTGCCGGGTCTTCGTCCAATCCTCGCCGGTGCCGCTCGATCGCCTCGCGGACCGGCGTCGGATGGGACGCGAGCAAAAACCCGGTCATGTGAATCCAGTCACGTTTGAGCAAAAACTGATCGCGCACGGCTTCCCAGGTGTCGAGTGCGGGCGACGTTGATGGTACCGGCGCTTTAGGCAGGGGAAGAGTGCCGGTCAGCAGGCCCGCGCTCAATAGCAAACCACTGCGGACCAGAAACTGTCTGCGATCCATCGTGCCCATGATTCACTCTACTGCCCTGCGGGGGGAGGTGCAAGCAAGGAGGACGGGCTACCTCACGGGCCCTTGGCGCACCGGAACCCCGTTCCGTGATTGCGCATCGTCGGCCGTGAGCCGTCGCGCGCCGTGGTGCGCAGGAAATACTGATGGTTCAGCCAGGAGCCGCCGCGAGTCACCTTGAAGTCGCCGCCTGGCGGCCCTTGGGGGTTCTGCTCCGGCGAGGTTTCGTAGTAGGCGGGGTCGTACCAATCGCCGACCCATTCCCAGACGTTGCCGGCCATGTGCATCAGCCCGGTTGGCGTCGCGCCTTTCTCCAGCTCGGTCACGGGCAGAGTGAGCATCCCTTGAATACCCTTGATCTTGATGACGTCCGTGCCGTTCTCGCTCGCCCACCAGGCCCTGGCTTCGTCCGCCGAGCCGAAATCCGCGCCGGACCAATAGGAAGCTCCGTTCGCCCTCATCCGATCCTGCTGGTTGCCCCAGGGGAAGGCATGACCCTTCGTGCCCCGCGCCGCCTTTTCCCATTCCGCCTCGGTCGGCAGGCGCTTCCCGCTCCATCGGCAATAGGCCTCCGCATCGTGCCAGTCCACGTTGACGACCGGATGGTCCAGCAGTTTGGGGTCGATCTCGGTGCCTTTCCACAGATTGTAGGACGCGTCGCAGCAATGTTCAGGCGTCCGGTGCTGCGTGGCCTTCAGAAAAATCTGGTAGCGGCGGTTCGTGACCTCGTAGCGGTCTATATAAAAAGAGGCGAGCGTGATCGTCCGCTGCGGCTGCTCATCCGCGTCGCCCTGGCCGGCCGGACTGCCGCGCAGGAAGGGCCCCTCTTCGATTAGCACCATCGGCGCGCCGTCCTTGCCGGTCGATTCAGCGGCCTGCGCAGGGGATAGGAGACAGATGAGCAAAAAGATGAGGCCAAGCATGATTGCTTGGATTATAAGAGGAAGTTTTGAGGGCTGGCAATCGGGCGGGTCAGGAAAGGTTCTGCCGTTCCGTATTCATTCGGATAGGGTGCCGTCCGGTTGCGGTCTCGGCTCAGCGTTCCTGCCGGCGCCGAAGGTTCTCTTTCATCTCGGACAGGTCGACAGGCGTCACGCGATAGTAGACGGGCGCATCCGGCGGACATCGCACGCCGCTCTCACGCACACGGATCATGCGTACCTGACCGCTGTCATTCGCATAAAAAGACGGTTCGGATATGAGATAGTTGTACGGGAAAAAAGGAAGCCGTTTCGGCCATGCCCAGATTTCAAACGATCTCCTGTCCGCTCCGATCTTGAGATCGACATCATAAAAAGAGCGAGGATGGAAGAAGAAATCCTGAAACTCTAGGCGAGGATATCCAGCGCCCGGTGGATTCCGCTTCGGGTCTTCATAGCGAGGATTCCCGCCGGCGTCTTGGAGCTCTTTTCCCTTGACCAGCTCGTAAGCCACCAAACTTTTTAGATCCTTTTCGACGAAGTTGGATAGAGGCCAGTAGCCGACGAATGCGACCGGCAATCCCGCGATCAAAACGGCCATCACGCAGATAAGCGTCCCTGCTGGGATGAGTCGCCAGGGGACTGCCTGGGCGAGGTGCGCTGCTCGTTGCTCGGGCGGTTTGGTCGCTCCAACGCCCCACACGATCATCCGGATCCCCCGCCAGATGGCGATGCCGACAAAAACCCATGTGAGAAGGCCTGCTAATCCTTCCTGGGTAAACGAGAAAAGAATAGCCAGGATGGCCGCAAGGATCCATTTGATACGTCCCTGCAGCTGGTTCAGAGCGCGCATCACCGCGTAGCCGCCGCCTAACATTGTGAACAGCATCATCAAGGGGAGGATCGCGACTTCGCCCAGGGACACCTCGGGACGCGGGGGCTGGTTGGCCCAAGCCTCGCCGGGGAGCAGCAGCGTCAGCGCCAACAGCCCCGCCGTCGTCACGAACGGCCCTGGTTCTAGGACGGTGTCGTGTGCCTGCTTCGCCACGTGAACCTCCAGTCCTGATCCGGCATGAACTGCTCACGCACAAAGGAAAGGCGATCCGCGCCGGTGAGCGGATAGTTACTCCGTGTAATGTCCACTCCGCGAGGCTGCAACAGGTACTCCCCTTGCTCCAGCGGTTTGCCCCAGGGCCGGGTCGTCGTCAGGATGTACGTCGCCGATTCCGCCGTGGTCCACTGCGTATAGCGGACGCGCACGTACATGGTGCCGCGCGCGGGAATCCGGATTGAAAAATACGGCTCTACTCCGACCCAGTAGGCGGGGATTGAGCGGGTGTCTTCGCCCGAGCGGGGATCGACTTCCGTCACGGTCACTGTGGCCGGGGCCGGATGAGAAGGATCCACGGGGAACGGGACGCTCAGCCCCTGGCTCATGGGAATGGGCCAGGGGTTCGCATAGGTATAGAGCCCGTTCACGGCGATGGTTTCCGGATGGACCGTCACCTCAATGCGTTCGCGGGTGAAACGCACGGCGGGCATCATGCCCGCGCTCATCATCGCGAGCGGCATGAGCACTGCCGCCGCTACAACAGTCGCGAGGTGTGCAATGAACCGTGAGCGAGTCGCCGGAAGCATGGTCTTGGTAGAGTAGACGCAACCTCCTCAAAAATCAACACGAGGGATTAGCGAGAGGTCCGCAATGCGGGGGAAGAAAGAAAATGTCCTGACATCCGATCAAAAACACTGGCTGTTCGGGTAAAATTTAACGTCCGCCCAATTGATCAAGGGCTGTCTGGATGGCTTCGCTTATCCTGCTTCGGCTGATTATTCCTATGAACTCGTCTTGGCTGTCCACTAACGCGGCGTACGGCATCTGAGTCTGCTCAAGCATCCGTGGTGCATCACGAATCCAAGAATTGGTTTCAACCTTGATCTTCCTTGTAACCATACCCGCACGTTCTAATTTGTTAAAATCACCATGATTGATAAGCTCAGTAATTCGGCCCCCATCGTTCATTATCAATTTCCGCAAATCGTCTGCAGTCATCCAGCCTCGGTATTTACGGCTCTCCAGGAAGACCACATGTCTAAGCGAAAATTTTCCCAGCTCATCCAAGTATGTTAGAAGCGCATAGGCGCTGTAGTGCGCACTCGGCCGGATATCAATAACCAGTGCGGTAATTCGCTCACCATTATTTATGATTCGCGGGATGATGACATTGTACAATTTCTCTACACTTCCCTTTTCGGCTTCTCCATGTTCCGCGAGATCGCTCAGCGTGGTTAAGTTTTCTTGCGCAAACGCCTCCCGCACAGTTTTCGTAAGAGCAGCAACTCTCCCAGTCTGTGCCGGCAGAGACGAAATCTTGCGAATATGATTCTTCGCCCATTCATATAATCCATCAGATTGACTCGCAGGCTTAGACATTTGTCCGTGGTCTAATCCGAAAGCCCGGGATTCATCGCATCCAGCAATCGCAGAATCGCTGCCTACAATCATTATCGGTCCTGTTCGCACAGTCTCATAAGTGCAGAAAACTCCTGGCAAATCTCCTTCTGGTCGCTTATCACGCAATCTTTTCCAATCAATACTCAGTGACTGGAGAAAGCTGTTCAAGCTGTCACGTGCCATATCGGATAGCTGTGGATTTCCAATGATCTCGCGAGCGACCTCAGCAGAAAGCGCGCCCCTCGATGGTGTCGAAAGCGTCATTACCGCCTTCACCTTATCGAGGTTTCCCAGCGCTTCGAGATCGGGACTGTTGAGTTGAACGAGCATGCGCTTAGTTACAAGCCCGCCCATGCTGTGAGCTATGAAATAGATCTGCTTGTGCTGGAAAAGCCTTAGAGCTTTTAGTTCGTCCAGTTTCTTTTCGGCAATCTGTGGAATGGTCGGGGAGCCAGAACTCCAGGAAGTGGGGTAATGAAGAAGGTAGATGGAATACCCGTCAAAATCTTGGTCGGTCAAAAGCAAATCCGGCCAGGTCACACCTGTTTTCGAATTGCGCCACGTGGAATCCGCGCTGCCAAAGACTCCGTGCACAAAAACGATTGCTCTCTTAGCGCCGTGCGCCTCACGCAAAACTCTGCTGGGTTGCGTCTTGCCCTGATCAGAAGCACACCCGATCATCAAAATCGTAATTGCGAAAAACCCGCTCGCTGCGGAGGCGAGGCGTAGAGCTTTCCGGGCAGGCATCAATACGTCTCTAGGCTACGGCTGATAACGCTCCATCGGCGGGCAGGTGCAGATGAGATGCCGGTCGCCGTAGGCGTCGTCGATCCGCGCGACAGAGGGCCAGAACTTGTGGTCGCGCACCCATGCGGCCGGAAACGCCGCCCGCTCGCGGCTGTAGGGATGCTTCCAGTCCGTCGCGGTGACGGCCTGGGCCGTGTGGGGCGCGTTCTTCAGCACATTATTGTCGCGCGGCATGCGGCCGCTCTCGACCTCCTGGATCTCCCCGCGAATCGCGATCAGAGCGTCGCAAAACCGATCCAACTCCGCTTTGGACTCGCTCTCGGTCGGTTCGATCATCAAGGTCCCGGGGACCGGAAAGGAGACGGTCGGGGCATGGAACCCATAGTCCATCAGCCGCTTGGCGATATCCATCACCTCGACGCCGGCGCCGGCCTTCGCCTGCCGCACATCGAGGATGAATTCATGAGCGACGAAACCGTGCGCGCCGGTATAGAGCACCGGGAAGTGTTTCTCCAACCGCTTAGCCATGTAGTTGGCGTTCAGGATCGCCACCTTGGTCGCCCTGGTCAGCCCTTCGGCGCCCATCAGCGCGATATAGACCCAGGAGATCGGCAGGATGCTCGGACTGCCGTACGGCGCCGCCGAGACGGGACCGATGGAATCCGCGCCGCCCAGCTTCGTGACCGGATGGCCCGGCAGAAAGGGCACCAAGTGCGCGGCGACGCCGATGGGGCCCATGCCGGGCCCGCCGCCCCCATGCGGGATGCAGAAGGTCTTGTGCAGGTTCAGATGGCAGACATCGGCGCCGATGTCCCCGGGGCGGCACAGCCCCACCTGCGCGTTCATGTTGGCCCCGTCCATGTACACCTGCCCGCCCTGCTCATGCACGATCCGGCAGACCCGGCGGACCCCCTCTTCGAAGACGCCGTGGGTCGAGGGGTAGGTGATCATGAGGGCAGCCAGCCTGTCGCGATGCTGTTGCGCCTTGGCTTGCAGGTCGGCCAGGTCCACGTTGCCCCGCTCATCGCAAGCCACCGGCACGACTGCCATCCCGGCCATGGCGGCGCTGGCCGGATTGGTCCCGTGGGCCGACACAGGGATTAAACAGACGTCCCGCTGGCGGTCTCCCCTGTGTCGGTGATAGGCCCGGATGACCAGCAGCCCGGCATACTCTCCCTGGGAGCCGGCGTTGGGCTGGAGCGACACAGCCGCAAACCCCGTGATCTCGGCCAGCCAACTCTCCAACTGCGCACAGAGTTCCTGATACCCGCGCGTCTGCTCGGCCGGCGCAAAGGGATGGATACGCCCGAACCCCTTCCAGGTGACCGGGATCATTTCCACCGTGGCG
>Ga0233425_10010601_pt1 | contig 11152 bp, 9 predicted proteins | sample Watercolumn_Towu_2_FD_181712 | JGI IMG/M metagenome (GOLD analysis project Ga0233425, IMG submission 181712) | Freshwater microbial communities from Lake Towuti, South Sulawesi, Indonesia - Watercolumn_Towuti2014_140_MG | ecosystem: Environmental > Aquatic > Freshwater > Lake | place: Indonesia...
AATACCGGAGTACAGCGAATCGAGGTCTTTGATCTTGCCGGTTTCAAAATCCTCCGAAGGAATATTCAGCGATTTGGCTTTGATCCTCAGGTTGACATCTTTCGATACAAGAATGACCCTGCTGCCTGGAATTTCCTTACCGAGGCAGATGGCAGCATTCAGAATGCGGTGATCGGGTTTGTTCTCGCCAAATATCTTAACGGCATTCAACCCGTCTTCAGGAGTTTCATTCATCTGCACTTTGAGCATTCCGGCTTTGGGGTGTTCAAGTTGTATCCAGTTCTGAAGCGAGCTGTTTACCGACAATCGGTCCATGATCCGAATGAATTCGCGAGCCTCGAAGTTCTTGATCTCGTTTCCTTTCTTGAAATTATCCAGTTCCTCCAATACTGTAATGGGGATCACCACATCATTATCATCAAAACTATTCAGTGCATTATGATTATACAGAATTACCGATGTATCGAGAACGAAGATCTTTTTCTGATTTTTATTAATCCTGGGCATTGCAGTTTCCATTTTTACATTCGGGCTATAAAAGTAGATAATTAACTTTGTGTGCAGTATATTGTTTTTATCCGGCAAGGGCTTCTGAACAGAAAACACCCGTTCGATGAATTTTCAGTTCCCCGGATGTTTCTTGCGGGATTCCGTTATATTTGTTTGATTTTAAATTTTAATGATAATGTCCGAAACAAAAAAACTATTCCTTCTCGATGCCATGGCGCTGATCTACAGGGCTTATTTTGCCTTCAGCAAAAATCCAAGGATCAATTCGAAAGGATTGAACACATCGGCTGTTCTGGGTTTTGCCAACACACTTTACGATGTTATTAAAAACGAAAAACCTACGCATATCGGTGTTGCTTTTGATACGATGGCTCCGACTAAAAGGCATGAGGCTTTTGTGGAATACAAGGCTCAGCGCGAAAAAATGCCGGAGGATCTCGCAGTTGCCCTCCCTTATATTCAGCGACTTCTGGAAGGATTCAATATCCCAATCCTTTCCAAAGACGGCTATGAGGCTGACGACGTCATAGGAACCCTGGCTCAGAAAGCAGCTGAGAAAGGATTTATTACCTATATGATGACTCCCGATAAAGATTTCGGACAACTGGTAACTGAAAATATTTTCATTTACAAGCCAGGCAGACAGGGCGATAAAGCCGAAGTCATGGGAGTAAAAGAAGTCTGCGAAAAGTTCAGTATCGAAAATCCAAGGCAGGTGATCGATATCCTTGGTCTCTGGGGTGATGCCTCCGATAACATTCCCGGCATTCCCGGCATTGGCGAAAAAAGGGCTAAGGAACTGATTGCCGAATTCGGTTCGGTTGAAAATGTCCTCCAGAACACGGATAAACTCAAGGGAAAAATAAAAGAAAACCTCGAAACCCATAAGGAACAAGGCATTCAATCGAAGTACCTCGCAACCATTATAACCGATGTTCCAATCGATCTGGAGGAGGATCAGCTTTTACTTTCGGATCCCGACCAGCAAGCACTGAAAGATTTATTCGAAGAGCTTGAATTCCGGACTTTCGCCAAAAGGATTTTTACCGACCTCACTGTAAAAGACGCTGCGAAACCGGTGAGTCAGGCTGAACTATTCACCGCATCAGATAAAGACAGCCAGGTTGAGCCTGATATGGAACTAAAGAATATTTCAACTTCAAAACACCGCTATCAGCTCATCGACACGAAGGAGAAAAGGAATGAATTACTTGAAAAACTGAGGCATTCCAAAGCTTTCTGCTTTGATACCGAAACCACCGGAAAGGATCCTCAGACTGCCGAATTAGTCGGAATGTCGTTCGCTGTCGATCCGGGAGAGGCTTTTTTCATTTCTCTACCGGAAAATTATGACGAAACCAGGGAAATCGTGACTGAGTTCAAAGAGGTCTTTGAAGATAAAGCCATCAGTAAAACGGGTCAAAACATCAAGTACGATATTTCGATGTTGAAATGGTACGATGTGGAAGTGCGGGGAAAATTATTCGACACCATGATTGCGCATTATCTTCTTCAGCCTGATATGCGTCACAACATGGATGTGCTTGCTCAGACATACCTTCATTACAAAACAGTCAGTTACGACGAACTCACAGAAAAAAACCGGGGAAAGCAGATGGAATTGCGGCTGGTTCAGAAAATAAAACTTGAGCAGTTGGTGGATTATGCATGTGAAGATGCCGATATTACTTTACAATTAAAATCCATTTTCGAACCCGAGATTAATAATTCAGGAATCCAAAAGGTGTATGAGAATATCGAGATACCTTTAATTCCTGTGCTCGCTTCCATGGAATCCGAAGGGGTTAAAATAGACATACAGGCGCTGAAGGAATACTCTGCTCAACTGGAAAAGGAAATTCGCGATATCGAGAATGAAATACATGAGAAAGCGGGTCATAAATTCAACATCGCCTCGCCCAGGCAGCTTGGAGAGGTTCTGTATGAAAGGCTCAATATTACCGACAACGCCCGGAAAACCAAGACCAAACAGTTTTCGACTGCCGAGGATGTGCTGCAAAAACTCATTAACAAGCATCCTGTCATTCAAAATATACTCGATTTCCGGTCGCTGACCAAACTTAAGTCCACTTACGTGGATGTTCTGCCGACCATGGTCAATCAGCGAACAGGTCGGATTCATACGTCATATAACCAGGCTGTGGCAGCTACCGGACGATTAAGCTCCGACAAGCCCAACCTGCAGAATATCCCGATCCGAACCGAAAAAGGACGTGAAATACGGCGGGCTTTTATACCAAGAAATAAAAACCACATTCTGCTTTCAGCCGATTACTCTCAGGTTGAGCTTCGAATAATAGCCGAGATCAGCGGTGATAATGGGATGATCGAAGCATTCAAAGAGGGAACGGATATTCATACCTCAACAGCATCGAAAGTTTATGGTGTTTCGCTTGATGAGGTAACGAAGGAAATGCGAAGGAATGCCAAGATGGTGAACTTCGGAATTGCTTATGGTATTTCGGCATTTGGACTGTCCGAAAGGCTTAATATTCCACGCAGCGAGGGAAAACAAATCATTGATCAGTACTTTGAATCTTATCCCGGGATTAAAATCTTTATGAACAATATGATCAACCAGGCAAGGGAGAACGGTTATGTAGAAACATTGATGGGTCGAAGAAGATATATCAGGGATATCAATTCCGCAAATGCGGTTGTACGGGGTTTTGCCGAAAGGAATGCCATTAATGCACCGATACAGGGTTCATCTGCCGACATGATTAAAATTGCCATGATCAACATCTACAATTCCTTTCTGGAAAAAGGATTCCGGTCGAAAATGATCCTGCAGGTTCACGACGAGCTTGTTTTTGATGTTCACAAAGATGAACTGGAAGATGTTAAGCCCGTTATCGAAAAACTGATGAGCACTGCAATTCCAATGAAAGTTCCCGTCGTTGTTGAAATGAGCGTTGGCGAGAACTGGCTGGAGGCTCATTAATCCCGGTTGTTTGTGCTTTTCAATCCGAATTATTTGAGTAATGCTTCGGCAATCATGATGTCGGAAGGTCGGGTAATTTTAATATTTTCGGCATTACCTTCAACCAGGTTGATCCGGATGCCCATGTTCTCAACAAGAGAAGCATCGTCGGTGAATTCTTCACGGTATTCCTGCTGATAAGCTCTTTTAATAATATCACTCCGGAAACACTGAGGCGTCTGGATGATCCGGAGATCATTCCGATCGACAGCAATGCTTTTTTCTTCTGTAACTCGTCGAAGGGATTCGGCAATCCTGACAACAGGAATTGCATTTCCATCCTTTTCAGCTTTCCGAAAGACTCGTTCTATGGTTTCTTTGCTCACCAGAGGTCTTACACCATCGTGGATCGCAACCAAGCCTGATTCTGTAACTTTCTCCAATCCGTTTTTCACGGAGTGAAACCGCGTTTCACCACCCGTAATAATCTGGTGTGGAATCTTAAAATAGTTTTTTTGCGACAATGATTTCCAGTAATCGATGTGCGAACCGGGCAAAACAAGGATGATGTCGAGCAAAGGATTGAATTCGTTTATCCGGCTTAGTGTATGAAATAAAATTGGTTTTCCGCTGACATTCAGAAATTGCTTCGGTATTTCCGACTGCATCCGTAAACCGCTTCCGCCTGCTACAACAATGATGTAATTTTTCATAGGTTAGCCAAACAAAACAAGCTGTTTCAAAAAACTGATTGGTGTAGTGAATAAAAACTGCGATGTATTCCGTAGCACACTCAAGGCTCTTATAATTACAATCCGCGTATTGGCGATTTTTGTTTTTACCGGTACTTACTTATTTTGCCTGTAAGGCTGTATGTTGCGAAATAATTTTTTCAGGAAAGCCAAACAGAATTGTCAGATGATCAACATTGCGTCTCCGTACGTAAAGAATTTATATTTCTGGTCAATGGCTTCTTTATATGCCTTCATCAGGAAATCATATCCGGCAAAAGCAGCAACCATCATCATTACGGATGACATGGGTAAATGCAGGTTTGTGATCATGGCGTCAGCAACATTGAATTCATAGGGCGGAAAGATGAACTTGTTTGTCCAGCCTTTATAAGGTTTAACCATACCTGTAATGGAAACTGCCGTTTCAAGCGCTTTCATCGAAGTGGTTCCTACAGCGCAGATTTTGTGTTTGCTCTCCTTTGCTTTGTTAATAATTGCTGCCTGGCTTTCTTCCACATTCATTTCTTCAGAATCCATTTTATGCTTGGTCAGGTCTTCCACTTCAATGTCTCTGAAATTTCCCAGTCCGGCATGCAAAGTGATCTCAGCAAAATTTACACCCAGGATTTCGAGTCGTTTCATGAGTTCACGGCTGAAATGAAATCCCGCAGTCGGCGCAGCAACAGCACCTTCATGTTTTGCATAAATGGTCTGATACCTGAATTCATCTTCGGGTTTTACATCCCGCTGATGAATCTTTGGCAGCGGGGTTTCGCCCAGATTTTTTAATATCCTTCTGAACTCTTCGTAAGAACCATCATACAAAAATCTCAGCGTTCTTCCCCGGGAGGTTGTGTTATCGATCACTTCAGCCACAAGCTCGCTGTCCTCTCCAAAATAGAGTTTGTTGCCAATCCTGATTTTTCTTGCCGGGTCAACGAGGACATCCCACAACAGGCTTTCTTTATTCAGTTCTCTGAGTAAGAAAACTTCTATTCTTGCTCCCGTTTTTTCTTTTTCGCCATACAAGCGGGCAGGAAAGACCTTGGTATTATTGATAACAAAAACATCACCATCGCTGAAATAATTCAGGATATCCTTGAACGTAAAATGATCAATACTCTGAGCTGCCCTGTTTAAAACGATCAATCTGGATTCGTCGCGGTTTTCGGGGGGATTATCAGCAATTAATTCGGGAGGTAAGTAAAATTTAAATTGAGATAACTTCATAAAACCAACACATTATAAATTCTTCCCTGTTAAAAAAGGGGTGCAAAGATAGCGTCAAAATAATGAAAAGTCAATAAATTGACACTAAAAAATTTAATGACGAAATAAAATCCTACGGATTTACATTCGCTTTTATCTTTGTTTCAAGTTCTTCCAGCGTAACGGAATCGGTCAGAAGAAAGTGACCGATCCTGTTTCTGACAAGCGAAGAAAGATAAGCGCCCGAATTGACCGCTTTGCCAAAGTCTCTTGCCAGAGCCCGGATATAAGTTCCTTTACTGCAAACCACATTGAAACTCACTTCCGGAAGATCGATCCGTGTGATTTCGAATCGCCGGATATTTATTTTTCTGGGCGGAAGATCGAAATTCTCTTTGTTCCTTGCTTTATGATAGGCTCTGGTACCTTTGATATTGATTGCAGAAAAAGCCGGCGGAACCTGTAACTGATCTCCTTCGAACAAAGCAGCAGTTTGCTGTAACAAGTCTTCATCGATATGCGCGTAACCGTATCTGAAATCGATTTCGGTTTCCAGGTCGAAAGATGGTCGTGTGGCGCCCAAATGAAATGTCCCGGAATATTCCTTTTCGAGGTTCTGAAATTCGTCGATCTTTTTTGTGAACTTTCCGGTACAGATTATCAGTAAACCTGAGGCGAGAGGATCCAATGTGCCGGCATGTCCCACTTTAATTTTCCTGATCCCGGTGATCCGGGAAATGGTATTTCTGACTTTCTTTACTGCATCGAACGAAGTCCATCCATAGGGTTTGTCGATCAGCAGTATCTCTCCGCTCCTGAAGTCAAATTCCATCAGTCTATTGTCAGGTCAAATCCTGAAGCGATGAGGACAAGAATAATAATACCCACAACAATCCGGTAATAACCGAAGATTTTAAATCCATGCCTGGTGAGGTAAGAAATAAATGATTTGATGGCAATCATGGCAACTACGAAGGCGACTATATTACCGACAATCAGGATATCGATGTTTTCATGCGTGATGGCTTTATAATTGGTCATGAGTTTATAACCAGAAGCGACGAACATAGTCGGCACAGCAAGGAAAAATGAAAACTCAGCAGCGGTTTTCCTGGTAAGTTTCTGTGACATTCCGCCGATGATCGTAGCAGCGGATCTTGAAACTCCCGGGATCATGGCAATACATTGAAACAATCCAATTTTGAATGCTGCCGGATAGGTAATTTCCTGCTCTTCACGCGGTTTATTAAACCATTTATCTACAAAAAGAAGGATGATACCTCCGGCAATCAGCATTACTGCCACAATGTAAACATTTTCGAGAAGGGCGTCGATGTATTTGTCGAGAAGTAAACCGAACACAGCAGCAGGGATAAATGCTACGAAAAGCTTAATATAAAAGTCGAATGATTGAATAAATTTTTTCCAGTAAAGTATCAAAACCGATAAAATAGCGCCAAACTGAATATTGATAATGAACGCCTTGATAAAATCATTGGTTTTCATCCCCAGAATTCCTTCAGTTAAAATCATGTGTCCCGTAGAAGAAATGGGCAGAAACTCGGTAATTCCTTCAACGATTGAAATTATAATTGCCTCGATCCAAGTCATCAGCGAAAGATTTTAAATGATAATAAGTGAAAAACTCAGACAGTTTTGACAAACACCGCCACCAACTTAAATGAACACACGAAACAAAAGAATTATTCCTTCGGTTTCTTCATGATGGCAAAAATTTCGACAACATATCCTGCAAGGACAAGTATAGGTGCAAGTGTTAGGCGCCGAAAATTGAAAATCCTGTCGCTGTAAACTTTAGGATCATCAGAACCACCACCAATCATGAGGAGAAATCCTACAAGGATCAGCGCAAGTCCCAACAATAAAAGTTTGAAATTTTGTTTTCCGAATGCAAATACAGGGCTTCCCGACTGACGGCTTTTTTGTTTTTCGGTACTTCTGACTGGTTTATTAATTTCCTTTTGTTTCATGAGTTAAAGTAAAATCTTCAATAAAGGCAGCAAAAGTAATAATTTGTCGGTCAATAATAGAGATAATCCGTTTTTATGCGAATATACTTACGTACTGCAAAGTAATTTGAAAGCCATGAAATGAGAATTCCCGACAAGATAACCATTCCGAAAAGCGACAGGAATAAATCGATATCCTGTAACTCGATCAATTCGGGCAATTCCCGTTGCGACAAATAGATAACACCAATCAGCAAAGCAATGGCAAGTATTGCTCCGATGATGCCATGGATAATCCCAAGCATGATGAACGGCTTGCTGATGAAGCGATGCGTGGCTCCGACCAGCTGCATACTCCGTATGATGAACCTTTTTGAATAAACTGATAAACGGATGGTGTTATTGATCAGAGCAATGGCAATAATTAGCAACAATAAACTGAATCCCAAAACGATCGCACTGATCTTCCTGACGTTCTTGTTTACTACATCAACGAGCGATTCCTGATAAAAGACCTCCTTAACATTCGGGTTGGCAAGAATCTTCTGTTTAATGATTGTCAGGCTGTCGTTATTGGCATATTCGGCTTTAAACCTTACCTCAATCGTAGGCAACAATGGATTATAGCCTAAAAACTGCGTAAACTCTTCACCCAGTTCTTTCTCAAATTCTTTAGCAGCTTCCTCTTTTGTAATGTATTCGGTTGATTTTACATATTCTGTTGCATCCAGAATTTTTTGCAGCCTGATAATGCCTGCATCCTTCACACCATCTTTCATGATAATTGAAAATCCGATGTTTTCTTTCACATAATCCGAAAGCTTTTTTGTGTGAAGGATGATCAAACCCAGAAGTCCCAGCATGAATAATACCAATGAAAGGCTTACCACAGTAGTAATATAGGAACCCTTAAGCCGCTTTTTATAAATATTATCTTCCTTTTGTGCCATCTTAATTGTGTACCGGCTAAAATTAGTAATTTTCAGAATAGCAATTATCCGGCAATATTTGTAAAGCATTATCCTGAACGTTTGTATTTTGCTTTGCTACTTTTGCAAAAAAATTGCAAATGATTAAGTTTAAAAGGTTCATGTTTGAAGATAAAGATTTGCTCAGGATTTCCCATAAAATCAGAACCGAGGTATTTGTGAAGGAGCAAAATGTAGATCCTTTGCTCGAATACGAAAACGAAAACGAAGGGCATTTTTACCTGATGTACATTGATAATGAGCCGGTGGCAACAGCGCGGTGGCGAATGACTAAAAACGGGATCAAACTCGAACGTTTTGCGATGCTTAAAGAATTCAGGAACCAGGGTCTGGGATCAGCCTTACTGAATGAAGTGATGAATGATGTGATGTTTCAGAATCAGAAAATATATCTTCATTCCCAGATGAAAGCCGTTTCTTTTTATGAGCGGGCAGGATTTGTAAAAAAAGGTGAAATCTTTAAAGAAGCCGGTATTGAGCATTACCTCATGGAATATGATTACCAGGAGTAACCGATTATTTTCCCGAATAAAAATTATTAATATTTTTGCCTGGCTTTAAAAAGCCGTGTTCTTGTCCCATGGTGTAACGGTAGCACTACAGATTTTGGTTCTGTCTGTCCAGGTTCGAATCCTGGTGGGACAACTGATAATTATACCCCTGGACTTTTTCGATCCTATTTCACGATTTGCGAGGCTCTGCCGGCATTGTGATCCCATTTCCCGGTTTTATCAAGATCGTTGACGAATCCATCCATGTTAAAATCTCCAGGGTAGTATCCGGCATTTCCTGACTGTACTTCCCAAATATCATTTTTATCAGCATTGTTGATTTCGTCGTTGTTTTGCCCCTCGCCAGCCATCATACCCCAGATTCCATTTCCAATTTCCTTATGGGCATTCGTGCTGCCATAAGCCTGTAGCTGTCCTGAAGTAAAATCCCATGAATAGATATCGCCTGTGAAAACCAATGGGGACGACGACAGAACCGCAAGATGATTTCGATGGAAAACCACTGCAAACAGTCCCTGCTGGATACTCAGATTATCAAATTGCAAAATACTTGTGCCATCGAGGCTGCGGATACTCCCATCCGACATGATAAAGGCTGCCTGCCTTGCTATTGCAGAAGCAGGTGTTGCAGAAGCTGCATCGGTGGCGTCACGAAGCTCAATTAAAATCCAGTCGACTGTATTTGCAGGGATATTTGCGACATTTTCGGTGCCGTTATAATTCCATGGAGAAGTATTGTATGGTTGGGACATTGGAAAATCAGGCAAACCCGTTAAAGCTGTATTCATGCCCGAACCATTAAAGGGTCCCTCGAGAAAAACTCTCAGATCGACCCGGATTCCAGTGTTGATCAATGAATCCGCCTGGACAATTGCAGTTACTACACTGAGCTGGTTTTGATGGAGCCGGGTCCAGATTGGTCTGACCACCTGATTATAAGCACTGACGTTATTGTAATCTCCGAAAAACACATTGGCAGTTGGGAAAAAGGGTTGCTCACTGACTTTAAAATTTGTAAACGACGCGCCGCCATCTGTTGAATATGCCATATAAACATCCGTATTGTTGTCGGAGTAATTTCGCCTGTCGTACCAAACCATCCAAAGATAACCTGTGACTGGATCAACGGTCATCCAGGTAAAGAATTGATGCTTTCCCGGCGCATCATCATTAACACGAATGGGAGCGCTCCAGGTATTGCCTCCGTCGTCAGATTTACTCAGCCATACATCGGTATCGTCTGTCCCGTTTCTTTGATCAGTCCAGTTTATGTATATATTTCCGCAGTAAGGTCCATTACTGAGATCACAGACTGTCACGGGTAATCCGTTGCAACGGTATATGCCTGGAATGTTGTAATCCCAGCCGCCCGGAAAGTCCGACACAAAAATATCCTCATCCAGCCATGTCAAACCCTGGTCGACTGAGCGATCGAAAACCAATCCTGCAGGTCCAGCCCATGCGGTATATATCTCACCATTTGGTCCGACAGCCGGAACAGCACCCTCAACTGTGTTATCACTATCTATACAGTCGCCATCAACCTGGTTTATTTTTATTGCCGGACTCCAGGTTAATCCCTGGTCCGTCGATTTTGAAAACCGTATAATGCTTTTATCCGCCGGATTGCTGCTTCCGTAATCATCAAACTGAGTCCAGGTCACATAAATATTATTATTAGCCGGATCGACAATTGCCCATTCCTTGTCCTGTGCTTTGGTTCCATTTAATCCCATGTAGGAACCATCATTCCAGGTTAATCCTCCGTTGGTCGATTTCTGACAGACAATTCGGTCGATCCAATTTCCTCCGGGAGGATAGGACAGGTGAAAGAAATAATAATTGCCCGACGTGTCTGCAATACAACATGGATCACCCCAAACACCCCAGGAGGGAGAGGAGATTGTGCCCGTACTCCAGGTTAAGCCTCCGTTTTCCGAATGATAAACATTATTGATGTTTGCTCCACCGATGATAAGATCAGGATTTTTTGGATTGACAAATATGGTAGGTTCCTCAGGTACATTTGTGGAACTGATCACAATATTGGTGTGCTGGGCAAAATCCAATACCGCAATGAAAAGTGCAGGAAACAACAGGAAGAATTTTTTTTTCATGATGTACTTATTTTTTATCAAACAATCAATGGGGAGACTTGGTTAAGAGCTGTTTTTTAAATTGTTCCCTCATTGCCTGACTTTGTTTGGAAAGGCTTTGATCCGAGCCTTTTCGCAAACCGAACCGAAGTAATATGCCAAACCTAAATTAAAAAAGCTAAAATAAT
>Ga0233425_10010602_pt1 | contig 11152 bp, 10 predicted proteins | sample Watercolumn_Towu_2_FD_181712 | JGI IMG/M metagenome (GOLD analysis project Ga0233425, IMG submission 181712) | Freshwater microbial communities from Lake Towuti, South Sulawesi, Indonesia - Watercolumn_Towuti2014_140_MG | ecosystem: Environmental > Aquatic > Freshwater > Lake | place...
GACGTCGACGCTCGGGGCTCCGGTGCCTCGTTCGGCGAGCGGCCCTGCCCGTGGTGGCTCGACGGGGAGGTGGCCGACGGCGCCGAGATCGTCGATTTCGTCGTGAAGCAGCCGTGGTCGAACGGTCGCGTCGGCTCGACCGGCGTCTCGTACGAAGGCACGACGGCGGAGTTCCTCGCCGTCACCGCGCACCCGGCGGTGCGCGCCATCGCGCCGCGCTTCTCGCTCTTCGACGTCTTCGCCGACGTCGGCTTCCCGGGTGGGCTTCACTCGTCGTACTTCACGCACGCCTGGGAGACGGCGAACGCCGCGCTCGATCGCAACCGCCCGGGCGAGATGATCGCGCTGATCTACGCGCTCCAGGCCCACGGGCGGCTGAGCCCGCGGCTCGCGCGCCGCCTCGATCGTCCGGTGCTGCGCCGCGCGCTCGGGCGCGTGATCGACTGGGGCCTGGGCGGTGTCGCGGGCACCGACAGCGACGGCGACGGCGCGCTGCTCAGCCAGGCCCTGCGGGCGCACGCCGAGAACTACTACGTGCACGACGGCGCGAGCGAGGTCTGCTTCCGCGACGACGTGCCGACCGACGCGCCCATCCCCGGCAAGACCTCGGACTACTTCAGCCCGCACGCCTACCTGGACCGCTTGGGCGAGGTCGCGGTGCTCTCCTACGGCGGCTGGTTCGACGGCGCGTACGCCAACGCCGCGGTCAAGCGCCACGCCGCCCTCGAGCGTCGCGGCGTGGACAGCCGGCTGCTGATCGGGCCCTGGGTGCACGGCGGGCAGCTCGATCTCGACCCGGCCGCGCCAGGTCGGCGCGCGACCTTCGACCACGCAGCGGAGCTGCTCCGGTTCTTCGACGCGCACCTCGCACCGGACCTCGCGCCCAGCGCGCCCGCGCCCCGCGTGCGCTATTACGCCATGGGCCAGGGGCGCTGGGTCGAGAGCGAGTCCTGGCCGCCGCCGGGCGCGCGCGTGGCGCGCTTCGGTTTCGCGCCTGGGCGCCGGCTCGTGCGCGACGGCAGCGGCGAGGGAACCGACACGGCGACGCTGTCGCGCGACGTCGGCGCCGGGCAGCGCTCGCGCTGGCGCACGCTGCTCTGCCCGTTCCTGGTCGCGGACGGCGCGGGACGCTCACCCCGCGGCTACCTCAGCTACGAGTCGGCGCCGCTGGAGCGGGCGCTCGACGTGGCGGGGCACCCGGTGCTGCTCCTTTCGCTGACCCAGGACGGCGCGGACGGCGCCATCGTCGCCTACCTGGAAGAGGTCGAGGCATCGGGCCGCGTGAACCTGCTCAGCGAAGGCGAGCTCCGCACGCTCCACTCGACCCGGATGATCGAGAGCGACGATCGCCCGCCGCGCGTCGAGGCGAGCTTCCTCAGGCGGGACGCGCAGCACGCGGCGAAGGCGACGCACGCGGTGGAGCTGCTTCCCCTGGCGATGCGCTTCCGCGCCGGCTCGCGCGTCCGCCTGGTGCTCGGCGCCGCGGACGTCGATCATTTCACGACGCCGGGCGGGAGCGGGCCGGTGCGCTGGAGCATCGACCTCGCCGGGTCGCGGCTGCTGCTCTCGGTCACGTGACGGCGTGGGTTTTCGTGGCCGCCGCGCCGGACTTGTGCATGAATCCGCGCCGCGCATGGAGCTCTGCCGAACCGTCGCCGACTTCCGCGCCGCATGCGACGCCGTGCGCTCGCGTGGGCGCCGGCTGGGACTGGTGCCCACGATGGGCGCGCTGCACGCGGGGCACGTCGCACTCGTGGAAGAGGCGGTGCGCCGGAGCGACGACGTTGCCGTCACCATCTTCGTGAACCCGACGCAATTCGGGCCGAGCGAGGACTTCTCGAAGTACCCGCGCACGCTCGACGCCGATCTCGCGAAGTGCGAGGCCGCCGGCGCCGCGCTGGTGTTCGCGCCCGAGGCGAGCGAGATGTACCCCGCCGGAGAGAAGACGCGCGTGCGCGTCGACGGGCTCACCGAGCACCTCTGCGGGCGCTCGCGCCCGGGACACTTCGAGGGCGTGACCAGCATCGTGGCGAAGCTCTTCGCGGTGAGCGGGCCCTGCATTGCGGTCTTCGGTCGCAAAGACTACCAGCAGCTCCGCGTCATCGAGCGCATGGTGCAGGATCTGCTCTTGCCGGTGACCGTGGTCGGGCACCCGACGGTGCGGGAGCCGGACGGCCTCGCGCTCTCGTCGCGGAACGCCTATCTCTCCCCGAGCGATCGCCAGCGCGCGCTGGTGCTCTCGCGATCGCTCGCCGCGGCGGTGCGGCGCTTCCAGGCCGGGGAGCGCGGCGCGGGGGCGCTGCGCGCGCCCGTCGAGGCCGCCATCGTCGCGGCGGGGCTCGTGCCCGACTACGTGACGCTCGCCGACACGGCAGGGCTCGCGCCCATCGCGGACGACGCCACGGTCGGCGAGCGCGCGGTGCTCGCGCTCGCCGTTCGCGTGGGCCCTGCCCGGCTCATCGACAACGTCGTCCTCGGGGAGGACGGCCCGCCGGGAGCAAGCGCGTGAGCGCTTCGCGTGGGCGCTTCGTGGTGCTCGAGGGCATCGACGGCGCCGGGACCACCACGCAGCTCGAGCGTCTGGCTCTCGCGCTCGAGGCTCGCGGGCTGGCGGTGCACCGCACCGCCGAGCCCACCTCGGGTCCGGTGGGGTCGCTGATCCGCCAGTACTTGCGCCACTCGATCACCCTGCCGAGCGGCGCGCCACGGCCCGTGAGCTGGGACACCATGGCGTTGCTCTTCGCAGCCGACCGCGTCGACCACGTGCGCGGCGAGATCGAGCCGATGCTCGCGCAGGGCACCTGGGTGCTGTCGGATCGTTACGATCTGTCGAGCCTCGCGTACCAGTCGGCGACCGCGCCGAGCGAGGCGGTGGTGGGCTGGATCCGCGAGCTGAACTCGCGGGCGTCGCGCCCCGATCTCACGCTGGTGGTGGACGTGCCCGCGGAGGTCGCCGAGGCGCGGCGTGGCGCGCGGGGTGGCGGCGAGGAGCTGTACGAGAAGCAGGAGCTCCAGCGCCGCCTCGCGGACGTGTATGCCCAGGCGGAGCGCCTCGTGCCCGGGGATCGCCTGGTGCACGTCTCGGGGGTCGGGAGCAGCGACGAGGTCGCCGAGCGGGTCTGGGGCGCCGTGGTCGAGGCGTTTTCCCCGCCGGGTCCGGGTTAGGCCGCGGGAATTTGCCCCGCCCCTCGGCCCCGGCCCATATTCCGGGCGTGGCACGCGCTCTTTCTGGCTTGCTCCTCCTCGCCCTCGCCGGCTGCGGCGCGCGCGAGACCGAGGCCGAGTATCCCGCGACGGAGGTGATCGTCGACGACGGCGAGGCCGAGGCCGAAGCGATGAACGACGAGCCCGCTCGGCCGGCGCCCCCGGCGGGCTCGCTCTGGCGCGACGAAGTGCAGGCCACCGTGGAGGCGGGGCTCGGCTGGTTCTTGCAGCGCGTGGACGTGGAGCCATCGCTCGAGGCGGGTCGATTCCGCGGCTTCCGCGTGGTGCAGCTCAAGCCACCGGACTACTGGCAGGGCGTCGACCTGCGCCCCGGCGACGTAGTCGTGAGCGTGAATGGCATGCCCATCGAGCGCGAGACCCAAGCCTACGAAGCGTTTCAAGCGCTGAAGAAGGCGAACGAGCTGCGCGTGCGCTACCTGCGCGGCGGGCGCGAGCGCGACCTGGTCTACCGCATCGTGGACCCGCCGCCGGAGCCCGAAGCGAAGGGCACCGGCGCGAAGAAGGTCGCGGGTCGCTAGTCAGCCGTCGACGCAGGTCCCCGACTTCGTGCCCGAGCTGCCCGTGCACTTCGCGCTCGGAGGCGTGATGCAGGCGATGGCAGGGCAGAACACGCCGATGTTGCAGGCGGCCTTGACCCAGTCGGTCTTCAGCTGCTGAAGCTTGGTGATCTCCGCCGTGTTCGCCGGGTTCGCGTAGGTGGCGCACGGGCAGGACAGCTCGTCGTCCACGAGCACGGTGCACTGCACCACGGGCAGCACGGTGCTGCACGTCTTCGCCAAGGCGAGCGTGGTCTTGTACTCGGCTTCGAGCTGGCTGCACGACACGCCGCCCGAGCCGCCCGTCCCACCGGTGCCGCCCTTGCCGCCGACGCCGATGCCGCCGAAGCCGCCGACGCCGATTCCGCCGCTGCCGCCCGCGTTCGTGCCACCCGAGCCGCCGGCGCCCCCGGTGCCGCCCTTGCCGCCCACCCCGCCGATACCGCCGACGCCGATTCCGCCGCTGCCGCCAGTGCTCGCGCCACCGCTGCCGCCGGTGCTCGCGCCACCGCTGCCGCCGGTGCTCGCGCCACCGCTGCCGCCGGTGCTCGCGCCACCGCTGCCCCCCGTGCTCGAGCCACCGCTACCCGAGCCGCCCCCGGTCCCTGCAGCACCGCCGCTGCCGGAGCCGCCCGCGCCGGACGCGCCGCCACTGCTCGATCCGCCGGTTCCGGTCGTGCCGCCGCCGCTCGTCGAACCGCCGGAGCTCGAACCGCCGGAGCTCGAACCGCCGGAGCTCGAACCGCCGGAGCTCGAACCACCTCCGTCGTCCGACGAACCGCCGCACGCCACCGGAAGCACCAGAAACGAGACCACACCCAAGCCGAGCCACGTCGTCTTCATGTCGTCACCCGATCCCAGACGCAGAGCTTACACCAGAATCACGTCGCCGACAGCTGGTAGCTCGCGACGGCATCCATCAACGCCGCGAAACGGCGCCGATCGAAGTGCGCGCCGCTGGTCATCCAGTCGACGTGACGGCGCTCTTTCTCGTCATCGTGGAAGTGCCCGAGCACGTCCAAATGGTCGCCGTCGCCGCACCAGACCAGGTCGCCCCAGAGCTGGCTCAGCGTCGGCACGATGCCGTCGCTGCTCTTGTCGTCGACCTCGGCGCGAATGCCCTGGCCGAGCGCCTCGCGCTGCTCCGGCGTCGGGTTGGCGTAGGGGTACATCTTGTGGCGCTGGCTGGTGAATTGGTACAGCGTCGAGTACATCGCGGCGGTGAGCGCGGCGTAGGGTGAGCGCACCTTCCGCGCGAAGCGCATGGCTTCGGGCGCCGGAGACGCCGTCACCACGGAGCCGTAGCGAATGCGCGGTGCGTCCTCGGCCGTGGCGTTGAAGAGGTCCATCGCCTCCGGCATGATCTGCACGATCGCACCCTGATCGGTGCGGATCTTCTCCAAGAAGCCCGAGATCTCGCTGCGCCCGCCCCTGTCGACGAAGCGCAGGATGAGATCGGTGGCACCGCTGATCAGGCGCACGTCGCCGCCGAACAGCTGCTCCACGCCGCCGAGCGTGGCCAGGAGCTTCGAGAACACTGCGAGCGACGGCTCGCCGACCGAGAGCGACACCACGGTGAGCAGCGACAGCGCGTAGAGCACCCGCGTGCCGGAGACCGTGGCGAAGTAGCTCGCGAGCGGCGTGCCGAAGTGCGGTGCGTTGAGCGAGACCGCGCTCACCACCCGGGGCCGCCAGCGCAGGCGCTCGGCGTCGCTCTTCAAGTCCGTGGTGGGGGAGAGCACCAGGCGCACGTCGAGGCCGCCGGTCGAGTGCCCGATCAGGTGGATGGGGCCGTCGCCGGCGGCGCTGGCCTGGACGGCCTTGGCCAGCATGCGGGCCCGGTGCCTGAGTGAGGAGGTCGGCGGAGTGGGGACGACCTCGGCGACGAGCTCGACCCCGGCGTCGGCGAAGCGCTTCGAGAGCGCGTCGCGGACGTGGCGGAAGTAGTCGTAGCCGGCGAGGCTCCCGAACCCGAACATGCCGGGCACGAAGTAGACGCGGTGGGTCTTCATCGCGCGCCGAGCCTAGCCGAGGGCCCGGAGCCGCGCGAGATCGTCCTCCGCCGAACCCGGCGCCGAACCGAGCGGGAAGGTGAGCAACGTCTCGCCGCCGCGCCGGACGACGTGCGCCGCGTCGACGGCCCCGTGGACGCCCCCGGCGCGGTGCAGCGCGGCGAGCGCGCCTTCGAGGGCGCGCCGCTCGCCCTCGGTCAGGGGCGTCGCGGGCTCGCCGCGAGGCGCCTCGACCCAGAGCGTGCCCTCGTCGGCGTGGACCGCGAGCACGCACACGAGCGCCGGATGCATGGCACGAACGAACGCGCGCGCGCGTTCCGCGTCGGGGCTCGCGAGCGGCAGCACGAGCACCTCGCGCCCCAGCCAGGTGTCGAGGTGGCGCGCGCCTTCGAGCTGACGCAGGCGCCCTTCCGCGGCGACGCTGCGCCGTGACGGCGGCGGCACGCTCGGCGCTCGCCGACGGGGCTGGTCGCGCGGCCAGCTGAGGGTGGCGATCAGGTCGCGCGCCTCGACGGCGCTCTCGGGGCGCGCTGCCTCCGGACCCACCAGGCGCTCGGCGAGCGCGCGTTCCGCGGGGCCGAGGTCCTCGCTCAGGTAGGGTCGCGCCTCGGCGGGTGGCGCGTCGGTCAGCGCGTGCCAGAGCAGCGCGCCGACGCCGTAGAGGTCGCTCTTCGCGTTGGCGGGAGCGCCGGCCCGCTGCTCCGGGGCCATGTATGCGAGGGTGCCGATGATGCCGCTCGTGACCGTGGCCGCGGCGTCGGCGACGTGCGCGGTGCCGAAGTCCGCCAGGTGCGCGGCGCCCGCCGCGTCGAACAACACGTTCGCGGGCTTGATGTCGCGGTGCAGGATGCCGCGCCGGTGCGCCTCACTCAGCGCGCCGAGCACCGCAACGGCGATCTCCGCGGCGCGCGCCGGAGCCATCGTGTCGCGCTCGAGCAGGTCGGCGAGGGAGCCGCCGGCCATCCACTCCAGCACCACCGCGGGGCCCTCTGGGTAGTAGCCTCGCAGCGGAACGATGGCGGGGTGGCGCAGCTTGCCCAAAGCGACCGCCTCGCGCTCGAAGCGCACCAGCGCGTCGCGTCCCGAGTCGCGCAACGAGGCGGCCGAAAAGAGCTTCACTGCGACCTCGCCCCCGCTCAGGCGATCGAGCGCGCGCACGACGCGCGCGCTGGGCGTGCGCGCCACTTCTGCCAGCACCTGGTAGCGACCGAACAACACCGGCGCGCCGTCTCGGTCCTCAGCGGTCACGCTCGCCGGTGCCGCCGTGGTGTCGGCTCCCAAGGCCGCGAGCTCCGGCTCGAGCTCGGCGCGGGCCGCGTCCAGGCCCAGCGCCCCGAGAGCGCGCGCGAGGGTGGGCAGCGCCCGGGCGCGCTCGGGCGCCGTCTTGGGAACGCGCTGCAGAACGCGCACCGCTGCGTCGTGTCGCGCGTGGGCGAGGTAGAGCTCGCCGAGCTGGACGTGCGCCTCGAAGCTCGACGCATCTGCCTCTACGGCTTGCTCCAGGCAGCGCGCGGCGCGCCGGGGGTTCGAGGCCGCCGAGTGGGCGCGCGCGGCGTCGAGCCAGGCCGCTGCGCGCTCGAAGGCGAGGGCCGCCGCGTTCGCGTCGCCGAGCGCGAGCCAGAGCCGCGCCGCGCTCGCGTGCCGCCCCTGGTCGGAGAGACGCGCGGCGACGAGCGCCGCGGGCCCTGGGGTCTCGGCCAGGGCTCGAACGGCTTCCGCTTCGATGTCCGGCACCACTGCCCGCACCGCCAGCTCCAGAGCGCGTGCCGGCTCCCCGGCCTCGAGAGCCGCCCGCGCGGCGCGATCGAACATGCATGCCCGCTCCCACAGGCGCGCGGCGGTCGCCGGGTCGCCGTCGGCCTCCGCCAGCGCCGCGGCGTCCTCCAGGCGGTCGCTCCGCTCGAGCTCGGCGACCCGTTCGCGCGTCATGGGCGAGCGCTGCGTGGGCTCTTCTTGCCCGGCTTCCTCTTGCGTACGCCCGACTCGCCCGGGCCGCTCGCGTCGACCCAATAGTGGGGGCTCTCGCGCACGTCCACGTGCACGAAGCCGCTCCTCGGGTAGAGACCCACGCCCGTGTGACCGAGCGAGCGCGCCCAGGTCGCGACTTCCCGATCCTCCACGCCCGGTACCACGACGTCCGCCGCCCTACCGCGCGCGTGCTGGGACGAGCCCCCGGCACGATAGGCGCTGACCACGCGGATGCAGGGCGCGTCGAAGCGGCGCTGGAGCCGATAGAGCAGATCGAGCAGCGCGGGGTCCATGACCCGCTCGGCGTCGCGGCGCGAGTCGCCGAGCACCGACGCCGCACGCGCCTGCGCGCTCTCGTCGAATCCGCCTTGGTCCGTCTCGGCCTCGAGCTCGGCGCGCGCGCCCGTGTTCACGTTCTCGATCACCAGCATGGGGCGCCCGCTTGCGCCGGTCGGCGCACGGGCGTCGCTGGCCTTGGCGTGCCACTTCTGGACGTGAGCGCGGTACGCGGCACCGGTCGCGCGCCTCGGGCTCGGACGCTGCCGGGGCTTGGCTGAGCCGTCGGTGGCGGCGAAGAGGACCAGCGCGGCCAGCGCGAAGGGCAAGAACCTCATGCCGCGGGGCTCAGGGCTTGAAGGAGACGCTGGTGCCGAGCTCGAACTGGAACGCGAGCTCACCGTGGTCCACGCCGGGCGCGCGGAACGTGGTGGTGCGGACACGGTGGAGGGAGAAGCGCCCCGCGCCGGCCTGGTCGAGCTTGCCCGCGGGGATGCTGCCCGCCCCGGCCTCGTCGCGGAAGCTGCAGGTGAGGACGCGCTCGGAGGTCGCGAGCTCGGCGACGACCACGTCGCCAGCCGCTCCGACGCCCCAGGTCACGTCGATGGGCGCGCTGGTCGCGAGCTCCTTCACCTCGCCGAAGACCACACCGCCGACGGTGACGCTGTCGAGCTCTAGCGGCGCTTCCTTGGTGATGGAGAGGCTCGGCAGCCCCGGTCCGCCTGCAGTGCGGACGTTGTAGCTGCTCGCGGCGGGGAAGGCCGCTGGCGAGCGATCCCGCGAGGCGTAGAGCACCCCGGAGATCTGATCGATGACCGTAGGGAACGCGTGCGGGGCGAGCGTCGCTTCGGAGCCTTGCGCGCCGACCCAGACGTCGCCCGCCTCGAGGAGCTCCACGCGGCCGACGCCGGAGAGCGACGGCGTCGCTTCCTGCCCCATCTTCAACCGACACTGCCCCAGCGCGGGAATGGCGCCCCGCAACCCCAAGAGCTCGTAGAGCGCTCGCGGCTCGACGTGCGCCGGGACGCGCACGAAGCCTGCGAGCACGTCGGCGTGGGGCGGGGTTCCGTCGGCGCTGATGCTGCGTTGGACCGTGACCAGGGCATGAGCGCTGGACCCCGTCTCCGCGTCGGTGGCGTAGCTCTCCACCTCCGCGGAGCAGCCGAGCGCGAGGGCGCCGACGAGCGCGGTCACACCTTGGCGTCCAGAGAGCGGGCTCACGCGCGTCATGGTAGGCCGCGCCGCCTGGCCCGGCAAGCGCGGTCTAGCCGGCCACCACTCGCAACGGAGCGAGATGAGAAGACTTTTTCAGCGCCAGAGGTCCACGATGACGGCCAGCGCCGGGCTCAGGGTGACCCCCGAGAGCTCACCGTTCGCGCGGGCCCGCGTCCCCGAGGCGTCGAGGAGCCGAATCGAGCCTTTGCCGCGCTGGTACCCGCCGTCGAGCTCGAGGGCGAGGGTCACGGGGTGCAAGCTCACGCCCAGACCGACCACGCCCAACGCGAACCAGCGCTCGGCGTCGAAGGGCGCCTCGTCCTCTTTCTGGGGATCGGTGTCGATACGCAGCACGACCGTTCCCCCCAGCCGCTCGTAGCCGCCACGGGCGCCGAGCCAGATCTGGAGCACGCCGCTCTTGCTGCGGAAACCCAGCAAGAGGGGCAGGTCGAAACCGACCCCGGAGACCCCACCGGTGTCGAGCCCCGGAACCTGCTCGTCGCGGTCGCCGCGCACCTCGCCGGGCGGGTCGCTCCCGGGCCGCGCGAGCACGCCGCTGCCACCGAGGCCGAAGCTGGCCGCGAAGCTCTCTTCGGCGAGGACCCAACGGCCGTCGAGGCGCACGGAGCGCGCGGTGTACGTCACGCCGGCCTCCGTCGAGTACCCGAGCCCGGCGCGCGCGCCGACCCAGGGCGCGAGCCCCGGCGCGAGCAGGCTGTGCGCGAGCGCTCCTGTGACGAAGCGATCACGTTCTGTGTCGGACTCGATGGCGCCGTTGCTCATGGCGTCGCGCGCGGCTTGGATTTCGGCCTTCGCGTCGCCGGTCACGAGCTGGGTGCTGACGCCTGCCCCCGTGCTGACGCGTTCCTGCGCGAGCGGGTGGGCCGGGTGGAGCAGCGGCGCGCCACCGCCGCAGGCCGTGAGCATCAGAGACAGAGCGAGCAGGATGGCGGTGCGCATGCTCGGCTCACTTGCGCAGGCGCGACGGTACATCGCCCCGCGCCGCGCGGGCTCGCAGGTCGTCGTCGGTCGGGTGAAGGCCGAGCGCGCGCTCGAGCAGCACGCGCTCGGGCTCGACCCGGAGCGGGTCCGGCAGGCAGCAGCTCACGGGGCAGACCGCCTGGCAGGCCTCTTGGTCGAAGTAGCCGACGCACTCGGTGCAACGCTCCGGATCGATCTCGTAGATCTCGTCGCCCTGCTGGATGGCGTCGTTGGGGCAGGCCGGCTCACAGGCACCGCAGTTGATGCAGTCTGCCGTGATGTGCGTGGCCATGGCCCCGGGCTCTTACGAGCCGGCCCGAGGGGCGTCAACCGGCCGGGCGGGCCGAAAGCGGCGTTTCATCGTGACTTTCTCGGCGATGCCGCTAGAGTCCGCGCGCTCTCTCATGCTGCGGCAAGATCTCGATCGCTGGCTGCTGCTCTCCGTGCTCACGGCGACGCTCGCGCTCGGGTGCAAGCCCGAGATCGGCGACGAGTGCTCCGTGTCCACGGACTGCTCGAACACCGGCGACCGCCTGTGTGACACCACGCAGCCCGGGGGCTACTGCACGATCTTCAACTGCGAGCCCGGCACTTGCCCGGAAGAGGCGATCTGCGTCGCCTTCTACACGTCGACCAGCTTGGTCTGCAAAGACCCGCAGGACGAGCCGCGCTTGCAGCGCACGTTCTGCCTGCGGAATTGCGACGGCAACGACGACTGCCGGAGCGGCTACTCCTGCGAGGACATGGGCGACAAGAACAACCCTTGGGGCGCGGAGGTCGTCGAGTACGGCTCGCCGAACAGCAAGGTCTGCGTCGTGCCGTACTCGGGGGCGCCGCTGCCCGAGAACCCCAACACCGAGGTCTGCACCGGCACGGACGCGGGCTTCGACGTGCAGCCCTGGACGCCGGACAGCGGCGCGCCCGCGGAGGCCGGGAGCG
>Ga0233425_10010604_pt1 | contig 11151 bp, 7 predicted proteins | sample Watercolumn_Towu_2_FD_181712 | JGI IMG/M metagenome (GOLD analysis project Ga0233425, IMG submission 181712) | Freshwater microbial communities from Lake Towuti, South Sulawesi, Indonesia - Watercolumn_Towuti2014_140_MG | ecosystem: Environmental > Aquatic > Freshwater > Lake | place: Indonesia...
AGCGGGATGCCGCTGCCGGTCGGCCGGCAATTGCCGCTCTCGAATCCGGGTTCCGCCCAGAGACACTCCACGCCTTCTCCGCGATGGACCGCCGTAAACTGGTAGCAGTTGAATCCGAAACCGACGAGGACTCTCGCCAGAGAACCGCTGTTGACGTCACGAATCGTCACGCATTCCACGCTCACCGTCGCATCTCCACATTGACACTGGTTGACGGCCAGAAGTACCATTGAGGCCGCTGTATCAGGGCGATTAGCTCAGCTGGCCAGAGCACCTCGTTTACACCGAGGGGGTCGGGGGTTCGAGCCCCTCATCGCCCACTTGTAAGTCATGTCAGGTGAATACTTTACCACTTCCAACGGCAATGGAAATGGGACGCCGAGATATTCTCGAGAATGAGTTCGGGGTATTGCCGCACAAACACGGCAGTTCGAGGACCCGACGGACCGTGCACAGCCCGCCCTGAACTCCCGTCCCGGCCACCCGTTGCCCTCCGATGAACTAATACGGAAACTCGTTCGCCGTACCTTCGATCAGGGCCTGGAACGACGACAGTTCAATTGCGTCCGAGACATACTGCACACTGCCATCGCGCAAGCTGACGATCAGGCCGCCTGGATGCGGACTCCCAACTCCGCTGACATCCTCATTTCGACGATTAATCCCCCCGAGCGCGATCGATTGACTCAATTCCGACATCGGGTCCATCCAACAGACTGTTTGCCCAGGTTCGCCGCCTGACCTCATCTGCTCCCGCTCAACGACGAGGACCGTGTTCACCCCCAAATCGGCGAGACATCTGCCTTGCCCGCCACGAAACGCCGTCTTCTCACCCACGATGACCGAGTACGTTGTCTGGCCCGGCCTGAGTGCGGCAGACGGGCATTGATAGATCGGTACCGAGGCGCCGTGAAACCGGCGGTTGTGCTGGCTGTCCCACGGTTCGTCGAGGCGCAGCTTTGCGAACAGGTCCTTTTCGTCGAGGTACGGCAGCAGGAGCACCCGCCAGCTGTGGAGCGGACGGTTGTTCGCATCGACACTGTATGCCGGCGGAAGCGCGCCGTGTTCGCGCTCGTACATGAGCATGGCCAGCGCAATTCGGCGGAGGTTGTCCGTGCAACAGGCTCTACGAATCGCCTCGCAGGTTGCCGGAAGCACGGGTATGTGGAAATCTGTCACCAAGTCAGCCACTCGCCGCGAACGCGCGCCGATGAAGAGGCTGCTGGGCGAGAGCAACGTCCACGGCCGTAATGCCTGTTCATGCTCCCAGTCGTCATACCGGGCGTTAACGCGGCTCATGACAGTGTTCCAGTCAACGGAGACGTACGCTGCGATGCCGGTGTCGGACTCCTCCGAGTGCCGGTAAGTCGATAGGATCGCGGTGAGCGACTGGCGCTCGGCGGCCATTCCCTGCAGTACATCCAGGACATAGTAACGTTCCGACAGCACCGACCGCTCCATGCTCGGCCGTGGCGGAAGCTGGTCTAGCTCCCTCTGGAATCGCTGCAGTTGCTCTTTCGAGGGCTGCGATTTGCCGGTGGCGATACTCCGAGAGACGGCAATTCCCTCAACCGCAATGCCCACCAGGCGTGCGACCAATGTCGACTGAGACTCCGTATGACGCCCCAATCGTTCACAGGTAATGACGTCGTCCATTGCCCCATCAACATCGCCGGTACCGATCCGGTAGCTGGCCCTATGCGCAGCGCTCCGCGCGAACGAACGCGTCCTTTGCATTTCGCCCGGGACGAGTATCTCAACGAACGTCGCGTCCTCGTTGGATCGTACCAACGGAATGCAGTACGTCGACTTGCGCACGGCTGTGGCCAACATATCGAGGGCCGGCCCGTTCTGCTGCAGCCACGGTTCCATCATCGGGAAGTCATCCAGCGTCCACGGCTTGTCGAGCTTGTTCTCCCATTCCTCTGCCTTCTCTTCCGAGATGCCCTTGGTCTTGCAGTACGTCCGCAAGAACTCGTTCGATTCGATATACGACAATACTGGTTTGGTGGTTGGATCGAGACCAAGCTTCTCGTACGTCTGATCGGTCAGCAACTTCTCCGTGCCGTCGGTCCGCGCGTCGCCGAGCGCTCGAACAATGAGCCGGTAGCCATTGTCATCCGTCTTCATCTGGGGCGGATACAGCTCTCGCTCGAGGGCCGCAAAGTAGTCAACCCGCTTGCCGTCGCGTGTAAGCGGTTCGGTGATGAAGGTGGTCTCTCTGGATATCTTCCATGGCGGCGTCCACAGGAGATTCCAATACACGAAAGGAATGAGCAACACGAACGGGAGTGCGCCGCATTGGGCAGCGGCTCTGAGGCGCCCGAACCGGCGGTGTGGCCTGCCTGTTTCGATCATGGGTGAGCACCTATCGCAGATACCCCTCGAGTCGTTTCACGACCAGCTGGTGGCAGGCCTCGCGGGAGGTCGGCTTGATTGTCTGGTAGTCGCCATGATGAGAGTTCTGCATGTCAACGATCACCCAATCACCCTTCCGGTCGCACACGACGAAGTGCACAAACCCACGCTCCCAGTGCAGCGGGTCGAAGGCGAAGTCGGCGAAGAGAACATAGTCCGCGTTGGCAGGATTCTTGCGGAGATATTCACGGAACTGTCGCGCTGAGTCCCACAAGACCTTCATCTCATTTGGGTCTGCGGGCGGAGCCGGAAGTGCCAGGTCCTGCTGCGCGGGCTCTGCCTTGCACAATCCCGCCGCATTGGTTCTTGTCACCAAATCGGCGACTGTCACAGAACCGGCTGCACTTGCCGCTGTCCGAACGCGCGGTGGAAAGACAACCAGAGTGGCCTTGGGCATTGTTGCCTTCATCTGCGCTTGCCGTCCCGGCAGCGGCGTCCGCTCATCCGCTGGAGGCATTCCGCTCCGCTCTTCCATCAGACGCGCCATCTTTCCGGGCTGAGCCGCCTGTCTGGTAGCCTCATTGAGGTTCAACTGCGGACTGAGTCGTTGTGCCAGGAGTATCGCCACCGTCATGGGCTCTCGCGGTTGGAGCCGTCTGAATCCCTCGTCGTCCGGCGTCTGGCGGTCGCCCCAGACAACGGCTCCTGTCTGATCCACGACGAGCGCGCGCAACTCCACGAGTCCGCGGTCTCGGTCTCCGTTGAATTCGGCATACAAGGCGTACTCCGTGGTCATCGAGTTCTTTTGGACGAATTCACCGAGAGCCCCGGCCAGTTGCTGCATGTCGGGCTTGTTGTCAGGGCTGAACGCCGTCTTGCCAAGTTCGATGGTCTGCAGTCCTTGCTGTTCCAGTAGCAACCCGACTACTTCCGTCAAGCGGTCGGAGGCGTTACCGGCCAGCCGAACCGGGAGAACCGTCAACGAGGCCGTTGGTCCCTTGGACTTGAGCAGCTCCGCACGTGCCTGCTGCTCTGGTGAAATAGGTCCCGACTTGCGCGCCTCCAGCTCATTCGCCCCAACCAGGGACGTCATTACCGGTACCACGACGGCGACCGCTGCAGCGGCAACCCAACAGATTTTCGTTCCGCTCATCGACCTGGCTCCTTGGACTGGCATCTGTCGAACATTTTCCCCGATCCTGCCGCAAGCGGCCACCTGCGAACACGGAATTCGTGCCCGAGGTTCGCCGGTCTTGCGGCTGGTCCCTAACGTCCTAAGCGTGAAACGTCGCGGGGATGGGCGCGCCAATTCTGAGATTCCTGCGGACGCAATCGCGGGCACTTGCGAGAATCCGCCAGCAGCCGCCATTCACACGACCGGGCCGCCATCGGCCTGATCAGGACGTTCTCGGCGCAAGTAATGCAGCCCGAAGGTGAAGAGAGCGCCGGCCCAAAGAGTCCCGAACACGAGCGGGGCAACGGCCGTGTAGACGGCCAGGACGGGTGCGACGACCATGAACGCCAGTCCCACGACAAAGCCGCCGCTCCAGACGTGGCTTCCCATAATCAGGAATCCGAAGCCGGCCAACACGGCAAACGCAGCATACGACTCTCGTTGGTCATGTCCGAAGGCGAACCGCGCACCGTTGCTGGCTCCCAAAGCCAGCAGGTAGCCACTCCAGACAACCCAGACCAGCCGCTCCGCCGGTTTCGTGGGCAGCAACGAACGGTGCCGAAACCACCACAGCGTGAACAGCAGGGCGGCGAACATCGCGCCCCGCGTGGCAAAGAACACAAGCCGCGAATCGTGCGTCGTGCCTTCCAGGAGATAGATGGCCACGTGGGACAGGAAGATCACCAGCCCAAATGCCATCAATCCCCACCCCCATCCGCGAAAGTGTTGCTCCTGCCGGCTGTACCGTAATGCGCGGGCGATGCGAGATAGCAGAGAGACAGCCGAGGCTTGGACACTCTTGCCATCCAGGAAGCGCTGGAACTCGTCGGCAAGTTCCAGCACCGAGGAATACCGGTGTTCCGGTTCTTTCTCGAGGCACTTCAGGCAGATCGCTTCGAGATCGCCGGGAATATCGCGGTTGAGCGCCCTTGGTGGCGGGGGATCGGAATCCAAGAGCTGCGACAGCGCGTCGAGCGGAGTCCGGGCCGGGAACGGTAGCCGGCCTGTCAGCAGCTCGTACAGGATGGCGCCCAGCGAATAGACATCGCTGGCGGGCCCGACAGGATGCGTCACGCCGCCGGTAGCCTGTTCAGGCGACATGTAGCCGGGCGTGCCCAGGATTTGCCCGGTGCCCGTCAGACTCGCGTCGCTCCGCAAGCGTTTCGCCAAGCCAAAGTCCGTGACGCGCGGGTAGCGATTGACCAGTGGAAAGTGCGAATTCTCCGGCAGGGGAGCAGCCTCCGCGTCTGATTGCCACCGGCGGGCCAGCAGGATGTTGGCTGGCTTCAAGTCCCGGTGAATCACGCCGCGCTCATGCGCATAGTGGACTGCTTCGCAGACTGATTTGAGCAACACGGCCGCCTCGCGCGCCGGAAGAACTCCTTCGCGGAGCCGTTCTGCCAGGCTGCAGCCCTCAACGTAGCCCATCGAGAAGTAGTGTTGGCCTTCGAACTGGCCGACCTCGTAGACAGGCACGATGCCGGGGTGATCGAGATGTGCCGCAGCCTCGGCCTCGGCGTGAAACCGTTTGATATCCTCGTCGCTGGCCAGTTGTCCGGCGAGGATCGTCTTCAGAGCCACGACCCGATTCAAGCTCAGCTGCCGCGCTTTGTAGACCACTCCCATACCGCCGCGCGCGATTTCCTCCAGGAGTTCGTAATCGCCAAAGCGCCGAGCAACGTGTTCGCCCGACGAATTGGCCGTTGCCGCTGAAGATGTGCCTTCCAGATTTCCCGGTGAAGTTCTCACACCGCCCGGCTCTGGGTTGGGAAGTGACGCCGCCGTCAGGAGCGGCTCGGCCAATCGCGCGAACTCGTCGCGGTTGGCGAAGAACGCCTGCAATTCTGCCGCCGCTTCAGGATGCTCTGCGATGAAGTCGTTCTGGTCCGGAGCCTGTCCGGCGTCCAGGGCCTCCAAGTAGCTGGCGATGATTTCGTCGACACGCAGCTCGCGCAGGCGACTGTCGTCTGCCGGGGCGGACATAGACTACTCCAAGTCGGCCAGCAGTTCTCGCAACTGCTGGAGGCCCCGTTTCAGCAGCCCTGCCACAGCGGCATGACTGCGCCCGAGATGGTGAGCGATTTGCGCCAACGGCCAACCGTGGAAATGTCGCAGAACCACGGCTTCTTGTTGTGCCGGAGGCAGTTTGGCCAGTGCCGCTGACAAGCGGACTGCCTGCTCTTGCCGCCGCGCTGCCAGACTCGGTGACGACTGCTGAGCCGTCAGCCACGACTCGACGCGATCCGACGATTGTTGGAGCGCGGCGTTGAGCGACCGTTCCCGTCGCACGTCCCGTTTCTCCGCCTTCACTCTACGGATTTCATCAGCGAGATTGTGTGCCAAGATCTGCCGGAGCCACGCTGCCAGTTGATCAGAGCCTGAGGCTGCGCAATTCGGCATCTTCTGGTGTGCTTCCAGCAAGGTCTGCTGGACGACCCCCGACACATCGATCTTGGCTTGCAGTGCTTGGGCCAGTTGCAACTGGGCCAAGAGCCGCAGGTAATCTCGATATCCTTCGAGGTCTTGGCCCGGCCCTGAGAGTTGACGACTCACGGCTCTTGCTCACCCCTCTTTGCCCAGCGCATGACAGAGATGACGTCGCGGAGTCGCAGCGCTGCCGGCGCGTCAGAACTCGTAGCCGAACGTCTCGAGATCCTTTCGATAGAGTTCGGCAACCAGCGATCGTGTTTCGGCGTTGTAGTAATCGCGGTAACTGGCATACGTGTTACGCCACTTACGCAAGCTGAACTGACTGACGAGCGCCTTGACCACGTCAACCCAACCGTGATCGTGATGACGACGCAAGAAGTTGCTCGAAGAGTTTATCCGCGGCAGTACCTCGCTGGGAAGACGCAGTCGCCGACAGACCTGCTGGAAATCGTGGGTGAGGTTTTCAAACCGCCCCAGAAAGTCAACGAGCAGGCGTCCATCCTGGTCATGGACGAAATCGTATTGCGGCAGCACGTGGCAGTACTGATCATTCCAGGCCGGACGGGGGAATTCCCTCAGAACCCACGTGTTGAAATCGTACTTTCGAGCAAGCAGTCGATAGCGATACTCGGAGACCAGCCGGGCAAACGGATTCCGCACGAAGGCGAACTTGAAGTAGCTGTCAAATTGTTCTCTCGTCGCCAGCCCGTAGCGAATGTAGTCTACAGCTCGCAAATGGGGAGGGGGCGGCTGGAATTTGTTATCGTCATCCGGGTCGAAGGGCGGGTCGCTGGGGGGAACGTGCGGCCGCGATCTGTCGAGGAACCTGGCGATGCTGGTTCCCGCAACCTTGGGAACATGGACGAAAATGCATCGGTATTGATGACAGATCATACGGAATCCTCACGCGGCAGAGGATTGCTCTTCCTTTTCTCCCCCTGGCCAAGAAATTCTACCACCTCCCGTGCAACCAGGAACTGATCGCCAGACACGGGATACCTCAATGGTGGTGTCGAATAGGAACGACTTGGCGCCCATACAGAACGTAGCGATTCTCCGGCGCCTCAATTGATCACTTGCCAGCCCCATGACCGGCAGGAGCCTCAGGCGTGCCGCAGGTCAAGAGCCCGGCCCAGGGGGACTGGATGCAAACCTTGATCATCCAATGCACCGGCAGTACACTTCACACCGCCCGGAGGAAGCACGTTGCGCCGTTCGTGCGTGCCCATGTCACCGCACCAGATCGACGTGACGGCGGAGACGGCATGAATAGACGGCATCACCGAATTGCGGGAGCGGCCCAGAGGGTCAGAGGGTCAGAGTCTTGGACGAAAGGAAGCCCGGAAAGACCGTTCACGAGCCCGAGAGCCGTTCCGTTCCTGGTAACTCGCCTGGACCGGAAAGCGCGGCAGGGACTACCCCGATAACGGCCGACACGAATGGCAGCACCTCGCTCGGCGATTCCGTTCCCGCGAACAACCTGCCGGCGGGAATTCGTCAACTTCAGCTTCAGGTCGAGAAGTACGAAGCGGAACTGCTGCGGCTTAAGTGCGAACTCGACGAGTCGAATCGGCGGGGCGTTGCAGGGCAACAGGTGGAAGAACGGTTCCGCACGATCATGTCCGCCTCGCTCGACGTCATCTATCGTCGCGACATGCGGATAGACCAGTACGACTGTGTCAGTCCCTCCGTGGAGCGATTGACGGGGTACACGCCGGAGGAATTCACAGCCGGTGGTCTCCAGACGACGATCGGGAGAATCCACCCGGATGATCTCGCGGTCGCGCAGCGCGCGATCAGCGACGTGTTGAATAGCCCGGGGGGGACGGGCAGCGCGGAGTACCGCTATCGACGGAAGGACGGTGAATATCGTTGGTTTGCCGACGCATATACGGTGACCCGTGACGATCGCGGCAGACCGCTGTATTGGGTCGGCGTCGTCCGAGACGTCACGGAACTCAAGCGCGCACAGGAATCGCTCCAGCACTCTCGCGACGAACTCGAGAGGGAAGTTGCCGTTCGCACGGAGGAGTTGAGGTCCGCCAATAGTGAGCTGCGTACGCGGGCGCATCATCTGGAGGTTCTTACCGCGAAGCTTACCACCGCCGAACACCGGGAGCGGCAGCGATTGGCGGCCGTTGTTCACGATGATCTTCAGCAGACGATTCTGGCCGCACGCCTTCAGGTCAGTGCCATGGCCCGCTCCGACCCCAAGGACTATTGGCGGCAGTTCGATGCACTGCGTCAGACACTTGAACAAGCGATCGAGACCACGCGCTGCATAACGACGGACCTGGCTCCACCGGTACGCTTGGAGAAGGACTTACCGGCAGCATTTCGCTGGCTGGCCTGGGACCTGCATCGCCGGCACGGGCTCAACGTCGCCTTGCAGGCTCCGTCGTCCATTGAGCGGCTGGCGGAACCCGTCACCATCCTGCTCTTCACTGCCGCTCGCGAGCTGCTGTTGAACGTGGTCAGACACTCGGGCGTCGCTACTGCGGAGCTGGAGCTGTGCGCAGATGCGAACACGGTGGAGCTCATTGTGCGTGATCAGGGACAGGGAATGGCGGACCCGTCGGAATCCACGGCCCTCCTGCATGACGGCTTTGGGCTGTTCAGTATCCGTCAGCGCGTGGAACTCCTGGGCGGCAAGGTGACCATTGTCACCCGACCTGAGGGCGGCACGTGCGTCATGGTCTCGTTGCCGATCGCTGTTGCATCGGCGGGTGAGTGAGATGCGGAGGCTTGCGCATGCGTCAGTCGATTCTCTGTGCGGCGGCGTTCATTTGCCTGACAAACGCGGCGCTGGCAGCCGTTCCCTGCCCGCGAGTGACCTGTGAGCACAACGCCGACGTCACGGATCTGAGTCGGTTCCGCCAGTTTGCCCGATGGAAGCACAAGACCGGCAACGATCTGGCCATCGCCGTTTGGCAGTATCTCTGTGACCGACAGACTGGTCTGTACCACATGAACGAGGTAATTGACGGGCCCGATCCGTCAAAGGAGTACGCTACCGTCCGCGACCCCTTGAAGTTACTGAATGTGTACAACGTCGGATACTGCGGAATCTTCGGACCGGCGCTGGATGGGATTTTCCAGGGCATTGGGTTCGAGCAAGGGCGGTCGTTCGGCATTCCTAAGTGGGCACACAGCACGACAGAGGTTTGGTACGACAATGCGTGGCATTATTTCGACCTCGACCTCCGCGGGGCACTGCTGCGCGCCGACGGTGTGGTTGCCAGTCTGGCGGAGGCGCGCACGCATCGTGAGCTGTGGACGGCGCCCCTGCGCCGGATTGAACCGTTCTTTCCCAAGGATACCGACAAGGGCAGGGTCTTCGACATCTACCGTGCCAGTGACATCGACTACTATTACCGCCAGTTCCAAAGCGGCCACACGATGGACTTCGTGCTCCGGCAGGGCGAGAGCCTCACTCGTTGGTGGCGACCACAGGGCGGACGTTGGCACCACATTGATACGTACCATCAGACGCCGTGGCTCAAGTCGCTCATCGCGCAAGACCCCCCCGGCTACAAGAGTAACCACGCGGACTTCTCGGTTTGGACGCAAGGCAACGGGTTGTGGCAATATGAACCGAACCTCCAGGCCCCCTCGACGGATTTCGAGGATGGCATGTACGCCGTGGAGAACCTGAGGAGCGGCGCGGAGGGTGCTACGTTCGTGGCAGATGGCGTGGGCCGGGCCGTGGTCGAGGTATTTACGCCGTGGATCATCGTCCCACAGGTGGGTGTGATGGACGACCCGGAGGACGATGGCGGAGCGTCCGTCATGACGTTGGAGGCCGCCGTGCCGCTCACCCTGGAACTGTCGCTCGACGGCGGGCGGACCTGGACGGAGATCAGCAAAGTGCCTCCGGGCGTCGCTCGCTTGGATGTGACCAGGCAGGTGAAGGGCACCTACGGCTACCTGGCGCGCCTGGCGGGTGAGGGCAGAGCGGGCCAGACGGCGTTGCGGTCGCTGCGCATCGAAACATGGGTGCAGGTGGCACCGATCAGCTTGCCACGGCTGATGGCCGGCCAGAACCGTTGTCGCTATGAGGCGGGTGATCGCTACGGCAAACAGACCGTCCCGGCATTTGTGCTGCCCAACGTGGCAGACCCGGAGCATCTGCGGAAGTTTGTGCAGGAGATGCCGAGCCGATACGACCCGAGTCAATTGACGTCGAGGATCCAAGGCGACGTGGTGTTGAAACTGACATCCGCGCCCGGAACGAAGATCGACTGGTTCACCGCCGGAGCAGCCTTCACCACGCACCAGGGTACCCATGCCTCACGCACGGCCAATCGCATAGCCTATGCAGTCGGCCAACCGCAGGAGTTCCAGGAGATCTATCGATCAGAGGTACCCGAGTGGGTCAACCATTGGCGGTATCAGTGGGACCAGGACGTGTGTTTGCCGGAACCGGCCGAAACGGTCTACGTGCGGTATACCGGAGCGCCAGCCGTCAACGTCCTGCGTGCGACGCTTCACCAGATCGCGCCGCGGCCACCGCAGCAGGCGGTCCAAATCACCCACGGCTACCTGATCGGCGGCAGGCCGATGGAAAAGACCGTTGATCTCACGGGACCGAGCGACTACACCGTCATTGTCGATGGCGAACCGGAGAATGTCTTCCTTCGCATGACGGTGCCGTCGCAGTAGCCGCGAGAGATCCTTCAACGGACAAACACGACACCCACGAAGGGAGCATGGTAGGCCAAGCCCGCCCTCTGCACATACGCCTGGCCGGAACTGAGGACCGTAGGGCTGGTCTCGAAATTGTCGGTGGCGAGCGCCACATCCGACACGCCCACCAACTGATATCCGGCGCGAATCACCACGTTGTCCGCAGGTGCGAAGTTATAGGCGACTTCCAACTCACCGATCAGAGCCGCAGCCGTGTCCACGCCTTGGCCCGCAATACCGTTGAAATCGGTGTCCTTGTCGATCGAATTGGCGGTCAGTGCGCCTTTGGTCGCGATGCTCAACAAGCCGCCTGGCAACGGCGATTGCGAAGCCACTCCCAATTGCGGGCCCAGCAGAACATTGTTGACGCCGGTGAGCACCTCGTAGGACGCCACGCCGCTCTGCTGCCGAAAGACCAGCGATTCTCGGATCGACATGTATCGCACGCCACACAACAGCATGACGTCGGTCAACGTATCGGAATAGACAACTCGGGTGAGATG
>Ga0233425_10010605_pt1 | contig 11147 bp, 10 predicted proteins | sample Watercolumn_Towu_2_FD_181712 | JGI IMG/M metagenome (GOLD analysis project Ga0233425, IMG submission 181712) | Freshwater microbial communities from Lake Towuti, South Sulawesi, Indonesia - Watercolumn_Towuti2014_140_MG | ecosystem: Environmental > Aquatic > Freshwater > Lake | place...
GAGCGCGGTCGCATGTACACTCTCGCGGTATTCCCGGCCGATTTCCTCGTGGCACTTCACGCAGGTCTCGGCGACGTTGATCTTGCTCATGCGTGCGCCCGGCGAAAGCGCGCGGTTCATCTCGTGGGCTCCATGGCAATCCACGCAGTTCGCCGCCGTCGCGTCGCCGTTTCCCAAGGCCGCCCCATGGACGCTTTGCTCAAACGACTTGACGAATCTCACGCCGCGCAGGGCCTGGCCGGCGACGTTCTCCTTCTCCACGTGACACGATTCGCACTGCCGGGTCTGCGCGAGTTTCTGCGCCAGCGTTGCTTTGGCCGGCGCATGAGGTGCCACGGGCTCTCGGTGGCAGGTGAGACAGTCGGGCGCGTTGCGCTCCTTCGCAGCAAACGCCCGGCCATGGGCCGAAGCGGTGAAGTGGTCGCGCGCCTTTTCGTGACACTGGCCGCACGCGGCGGGCTGCGGCCCGTTGGCGAAACGGAACTTCTCCGACTTGACGGCACTGACATCGTGCTTGCCATGGCAACCCACACAAGACGTGTCCTCCCCGGCCGGAATTGGAGACAGCGCCAGCCGCGGATGGAACGTATGCTTCTTCTTCCCGGTGTCTTCGTGGCAGCCAATGCAATCGACCGGTACCATCGGCTTGCGATGCGGAGTCTTCTCGCCATCGAACTCCTCGTGGCAATCGATGCACTCGAGCGACTTGTGGGCCGAGGCCGCGTGGATCTTCTCATCGAGAAAGAGCGAGCGCTTCTTGCCGTCGCGCCGGAGGAAGAGTTCCGGGTCGCTATGACACTCCATGCATGCGGCAGTCGAGTTCGGCTTGGGCGCCGGCACCGCCGCCGTGGCATTTGCCCTCGTTTCGTCAGTCGCCGCGGCGGATGCAGGTTCCGCGGCGGCGACGAATCCACTGGCAGCAATCGCCAGCATCGATCCCCGCAGGTACTTCGCGATCGCGCGGAATCCTTCTCTGGAGATGACAACTGCGCCGAATGGTGCGGTCTGCATGATCGGGAGCTGGGTCCGCTTTTAGCGTACCCGCGGCCGGCCGCCTCGTCGTTGCATCGGTTGACCATTCCTCCGCGCGCGTTGGCGGCGCATCAACGTTCACGTTTTGTCATCATCTTAGCAAAAAGATGGAAGCTTCGGGTCAAGAAACGCGCAGCGTGGGCCAAAAGCCGGTTAGCGGAGTGACTTTCGCTGCAAGATACTCCCGCTCCACCCCAGCCTCGCCTTCCTGCAACCACCCCGCCCGCACGCTTCGTCGCCGTTTCCTCCCGCCTGCCGAGTTGGGCCGGGCGCCTACCCTCCCCAAACCACCTTGCTTCCGATGTCTGCTGAACCACCCCTCCCGGAACCCGCAGTGACTGACCGCCTCGATCGCATCGAAGATCGGCTCTCCCGGATTGAGGCCCGGCTGGGCCTTGCGGGAGAAACCGTCGGGTCGCCACCTCGCCGCCCGGCGGCACTCGACCGCGAACCCGCGCCCTCCTCCGTTGCAGCAGATGCCTTCGAGGTCGAGGTTGGGCAGAACTGGTTTGCGGGCGTGGGCATTCTCGTGCTGGCGCTTGGCGGCGGCTTCATGCTCACGCTGCCCTGGGCCAGTTTGCCGCCGGCGTTGCCCACGCTGGCCGGCTTGGCCGCAGCCGCCGGGCTGTACCTCCTTGCCCGATCATGGCAGCGGAACTTCGAACTGGTGGCCGGCTATCTGCGTGGCGCGGCACTGGCGCTGATGTATTGTGCCACACTCCGGCTGTTCCTCTTCGGGGCCCGGCCGGCGTTGGACATCGCCTCGCCCGCGGCTCCCGTATTGCTTCTCATGGCCGTGTCGGTGATGGCGGCAGTTGCCGTGCGCCGCAGTTCGCCCTGGCTCACAGCCCTGGCCCTGGCCTGCGGTTGCAGTTCGGTGATCGCAGTCGGATCACCCTGGCTGGTGCTGGTCGGCCTCACCGCTCTTTCCATCTTCGCCGCCCTGATCAGCGTGCAACGGCGCTGGCCAGGCGTCGCCCTCGCCGCGATCGCCCTCGTCCTTGTTACCTACGCACTCTGGGCGATCGGCAATCCCGCGCGGGGCGGGGCGTTTCGCGCCGCCACGGCGCCGGCCGCGGCGCCGGAATTCCTGCTCCTCTACGCGGCCGCCTTCGCCGCGGCTCCACTCCTCCGTCGGAATGGCGAGGCGGACAACCCATCGACGATTGCCGTCGCGTTAGCGACTTGTGCGCTCGGGTACGGTTTGTTTCTCGCGCACACCGCCAAGGCCTTTCGCGAGACTTTCGCGGCAGCGCACGTGCTCGGTTCCGCAATCTTCGTCGGGCTGGCGGTGGCGTACTGGATCCGCTGGCGCAGCCGCGTCTCGACGTTCTTCTATGCCATGACCGGCTATGCGGCACTGAGCATGGCCATCATCAAGGCGTCGGCGTCCCCCGAGGTATTCGTGTGGCTCTCGCTCCAAAGCCTCGGCGTGGCAACGACCGCCATCTGGTTCCGCTCGCGACTGATTGTCGTGGCCAACTTCCTGATCTACGTCGCCGTCGTCCTCGCCTACATGGTGCTGCAAAGCCGCGAGACCGGTATCAGCCTCGGCTTTGGTGTGGTCGCGCTCTTGAGCGCCCGAATCCTCAACTGGCAGAAACACCGGCTCGAACTGCAAACCGAGCTGATGCGCAACGCCTACCTGGTGTGTGCGTTCATCGTCTTTCCGTATGCCCTGCTCCATCTTGTGCCGACGAAACTGGTGGGGCTGGCCTGGATCGGAATCGCGCTGGTTTACTACACGCTCAATCTCATCGTGCGAAATCCGAAGTACCGGTGGATGGGGCACGGCACGTTGCTCCTCACCGCCGCGTATCTGCTCCTGGCCGGCGGTCGCAAGCTCGACCCGGCGTGGCGGGTCGCGTCGTTCCTCCTGCTCGGCGTAACCCTGCTGGTCGTCTCGTTGATCTTCACCCGGCTCCAACGCCGCGAACGAGCAGCCGGGCAGCCACTCGAACCGGAATCGTAGTCAGACGCGGGGGCCGCCCACCGGCCGGCTACGCCGCTGCGGCGGGAGTCGCTTCCGCGGCTGGGGGCGAAGTGTCGTGTTTGCGCGGCAGGAACAGCCGGATGAACAGGATGAGAATCAGGAAGGGCATCACCAGCAGGGCCAAGCCAATCAGCCAGCCCTCCTGACCAGCCAATTCGAGCTTGAACGTGGTGAACCCGCGCAGGCTCTTCGAGAAGAGCTGGCCGCCGATGACGACGTTCCAGCGCATGAGCAGCACGCCCGCCAAAATCAGCAGGGCACTGAAATAGTAGATGCGCCGGCGCAGGAAATTCGGGATCTCCTCTTTGAACAACTGCGCCGCGCCCAGCATCAAGAGCGGAATCAGCGTGCCCATGAAAAGTTGGCCGACGAGCATCGTGTTGAACAACTTGCCCGCGGCGAGCTGCTTCAACACATGAATCGACTCATCCGCAAAATACAGCCGGTGCAGCCAGTCGAGCGCCTCGATGGAGAAATCCACCAGCAGGGCGTAAAACAGGAACTTCCCCATCTCATCGAGGCAGGCGTCGTCGGCTTCGCGCCGCCGGTACCAGCTTAATTCCGAATAGATGAAGACGCACAGCGCAATCCCCGACACAATGGCCGAGAAGATGAAGATCACCGGCATCAGCACGTTGCCCCACCACGGGTTGGCCTTGATCGAGCCGAAGATGAAACCCACGTATCCATGCAACAAGAACGCCGAGGGGATGCCGATCACCGTCACCGCCACGCTCATCCGTTCGTCGAAGTGCAGCGCCTTCGGTGAGACGTCCTTCACGCCCAAGGTCAACATCCGATAGAAGAGGCCCCGCAGGCCCGGCTCCTCCTGGCCCCACCGGACAAAATCGTGCCGGTAATCGAGCCACAACTCGAGCAGGAGCACCGCCATGATGTACCAGGCGTAGACAAAGCCGAACATCGCCATGGGTGACGCCAGCTGGGGCGTCATCATCACCTCGAGACAACGTTCCGGATGCCCGAGGTGCAGCAGCAGGGGCAGCGGGGCGCAAAGCAGGAATGCCAGCGCGGTGAGCAGGGCTAGCCGGTAAACCGGTGTCAGTTCCTTGACGTTGAAGACCCGCACAAGTGAGGCCATGATGAATGCGCCCGCCACCAGCCCGGTGATGTACGGGTAGATCACGATCAGCACACTCCAGAGCACGTTTTGCTCATTCGGATACGCGTAACCCTCGACGCGAGGCCCGTGCGCGCCGGCGTCGGCGCCGAGTTGGGCCAGCAGGAGCAGCGGTTCCATGTCACCTCACCTCCTTGTCGATGTTGGCGTAGAGCACGCGGGGCTCGGTGCCCAGATGCGGCTTGAGCGTGAAGACCCGGTTGGTGCGGATGAATTCGCGCAAGGGGGCCTTCTCCGGAAGGTTCTTCATGTCTCCAAAAATTCGCGACTGCGTCGGGCACACCTCGACGCACGCGGGTTGCAGGCCGCGGGTGATGCGATGATAGCACAGGGTGCACTTCTCCGCCGTGTGGGTTTCCGGGTGCATGAACCGGCAGCCGTACGGGCAGGCCTGGATGCAGAAACCGCACCCGATACAGTATTCGGGGTCGACCAACACGACGCCATCCGGGGTGTCAAATGTCGCTCCGACCGGACACGCCTGGGAACAGGGTGAGTGTGCGCAGAGATTGCACAGCTTCGGGACGAAGAACCCCTTCAGGATTTCCTCCCGCGGCACCAGGGTGGGCGGAAAGCCGTTGCGCCCCCCGTTGGGAGAGTCGACGGTGACCTCGCCCCGCAGCTCGGTCATTCCCGCCCTCGGCTTGCGGATGAGGTAGCGTTCGACCCAGGTACGGAAATAGCTCGACGCACCCGGAACGCGGTTCTCGGCCTTGCACGCCTCGACGCAGGTGCCACAGCCGATGCATCGGTCGACGTCGATGCACATCAACCAATGGTGCTTGGTGGGGTCGTAATCCTTGGGGGCTCCGGCGGAGGTGAAGAGGTTCTTCACCGCGGTCTTCGCCGCGCGCGCCACGGGAAGCGCGGCGAGCCAGCCGAGGCCCCCGCTCAGGAGACCGAGCCAACGACGGCGGGAGCAGGACGCGTTCATTTCGACTTGTTCGGTTGATGGGCCACGTGGCATTCGACACACTTGTCCCCCGGGAAATGGTCCTGGGGTTGAATCTGCCGCAGGTGAACCGGCCGGGCCGGGTCGGACAAGTGGCACCGCAGGCAATGTTGATCGGTCAGCTTGATCGGCACGATGTCCGGATTGCGAACGTGCGGCCGGTTTGGTCCATGACACGACTCGCACGCGATGCCCTTGTGCCGATCCTTGGCCACCAACGCCAGGGTATCGTCATGGCATTCGTCGCAGGCTTTCGCGCCCGCGTAGACGGGCTTGCGTGCCGCTGCCTCCTGAAGCGCCGCCCCCCGATAGTGCCCGTACTGCCCGAAGGTCAGCGGCGTGAGGACCACGCGCGCGATGCCATAGGTGACGATGATCAGCACCGTCAGCAGGACGAGGCGGATGAGTTGCGGAGGCAGCGGCGAACGGTTCATCGCGGGAACTGCGACCAGGCCGTCACTTCTTCAAGGCCCGCACATGCCGCACCAGTTCCCGCATCTCGGCGTCAGACAGCCCCTCGGCGGGCTTCATCGTGGTCTTGCCCTTGTCGTCCTTCACTCCCTCCTTCATCGACTTGAACGCTTGTTCGTCGGTGAATTTCGCCTGCACGGCGGGATCCGTCAGATCGCGCAGCCCGAGTTTCTTGCCCATCTTGGTCTGGCCCTTGCCATCGGCACCATGACACTTGGAGCAGTGTTCGTTCCAATTAGCTGCGACGTCGGCGGCGAAGAGGGCCAGGGCCGCTCCACCGGCGGAGAGAAGCAACGAGAAGGCGACAAAGCGCGAGGTTTTCATGAGGATCAGGTACGCAGGATCGTTCGGGGGAGGGAGCAACTGCGGCCCACAGTATCCGGATTCCCATCGCACCAGCTAACCGGATTTTGACCAACGCGCCGCATCTATTGGCGCGCGGTCCCCGTCCAGTCAGTGGCCGCACCCACAGCCCTCACCGCAGTCGTCCGCGGGAGGCGGGCTTGCATGGTCCGCCCCGAGCCGATCCGCCTGAGTGCACAACATCGCGTAGTATTCGTCGCGGGTGAGGCCGAGCGCCGCCGCCCCAAAGCTCTCCGCGTCGTCGCAGGCCGCGAACGCCCCGTAGTTCATCGCGACAAGCTGGTACAACACCAGGGCGGGCACCTGTCCAAGATCGGCCTGAAACAACGGATGCACATACATCGTAAATCCCTCCTCCGGCTTCTCCCCGTTCTGCACCGGGTGGGCAAACTCCCCGGGCAGGAGCGGCGCGGAGTCAAATACGATGGTGCACGGGTACCGCACATAAGACCGATCGTCGAGCAGTCGCTGCAACTCGGGCCACCCCATCTGCGGGCCATACTTGGCGAAGATCTCCACCCCTTTGGCAGTGACGTGTTCGGTCAGCGACAACTTGGCTTCCGCGGCGGTGGGAGTACGGGCCATCGGAATCGACACAAGGGGCGAAGGCTCACCGCGGCATCCGCCGTCATGCCGCTTCCGGCAACCCTTCGTTGGCTCGGGTCAGGCGGCCTTGCAGGATCGGCACCGACATCCGCAGAAAGATCGTGTAAAGCAACAGGCCGAAGGCCCAGATGCCGAAGCAGACCAGCGTTTCGTTGAGCGACGGGTTGTATTCGACGATGGCCCCGAGCGGAGTCGGGATGAAGCCGGGGATTACCAGCCCCATTCCTTTTTCAATCCAGATGCCGACAATACAACAAACGCACGCCACATCGAGCCACTTGAGGCTGCGGCTAATCGGCAGGATTAGCAGTACCATGCCAATCAAGTTGAGGGCCACCGCCGCCCAAATCCACGGCACGAGGGCGTGGTAACCATGCAGGCCGAGGAAAAGGTACTTCGACGACGCCACGTGCAAGTTCCCCGAATAGAATTCCTTGAATACTTCATTCGCGAGGAGGAACACGTTGATGATCATTGAGACCTGCACGATGCCGCGCAACGTGAGCAGGGCGTGGTCCGAAATCAGCAGTCGCTCCGTCATCTTCGCGCGGACGTATTCGCCCACGGCCGGAGTGCGCATCAGCATGGCCAAGGCTTCCGCGGGCAGGCGGATGATCGTCGAAGGCTCTTCGGCGAACGCGGACGCCGTCCGCGGCACCCGCCCCAGCGCGGAAACCTCTCCGAAAATCTCGCCGGGACCGAGGGTGCGAGTGATGCGAATACGCCCGCCTTCCTCGCGTTTCACCACGACGTGACCTCGCACGACGAAGAACACATCGGTGTCCCGTGCCCCCTGCCGCAGGAGCATGTCGCCGGTGCCGGCCTGGAGCACGAGCGCGTTAAGCAGGCAGCTGTGCAGCACCCCGGTTGGAACGGTCGCCAGCTCGGGCAGGTTCTCGGCCAGTTGATTGAAGTCCTGCAGCGTGGCGGGGCGACCGGCGGAAAGCAGCCGCTGGTCCGGCGAGACAGACTCGCCGCCGGCCAGAGCCGGCGCGGAGGCGGTGACCCTTCGCACCACCTGCAGCGCGAGGATGATCAGCGCGGGGCCGGCGGCGAAGGCGGAAGCCAGGAAGCGGGGGCCGACGATCGCGGAATTCCAGAAGGGCCGGCCGCCGAGCCCGACATAGAGGAACGCCGTCACCGTGTGGATGGAGACCGCCCAGACAATGGCGATGAAGACAAACGGAATGTAAAACCACTTCGACGGCCGGCGCTTCTGGTAGCGACAATACAGGAGGTAGCCGCAGATGTGGACGTTGAGCAGGAGGTAGCCGTTCAGCACGATCACGTCCCAACTCAGCATCGAATTCGGAAAGTTCATCTGCCCGAGGATGGGAATGAGATGCCAGAAGCGATCAGGGCGGCCCAGGTCCACCGTGACGAAGAGCAGGCACATGACGATTGCAGCGACGGCCAGCAGCTCGCCGAAGATCACCAGGTCGTGCAGCTCCTCGTTGTCGTAAATATAGACCGGAATCACCATCATGACCGCCGCCGCCGCGACGCCCACCAGAAAGGTGAAGTTGGCGATGTAAACCCCCCACGAAACCTCGTCGCTCATGCCCGTGACCATGAGACCGTGAACGAACTGCTTGCAGTAGGCGTGCAGGCCGATGAGCGCGATGGCGGTCAGCACGCCCATCCAGGCGTAATAGCGCCAGTCGCCCACGAAAGCGATCCGCGCGCATCGCGAAAGGAAGGTGGCGTAGTTCCGGACCGCGGTGCTCATTTGTCGAAGTAGTAGAAGAACCGCGGCGACGTCCCCGTCTCCTCCTTCAACTGGATGAAAACGCGCTTCTCCCGGAGGATGTGCGAGACCTCGCTGTTGGGATCGAGGATGTTGCCGAACTTGCGCGCCCCGACCGGGCAGACCTCGAGGCACGCCGGGTAGCGGCCCTCGCGCGTGCGCTGGAGGCAAAAGTGGCACTTCTCCATCACGCCACGCTGCCTGGGCCGGTTGCCGAGGTAGGCCATCTGCGGATTCAACCGTTCCTTCGGAATCTCCGGTCGGGCAAAATTAAACCGGCGCGCCCAGTACGGACAGGCGGCCGCGCAATAGCGGCACCCGATGCACCAGTCGTAATCGATCACCGTGATGCCGTCCTTCTCCTGCCAGGTGGCATTCACCGGGCACACCTTCACACAGGGCGGGTTTTCGCACTGCTGGCACTGCACCGGCATGTAGAAGAAGCCCTTCTCTGGCACCTCCTTCGCCTCGTAGCGGTGCTCCGCCTTTTCGAGGTCGAGCGAGCCGTGCGGCAGCCGGAGGACGCGAATGTACTGAATTTCCGGATTCCTCGACTGGTTGTTCTCCGCCACGCAGGCGTGGACGCACTTGCGGCACCCGATGCAGCGCGTGAGATTGAGACAATAGACGAACTCCACGCCGTCCATGGGCCGGAGATCGCGCACATGCGGGCGGATGCCATACTCGCGCTCCACCTGCCGCTCGATCCGCGCGAGGACCTTCTTCATCTCCTCCGGCGAAAGCTCCTTGTAGTACTTCTGCAGGAACTCCTCCGTACTGGTGAAATCCTTGAGTTCGCGCAGGGGCGAGAGGCTGGCCGCCAGCGCGGCCAGCCCCGAGACCGCCGCCGAGCCGCGCAGAAAACTCCGGCGCGTCAGCGCCTGATCGGAGGTCTTGTCAGACATGTTGAACGGATGCGGCGCGGCCATGTCAGTGACTCGGACGGCGTGGGCCCCCGCCGGGTTTGGCCGCATCCTCTTCGTGCAGGGAATGCGGGCCGGGGGCGGCTTCGCGCTGCGGGATGCTGGGCGCGTGGGGATCGTGGCAGTTGACGCACGCCAGCCGCTTCGGTTGACCGGCCTTCGCATTCCAGTGCCCGGAGATGCGGCCGTGCGCCCCCGCTTCCCAGTCGCGATAAGTCGGTCCGTGGCAGCTACCGCACAGCGGCGTGCTGTCGTTGAACTTCAGTTCGCGACCGTCGCGGACCTGGAGGGTGAGGAGGTTCGCCTCGTTGTGGCAGTTGTAACAGAGGTTGTTCCGATCGTGCGAACCGTGCCCCATCTTGATGTTCGCATGCTCCTTCGGGATGATGATCTTGTGGTTCGCATCGTACCGGATCAGGGGTGGCTTGTTCTTCTCGTGGCAGGCGAAGCAGTCGAAGTCCGACAGGTCCTCCTTGGCGGCGACCAAGTCCTGGTAGCTGCGCCGCCACGGCGTGTCTTCGAGGAACTTCTTGTCGACCAAGGGGATTTTGGGCGGAACCGGTACGCGGCCCCACAGATTCGCCACGAACAAACCCGCCAGCGCCACAAACAAGACACCGACCGCCGCCAGTGTGACCTCGGTCCGAGCGTGCCGCCGGTCCGGGGAGACGGGCTGAGACGGTTCCATGGTGGCGCTGGCCGGCGCAGGCCTACTTCTTCAGCGCGCGCACGTGGGCGACGAGCGCCTTGATATCGGCGTCACCCACATTCTCGATCGGTTTCATCTGCACCTTGCCGTCCTTGTCTTTCAACCCGTCCTTGATCGCCTTGAACGCGGCGTCGTCGGTGAACTTGGCCTGAACCTTGGCATCGGTCAGGTCGGCAATCCCAAGTTTCTTGCCCATCTTGGTCTGGCCCTTGCCATCCTCACCATGGCACTTGGCGCAATGTTCCTGCCAGTTGGCAGTCACATTGGCGGCGAGCGCGGAAACGGCGAGGGCAGCGGCAGCCCCAGCGACGGCAAAGAATGTCACGGACTTGTTCATGCGATTGGTGGTGGGTTTGGGATGCGGTTGCGCCCGCAGGAATTGCGAGCGTGGCGGCACTATCGGCAATCCCTGCGCAATGTGCTCGCCGAATCTTGTCCGGTACGCTGCATTTCTTGCGAGCCGTACCGCGATCCGCCTGTTTCTGGCCGGACAATCCATGCGAGATCTCGTTGCGATCTCGGCAACCGCAGTGCGGCACCCGATTCTGCCTCCGGCCATGCTGAGGGTGCGTCAAGTGCGATTCAAGTCAGCCCTGCAATCCGGTTACTCCTGTCCGCGCCGCCGAACCTCGCTCCCTGGCGATCCCTCAGCCGCCAGTGCCATTTCAGCCTCCGGTGCCGCGATCGGCCAATCTCGCCGACCAAAGGAGACCGCGTTCGACAAGGCAAGATCTGCCAACTCCTGCGTGATTCTCGGCAATAGATGCGCAGCCAAACATGATTCAGTCCGGCATAACCTTGTCTGGCAGTCTTAGTCCTCCGATCGCCACGCAACCCGAGTCTCCCACCATGATTACCCGACCGCGTTTGACCAAAAACACCCTCCTCTTCGGAGGGGCAGCCGCTTGGGGCCTGCTCCTCATCTCCTGTGTTGCGGTGAACCGCACCATGGTCGCTCCGGCGAAGATCGCCGGAGCCGACTATGTCGGCAGCAAGCAATGCACCGAGTGCCACGAGGAGAAGACCTCGCACTTCGCCGGCTCCACCCACAGCAAGATTTCCATCGCTGATGCCAAGGTGGGCGATGTCGGTTGCGAATCCTGCCACGGTCCCGGCAGCCTGCACGTCAAGGCCGGCGGCACCAAGGCCACCATCATCAATCCCCGGAAATCACCCGAAGCCTGTTTCCAGTGCCACCTCGACAAGCGCGGCC
>Ga0233425_10010606_pt1 | contig 11147 bp, 11 predicted proteins | sample Watercolumn_Towu_2_FD_181712 | JGI IMG/M metagenome (GOLD analysis project Ga0233425, IMG submission 181712) | Freshwater microbial communities from Lake Towuti, South Sulawesi, Indonesia - Watercolumn_Towuti2014_140_MG | ecosystem: Environmental > Aquatic > Freshwater > Lake | place...
GCGATGCAGGCGGCGCTGGCCGCCCACGAGCCCGCGGTGCTGGTCAGCGCCGCGCAGGGGCTGCGCCTGGAGCACCTGCTGGAGCGGATCGCGGCGCTGCGGGCTGCGCGCGAGCGGCGTGCGCGCATCCTGCTGCCCTGGCGTCTCCACGGCCTCGGCGCCGCGCTGCGCTCCGCGCTGCGCGTGCTCGAGGAGGAGGCAACGGCCGAGGGCACGCGCTATCTCGTCGCCTCCTCCGCGGACTCTCTTGCCGAGCTCCTGCGACCTTTTGAAAAAAAAGGCTGCGTGGTTGAAGAAAAGTGGTGATACAACCGATACTGCCTCTTGACATGCTCATTCAATCAGAGTAGTTTCGGGCCAACATGTATCACCGTGATGCATGGACCCGACCAAGGGGGTTGATCCCCGTCGTATCACACCCGTAAGGAGGATTCCATGGCCAAGGTGACCACTGCTGCGAAACCCGCTGCCAAGAAGGCCGCGAAGCCCGCTGCCAAGAAGGCCGCGAAGCCCGCCGCCAAGAAGGCCGCGAAGCCCGCCGCCAAGAAGGCCGCGAAGCCCGCCGCGAAGAAGGCTGCGGCGAAGAAGCCGGCCGCGAAGAAGCCGGCCGCCAAGAAGGCGGCGGCGAAGAAGCCCGCGGCGAAGAAGTCCGCCATGAAGCCCGCGGCCAAGCCCGCGGCGAAGAAGGCCGCCGCCAAGAAGTCGGCCGCGAAGAAGGCGGCGGCCAAGAAGCCCGCGGCGAAGAAGTCCACGCCCAAGGCGAAGGCGGGCGAGGAGAAGTCGGGCGGCTCAGACAAACCTGCTCCTGCCCGGAAGCACGAAGCCCAGCTCAGCTCCGTGCTTCACGTGCGACTGTCAGAGCGGACGATGGCCCAACTGAAGAAGAAGGCGGGCAAGAAGACAGTCAGCACCTGGGTAAGGGAGCTGCTGGAAGACAAAGCCTGATGTCACGAGGAAGGGCCGCGAGAGCGGCCCTTCTTCATTTTTGCTCCGCGGCGCGGATGCTCAGTCGATCTTGTGCACCCGCCGCCGGTCAATCTTCTGCGTGTTGCAGATCTGCTTGATGAGCTCGAGGTACTTGTCGGGTTCCGGGAAGGCGATCAGTTGCATGATCTCCACCAGCTCGTTCTCGCGCGGGTTGCTCTTGTCGCTCTCCACCTCGCCCTCCTTCTCCCGCTCGTCCTTGCGCTCGCGGACTCTCTTCTCGGCCATGTCCTTCCTCGCATCCTGTGGCCTGGCCCCGCGCCGGCTCGCCCCAATATAGAGGAGAGGCCGCGGGATTTGGTAGCTTCCCCGCGCAAGCAGCCACCAGCCCGGAGCCGCCATGAAGTCCACTGTCAACACGCCCCACGCCCCCGCCGCCATCGGCCCCTACAGCCAGGGCACCATCTGCCGCAGCGGTTGCCGTCTCCTCTTCACCGCCGGGCAGATTCCCCTCAACTCCTCGGGCGAGCTGGCGGGCGACTCGGTGGAGGCGCAGACGCGCCAGGTGCTGGAGAACCTGCGCGCCATCATCGACGCGGCGGGGGCCTCGCTGGGCAACGTGCTCAAGGTCACCATCTACATGAAGAACCTGCAGGACTACGCGCGCATCAACAAGATCTACGCCTCGTACTTCGAGGAGCAGCCGCCGGCGCGCAGCGCGGTGGAGGTCTCGCGCCTGCCCAGGGACGTGCTGGTGGAGATGGACGCGGTGGTGGAACTGGAGCGCTGATGCGCCTGGCGCCGGTCCTGCTGCTGGCGGCCGTCCTGCGCGCCCAGGAGGGGAAGCCTCCCGAGGCCGCGGTGGACACGCTCTCGCTCTTGCAGGGCCGCCGCGCCCTCTGGCGCAGCGCCGCGCTGGACGGCTGGGGCCAGGCCTTCAACCGCGAGTGGCTCAAGGCGCTGGCCTTCTCCGGCGGCGAGGCCGCCATCGTCGCCGGCGCCGTGGTGCAGCACCGCCGCTGGCGGGACTGGCGCGCGCGGCGCCGCGCCGCCACGGATCCGCAGTGGCTGGCCTACGACATGTCCCGGGAGGATTTCTACCTGCGTGACCGCAACAAGCTCATCTGGTGGTGGCTGTGGCTCAAGCTGGGCTGCACGCTGGACGCCTACGTGAGCGGCGCGATGAGCAACTTCGACGCGGGCTGGGGCCTGAGCCTGGCGCCCGCGGTCGTGGGCGGCGCGCCGGGCCTCGAGCTGCGCTGGGCGCCCGCCGCGGGCCGCCGGGGGGGCGCGCGATGAGCTGGCGGCGCGGCTTGGGCGGCTATTGCGGCATCTTCGGCGTGCACGGCGCCGAGGGGGCGGCCAACCTGGCGGTGCTGGGGCTCAACGCGCTGCAGCACCGCGGGCAGGAGTCCTGCGGCATCGTCTCCAGCGACGGCCGCCGCCTGCATCGCCGCATCGGCATGGGCCTGGTGGGGGAGGTCTTCAGCCGCGAGGAGCACACCCAGGGCCTGCCCGGCCGCGCGGCCATCGGCCACACGCGCTATTCCACCGCCGGCGCCAGCGACTGGCACAACATCCAGCCCATCCAGGTGCTCACCAAGGACGGCGAGCTGGCGATGGCGCACAACGGCAACCTCACCAACGCGCAGGCCCTGCGCCGCGAGCTGGAGGCGGGGGGCGCCATCTTCCAGACCTCGACGGACAGCGAGGTGATCCTCCACCTGCTGGCGCGCAGCCGGGGCGGCACCTGGGAGGAGCGCATCCGCGAGGCGCTGGCGCGCCTGCGCGGCGCCTTCTCGCTGGTCTTCCTCAGCCCCGAGGGGCTGGCGGTGGCCCGCGACCCGCTGGGCTTCCGGCCGCTGGCGATGGGCGAGCTGGAGGGCGCGCCGGTTTTCGCCAGCGAGACCTGCGCCTTCGACATCATCGGCGCGCGGGCCATCCGCGACGTGGAGCCCGGCGAGCTGCTGCTGGTGAACGGCGGCCCGCTGCGTTCGCTGCGTTTCGCCCCCAGCCCGCGCCGCGCGCACTGCATCTTCGAGTTCGTCTATTTCAGCCGGCCCGATTCCAAGATCTTCGGCGAGAACGTGGACAAGACGCGGCGCAAGCTGGGCAAGGCCCTGGCCGCCGAGCACCCCGCCGAGGGCGCCGAGATCGTGCTGCCGGTGCCGGACAGCTCCAACACCGCCGCGCTGGGCTACTCGCGCCGCAGCGAGGCCAAGTTCGAGCTGGGCCTGATCCGCAACCACTACGTGGGGCGCACCTTCATCCGCCCCGGCCAGCAGAGCCGCGTCAACGGCGTGCGGCTGAAGTTCAACGCCGTCGAGGGCGTGCTGCGCGGGCGCAGCGTGGTGCTGGTGGACGACAGCGTGGTGCGCGGCACCACCATGCGCAAGCTCATCGCGCTGCTGCGCGAGGCCGGCGCGCGCCAGGTCCACGTGCGCATCTCCAGTCCGCCCGTGCGCCACGCCTGCTACTACGGCATGGACTTTCCCGACGAGCACGAGCTGGCGGCCAGCGGCAAGGACGTGGAGGACCTGCGCGTGCAGCTTGACGCGGACAGCCTGCGCTACCTGAGCCTGGAGGGCATGCTGGAGGCCACGGGGATGGATCCCGCCTCCTTCTGCACCGCCTGCTTCTCCGGGCAGTACCCCGAGGAGATCGTGGACGCCGGCCTGCCCGCGGGATGCGCATCCAAATGGGAGCAAGCGTGAACGAGGAAAGCTTCCGCCTGGCGGACGAGCACCTGGCGCGGGCCAAGGAGATCGCGGGGCGCCACTGCCGCCGCTCCGGCTGCCGCGCCTGCCATGGCCGCGGCTGGACGGGCACGGCGCAGGACAACACCATCGTGCTCTGCCACAAGTGCGTCAGCGCCGAGGCCGCCTTCGCCGACTGGAAGGAATACGTGGGCGGGATCCCCGCGCTGCGCGAGCACTACAAGGAGCTCTTCGAACAGCCGGCGCCCGAGGGCGCCGCGCAGGAGGCCAGGCCATGAGGATCCTCATCGTCGAGGACGACGGCGGCAGCCGCGTCATCCTCCAGGAGCACCTGCGCGCCCGCGGCTGGGAGGTGCTGGGAGCCGAGCGCCCCGAGCGGGCGCAGGCCCTGCTGGAGCGCGAGGCGGTGGACCTGGTGCTGACCGACATCCACCTGCCCGGCGCCTCCGGCACGGCGCACATCCGCGCCTTCTGCGGCCTGGGCGGGCCGCTGGTGGTGGTGATGACGGGCTTCCCCTCGCTGGAGACCTGCCTGGACTCCATCGCCGCCGGCGCCGCGGGCTACCTGGTCAAGCCCTTCAAGGTGGACGACTTCGTCGCGCTGGCCGAGCGCGCGCTGGAGGGGCGCCGCCGCCTGGCCCGCGCCGGCGAGCTGGAGCGCCGCGTGCGCGAGCTGGAGGAGGAGCTGGCGCGGCTGCGCGCCCTGCCCTCCGTCCCTGGCGCCGCCGCGCCCTTGCGGGACCTGCGGTGACCGCCGCCGGGCCGGAGGCCACGCCGCATCCGGCCGCAGAGGGCGGCGAGCGGCTGCTGGCCCAGCGCCTGGCCGAGCAGGCCCGCGAGCTGGAGATCAAGGACCGCCTGCTCACCGGCAACCTGCTGCAGATGGAGCGCCTGGCGGGCAAGTTGCGGCAGATCCTCGCCTCCATGTCCAGCGCCGTGCTGATGATCGAGCTGGACGGCTACCTCAGCGAGGCCAACCCGCGCGCGCGCCTGCTGCTCGACATCCAGGACGACCTGCCCCTGCTGGCCTCGGCCGTGCTGCCGGCGCCGCTGCAGAACATCGTCGACGAGGTGGTGGGCGAGGGCCACCACGTCTCGCTGGACGAGTTGCTGTTGGAGGGGCCCCACGGCGCGCAGACCCTGCGCGTGGACTGCCGCTTGGTGCGGGACGACGTGGGCAACCCCATCGGCGTGCTGCAGATCCTCGACGACCAGACCCAGCTCATCCACATGGAGCGCCGCCTGGAGCAGAGCCGCACCCTGGCGGCCCTGGGCGAGATGGCGGCCAGCGTGGCCCACGAGCTGCGCAACCCGCTGGGCGGCATCGGCGGTTTCGCCGCGCTGCTCAAGGACACGCTGCCAACCGGCGGCGACGCGCATCGCTACGTGCTGAAGATCATCGAGGGCGTGGACGGCCTCAACAAGGTGGCCACCAACCTGCTGGCCTACACGCGGCCGGTGGACCCGCGCCTGCAGACGCTGGATCTGCGCACCCTGCTGCGCGAGGTGCTCTCCTTCGTGCAGATCGAGGTGGAGCAGGGACGGCTGCCGCTGGAGCTGGAGGTGGAGCTGGGCCTGAGCGGCCTGCCCGTGCGCGTGGACCCGGAGCTGATGCGCCAGAGCTTCCTCAACCTGCTCAAGAACGCCGTGCAGGCCTTCGAGGGCAGGCCGGGCAAGCTGGGCTGCCGCGTGCGCGAGAGCCGCGGCGCGGGCGGTCCGCGGCGCGTGGCCGTCGAGGTCTGGGACACGGGGCCGGGGATCCCCGAGCTCCTGCACGAGAAGATCTTCAACCCCTTCTTCACCACGCGCGCCAAGGGCACGGGCCTGGGCCTGGCCATCGTGCGCAAGAACGTGGAGCTGCAAGGGGGCGAGGTGCGCCTGCGCTCGAAGCCCGGCGAAGGCTCGACCTTCACCGTGCTGCTGCCGCTGGCGTCGGAGGCCTGAGAAGCGAAGGACGGGAGGTAGCGCGCATGAGCGAGGCGCAGGGCGGCCGCCAGGTGCTGGTCGTGGACGACGAGAAGCTGATCCGCGAGCTGCTGGAGGAGGGCCTGGGCCGCCTGGGCTACCGCGTGCGGAGCGCCGGCGGCGGGCGCGAGGCCCTCGAGCTGCTGGAGCGCGAGGGTTTCGACGTCGTGCTCACCGACATCAAGATGGACGGCATGGACGGCTACGAGTTCATGGAGGAACTGCGCCGCCGCCGCCCCGAGCAGCTGGTGCTGATGATGACGGCCTACGGCAGCGTGGACAGCGCCATCCGCGCCATCAAGCTGGGGGCCTTCGACTACATCCAGAAGCCCTGCATGGTGGCCGAGGTGGACCACCGCCTGCGCAAGGCCCTCGAGCACCGCGACCTGCTGCACGAGACGCGCCTGCTGCGCGGCCGCCTGGAGGGCCGCGAGGAGTTCGGCCGCATCGTGGCGCGCAACCAGGCCATGCGCCAGATCTTCGAGATGATCCGCACCGTGGCGCCCTCGGGCTCGGCGGTGCTGATCCAGGGCGAGAACGGCACGGGCAAGGAGCTGGTGGCGCGCGCCCTGCACCACTACAGCGACCGCGCCGACAGGAAGTTCGTCGCCAAGAACTGCGCGGCGATCCCCGACGCGCTGCTGGAGAGCGAGCTCTTCGGCCACGTCAAGGGCGCCTTCACCGGCAGCGTGGGGGACCGCAAGGGCATCTTCGAGGAGGCCGACGGCGGCACCCTCTTCCTCGACGAGATCAGCGAGATGCCCCTCAACCTGCAGAGCAAGCTGCTGCGCGTGCTGCAGGAGGGCGAACTGCAGCGCGTGGGCGCCAACGAGGTGATCCGCGTGGACGTGCGCGTGATCAGCTCCACCAACCGCGACATGAAGGTGGAGGTGCAGGAGGGGCGCTTCCGCCGCGACCTCTTCTACCGCCTCAACGTGATCCCCATCCTGCTGCCGCCGCTGCGCGAGCGCGTGGACGACATCCCGCTGCTGGCCGAGCACTTCCTCAAGAAGTACGCCGCGCGGATGAACCGCCCCCTCCTGGGCATCGACGAGAGCGGCATGCGCTATCTGGTCTCGCGGCGCTGGGAGGGCAACGTGCGCGAGCTGGAGAACACCATCGAGCGCGCGGTGGTGATGGCCACGGGCGGCTTCCTCGACGCGGGGAGCTTCAAGCCGCTGGACCAGTTCGCAGACGAGGGCGCCGATTTCGAGCTGCCGCCGGCGGACCTGACCGTGCACGAGATGGAGAAGCGCCTGATCCTGGCCACGCTGAAACGCTACGGCAACAACCGCACGCGCTCTGCGGAGGTGCTGGACATCAGCATCCGTACGCTGCGCAACAAGCTCAACGAGTACCGCGCCGCCGACCCGGGCCTGAGCGCGCTCATCGACAAGGGCGGGGCGGAGGCGGAGGCGTAGACCCGGCGCGCGCCGGGATGCAGCCGGGAGGAAGCGCCGATGAGACAGCACCGCGCGCACCGCTGGTGGCTGGGCGCGGCCGTGGCCTTCCTGGCCGCCGTCGCCTTCAGCGTCTTCGACGCCGAGCACTTCGGACTGGAGCAGCGCAGCCTGGACCTGCGCTTCCAGTTGCGCGGGCCGCGTCCCGTGGAGCACAGCCCCCTGGTCCTGGTGACGGTGGACAACCTCTCGCTGAAGGCCCTCAACCAGCGCTTTCCTTTCCCCCGCAGCTACTTCGCCCGCGTCGTGCGCAACCTGAAGCGCCTGGGCGTGCGCATGATCGTCTCCGACATCATGTTCAACGAGAACGCGGGGAGCGACTCGCTGGCCCAGGCCGAGCTGGCGCGGGCCGTGCGTGACTGCGCCCCGGTCATCCTCTCCGGCCAGGTGGTCTACGAGGAGGATCCGCCGCGCCTGGATCCGCCCCTGCCCAGCCTGCTGGCGGCGGGCCAGCCCTGGGCCCTGGTCAACGTGGACATCAGCGGCGCCGACCGGGCCAACCGCCTCTACCCTCTCTTCCTGCCCTCGCCGGCGGGCGGCGCCCCACTCCCCACGCTGGGGGCCAAACTGCTGCTGCTCGACGACTCCCTGCGGGGGCTGGGCAGCGGCTCCTTCCTCGCGGCGGAGCAGGGCTGGCTCAACCTGGGCGGCCGTCCCGTGCGCCTGGAGCCCGGCCAGGGCAACGCCGCGCGCATCAACTTCTACGGCCCGGAAGGGACCTGGCGTCACTACCCCTTCTATTCCTTCATGGACGACGCGGACTTCAACATCCCCGTGGATTCCTGCGAGACCGACTACGTGGAAACCTTCGCCGACACCTCGCTCTACCGGCTGGTCTTCGGCGACGAGCCCAGCCCCTTCCGCGGGAAGATCGCCGTGCTGGGCGTGAGCGCCACCGAGCTCCACGACGACAAGGTCACGCCCTTCTTCGGCTACCAGGGCCAGAGCCGGCTCATGCCCGGGGTGGAGGTGCACGCCCACGCCGTGCAGACGATGCTGGACGGCTCCTGGGTGGTCAACCCGCTGCCCGGCTGGCGCGCCTGGCTGGTCTTCGCCCTCATCGCCATGGGGGGCTCCTGGCTGGCCAGCCGGCTGGGGCCGCTGCGCGGCCTGCTGCTCCTGCTCGGCGTGCAGGCCGCCTGGCTGGCGGCGGCGCAGTGGGCCTTCAACCGCCACAACCTCTGGCTGGAGGTGGCGGCCCCGGCGGTGGCGCTGGTGGGCGCCTGGACGGTCAACGTGCTGCAGCAATTCCTCCAGGCGCGGCGCGAGCGGGCGCAGATCCGCGGCATGTTCGCCCAGTACGTGCCCGAGGCGGTGGTGGCCGAGCTGATCAAAAACCCCGGCCTGCTGGTGCTGGGCGGCGAGGAGCGCGAGATCAGCGCCCTCTACAGCGACGTGGAGGGCTTCACCAGCATCTCCGAGCGCCTCACGCCCACGCAGCTCGTGGAGCTGCTCAACGAGTACCTCACCGAGATGACGCAGCTCATCACCGACGAGGGCGGCATCATCGACAAGTACGAGGGCGACGCCATCATCGCCGAGTTCGGCGCGCCGCTGCCCTGCGCGGACCACGCCCGACGCGCGGTGCGCGTGGCGCTGCGCATGCAGGAGCGGCTGGCCGGGCTGCGCGAGGGCTGGGCCGCGGCGGGCAAACCCCAGCTCCGGGCGCGCATCGGCATCAACAGCGGCCCGATGGTGGTGGGCAACATGGGCAGCCGGCAGATCTTCGACTACACGGCGATGGGCGACGCGATGAACCTGGCGAGCCGCATGGAGCCCGCCAACAAGCACTACGGCAGCTACATCCTCCTCACGGAGTTCTGCTGGCGCATGACGGAGGGGGCCTTCGTCGGCCGCCAGCTCGACGTGATCCGCGTCAAGGGCAAGGACCTGGCCATCGAGGTCTGGGAGCCCCTGGGCGCCGCCGACGATCCCCGCGCCGGGGAGTGGCGCCGCCGGGCCGCCGCCTGGGATGTGGCGCGCGCCCCCTACCTGGCCCAGGACTGGGGCGCGGCGCTGGCCGCCTTCGAGGCCCTGGCCGCCGCCGACCCCGCCGACGGCGCCCCGCGCAAGCTGGCCGAGCGCTGCCGCGCGCTGCTGGCCTCGCCGCCGACGGACTGGGACGGCATCTGGGTGATGACGGACAAGTGAGCCGTCCGCGGGAGCTGCTCCTGCGCGGCTTGCGCGGCCTGCCCTACCCGGCTCTGCTGCAGCTGGGCGCGGTGATCGGCGCGCTGTGGTACTGGCTGCTGCCCCTGCGCCGCCGCCTGGTGCGCGCGAACCTGGCCGCGGCCTTCCCCACCTCCACGCCCGCCTGGCGCCGCCGCGTCTGCCGCGACTGCCTGGCCCACTTCGCCACCATGGGCCTGGAGTTGCTCTGGCTGCCGCGCATGGACGCGGCCTGGATGCGCCGCCACGTGTCCTTCACCAACCCGGAGCTGCCGGCGCGCCTGCTGGAGCGGGGCAAGGGCCTGATCGGGGTGGGCGGGCACTTCGGCAACTGGGAGGTGATGGGCGCGGCCTGCGCCGGACTGGGCGTGCCGGTGAGCTACATCGTCAAGCGCATCCACCAGCCCTGGCTGGACCAGGTGGTCAACACGGCGCGGCGCGGCCACGGCGTCGAGATCCTCTTCACCCGCGACGCGGGCCGGGGGGTGCTGCAACACTTCCGCCGCGGCCGCCTGGTGGCCTTCCTCAGCGACCAGGACGCGCGCGAGGCCGGCGTCTTCGTCCCCTTCTTCGGCCGCCAGGCCTCCACGCCGCGCGGCGCGGCGGTCTACGCGCTGCGCCTGGGCGTGCCGCTGATGTTCGTCTCCTGCCTGCGCCGGCCGGGCGGCCGCTTCGAGGTGGAGTTCCTCGAGGTGCCGGTGGAAGCGGACTGGACTCTCTGCGAGGAGCAAGTGGCGGCGCTCACGGCGCGCTACACGGCGCTGCTGGAGGAGCGCGTGCGCGCCCACCCCGCCCAGTGGTTCTGGATGCACCGGCGCTGGAAGACGCGGCCCTCTCTGTTAGCTTCCTGACAAGATGCGCACGCTGGTCATCCACACCGCCTTCCCCGGCGACCTGATCCTCATGACCCCGCTGCTTGACCGCCTGCGCCGCGATCCCGGCTTGGAATGGTTGGGCCTGGTGGTCACGCCCGCCTGCGCGCCGCTCTTCGCCGGCGACCCGCGCCTGGACGAGCTCGTCGTCTACGACAAGCGCGGCGCCGACCGCGGCGCGGCCGGCTACCTGCGCATGGCGCGCCGCCTGCACGCCTGCCGTCCCGACCGCGTGCTCTGCCCGCACCGCAGCCTGCGCTCCAGCTCGCTGGCCTGGCTGACGGGGGCCTGGGAGCGCGTGGGTTTCAGCAGCGCCATGGGCAGCCTGGCCTTCACCGAGCTGGTCTACGACGACCGCCGCCGCCACGAGGTGGAGCGCGACCTGGCGCTGGGCGGACCGCCGGAGGAGGGGCCCGCCCTGCCCAGCCTGCACCGGGACCCCGGCGAGGAGGCCCGCGTGCGCGAGCTCTTCGAGCAGCATGGGCTGGTGCTGCCGGTGGCGATGGCCCCGGCCTCGCTGTGGGCCACCAAGCGCTGGCCGGCCCGCCATTTCGGCCGCCTGGCGGACCTGGTGATGGAGGCCGTGCCGGCGGACATCGTGTTGCTGGGCGGCCCCGGCGACGAGGAGCTCTGTCTGGAGGTGGCCGCCCACGTGCACAACTGCCGCCGCGGCCGCGCGCACGTGCTGGCCGGCCGGCTCAGCCTGCGCGAGAGCTTCCAGGCCCTGCGCCTGTGCCGCCTGGCGGTGGTCAACGACAGCGCGCCGCTGCACCTGGCGCAGGCGGCCCGCGTGCCTACGCTCGCCGTCTTCGGCTCCACCGTGCCCAGTTTCGGATTCGGGCCGCGCGGCGCGCGCGACCGCGTCTTCCAGGTCCAGCTTAACTGCATCCCCTGCGGCATCCACGGCCGGCGCGCCTGCCCGCTGGGCTCGCTGGCCTGCCTGGAACAGCTCGAACCGGAGGCCCTGCTGGAGGCCGTGGTGGCGGAGTTCCAGCGCGGCAGCAGTGTGGTGGCGGAAACCCCAGACATGGACAAGCCAT
>Ga0233425_10010607_pt1 | contig 11147 bp, 12 predicted proteins | sample Watercolumn_Towu_2_FD_181712 | JGI IMG/M metagenome (GOLD analysis project Ga0233425, IMG submission 181712) | Freshwater microbial communities from Lake Towuti, South Sulawesi, Indonesia - Watercolumn_Towuti2014_140_MG | ecosystem: Environmental > Aquatic > Freshwater > Lake | place...
CTTTTGTATTAAGTATAGAAAGGATTTGTTTTTGCAAAACAAATATGTTGAAACTTTCAAAAGAATTTGTAAGGGTTTAGAAGAAAGATATTACATGAAATTCGAAACTATCGGGTTTGATGAAGATTATGTTCATTTTATGCTTCAGTCTGTAATGAAATATTCCCCACCATAGCTCTTTAGACTGATAAAAAGTATTTCTGTTATTCAATTGTTCGAGGAGCATCCTGATTTAAAAAAGGAAATCTGGGGAGGAGAATTTTGGAGCGATGGAGGTTATGCTGGAACAGTTGGAGAAGGAATTAATACCGATATAATCAGAAACTATATTAAAAATCAAGGTAGAAAGGGTGAGCAGTTAAGATTAGATAATTTCTAGATGTCACGAGGTCTTGCCTCGTGGAGCTTCACTTTACCACTACTTATTTACAAAAAGCCAAATTACAAAATAAACAAAGTAAACTAAAGCAATTATTAATCCAACCCATACTAAAACAACAAAAGCAGTTATTGTTGCTCCGATTATCATCAAAATTATTGCTAAAAAGAAAATTATTGTTAGAGGAGAATTTCTAGATATAAATTCTCTAGGCCCAAAATAAGTGCTATCTATCTTCGAAACCCTCATGATTTATAGACTATATCAAGATTTATAAGATTATCTTCTTTGCAAATTGTATGCCTCTATAGCTCAGTTGGTCAGAGTACGAGTTTCGTAACATCGAAAACTTCAGTTTTCGTGATATTAGTATCGTGTAAGTAATCGAAAAAACTCGGGGTCCCGGGTTCAAATCCCGGTAGAGGCTTTCGTTCTATTTTTTTGTCATTCCAGAGTTCAAAACTCATTTTTCATATGTGAAAAATTTTGACATAATATTTATAAATAGAATTTTTTAATAACTAATACTTAAAAGAGGTAAAAAATGGGAAGTAGTCTAGACTTAAGAAAGTATCAAGATCCGTCATCTATACAAGACGCTTATTCGAAGATCGTTTCTGGTGGGAAGATGGGTTATAAGGCTGTTATCGAAAGAAAAAAGATTCCTCCAAAGTGTGAAAAGTGTGGTCGTGGCGGCGACGATGGACAAAAATTCTGCCCCCAATGTGGTGGTGCAATGAAAGTTCCATTAACTCATTGTCCAGGATGCAAAAAAATGATAGATGATTCGCACCAGTTTTGCATTGAATGTGGCCATAAGTTAAAATAATTCTTTCAAAGATAGTTTTATTAATCACTTTTAACAAACATTACTATGAAAGAGGCAATTATCTCTCTCCTATCCAAGCACACTAAACTTAGCAAAGAACAGATAGAAAATTTGATCGAAATACCTCCTTCTAGCGAACTAGGCGATTACGCTTTTCCTTGTTTTGTTTTAGCTAAAGAATTAAAGAAAAACCCTGTTGAAATTGCCAAATCTCTTGCAGGAATTATAAAATCCGGCGAGCTTGAAAAAGTAGAAGCCAGAGGACCGTATTTGAACTTTTTCATTAATAGAACTCTTCTTGCGGAGGCGACATTAAAGGAAATTCTGAAACAGAAAAGCAAATATGGATGTTCTAATACTGGAAAAGGAAAAACAATTGTAATTGATATGTCCTCTCCGAATATTGCAAAACCATTCGGCATAGGACACCTAAGATCGACCATGATTGGAAACTCAATAGCCGAGATATCCAAATATTTAGGATATAAGGCAATAAAACTAAACTATCTTGGCGATTGGGGAACTCCCTTTGGAAAGATAATTCTTGGGTGGAAGAAGTTTGGAAATGAGCAAAAGTTTAAACAAAATCCAATTAAGCATTTGTACGAACTATACGTTAAGGTAAGTCAAGATGCCTCGCTTGAGGATGATGCTCGAAAAGAATTTAAACTTCTTGAAGATGGAAACAAAGAGTCTATTGCGCTATGGAAAAAGTTTAGAGAGTATAGTTTGAAAGATTTTAATAAAATCTATTCGATATTAAAAGTAGAATTTAATGTTATTTCTGGAGAATCAGAATATAATGACCAAATGGATAAGACTATTGAAGAGTTAAAGAGGAAATCGTTATTATTAGAAGATCAAGGAGCAGAATTAGTTGATTTAGAGACATATGGGCTTGGAAAATGTCTTATTAGAAAAAGCGATGGAGCAACTTTATATGCTACAAGAGATATCACTGCAGCAATTGATAGAGTAAAAAAATACAAAGCAGACTATTTATTCTATGAGGTGGGACAGGAGCAGAAATTGCATTTCAAGCAATTTTTCAAAGTTCTTGAATTAATGGGGTATAAATGGGCTAAAAATTGCAAGCATATAGACCACGGACTATATTTAGACAAGGACGGAAAGAAATTTGCAACGCGAGAAGGCAAAACAATATTCATGGAAGACATTTTAGATGAAACTATTTCTCTTGCCAAGTCTGAAATCGCAAAAAGAGAAAAATTATCTGAAAAAGCCCTTTTAGAAAGAGCAAAATCTATTGCAAGAGCAGCAATTATTTACGGAGATCTTAGAAATTATAGATCCCAAGATGTTATTTTTGATATATCTAGATTTTTAGAATTTGAAGGAAATACGGGCCCATATCTCTTGTATAGTTATGCCCGTTCAAAGAGTATATTAAGAAATGCTAAGAGCAAAAAAAAGATAGGCAAATCAAAAAAATTTAATAAAACAGATATTTCCGAATCAGAAAAGGCACTAATAACCGAATTATCTAAATTCCCCGAAGTAGTGCAAAAATCATTCGAAAATCTATCTCCTAATTTAATTGCTAATTATGCCTTCAATATATCTCAGAAGTTTAATGAGTTTTATCATTCAAATAAGGTCATCGGATCAGATAACGAGCAGTTCAGACTTTCTCTTGTGAATGCCTTCTCAATAGTACTTTGTAATTCTCTCTCTCTTTTGGCTATAAATACTCTCGAAAAAATGTAGTTTTTGGCTATAATTAATCTTAAAAACCTAATTTCTTTAATCAAAAAATGAATGCTGGAACATTATTAATTATAAATGCTCTTTTGATGAGTTCATTTATACTATTTGTTACATTAATATCTCTTTTGGCAATACGAAAAACTAGAAAAGAGCAAAGAGATACTATAAAATCACTTAAAAGGCAAGTTTTTCAAGAAGAATAATATCCACTCGCCAACTAAATTAAATAGGTTTAAATATTCTCGACCAATTGAATTTTTGTAGGAAAACCGGCGTGTTAGCCCTTCGCCATTCACCAGCGGGCTTTAGGTGGGTTCAAAGGAGCGAGTGAAACAGAAGTACAGCAGTCTCTTGCCAATCGTTGAGGCTTTGTCCTGTTCGATCTTGCTCTTGTGAAATGGGTCAGACCTTGATCGGAGCAGCCCTAAACTTGAGTTAAGGTGCTTTCAGGAAAACAAAGCGGAGAAAGTCATGAGGAAACTTCTATATTTTTGTCGAGCAAACTCCCCGCCTACATTATATCTTAATCTTGAAAGATTAAAAATTTATTTTTTGCTCTCCCTAAAAATCAATATCCATAAATTTCAAGAAATGTAGGCTCACAAATAGATCCACTACCCCAAACGACTTCATCATAAACGGAGACAGCAGTGTCTACCTTTTGACCACCACTAACGACAGTCGATATAGAGTCGGATTGCCTCTGCCCAGAACCATCATTACCAACAAGAACTTTCTTGACAATACTTCCCCCTACAGAAATATAAACATAACACAACTTATGGCCTGGGCCCCCAAAGTAATTCTCAGCTCGAATTAAAATCCCTGTATAGTTATTAGAGGGGATTGTTACAGTAGATGCGTTACCTATGTAAATCGGATTTAATCCTCCACTCTTACTCAGGCACCTACCATTCGCACAGACATCACCTCCGCTGTTGATTCCACCAACTATATTAAAATTACCTGTTGCATTAACATTTCCGTTTACAGTGATTGAAGACGGAATCGCTTGGCTCCAATCAATCTCACTAGGACTATGACCCATAATCGCAGGAATTGAGGGATTCGAATTATAAGCATAGACGAATAATCCCGCACCAATCAATAACAAAAGTCCAACAATCAAAAATGCATACTTTTTATTAATATTTACCTCTATCTTCATAAATTCCTAAAAGAATAAGAATATTTAAATTCTTATGTTCACCCTAACATATAAAAACCTTATTTGGCTTTTTTATTAATGAACAAAAAGGGGCAGTTTTTTCTTGTAGCAGCACTCGTAATAGTTGCTTTGATATTATCCTTGAGAACTGTTTATAATGTTGCAAAAGTTCAAAATGAAGACCTTAGAGTTTCGGATTTATCAAAAGAGATTAGTTTTGAAGGAGCAAAAGTTATAGATTCGGGAGTTTATTCTGGCAAAACGCCTGCAGATACGCAAGTGTATTTAGAAGCACTTATTGGAAACTATTCATCAGATGTTCTAAAGAGCGATATTGTTGCAGTTTATGGAAATTCTACAAGCACAGCGGTTGCTCTAGAATACCAATGTACTAGCCCTGGAACTGGTAGTCTCGCAGGAACAATCACTAAAGTGGGTTGTACGCATGGACAGGTTATGCCTATAACCTCTCAAAGAATAAATAGGGTCGATGGAAAAATAAAAATTAATATAAGTGGAGTAGACCAGACATTTAATTTAGGAGAAAATCAAAACTTTTACATAATTATAACAAAAGATAATGCTGAAGAGAGATTTGTCTCCAAACGTTAATAATAAAAATGGTGATTCAAAAAAAACAAAACAAAAGAGCAGTAAGTGAAATTATTAGTTACACTCTTTTAATAGTTATTGCTATCGGGCTGTCCATAATAGTCTATTCTTATCTAAAGGTTCACACTCCAAAAGAGAAATTAGAATGCAGCGAAGATATATTTGCTGTAATAAAGGATTCATCTTGTCAATTCAGAAATGGAGTCGCTTACATGAATGTGACTATTCAAAATAAAGGGTTATTTAACATAAGTTCAGTTTATCTAAGAATGGGGATACCTTCAAGGACAACAAACTATTTAGTAGGTAACAAGCCAATACCTTTAGCAGCCCCACTAGCTCCAGGCAGAGAGATCTCCTTATCAAATTTAGAAGTGCCTAGCGATGTCGTAAATAAACAAGCTAATTATTCGTTGAGTGTTCAGCCAGCAACCCAGTTAGAAAATAAGAAAATTGTTCTTTGTACGAATTCTATAGCTTCTCAACCATTAGACTGTAAGTAATCAAGCAATTTCCTCGGGGAAATACCTTGTTTTTTATAATAATCTATAAATAAGCTGCTTGGTCAGCTTTTTTATGAAATTTGCACATTTAGGTGACTGTCATTTAGGAGGATGGAGGCAACCAGAATTGAAGGATTTGAATTTGAAGAGCTTCCAATATGCTATTTCAAAATGTATACTGGAGAAAGTAGATTTTGTACTCATAGCTGGAGACCTTTTTGATTCAGCATATCCTCCAATTGAGACTCTAAAAGAGACTTTTTTTGAATTCAAGAGATTAAAAGAAGCAAACATTCCAGCATTTATAATTGCCGGAAGTCATGACTATTCAGTCTCTGGAAAAACTTTTTTGGATGTTTTAGAAAAAGCAGGACTATGTAGAAATCTTTCTCGTTATGAAGAAAGAGAAAATATGATTCTTCTTTCTCCAACTATTTTTAAGAATGCGGCTCTTTATGGATACTCTGGCAAAAAGTCAAGTCTCGAAATAGATGATATTCAAAGAATGAAATTGCAAGATGCGCCGGGCATGTTCAAAATATTGATGTTACATACAGCAATTAGAGATGCAATAGGTACTCTGCCAATAGAGGCAGTAAATGAAAGAGAACTCCCAATTGTTGATTATCTTGCTTTGGGGCATTTACATATAAATTACCAAAAGGGAAACAGAACGTATTCTGGGCCGATATTTCCAAACAATCTCTCAGAATTAGAAGAGTTGAGATTCGGGCAATTTTACCTATTTGACAATGGTCGAATATCAAAACAAGAAATAAAGCTAAAAGAGATAGTTATAATTGAAAAACAGATTAATAATGCCTTATTTGCAGCAGATGAAATCCTATCAGAAATATCTAAGTTAAATGTATCTGACAAGATAATAATTTTGAAATTGTCCGGTATACTTGAACAAGGAAAGACTTCGGATATTAACTTTCAAAAAATAGAATTAGAAGCTAAAAAGAGGGGAGCGTATTGTATTATACGTAGCATTTCAAAAGTTCGTTTACCAGAACCGGAGATAAAATTAGACTATCTCAATACTGACCAGTTAGAGTCTCAGATAATTAAGTCATTTGAAGAAAAGAATCCGAGCAGGTTCAATGTTTTTATAAAAGAACTATCAAAAGTTTTACAGGTAGAAAAACTCGAAGACGAAAGATCATCTATATTTGAAGATCGTTTGATTTCTGAAACAAAAAGGGTGTTAGAGTTATGAAACTAAAAAAATTAAAATTAAAAAACATAAGGTCTTATGACGAACAAGAAATAGAATTCTCTGACGGATCTTTGATTTTAGCAGGAGATATAGGTTCTGGGAAAACTTCTATTTTGCTTGCAATAGAATATGTTTTATTCGGGCTACAACCGGGTCAAAAGGGATCTTCTTTACTCAGAAATAATTGCGACTCAGCAGAAGTCTCTCTTGAAATGGAAATAGATGGTAAAGAAGTTATTATTGAAAGACGATTGCGAAGAGCAACAAAGGGCATTTCAAATGAATACTCGGCAATAACTATTAATGGGCAAAAAACAGAATCATCAACTACTGAGATAAAATCGCAAATAATAAAATTACTAAATTATCCAACCGAATTTATCAAAAAAAACAATCTTTTGTATAGATATACTATTTATACTCCACAAGAACAGATGAAACAAATAATTTTGGAAGATGCAGACTCGAGACTAAATGTTCTTAGGCATATCTTCGGAATTGATAAATATAAAAGAATAAGAGAGAATTTAGCCATTTTTTTAACAAGATTGAAAGAGCAATCAAAACTTCTTCAAGGGCTTATCTTAGACATGGATATTGAAAAGCAGAATTTACAATTAAAGAAAGAATCATTAGCTAAGGTCTATCAAGATCTAGTGAAGTCAAATGAGATGGTAGATATAAAGAAAAGCGATTGTAAACAGATAGAATTAGAAGTAACCGAATTAGAATCAAAAATAAGAGAAAAAGAAAGCTTTGAAAAAGAAGTCGAAAAAAGCAAAATAATGATTGCTACTAAAAAAGAATACTTCATAACAATAGGAAAGGATATATCTGAAATCGAGACTTCAATTTCCGAGTTAAAACAAAAATTTGACGAATCACTTTATAAAAAAACCCTCTCTAATCTAGAAGAAAAACAAAAGGAAATAGAAGCAATAAATAAGAGAATGATCGATCTTGCGGGAGAGATAGCTTCTTACGAGAAAGAAAAAAGAGATTATCTTGATAAAAAGGAAAGAGTTTTCGGAATGAAATTCTGTCCAACTTGTCTTCAAGATGTGGCTATAGCCCATAAGCACAACATTATATTATCAGCTGAAAGTAGAATTTCTGAGATAAACCACACGCTTATTCTATTAGCGTCTGAAAAAAAGAACGTAGAAACAAACCTTGAAAGAGCAAAAAAAGAAAGAATAAACCTTGAAGAAATAAAGTTAGACCTTGACATATTGAAATCAAAACAGTTTTATCAGGAAAAATCAATAAAAAAATTAGAAGATCTACGAAAGAGTAAAGAAACATTAGAAAAAGACATATCTTTCTTAGTCAATCACGTTGAAGCCCTAAAGGCGTCGATACTTAGTTTTACAAAATTCGACAATTATTACAAATCAAAACAACTCGAATTAAGATCAGCTTTTTCGAAAGAAAAGGAAGCCGAAATCTCATTCGCCGAATTAAAGAAAGAATCAGAATTTTTAAAGAGAGAAATATCGAAACTAGAAGAAGTAATAAGAATCAAGGAAGCAAATAAAACTAAGTTATCCTATTTATTAGAGTTAATTGATTGGCTTTCAAATCAATATACCTCTTTAATAGATTTCACTGAAAGAAATGTTATGATTAAGCTTAGAAATGAGTTTTCATCATTATTTAACAAATGGTTTAATATGCTTGTTCCAGAGTCATTTGAAGCTCAGTTAGACGAAAAATTCACGCCGATAATCATTCAGTCAGGCATAGAGATGGAATATTCATTCCTCTCTGGCGGAGAAAGAACAGCAGTAGCTTTAGCATATCGCCTTGCCTTGAATCAGACCATAAACTCTATATTAAGCCAAATAAAGACCCGAGAGATAGTAATACTCGATGAACCAACCGAAGGATTCTCCGAGGTACAGATAGATAAAATGAGGGATGTTCTAGAAGAACTTAACGTTTCACAGCTAATTATCGTCAGTCACGAGCAAAAAATGGAGTCTTTTGTCGATAAAGTCATTAGAATAAAGAAAGAAAACCTACTTTCAAGGGTATTTGTTCAGTGATAAAAGCACTAGAGATATCCACCATAAATTTTAAATACCCTAAAGCACAGTACTTTTTGTTAAGAGGATTTTCTATTAACATGAATGAAGATTTATCTAAAAGCATATTGAAATCGAATACGAGCATAGTCGGATTAGTTTGTAAAGACGGAATTGTTCTCGGAGCAGATAGAAGAGCAACTGCGGGATCAATAATTATGAGTAAAAATGAGAAAAAATTAGTGACGGTCAATGAATACATTGCTGTTGCTGGAACGGGTGTTGCATCAGATATAGATTTAAACAGGAAAGTAGTCTCTGCAGAATTAAAATTATTAGAGTTAAAAACTAAGTCAAGACCAAGCGTAAAAGAAGCAGCAAATCTTATTGGTATGATGGCCTATAAAAATATCAGAACGCCAAGCATGATCATGAGTATTGTTGGAATGCTTGTCGGTGGAGTGAACGAAGATGGCACAACGGAACTTTATACTATTGAGCCTGCTGGCGGAGTTTATGAAGTTAAGGAATATGATGCAAACTTTTCATCAGGGATGCCATACATACTAGGACTATTAGAGAGACAGTACAGAAAAGACATTTCAGTTAAAGAAGGAATTGAGCTTGCAAAGGAATGTATAAAAGCATCAACACAGAGAGACGTCGGATCTGGAAATGGTATCGATGTATTTGCAATCACTAAAGAAGGAATAAATCAAGTAGTATCCGAAGAAATAGTTCCCCAATACAAGACTGGTTAAACAAATAAAAAATCATATTCGCTCTTTGCAAATTGTGCAAAGAAATTAAACGTAAATCTAAGATATTAAACAAAAAATGGACATTTTAAAAAGTATCAAAGAAGAATTGCCAAAATTTATTACTTCGGCAGAATTCGAAGGAGCAAACATAGTTCTTTACACAGACAACAAGGAATTTTTTAAGACCGGAGATGAAAAAATAAGATCTGTTGTAGATAGAATAAAGAAACGTGTTGAGTTGAGAGCAGACCAATCAATTCTTGCTTCAGAAGCCGAAACTGAAAAGACAATTAGAGCATTAGTTCCGGAAGAAGCAAACATTACTTCAGTAATTTTTGATGTTCAGAGATCTTCAGTTATTATTGAGGCAAAAAAGCCCGGAATGGTTATAGGAAAGCAAGGCTCAATCTTGAATGATATAAAAAAATCAACAATGTGGGTTGCATCAGTTCAAAGAAGCCCCGCAATTCCTTCTAAGATAACAGAAAAAATAAGATCTGTTTTGTATGCAAATAACAATTACCGAAGAAGATTTCTTAATAAAATCGGAGAAAACATTTATTCTGAATGGAATCCTGAAAAAATGGATATCTGGGCAAGATTATCCTATTTAGGAAGTGGAAGACAAGTAGGGAGATCATGTTTACTTTTACAAACCCCAAATTCAAAAGTTCTTTTAGATTGCGGAATAAACCCTGCTGTTCCAGATAGCCCTGAAAAATATCCCTATTTGAATATATCGGAGATAGGAGACATTAACTCGATTAATGCAGTAATTCTCAGCCACGCGCACCTAGATCACTCAGGACTAATTCCTTATTTATTCAAAATGGGATACAAAGGACCTGTTTATTTAACTGCTCCAACAAGAGACATCGCAGCCCTCTTGCAGTTAGACTTAATCGGTGTCGCATACAAAAAAGCAGAATTTCCATTATACAAGGCAGAAGACATAAAAGAAATGGTAAGACATTCAGTCACATTAGACTATGGAGAGGTTACTGATATAACTCCAGATATAAGAATAACGATGTATAACGCAGGGCACGTATTGGGATCGTGTCAAGTACATATTAACATTGGGAATGGTTTGCATAACTTAGTTTATGGAGGAGACATGAAGTATAATAAAACGCGTCTTCTCGATCCTGCCGTAAATAAATTCCCTCGAGTAGAGACATTAACAATAGAGTCCACATATGGTTCAAAAGAAGATGTTTTACCCCCAAGACAGGAAACAGAAGAGAAATTCTTAGAATTAGCAAAGAAAACAATTGAAAGAAAAGGAAAAATTCTTCTTCCAGAATTAGGATTGGGCCACGCTCAAGAAACAATGCTCAGAGTAGAAGAAGCAATTAGACTCGGCCATTTACCAAAGATACCCGTTTATATTGACGGAATGATATGGGATATTAATGCAATTCACACAGCTTATCCAGATTTCTTATCGTCTAATGTAAGAAACCAAGTATTTCAAGATAATAATCCCTTTACTTCAGATATTTTCAAGCGTGTAGGTAGTCCAGCAGAGAGAAAAGAAGTTATCGAAGGTGGACCCTGCCTGATAATCGCTACATCAGGTATGTTAACTGGTGGAGCATCTGTGGAATATCTTAAGGCATTTGCTTCAAATGCAAATAATATGATTATATTTGGTTGTTATCAAGGTGCAGGTTCTTTAGGAAGAGCAATCCAAGAGGGAATAAAGAAGATATCAGTAGACGGAGAGGAAACAGAAGTAAATCTTGAAGTCCAAACTCTTACTGGACTTTCAGCACACTCTGGAAGAAACGAACTTTTACAATACGTTTCAAGAATGCTTCCAAAGCCAAAGAAGATCATTATAAATCACGGAGAAGTCTCAAAGTGTCTCGATTTAGCTTCAACATTATACAAACAAGAGAAAGTGGAAACAAAT
>Ga0233425_10010608_pt1 | contig 11145 bp, 6 predicted proteins | sample Watercolumn_Towu_2_FD_181712 | JGI IMG/M metagenome (GOLD analysis project Ga0233425, IMG submission 181712) | Freshwater microbial communities from Lake Towuti, South Sulawesi, Indonesia - Watercolumn_Towuti2014_140_MG | ecosystem: Environmental > Aquatic > Freshwater > Lake | place: Indonesia...
CTCCCGACTCCCGACTCCCCCCCGAGCCCCACCCATGCGTACTTCCTGGGAACCCGAACTGGCGAAACTGCTCAAGGATCTGCTGGCCGTGCAGGACGAGTTGCTGGCGATCCTGGCCCGCAAACGGGAGTTGCTTGTGGCATCGGATGCGGCGGGATTGGCCGCCCTGGGCCCCGAGGAAGAGCGAATTGCCGCCGCGCTGCAGCAGTGGGTTGAGCGGCGTGAGGCCCTGTTGGTCCGCGCCGGCCAGGAAGGATTGCCCAACGGCAGCATTCGTGCGCTGGCCACGGCACTTCCCCGAGAGCAGCAAGGGCGATTGGACGGCAGCGTGCGTACCGTCGCCTCGCGTGCCCGCCTGTTGCGGCACCAGAGCCTCACGAATTGGGTGGTAATCCAGAAAACCTTGCTACATCTTTCCCAGGTGTTAGAGATTCTTGCGACCGGCGGCCGTCTCCAGCCGACATACGGAGGAGGAGAGGGAGTGCGCGCAAGCGGCACGCTCGTAGACCGGGCGGCCTAGGAAGTCCAGGAAGACGCGCGACTCTGCACAGGATGTGCCATGTCGCTGTTCGGCTCGATTCAGATGGCGCGGAACACTCTGCGGGCGAATGAGATCGCCCTGCAAGTGGTCGGGCAGAACATCGCGAACGCCAACACCCCCGGGTACATTCGCGAGGAAGTTCTTCTCTCGCCAGCCCCCACGCAACGCGATGGCGCCCTGCTCTTGGGACTCGGTGTACGGGTCGAGGGCATCGTCCAGGTGCTCGACGAATTCCTTGAAGAGCGACTGCGGGGCGCCGTCAGCGAGCAGGCCGGTGCGGAGACTACGCAACAAGCGTACGCCCAACTAGAGAACTACCTGGGCGGATTGAACGACAACGACCTGAGCGCCTCGATGGTCGCCTTCTTCAACAGCATCTCCGAGGTGCTCAATCAGCCCGACAGCCGCACGGTCCGCAACCTCGCGGTCTTGCAGGGCGAGACGCTCACTCGCGACATCAATCAGTTGGCCATCCGGGCCAGCCAACTCCGCGACGACGTCAACACGCGGATCGCGAACGCGGGCGACGAAATCAACCGGCTGGTCGAGGAAGTCCGCACGCTAAACGTGCGCATCGCCAACATGGAGGGGGGCAACATTAGCAAGAGCGACGCCGTGGGGCTCCGCGACCAACGCCTCAACGCGTTGGAAGGCCTGGCGGCGATGATGGACATTCGCGTCGTCGAGCAACCCAGCGGCGGCGTCATCGTGTACGCCGGCGGCGACTACCTGGTCTACGAAGGCACGGCCCGCGAAGTGGAAGTCGTACAAACGCCGGAGCACGGCTTCGTCGAGAACAACATCCGTATCGTCGAAACGCAGGCCCCCTTGATTCCGGCATCCGGACAACTCCGCGGGCTGCTCGACTCCCGCGACACGATTCTCACGGGATTTCTCGATCAACTCGACACGTTCTCGCAAACGCTGGCGTTCGAGTTCAACAAGATCTATTGCAGCGGGCAAGGACTCACGGGCTACTCGGAAGTGACCGGCACAGCACAGGTCGACGACCCCACGGCCGCCTTGAACGCCGCCGGGCTAACGTACACGCCCCAAAACGGCTCTTTCCAGGTCTTGGTGCGCAACAAGAAGACCGGGGCGACCAAGACCACCGACATCCGTGTCGATCTGACGGGCATGGGGCACGACGCGACCCTGGCCTCGCTGACGGCCGACCTAAACGCCGTGCCGGGCCTCTCGGTGGCGATCGACGTGAACGGCAGACTGACCATCGCGTCGCTTTCCTCCGACAACGAGTTCGCGTTCGCCGCCGACACCAGCGGCGCGCTGGCGGCCTTGGGAATCAACACGTTCTTCATTGGTGAAAGCGCCGCCACATTGGGTGTCAATGCCGACGTGAAGAACGACCCGTCGAAGTTCGCCGCGAGCCGCGGCGGAATCGGCAAGGACACGGGCAATGCGATCGACCTGGCCGCTTTCAGCGACCGTCCGCTGGCCGCTCAGAACGGCGATTCGCTCGCGGTGCTCTACGAGCGGTTGTCCGGCGAGACGACCCAAGGGGCCGCCATCGCCAACACCAACGCCGAGAGCGCCGCCGTGTTCCAGCAATCGCTGCACGGGCAGAAGCTCGCCTCCAGCGGCGTGAACCTCGACGAAGAGGTGGTGAAGATGATGAGCTATCAGCGGTCCTACCAGGCCTCGGCCCGCTACATCTCCATCCTGAACGAGCTTCTGCAGTTGACGGTAAACATCTGACCGCCGCCATGCCCAACCCCATCACTGGAATCCCGAGCTCCCGCGTCAGCGACGCCTTCATCCGCGAACGCCTGCTCGCGCAGGTGCAACACGATCAGACGGCCCTGTACAGAACGCAGAGCCAGATGAGCACGGGCCATCGTTTCCAGACCCCCAGCGAGGATCCGGTCGCCGCGATGCGGGTTATGGGGCTGCAACGCCTACTGCAACGCAAGACGCAGATGACCGCCAACCAGACCACCAGCAGTTCCTACTTGAGCGCCACCGACACGGCGCTCTCCAGCGTCTCGGACTTGACGAGCGAACTCCGCGCCCTGACCGTCGGCGCGATCGGCACCACAGCCACCGACGACCAGCGCCGCGCCGCCGCCCAGCAGGCCGATCAGATCGCGACCCAACTTCTCGACACCGGCAATCAGCAGTTTCGCGGACGCTACTTGTTCGCCGGATCAGAGAACGCCGTACGACCCTTCGGCCTGGTCGCCGGGCGGATTGTGGAGTACTACGGCAACGAACAACACCTGTCGAGCTACGCCGACATCGATCAACTGTTCAATATCAATCTCACCGGCAGCCAGGTGTTCGGGGCGATCTCCGAACCGGTGCGCGGGACGCAGGATCTCGACCCCGTACTCACCTACGACACGCGGCTGGCCGATCTCCGCGGCGGTCAGGGCATCAGCCGGGGCAGCATCGCCGTCTCGGACGGCAACAACACCAGCATCGTCGACCTGAGCACGGCGACGACGGTTGGCGACGTGGCGCGGATGATCAAGGCCAATCCGCCCTCCGGGCGGCAAATCGAAGTCGAGATCAACGCCAAGACGCTGACGTTGAGACTCGCACCGGCGCCGGCCATCACCACGAACTTCTCCATCCGCGAGGTGGGCAGCGGCATGGTCGCCGCCGAATTGGGCGTTCTGCGCCCCGACGGCGTGGGCAGTCTGCCCATCGAAAGCCGCGACCTCGACCCCACCCTCCGCGGCACAGCCGCTCTGGACGACATCCTCGGCGCCCGCGCCCGGGCGGCCCTGCATTCGACCGGCAGCGACAACGACATCCTCATCGAGGCCGACGTGCCCGGAGCGCAGACCGCCGCCGGCATCGAGTTGAACAACGTGACGATCGAATTCGTCGATGATCCGGCCGTCACGGTGGGCAACGAGGTCGTGCATTACGATGCCGCCGCAAGACGGATCGTGGTCGACATCGACAGCGGTCGCACGCAGGCCCAGCACGTCGTTGCCGCGATCGAGGCCCGGCACGACGGCGATCTCTTCCCCTTCCACGCCCGGCTCGACCCCGTCGACGAGCTTCACGGCGGCGCGGGGTTGGTCACGGCCGGCGCCAGCGGCGCCACCCGCGACGGGGCGGGCGAGGCGTTCGACCGCGCCGCCGGCCTGCAAATCGTCAACAAGGATCAGACGTTTACCGTCAGCCTGCAAACGACCCAGACCGTCGAGGACGTACTGAACGTGCTCAACGGCGCCGGCGCCGGACTGGTGGCGGAAATCAACGCACGCGCGACGGGCATCGACGTCCGTTCCGCCGTGAGCGGCTGCGACTTTGCTATCGGCGAGAACGGCGGACGCACCGCCGCGCAGTTGGGCCTGCGGACGTTCACCCGCGACACCCGCCTGGACGACCTGAATTTCGCCCGCGGCGTCGACGACTACCCGGGATACACGAACGCCATCGCCGAGGCAGCCTTCGACTCGACCGCGGCGAACGGCGACCTGTTGATCCGCGCCCGCAACCGGGGGGCGACGTGGAACGGATTCGCCGTCAGCATCAGCAACACCGCGGGGCCGGAACAAGTCGTCTACGACCGCTACGCGCGGACGCTGGACATTCAGATTCGCAGTGGCGTGACGACCGCCAGCGAAGTGATTGCTCTGCTCCGCGACGCGCCCGGCGCCGGCGAGGAGTGGGAGGCCGTGCTCGACAATCCGCCCAACGACGGCTCGGGCGTGGTCGACCTCGGTGCCGCGGCCACCGCTGGCGGCGACGACGCCGGCGCCGATTTCTACGTTACGCGCACCGACGGCGTACGGCTAGCGATCGACGTTTACGGCAAGGAGACGATCGGCGACGTCCTGGATCTGATCAATAATCATCCCGGCAACGCGGGCGGGAGCCTGGTCGCGCAATTGGCCGCCTACGGCAACGGCATCGAACTGGTCGACGGCACGCTGGCCGAAGGGCAACTGCAAGTCACCCGCAATCCGCTGAGCCAAGCCGCGTACGATCTGGGACTGATGGCCGCCGGAAGCGAAACCAGCGCTGCCGCCGTGCAGACGGGCGTACCCGCGGCGACGGTTACTTCGGCAGCGATGAAGAGCGGGTTGATCTTCGCGGCCAAAACCGCGGGCAATGCCCACAACGGCGTGCGCGTGATCTTCGATCCGGCAGCGCCCCCCGGCCCGCCTGCCTACGACCTCGTGGCCAAGACACTGACCTTTCCCATCACCGCCGGCGTCACGACCGCGGCCGACCTTAAGACGGCGCTCGAGGCCAGCCCGCTTGCCAGTCTCTTCGGCGCCGAGTTCGATCCCGCCGACACCAGCCACAACAATGGCAGCGGCCCGCTCGGTTCGAGCGCGGGCAACTTCATGACCTGCGGCGCCGACAGTCACGCGACGGTGACCGTGCGGCTCCCGGGCGCCGACAACGACATGGTGTTCCGCTCGTTGGCGGCATTTCCGGCCGCAGACGCCACCGACGTGCAGTTCATTGCCGGGCCGGCCGGTACGCCGTTGACGATCAACCACACAGGCAACGTGCTGAGCATCACCTACGACTCGGTGGCCGGCGCGACGGCGCAGAACGTCGTCGCGGCGTTCGTCGGCAATCCCGATTTCGCCGTGGCGCTCGATCCACTCGACTACAGCCCGAACGACGGCAGCGGAGCAGTCGATGCCACGGGCGGAACGGGCGTGGCTATGACCGGCGGTTCGCAGACGCTTACCGGCAGCGACGTGCATCCGCTGGAAACCGAGGGCCTGTTCAATGCCCTGCTGCGCATCCGCAACGGCCTGCTGACGAACAACCAATACGAGCTGCAGCGCGCGCTGGAGCAACTCGACAACGCGGTCACAAATGCGCAGTTCTCCCGCTCCGAACTCAACGCCGAGCAGCAGAGCCTCGACGTGCTCCAATCCAGCCAGGCGACCGACAACATCGAGTTGCAGAAGGTGCTTTCGGTCGAATACGACGCCGACCTGGCGGCCGTGATCTCGGAGTTCAGCGGACGCCAAGCCGCCTTCCAGGCATCGCTGCGGGCCACGGCGCTGATTTCGCAGTTGACGCTGCTGGACTACCTGTAGGCCGATCTCCTGCGGATTCCCGACCGGCGAAACGAGCAAACGCTCCGCCGTTCGATGGACGATCTCGGCTGCGGAAGTCGTCCGATGTTCTTCGGGCCGTCGCCTCGTGAATCGCCGATCTACATCACACCCCCCATACGGGCCAGCAAACGCGAGATAGAATTTACGTAATCGGCACACGAGCGGCTCCTTTTCCTGTCGTTGGTGCAAGCGATGTCTGCCACCAAGACTACATTCGCAGCCGGCGCCGACCATTCGGGCGGCGCGCCGGCAGGCCTGGAAGGCAAGTTGGGGAACCTCGATCCCCTTGTGCGCCAGCAGACTGCGCTCCTGGCGTTCGGTCGACGCAGCAACGCGCGGCCGCCGCTGGCCGTGCTGCTGCAAGACGCCGTGTCGCTGGCCGCCGAAGTGCTCGATGCTGACTTCAACGGCATGGCCCAGGTCAGTCCTGACGGCGCGCACATCGCATTGCGAGTGACGCCGGCTACGCCAGGCGCTCCTCCCGGCGCGGGCTGGACGCAAGATTCACCGTTGGCCGCCGACTCGCCCACCGGCAGTTCGATGGCGGCCTACACCTTGAACATGGCGAGTCCAATCGTCTCGGCCGACCTCAGCGGCGACAAACGCTTCACCGACCCGTTCTTGCGCGAACTGGGCGTACAAAGCGCCCTGAACGTGCCGCTGCACTTGCACACCGAGGCGTGCGGCGTGCTGGGACTGTACCGCAAGGCGCAGCGTCCCTTCACGCCCGATGACGTGCAGTTTGCCGAGACGATCGCCGCGCTGTTGGTCGCGTCGATCGCCCGCGTGAAGGCCGAGGAAACCCTGCGCCAGCAGCAAGCTTTCGCATCGGCCGTGCTGGCGATGGTCGAGGGCCTGGTGATTACGCTCGACGCGCAAGGCCGCGTGATCGATGCGAACCGGGCCTGTACGACGGCCACCGGTTTTGCGCCGGCCGAAATCCGCGGCAAGCCGTTCTGCAACGTGTTTGCCGTGCCTGAAGAAACCCATCTCATCGAAGGAGTGCTGGGGCGTGCTGTTGGCGGGCAAACGAGTTGCAGGTTCGACAGCCAGTTGCTGGCCAAGGACGGATCTCGCCGGCTCGTGGCCTGGACGATGCACGTCATGTACGACGGCCATCGCCGCGTGCAGTCCCTGGTGCTCAGTGGGACCGATCGTACCGAGCAGGTGCGAATGCAGACCCAATTGCGGGAACTCGCGGCGTCGACCGATGCAGCGGGCCGTACCGGCGGCGACCGGCATCCGCAGCCCCAACTGTTCCAACCGCTCGGCAGTCCGCGAGGCGTCGAGATGCGGAAAAGCCCGCGCCGCGCCTTTCAGCATCAGCAGTGGATCGGCCCGATAATCGGCACGCGCATGCCGCAGCGCGACGAGTTCTTCGAGGTGGTTTGCGAGGACATCTCCGCCGGCGGCGTCTCCTTCTACCTGCCGCAACGGCCGCAATTCGAGCGGCTGGTCGTCGCCCTGGGCAAGCCGCCTGCCCTGACCTACTTCACTGCCGACGTCGTGCGCGTCGCCGAGAAGGATGTCGACGGGCAGCGGCGATTCTCCCTGGGCTGCCGCTTCACGGGACGGATCCGATGGGAAGGACCGGCGCCGACGGGCGAGTGACGCTTGCCCATCGGCCACCAGTCGGCTAGAATCGTCCCGTGCGTCTAGCAACGCGTAAGGGTATGCTTTCACAAAGGAGTACCGTGCGATGAGAGCGAACTGTCTGATTGCAGCCGCGCGCTGCGGCGTGTTGGCGTTGATCGCTACCGGCTGCGGACAACTTGCGTCAACGAGCGAGTCCAAGAGCCCGACGAAGACCAAGACGGAACCGGCCAAGGAACCGTCCAGTGTGCCCGTAAAGGAAACCGCCAAGGAGCCGGCAGCGGCGCTGCCGAAGCTTCCGCTGGGGCTGCCGGCGTTGAAGATTCCCGACGACAACCCCATGACCGCGGAGAAGATCGAACTGGGGCGGATGCTCTACTTCGACACCCGGCTGAGCAAGGACGGCAAGATCTCCTGCGCCACCTGCCACAATCCGAAGGAGGCCTGGGCCGAGCGCGAGCCGGTCAGCACGGGCATCGGCGGCCAGAAGGGCGGCCGCAACTCGCCCACGGTCATCAACGCCGCCTACGCCCCGGCGCAATTCTGGGACGGCCGGGCCGCCACCCTCGAGGAACAAGCCCTTGGGCCGATCGAGAATCCCATCGAAATGGGACATCATCTCGACGCCATGATTGCCGATCTCTCCAAACTCGACGAGTACAAAGAACGGTTCCAGAAGGTCTTCGGCACCGGCATCACGAAAGACGGCGTGGCCAAGGCCATCGCCGCCTTCGAGCGGACGGTCCTCAGCGGCAATTCAGCTTTCGACCGCTTCAAGGCCGGCAACGAGAAGGCCCTCAGTGATGCGCAGAAACGCGGCATGGAATTGTTCGAGAGCGCAGGCTGCTCCACCTGCCACGCGGCCCCGCTGTTCAGCAATTACCGCTACTACAACGCGGGCGTCGACGCAGGCAAGGACAAACCCGACGCCGGCCGCATGGACGTCACCAAGAAAGAGACCGACCGCGGCAAGTTCCGCACGCCCTCGCTCCGCGACGTGGCCGGCACGGCCCCCTACTTCCACGACGGCAGCGTCGCCAAGCTGGAAGACGCCGTGGCCCTGATGGCCGTCGGCGGCAAGGACAATCCCAACATTTCCCCGATGCTCAAGGCCATGAGCGAGGCCAAGCTGACCGACGAGAACAAACGGGACATCGTGGAGTTCCTCAAGGCGCTTTCCGGCGAGTATCCCGTCGTTGAGCCGCCGAAACTGCCCTAGAGTCGGTCATCGTTTGCAGCGTTTCAGCGACATGATCGCAAATGCCGTCCCGTACTGCTGGTGATAATCGTAGAACGGGAAGTCCCACCAGGATCCGTCTTTCTCCTGCAACGGCAGGAGCACGTGCGCCAAGTGGTCCTGGTACGGTCCGCGCTCCGCGGCCGGAAGTTGCTCGATGCATAGCGCTGCGTAGTAGTGGCCGTAGTAGAAGAAGTACCCGGCCACGGCGAAATACGATTCGTGCGGGATCGGCCGCTTGCGCCCGATGTCGAGCCACAGGTTGCGGGCAAAGAGGCGGTCGAGCCACGTCTTGAGCACGTCGTCGGTCACAAGCTTATCGCCGCAGAGCCGCATCGCCAGGTTGCACGCCTGCGAGCGGCCCAGACTGCCGCCGGGACGGTTCACCGGGTGCATCGGTTGGTTCTTCAAGTACTCGCCGTACATGTAGCTGAAATCGGGCTTGCGCTGGCGGAGAATCGAGGCCGTGCCCCGCTTCACCAGCCGCTCGGGAATCTCGACACCCACCTTCTTCGCCTCGTCGAACGCCACGAGCACCGTGGCCGTTACGAAACTGATCGTCGAACCGCTCGGTCGCTGCGTGTGTGCCACGAAGTCGTAATAGGCCCAGCCGCCGTCGACGCATTCGTACCGCTCCAGGCGGTCGATCTGGTGGCGGATCATCGCCAGGATCTTCTCCTTGCGCTGCGCATCGGCCGGCTTGCGGCCCAACATCCGCACGAGCGCCTGGATCGAATAGGCGTGCGACCAGTTGTTGTAGATCGTGTCGGGCGTGGCGCGGCGGACGGCGGGTAGATGCTCGAACAGCCACCCCTCCGCGCGGTCGATGGCCGCGATCACTTCGGGACTGTCGCCCCCCGCTTCGATCAACGCCGAAAGGCACAACGCGGTAACGCCCGCGCGGAACGCCTCGTGCGCCCCGGGCACAGGCGCGTAGACGTTGAACGGCCGCGTATCGTCGGCCGACCCCCACGAGCCGTTCTTGTTCTGCCGCTTGACCAGAAACTCGACGCCGCGGCGGATCGTCTTGTCGATCTCGGCCGGCGCCGGCTGGGCCACCGGCTTCGGCCGCGGCCCGTCGAGCGCCTGCTTCGGCGGTTGGGGCGACGCCGCTTCCTCGGCCCGCGCAGAAACGCATAGCACGACGACAATCGGCAGCCAGACGAATCGCAATAGCATGGGCATTCCTTCTGATGCGCGCGGCTAAGGACCGGCGAATCAATAAGTGTACTCATCTCGCTCCGCGAGATGCCGCTCATCTCGCGGAGCGAGATGAGTACGTTGCGGCTCACGGGGCGGCGACTACTTCTTATCCTTCGGCGCCTCGGCCAAAATCTCCTCGCCCTCGCGCAAACCCTTGACGATCTCGAGGAGCTTGTCGGTCTTCTTGCCGATCGTGACCGCGCGCTTGACCGGCTTGCCGCCCTTGTCGGGCACGAAGACGTGGTGCTTCTGGTCGTCGGATTCGTCCGTCGCCACCGCCGCGGGCGGAACGGTCAAGGCGTCCTTCTTCTCGTACACCGTCAACTTGACGTCGCAGTTCATACCCGGCATCAATGCCTGTGCCGCCGGGGCCAGCGCCACAGTCGCTCGCGCGTCGTAAGTGCCCCCGCTGCTCGGTACCGCGGCCACGCGATCGAGGATCGCCGTCAGCTTGACGTCCGGGCACGCCTTGGCCACCGCGGTTCCCTTCAGGCCGGGACGCACATTGCAGAGGTCTTTCTCGGCCACCACCGTGCGCACGAAGATCGGCCGCGGCTGCACAACGGTCATGATCACGGCGTTGGGCATGACGCTTCCGCCGCGCCGCAGTTCCTCGGCGCCCGCGGTCCCCGCCCCCCAACGGCCACGCACGCACTTGCCGTAGTAGACTACGCCGTCGACTGGCGCGCGGACGGTCATCATCTCGCGGTCGGCCATGAGCTTGGTGAGCTTCTCGTCAGCCCGCGCCCGGAGGATCTTCGCCTTCTCCAGATCCAGCCGCTGCTTCTGCAGGGCGACCGGCAGCGTCAGTCTATCCTTCTCGACCAGGAGCAACGCGCGTTGCGTCGAGTCCTTCACCTTCTCGTCAGTCCGCGGCACGTCGTGCTTCAAAGCGTATTCGTGCTCGACCTTCGCGCGCTCGTACATGAACCTGGCCCGATCGACCGCGTTGCGGGCGCGGCGGAGGATGACCTCCTCTGTGGCCTCGGTGATCTCGTCGGCCTTGTACATCTTTTCCAACTGCCGCAATTCTTCTTCTTGGTACTCCAGTGCCTCCTTCGACATCTTGAGCGTGAACTCGATGGCCTTCAACTGCATGGGCCGATCGACCGTGAAGAACCTCTGCGACTCCTCCTTGGCGATGCGTTCGGCCCGTTGGACCGCGGCGATGTCCATCGGCGTGGTCGCTTCCAACGTGCGGAGCGCTTGCTCGGCCTGCCGCATCGTCAAATCGGTTACCTGCAACTCGGCCCGCAGGTCGGCGATCGCGCGGTCGATCTTGTCCAATTCGAGCGCCAAGAGCAAATCGCCTCGTTTGACCTGCGTGCCGTGTTCGACCGCGCTGAGGACCGTCAATCCGCTCCACTCCTGCGGACGCAACACGATCTCGCTCATCTGTTGCGCCTCGAACACGCCGTCGAGCGTCACCTCAATCTTTAGCGGGCCCTTGGCGACCTTCACCCTGGCCGGCGCGGCGGGCGGGGCCTCTTTCTTCGCGTCGGGGGCTT
>Ga0233425_10010609_pt1 | contig 11145 bp, 6 predicted proteins | sample Watercolumn_Towu_2_FD_181712 | JGI IMG/M metagenome (GOLD analysis project Ga0233425, IMG submission 181712) | Freshwater microbial communities from Lake Towuti, South Sulawesi, Indonesia - Watercolumn_Towuti2014_140_MG | ecosystem: Environmental > Aquatic > Freshwater > Lake | place: Indonesia...
GAGCCAGCTCGATCAGGGCATCAAGGTTCATATTTGAATAACCCCAGGATTTTGTCCGTGCCAGCTCGAGCGGCTGAGAGCCATCAGGCTCAACCTGGCGGGCGATCCGTTTTGTCCCGACCTGCGAGAGGATCTTCCTGGCCACGTCAGCTTTCCCGAGATAGAAAGCGACACAGGAGGTTTGCACATCATAAGCGCTGCCGTGGTTGTTCTTCTCTCCCGATTCATCTTTCCCATTCGGACTTTCAAGAAGCCATTGGAGATACTCGCTGAACCACGTGCGAATGCCGCGGTCAATGTCTGCATTCCAAGCCTTCGATTCCGCCAGAAGAATCAAACCGTCAACGAGCCACCTGTAACTGTATGTCTCAATGATGCCGATTCCCCTTCCCGGCGTTATTCCTTTGATGGCTTGTGCAAAGTTGAGGTTCGGATTCATGCGTGATGCCGGATCAAGAAACCAGACGTTCAGTTGCTCAACGGCTTTTTGGGCAAACCGCTCATCGCGGCTCACCGTATAGGCGAGCGCAAGCGTTTCAATGCGATTCACCATGATATCGAGACGCAGATTGTCGCCGTACGTGTTGTATTCGGGATTTCGTTCACCGTCCCGGCGGATGTACGGCAGCCCGTCCGGCTTTGTGGTGTCGGGCCACCAGTACGGACCGAGGCTCATGAAATCATGTTTGTCTCCGCTCGGAGGAACCTGCTCTTTTTGCATCACTGAGACCGGCTCACCAGTCAGCGCCGCCTCAGCTTCTCTCATCAGCCCGGCAACGAAGGCCGCCGGCGCAGAACGATCCTTTGTATAGGACATCGCTGCAGCCGACAGTGAGGAAGCGTTCATCAGCAGCACATCAGGGCGCTGACGTTGTGCGACCGCACTCTCTGAAACCGCCAGCAACATCGTTGCCAGCATGAGAACGATGTTCCGGGTCACAATGATCTCCTTTCCTGGTGAGCGTAGGTATATCGGGTCACCACCTACGTCCATTCCACACCTCTGCCACCAAAGCATGAAGCATCCAGCCAGCAAGATCGTCGACTGGATGCTTCACGTTCATTCGTTTACCACACCATCACACGTTTTACTTTACGAGCATCATCTTCTTCGTGGCGGAGAAGTCATTCGACTTCAGTGTGTAGAAGTAGACGCCGCTGCTGAGGACGCTTGCATCAAACCTCACTTCATGCGTTCCGGCAGCGTACTCATCATCAACGAGCGTCGCAACCACCTGACCGAGCGTGTTGAACACCTTCAACGTCACGTGTCCGGTCTTCGGTGCAGTGAAGGTGATCGTTGTCGAAGGATTGAACGGATTGGGGTAGTTTTGCTCCAGAGCGTACGATTTCGGGAGCATCGCTGGCGACTGGTCTTCGACCGCCGTGATGTATGACAGCCAGGCTGCTTTCCTCGTCGGGTACCAGTTCAGGTCGCCCACAGGAAATCCACCGTCACCCTTGGTGTACGACTGAGCCGTGGTACCGTACGAGACGTTGATCGGACCCTGTCCATTCGCATCCTGGTACGTCCAAGCCCAGTTCTCGGGAAGGCTTGTAGACGTTGGGAATCCAATTGCCGAATCGATGAAGTTGAAGATCGACGGCGGGGCTTTTGAGAACGTGAGCGGCTCCGTGAAGTAGGCCTTTGTCGAGTCGGAGGTCAACTTCATCAGCGTCGGCGTGAAGATGCCCGGTGCCTTTGTGGAGTCCTTCCACTTCACCCAGAGATCTTTGTACGCCTGATCCCACCACACGTTGTTGTTGCGCACCACGATGTTGCGGGTTGGCAGCCTGTAAGAGCTGTCAACTGTGACAACCCACATCTGATTGTTCTCCGGCTGCGTCTGCTCGCTGATGTTCGTCGGATAATAGCCCATAACTCGTCGGAAAGCACCACCGTAAGCGATCTGATTATAGAAAACGTTGTTCGTGATTTTCATATCGCGAACTTTGCCTGCTTGAAGGCCGCCGTGGTACCCTTCGTTCGTGAGACACGTGTTGTGGTCAAACTCAAGATAGCCGACGAAATTGGTCATGTTTCTGATGATACGATCGGTGAGATTGAACACGGTGGTGTTGCGGACAACGATTGAATCTGTGTAGTTCGTGGATCGCACATCAATGAGTCTGCCATTTCCACCCAGTGCTTTCGGATGCCCATGGCTGTGAACGAAGCAATCTTCAACATAGATGCTGCAACTGTCGCTCTGCAGCGTCAGGGCAGCTCCTCTGTCGTGGACGATTTCGCAATCCTTCACCCAGACACTGCAGCCATTGTAGAGGTTGATTCTTCGATTGCCGACAGTCCCATTGAGCGACCGTTGATCGATGGTGAGGCCCTCGAGCCTCCCGCCAGCACGAATATTCATGATCTGGTTGAGCGTCGTGCCTGAGATCTCCTTCGAAATGAGAAACGGCTTGAAGCCAGTGCCTGACTCTGCTTTGATATAGAGGAAGAAGTTTGCATCGATGATGGAGATCAATGGATACACTCCGTCACGCTTCAGCACATAGATCGTCTGCTGCGGCAGGGCAGCCGTTCTCGCTGCAGAGTCGCTCTTGATCGCCTGTGCGATAGCGTCATCACCGGGCTGAATGGTAACGAGCCGTTGGCCAAAGGCGGTACACCCCACCGCGACCAACAACACAAGAATTATGAGTGGTTTATTCATCACTGCTCCTCCTATATATGGATGATGAAAGATAGACTAGAAACTGATCTCTATGCTCGCATTGCCTGTCATTCCGTAGTAGACCTCATTCGTGGGATAGGATGCCGTGCCGAAGTATGCTTCATCCGGCTGATTGGTGAGGTTGACGAGATTCACGCTGAAATTCAGCCACTTCGTGAACCTGTACTTCACCGTCGCATCCCAGCGTGTGAATCCCCTGTTCCAGGTGTCCCCCAAACCGGATGGATCCTGCCCGACACCGCTGATGCTTTCGCCATAGTGCGAATAGGACAATCGCGTCGAGAGTTGACCGATATCATATCCGATGGCAGCATTGATGATTCCGTTCGCCTGACCAGGCATCGTTCCAGCGTGTCCTTTGTCCGTAATATAGCGCTTCAGGATTGGCTGACGGGGTGTCCCGATGTTCTCGGTGACAAGAACATAGTTTGGATAATATGTTGAAGACCACACACGTGAGTAGTTTGCATTGAACACGATGCCCTTCAGGATGTCGGGCATCCCCGGATAGTACGCAAGCTGGGTCTGCCACTCGATTTCAAGGCCTCTCACCTGAGCCCGCGGTGCATTCTCGTACGTGCTCCACACGAGGGGTTCAGTCTTGGTCGAAGGCAGGGAGAGGGCAACATAGTCTTCCGGCCGGTAGGCCGATGTCTTCACCGCATAGAAGATGTTGCGCAGATCTTTGTAGAATCCGCTGACCGAGAAGAGACCAAAGGCGTTATCGTAGAACGAGACACTGACATTGTAGTTGCTGATCATTGTTTCTTTGAGATTCGGATTACCGCCGGCAATCTGGGCATCCTGCTGATTGTACCGGACCCACGGAGAGATCCAGTAGAAGTCCGGCCGCGAAATCGACTTGTTCGCAGATGCACGAAGGTCCAGACCATCCATGAACTGGATCTTCATATGCAGATGCGGGAACCAGTGGCTCGTCAGCCGGGTAACCGTCGTGTCCCTCATCATTCCCTGACGTCCGTACTGTTCGTACGCCGAGGTCCAGACCGATTGATACCAATTATCTTCATGTTCGTAACGTGCGCCGCCGATGAGCGTGAAGAACCCGCCGATTTTGAATTCTGCCATCAAATAGCCGGATGTCAGCGCTTCCTGCAGGCTGTAGCAATCTGCAAGTGTATTGCGGTCGAAGTTGTACATTGAGTCGCGTTGCTGAACGTTCCAGTCCGAAAGAATGCCCCTGTCATACTTGGGGAACATATTGTATTTGCCGTTGACAATGTTGTCAAGATCGCTGCGGGACGAAATGAAGTTCTCGGCGGTAATGAAACCATTGGCATTGATGATGAGCTTTTTGTTATAGAACTGCTGCGCACGCGGCACAAACGCTACGAGGTAGTACGATTGCATGCCGCGACCTTCCGCCTTGTTTTCCCTGTTCGACTCGGTGTATTTGATTCCGCCTTTCAACGAACCCGTGAGAAAATCTCCGAGCTGCCACGGAACTTTGAGATTGTACTGGGCAGCATAATCCGTCTGTGTCATTTTGTTCGGATAGTCAAAGTTGTTCTGAAGACCAATCCGATTCAGGTCGTCGACAGCCGCAGGATAATAGGTACTCGCGTTTTTGGGGCTGAGGATGGATTTGTTGAACGGTGAACCTTGGGCAAACACTATCTGAAAATCATACGAGTTGTCGTTCACGATCTTGTACGACGAGAGCGCCCAGTCCATCTTCATGTTCCAGAGCGTCACTTCGCCGTTCACAGCGTTTGAAAAACCCGACAGATCGATTTTCTGATCCCGGATATCGTACTGGACTTTGTCACCGTCGTTCGGAAGAAAGCTCTTCGTCAGAGAGTACGGATCCCTTGCCGTGACATTGTAGAGACTGGTGAACCAAATTCTACCAGCGTCGAACAGATAGTCGACCGTAAGACTGCCACCTCCCCGTTTGCGCTCCTCCAGTGTCGTCCCGATGGCTGTCTGGGTGCCCCAGATTTCCACCTGTGTCCTTGTGGAGTCGGTGTACGCTCCAATCTTGTAGGTACCACTGAAGCGCTGGGAGGAGCGGTTGATCTTCTCATAATTGCCCGTGACGACGACACCGACGGCATCGCCGAAAAACCTGTTGCTATACTCGCCTGAAGCTTTGAAATCGCCAAAACTGTTCGCAAGCTGATTGTAGCCCGGGGAAATCTTGAACTGAATCTTTTCTTCATCGGGCGCCTTCTTGATCTTCAGGTTCACCACTCCGCCGACGGCATCTGCGTCCATATCAGGCGTCGGTGCCTTGAAGACCTCGATCCCTTCAAGAGCATCAGAAGAGACCATGCTGAGGTCCACGGATCGGTTCGTCGTGGAAGTAGCCGGGATTTTGATACCGTTGACGGTGGTGAGATTGAGCTTCGGCTCCATACCGCGAATCACCACCTGATTGGCTTCTCCACCATCGCGTCGCAGGGAGATCCCGGGAAGCCGGCCGATCGCCTCCGCAGCATTGACATCAGGTAATTCCCTGATACGATCCGCTGCGACAACACTCACCGTGGTGTTGGACGTAATCTGGTTGTTCATCGCTGCAACCTGGCCGCGCATCTGCGCCGTTACCACAACTTCTTGCCCCTGAATGACTGTCGGCGAAAGTTGGAAATTCATCGTAACCGATGATGAGCCAACATTGACCTGAACTTCCTTCTGTTCATAGCCGATGCTCGAAGCTTTCAGCGTGTGTTTGCCAGCGGGAACCCCGAGAATCTTGTACTGGCCATCCACATCCGTCGCGCAGCCAAGCCCCGTTCCAACAATGAAGACGTTGACGCCAATCATCGGAGTCCTTGTAAGCGAGTCGGTGACGACGCCCCGCAGAATCCCCTGGCCGAACAGCACGCCCGGCACCAAGAGCACGATCAAGAGAGTCGTAGCAATCAAGAATTTCTTCATGACATTACCTCCAGTACTGGATAGTTGAGAGTGCTGAATAAACCTTTCGTCTGCTTCCTGACCGAGGGAATTCCTATTCTCCCTGGTACTCGAACCAGTCAAAATCCGCGACATTCGTGCTCTTCGTGCCCTTACTCGTTGCGTACATACCGAAATAGGTGCCGACAAAACCTCCTGCATTTGTCCGGCTCAGCGTCCGGCCGTCCACACGCTCCTGCAGCACGCTCCAGGCGCCGGCAACAGAGGATGCATAGAAACTGTAATCCTGACCTCTCGCTTCCGCTTTCAAATAGATTCTCTTTCCAGAGACAGGGAGTTCACTCAGAATCTCTTCTTTTCCGCCATGACGCTTCGTGAGCCGTACGAGTGTTTCTTTTCCGGATCGCATAACCTCCACGCGGAAATGAAAATCAGGATTCTGCAGAATGACCATTCCCGCGCTCTCGTTTTCACCCTTCGGTGCAAACTCCATCGCCATCGAGGCGGAGCAGTTGATGTGCTGCTGCCGGCGCCCGACAAAGCTCGGATTCTCCCATTTCGTAATCATCTGTGGTCGGAGCCTGAGCCGCAAATAGCCCGGCCTCTCATTCAGGCTCACAAACTGTTCACGAGGAGTGCGAATGAAATTCCATGCGTACCCAAGGGTCGCATGATCAAAATTGTCACAAGCCGGCAGCGTGGCCACCTGATAGGGCGGAAGATTCGGCACACGATCTTCTCCGAGCACTCTGCCATACCCCGGATTGACGACCGGCCAGCCGTCTTCCCAAGCTACGGGCGTCAGGAATGTTTCCCTTCCGAGGTTGTAGTGAAAACCGCCGTAGGGACGAATTCCAAGCATCACCATCCACCAATCCCCGTTTTGAGTCTCTAACATGTCCGCATGACCGGTGGCAGCTATCGGGTATGCGGAACCAAGATGCCGGTGTGTGAGAATCGGGTTCTTCTTGTTTCCCTCGTAAGGTCCACGCACATTCTTGCTTCGAAACACCGTAACTGCGTGATTCTCCCCCGTGCCACCCTCAGCGATGATAAGGTAGTACATGCCATTCAATTTGTAGAGGTGGGGTGCTTCGGCGTTGTTGGCGCCGTGGAGTGCACCTTCGCGGAGAATGATCGTTCGCTCTCCGATCAGCTTCATCGACTTCACGTCGAGTTCCTGCAACCAGATACAGCGATACTTGGAGTCGGGGGGGATGGAGTCGGGCCGGATGTTTCCGGTGTAGTAGACTTTCGCGTCGTCATCAAAGAAAAGCGACGGATCGATACCTGGGGCATTCTCGACCCAAGACGGATCGGACCACGGCCCTGCCGGATTTTTTGCCGTGACGATGAAATTGCCCCCCTTCCCAACGAGCGTGTTAATGACGTAAAAGGTCCCATCGTGATAGCGTATGGTCGGTGCAAATACACCCCCGGAGGGACGGACTGAATCGAGGGCCAGCTGAGAGGGCCGGTCCAAAACATGACCGATCTGTTCCCAATGCACCAGGTCTTTGCTGTGGAAAATTGGGATCCCGGGATAATATTCGAAGGTTGACGTAATCAGGTAGTACTCGGATCCCACTCTGCATATCGAAGGATCCGGATAGAATCCCGGCAGGATCGGATTGCGGAATGTCCGGTCAGAAACAGTGGTTGTCTGTGCAAGAAGGGAGAAGGTGACAACTACGTGTAAAAACGGAATAATCCTTGTCAATTTGGGCAATTCTCTCCTGTTCTCGGATTAACAAGTTTCATTTTTTGTTCATATCTTCAGTTGTCTTCACAGATACAGATGTACCCCTCGACGCCCATGTCGCGGTTTGCTCTGGAGATTGCGGGCGAAGAAAGCGGCGGAACCGCGCGGTTTGGCAGGATAAGGTAACCTGCAAATCTACGCTTCCAAGGGCCGTTACGCAAGAAAATAACCGTTGACGGCGTACTGATTAACGGGTAATTAACGGCTGGATTTATTGGGGATTTCGATGGCCGATCAGGAACAAATCCGACGGACGCTGGCTGAGATACTCGAGAGTCCCGAATTCCGGGAATCCCAAAGATACCGAGAACTCCTGACGTATCTTGTTGAGGAATCGCTCGCGGGCAGGTCACCGAAAGAGACCACCATCGGGATGCAGTTCTTTGGGAAGGATTCCACATTCAATTCGAAAGAAGACGCAACCGTCCGCGTCTACCTGAACAACCTCCGAAAGAAACTCGAACACTTCTACCTCACCGCCGGGAAGAGTGCTCCCCTCAAGCTCGTCATTCCGCTCGGACATTACAGGGTCGAATTTGTTCAGACAGAAGAAGTAGTAGAACAGCCCCGAACGAAGCGTCGATCCTTCGTGTGGGAAGGGGTGGCTGCCGGATTCCTCATCATGTTTGCGCTCGGATACTTTGTCCACTCGTTTTCTGTCGGAAATCATCCGGTGCCCTCTATACCGAACGCCCTGTGGACAGAGTATGTCCAACCACACAGCCGTCCCACCCTGATCGTTTTGGGTGACTACTACTTCCTTCGCGAACGAAATGAAGTAAGCTCGTATTATCGCACTGTGCCCATCAACAGCATCGAAGATTTCCAGGCATGGATTGCCCGCGACCCGGCATTCGCCGGAAAATACCAGCCGCTTGAATTCACCTTCTTGCGCCCAAGCAACCTCTGGGGTGTCATGCAGATCCTCCCGATTCTCCGGCAATCTCCACAAGGCTATAGTTTCAAACTGGCGTCTGAGTTCTCAACTGCCGACTTCAAGACGCACAACATTGTCTATCTTGGGACCGTGAAGACGCTGTACAACTTCAGGAAGTTTCTTCACATCTTCGGCATTGAGCGGCAGGCGACCTACGCCTACGAAAAGATTATTCTCCGTGGCGAGAAACGGGATTCCATCGAGACCATTTTTGTCGGCGGTCAGCGAAGTATCGACTATGTTAAGGATTACCCCATCATCGCAAAAGGTGCCGGTCCTGAGGGAAGCACGATCCTTATGCTCATGGGATTTACAGAAAACGGTGCCATTGCAGCACCTCGTGCGGCCTGCGACAGCACACTTCTCCAGGCCATACAAGCCAAGTATCCGAACGAACCGCTTCACGAACCCCTCTACTTCACTCTGGTTCTCGCGACCGAAGGACTCGCTCAAGCCGTTTTCAAGACCGATATCCGCTACTTCGCGCAGAACAAACCCCTGTTCACCATCTCTGATATAAGCCATCTGGATAGCTCCTCCGCCCGATAATCATCACCGTTTCAGCAACACTCCCCGGTAGCAGTCCTGTTCTACAATTCTGCACTCTTTTGCCCCCTTTTCCCCTGCAACTCTTTTACCCGCTCTTGACAATTTGATGACAACTTCGAGCTGCCAGTGGAGTATGTTGTCACCAGAACATCAGGACAAACCTCCACATTGCCATGAAGAGCGTACAGGACAAGGTCATTATCGTAGCAGGCGCAACGGGCGGAATCGGCAGCGCGACAGCCGAACGACTGGCCAGGAAAGGCGCGACGGTCGTCATCGCAGGCAGGAGCAAGAACCTTCTCGACAACTTGCACAATGAAATCCGATCCTGGAATCCCAATTGCGCCTCATTCTGCGCCGATTTAAACCTCTACAGATCCTGGAGTGAGCTGATTGGATTCGCCCAACAGCGCTTTGGCAAGCTCGACGGGCTCGTCCATTGTATCGGCAATCTCAGTCCCAAAGATCTTGCTGACATGAACGAGGAAGAGATTTCGTACCAGCTCTCTTCAAATTTCACAAGCGTTGTATTTGCTGCAAAGGCCGTCCTGCAACCCATGCTCCGCTCGAAGACGGGGCACATCATCGTGGTCGGTTCGATCGGTGGGATCGTCCCGATGCCACATCTTTCGCTCTACAGCGCCACAAAGCATGCCGTGAGAGGGTTCTGCTTTTCGTTGCATGAAGAGTTGAAATCGTCAGGCATCAACGTAAGCGTGGTTTCTCCCGGTCCTGTTCGTACAAAAATGCTTGACCAGGAAGCGCTGTGCGATGCAGCTGACATTTCGTTCATAGGCAATCCGCTTTCCCCGCACGACGTGGCAGAGAATGTTCTTCGTCTGCTGCTTCATCCCCGCCGCGAAGTGATCGTACCGAGAATGATCGGCACTCTCAGCATACTCAGCAATTTCATCCCGGCCCTCTTTTCTCCGCTGTACAGACACCTGCGGCCCTTGGGATACCGCCGACGACTGGCCTACACTCAACAGCCGGCCCCACCAACTTCACACCCGGAGAACTGTCATGTCTATACGCACTGATACCAGCCCGGTCACCATCCTGAGCCTCGACTTTGTACAGGCATACGTCATCACGATGCGACCCTATCTCATGTTCGTTTCAGGCATCACCGGTCTCGCGGGTATGGCGTTCCTGCCGTCTATCTCAGCTCAAGGATTCATTCTCCGATTTGCCGCTTCGTTTCTATCGTACGGCTTCGGTCAGGCTCTCACGGATTGCTTCCAAGTCGACACCGATACGCTCTCGTCTCCGTACAGGCCGTTAACGCAGGGGATTATCTCTCGTGTTCAGACGTTCCTTGTCAGTGCGGTCGGTCTGGCATTCTGCATCGGCGTGTTTACCTCCGGCAACTCCCTGAACTTGTTGCTGGGCGCCGCAGCCGGGAGCGGTCTGGCTACTTATACCTTTTTCAAGCGTCGCTGGTGGGGAGGTCCCTGGTACAATGCATGGATCGTTGTCGTGCTTTGCTCCATGGCGTTTCTCTCGGGAGGCCGCTCCTTCGCTGAATTGTTTACAACGCCGATTGCGTGGACTTTGGGCGCTGTGTTCTTCGGCTATGCAAACTTTGTGCTGAGCGGCTATTTCAAGGACATCGAAGCAGATCGGGCCACCAACTATCGCACTCTTCCCGTTGTTGCAGGCCGCCGTATCTCTGCCTACGTCAGCGATCTCTTTGCTTTCCTATCAATTACATGCGCGATGTCAGCGCTCAGCGAGCGCGTGACCTCTTCACTCGTCGCTGACCTTGCGTCCATGGTGTTTCTCGTCAGCGCAATCGGCGTCTCCATGGCCGCTCAATTGCAGCTTCATCAGGTGACTTCGGACTCGGACGCTCACAGGGCGATCTCTCCCGTCGTCCATTCCTACATCCTTCTCCTCTCAAGCATCATCTCATTGCGGAAACCTGAGTGGATAGGATTTCTCCTTCTTTTCTATTGCGCTTTTTCCGTTGTCATGAAGGTTCGTCCTGCAAAAAACCAAATATGAGGCGGCCATGATACTCTTACTCAATCCCAGGGCAGCCGGCGGAACGGCGCCGAAAAAGTGGAAGTCCATTGAAGATGACTTCCGATACCTTTTTCCTGCAACGCCTCTGCACATTCTCAATGGACCGGCGTCAACACGAGAGCTCCTCCAGCAGGCACTTCGAGCCGGCGAGAGGGACTTCGTCGCAGCGGGCGGAGACGGAACGGTGAACCTTGCCCTCAATGCTCTCCTCTCTGTTTCGACGGAATCTCAGATTCCGGAGATACGACTCGGAGCTCTCGGTCTCGGCTCAAGCAACGATTTTCACAAGC
>Ga0233425_10010610_pt1 | contig 11140 bp, 10 predicted proteins | sample Watercolumn_Towu_2_FD_181712 | JGI IMG/M metagenome (GOLD analysis project Ga0233425, IMG submission 181712) | Freshwater microbial communities from Lake Towuti, South Sulawesi, Indonesia - Watercolumn_Towuti2014_140_MG | ecosystem: Environmental > Aquatic > Freshwater > Lake | place...
ATGCGACAGGAGGCTGGGGTGGATCCCCAGCCCGCTTCACGCATCACACCGCGGTCGCTGGCCATGATCAAGAAGATTCCCGTCGCCGAGTTGCAGCCCGGCATGTTTGTCCATGACCTCAATTGCAGCTGGCCCCAGCATTCGTTTCTGACTTACCGGTTCCCGGTGCGTTCGGCCAAGGTCATCGAACGCATCCTGGAACTGGGCATCCGCGAGATCTATATCGATACCGAATTGGGCGCCGACACAGGCACCGCCGGCCCAGAGACACCGCCGGCCGAGGAACCGGTCCGGCCAGCGGCCGGCTTTGACGGAACATGGAGGCTCGAGCGGGTTCCGCTCGAGCAGGAACTCGCCAATGCCAAAGCGATCTACGAGCAGGCGATCGCGGAAGTCGGCGCGCTGATGCAGAACGCCCGGTTCGGCAAGCTGGTGGAACTGCACCGGGTGCGTCCGGTGGTGGCGGCCATCGTCGGCTCCATCCTGCGCAACCCGGACGCCATGCTTCACGCGGCCCGGCTCAAGCAGACCGACCGGTATACCTTCCAGCACAGCGTCGCCACGGCAACCTTGCTGATCGCGTTCTGCCGGGAGATGGGCCTGGATCGCGAATCGATGGAACAAGTCGGCATGGGAGGACTGCTGCACGACATCGGCAAGCTGAAAATCCCCCTGCACATCCTCAACAAGCCGGGTGCCCTCGACGAGCACGAGCTCGCCTTGATACGCAAACATGTGGAATACAGCTGCGATATGCTGGATGGCAGCCGAGACCTGCCGAAAGTCGTGCTGGATGTCGTGGCGCAGCACCACGAACGCCATGACGGGAGCGGCTATCCCCTGCGCTTGCAAGCCGGCGAAATATCCCGCTACGGACAAATGGCCGCCATCGTCGATGTGTACGACGCCATCACCACAGATCGCGTCTACCACCCGGCCAGGGAGCCATCGGCAACGCTGCGCATGCTGCTGGAATCGAGCAACGGCCAGTTCGCCCCGGACCTTCCCAGCCTTTTCATCCGCGCCATCGGCATCTACCCGGTCGGCAGCCTGGTACGCATGGAGAGCGGCCTGCTGGCGGTGGTCATCGAGCAATCCCCCGGACAGCTGCTCCGGCCGCGCATCCGGGCCCTATTCGATACCCGCAGGGCCATCGCGGTCATCCCTTACGACATCGACCTGGCTAGCCCCGCGACGACCGACCGGATCCTCAACATCGAAATCCCGTCCCGCTGGAACATCGACATCAACCGCTTCATCTGACGCCCGAATTCGAACTCGATGAAAAAACTTCTGCTCTCCCTGCTGGCCATCGTCCTGCTGTTCGAGGAATGGCTGTGGGATGCGCTGACGGCTCTGGGCCGCCGGCTCGTCCAATGGCTGCATCTGGCACGGCTCGAACGCTGGTTGAGCCAGACCTCGCCCAATGTGGCCTTGCTGGCGTTCGCGGTGCCTTTGGCCATCGTCACCCCCATCAATCTGGCGGCCCTGTGGCTGCTGACCCGAGGACTGATCCTGCAGGGGGTGGCCATGGAAATCTTCGCCAAGCTGCTGGGAACGCTGATGGTGGCGCGGGTGTTCGCCCTGACCAAGCCCCAGCTGCTGACCTTCGGCTGGATCGCCTGGGTGTACACCACCATCACCGCTTGGCTGCGCTGGGCCCACCAGCGCATCCGGGAGACCGCCGTGTACCGGCTCGGCCATCAGCTGAAGGAGCGGATCAAGGCGACCGTGCGGGCATGGCGGCAAGGACCCGGCCGCTGATGGAAACCGCTGCCCAAAGCGGTGCTTGTGCCGTAGCATAAGCCGTCGTTCAGCCACCGCCACCCCAGGCAGCCGGTCCCGGTCCGGGAGACCCCATGTTCTTCCATTACAACGCCCGCCCATCCCGCCTGCTGCACCTGTTCCGGGCGTTTCATGCCCAGGCGCTGCGGCTGCGCCGCCACCGGCGCCGTCACGGGCTGGTCACCCTGCTTCTGGTTCCCGCCTACCTGGCAGCCGTCATCGGTTATTGGAACGGCCCGGCAGCCGCCTCCTTCGGCGACCTGTTCCTGCCGCTGGCGGTTTCGGGCAGCGGGGTGATGCTGCTGGGCTGGGGCTATGCCGCGGTGTTCCGGCGTTATCCCTACCTCAAGTGGAGCGGCGGCGGGCGCTTCGCCCTGGGTTTGGTGCTGCTGTTCCCCATGGTTTTTCTCCTGTCCTTCCTGTCCGATGCCTGGAGCTCCCTGCCGGAAGACCCGCTGTGGCTGGCCCTGCAGCCGGACCGCCGCGGCGAACTCTGGCCGGCCTGGCTATCGGCCGCCGGCTGGGTCTGGCTGGTGGGGCGCGGCATCGTCTGGCTGAGGCTGGGGGCAGTCCAGGTGGAGATGTTCGAGCTGGATTATCTCAACCGGGTACTGAAACCGCTGCTGCGCGATCTGCCGGCGGAATCCCGCTGCTGGCTGCGCTGCAATCCGTTTTCGCCGGTCTGGACCGCCAAGAGCCGGGAAGAACCCGGCCGGGCGGGCCGCTTCTTCCGGGTCTACGACGATATCCTGCTGGATTTCCGGGCCGAACTGCCCGACGGCATGGAGTTCCGGCTCAGCACCCTGCACCGCCGCATGGAGAAGCACAAGCGCGGCAGCAAGAAGGTGAAGTACAAAGGCACCAAGCACCGCATCGCCCAGGTCTACCGGTTCTGCCACCCCGCCATTCAAGCCATGGGCGAGGCCCAGGCGGCGGCCTGTGAGCAGCTGGGGCACCGCTGGCAGGCCCAGGCCGGCGGGTTCGCCACCGAGCTGAGGCGCAACAAGCCGCAAGGCAAGCTGACGGTGGTGCAGAAGAACAAGACGGGGGGCATGAATCGGGAGCTGAAGTCCGCCGACCTGCCCGGCGCGGAGCTGACCCTGGAAACGGTGAAACAGGTTTCCGCCTGGATCTACGGAACCGCGGCCGGTCAGCGCCCGGCGTGACGCCACAGCAGCACCCGCACCGGGATCTCCGCCGGCAATGCCAGCAAGGCAGCCTGCTGCAGGCTGCCGGCGCCGCCGATGGTGGCGACGCTGCGCTTGGCTTCGTCCCTGATCTCATAGACGCCGTTCTTCAGCTTGCCCTTGTAGAGTCGATCCTCCCCGGCTCCGTACACATTGAAGCTGTCGTCCTTGATCTTGACCCGGCTGAGCCGGTTGCCGGCGGGGTCGTACAGCTTGCAGCCGTCCTGGCCGTCCTCGTTTTCGCACTTGAGCCGGAACCGGTAGGTGCCGGCGCCATCGTAGATCTTGCCCTTCTCCTCGCTCTTGACCTTGAGCCGGTACACCACTTGACCTGCCCCATCCCGCAGCCGCCAGTCGCCATCATCGCCGGTCAGTTCCAGCGGCGCCCGGCCCGGTATGGCGAGCATGATGCGTCCGGCGTCGTTGCGGAGGCTGAACGGCGTGCTGCCGCCGACGGCGATCTCGCCCCCCTCCGCCAGCAGCGGCGGCGCCCGCTGCGGTTCGGCCTCGGCCGGCGCTGCGCCGGTCTCCGCCAATGCCAGGCTTTCGCCCGGTTCCGGTTCGGCAGGAGAGACGCCATCGGCCGGCTGGGCCGCTGCGGTCTCGGCAACGGCCTGCGGGGGCGCTTGCGCCAGGTCGATGACGCCCCAGCGCTGCAGTTGCGCGGCGGCCACCGGGATCAGCAGGGTCAGCACCAGCCAGCCCAGCAGCAGGCGGTTCGGCAGGCCCAGATAGCGGCGCATGGGCTTGGGCAGGCCTCGGGTCGGGTCGAGACGGTCGAGTAGACGGCGCAGCATGGCAGTTCCTCCTGGGTCTGAACGGCCACCATTGTCGGCAATGCGCGCGGTCTATGCCAGCTTCGACGAGGTGCCGTCGTTCAAGGCCGCCTCCACCCACATCCTCGCCAATTGCAGGGCCATCGCCGGTCCTTACCAGCTGGAACTGATCACCCTGGGCGAGGTGAGCCTGCCCTCCTTTGCCGGCTTTCGCCACTGCCCGGCGAGTTTCGACGAGGGAAACTACCTCCGCCGCGCCGAGCGGTTCCGCGTGCGGGTGCGACAGCGACTGCAGGATGATCCCCCCGACCTGTTCCACTTCCGCGGCCCCTGGGAAGGCTTGGCGGCGGACGAACGGGCGATTCCCAAGATCTACGAGGTCAACGGCCTGCCCTCCATCGAACTGCCCTATTTGTACCGGGACGCCGGCCAGCGGGTACTGGCGCAGCTGCGGGAATGGGAGCAACGCTGTCTCGCCGGCGCCGACGCCATCGTCTGCCCGTCCGAGCGCATCCGCCAATGCCTGCTGAGCCGCTACCGGATTCCCGATCCGGCCCGCATCCAGGTGATCCCCAACGGCTACGACCCGGTGACCGTGGGTTCGCCGCACCCGGTCGACGGTGCCTTGCGGGCGGTCTATCTGGGCACCCTCCATCCCTGGCAAGGCATCCATTGGGCGCTGCGCGCCTTCGCCTCCTTAGGGGAACGCTATCGCCTGGACATCTACGGGATCGGCTCGCGCGACTGGCTGCGGCAGGCGGAAAAGCGCATCGCCCGCCATGGCCTGAGCAACCGGGTGCGGCTGCTGCCGCCGCTGGACCGCAGCCGCCTGAGCGCCACCCTGACCGGCTACCACGTGGGCCTGGCGCCGCTCATCAAGACCGAGCGCAACGCCGAACAGGGCTGCTGCCCGGTGAAGATCATGGATTATCTGGCCCACGGGCTGGTCACCGTGGCGCCGGATCTGGCGGTGGTTCGGCCGATGCTCCGCCACGGCCACAACGGCTGGCTATACCCCCCCAATTGCCTGAACGGCCTGACCGCCACCCTGGAACAACTGCACCAGCGGCGCGCCGAACTGCCGGCGCTGCGGCGCCAGGTGCTGGAATCCCTCGGCGGCCTGCCCACCTGGGCCGAGGCGGGCCGTCGGCTGCGGCGAGTCTACGACGCGCTGGCCAGCGCCCGCAGATAGCGGCAAGCTTCCTTCTTGGCGGAAAATCCCCGTGCGACGGCAGCCCGCGCCCGCCGGCCCAGGCCGGCGGCATCGGCCCGAACCAGCGCCTCGGCGCAGTCCACGGCACGAGCCAGGGCGGTCTCGGAGCGGGGCTGGAACAGGAAACCGCTGATCCCGTCCTCGACCACATCGAGCGCCCCTCCCACGGCGGAACAGACACAGGGCCTGCCGCAGGCCATCGCTTCCAGCATGACGTTGGCCATGCCTTCGTGGTGGGACGGCAGGCACACCAGGTCCACCGCCCGGTACTGCTCCAGCAGGGACACCGTATCGCGCTGGTAAGGCAGGGTCGCGATGCGCTCCACGAGGTGAGGATGCAGGGTGAGGAAGCCGTGCAGCAGACGCGCCGCATCCTCCCGCAACTGGCCGACGATGCGCAGCTCAAAACGGTCGAAGTCGAGACCCGCCAGCAGCAGGTCCAAACCCTTCTTGTGCTTGATCTCGCCGAACAGCCCCAGGGTCAGCCGCTCGCCGGGAAGGCGCGGCTCCAGCAGGGGAAACCGCTTGGAATCGACCCCGTTGGGAAGCCAATGGGCCTTGGCCTTGGGACAGAAGGCCCGAACCTTGGCCAGAAGCTCCCGGCTCACGCAAAACACCCGCTGGGCATGGCTCAAGGCGAAGTGAACGTGGAACGCCCATTCGCCGAAAGGCTCCAGGTCGATGTCGTTGCCGCGGGCGAACAGCCAGGGCGCCCGGCCCAGACGCAGGCCCGCCAGGGTGGCGGCATAGGCCAGCTGGTTGCAGTAGAAGCCCAGGATCAGCGGATCGTCTTCCTCACCCGCGGACGTTTCGATCACGTCCGCGAAAAATTGCAGGAAACGCTTGTCGGCCTTGCCGGCGCCCACCTCCGTCACTCGGACCCCGCTCCGCTCCCGGTCGGCGCAGGTGAACGGCGAAAGCGCATCCGACGGCGTCACCACCCGCACCGGGTGCACCAGGCTCAAGTGCTGCACGATGCGCTCGGCACTCGCCGCCACCCCGCCGATCGCCGCGGCGCCGAAACCCGGCGTCACGAAGATCAAAGGCCGCGCCGCGGCGGGTTCCGAGGTCACCGTTTCAGCGCCAGCAGCAGACCATCGGCCAGCGGCAGCAGGCTGATCTCGACACGGGCATCGTCTCGGGCGCGCAGATTGAGCTCCCGGATGGCGCGGGTGTCGGCATCATCGGCATCCGGGTCGGCCACCTTGCCGTCCCACAGCGCGTTGTCCACCAGCAGCAGGCCGCCGGGACGCAGCAGCTGCAGACAGCGCTCGTAATAGGACAGGGAGTTTTCCTTGTCGGCGTCGATGAATGCCAGATCGTAACGGCCGGATTCGCCGGCTCCGATGAGGCGGTCCAGGGTTTCCAGCGCCGGCCCCAGGTGCAGTTCGATGCGATCGGATACCCCGGCCTTGGCCCAATAGCGCCGCGCCACCGCGGTCCAGGCCTCGCTGAGGTCGCAGGCGGTGATGCGGCCGTCCTCGGGCAGTGCAAGGGCGAAGGCGGTCGAGCTGTAGCCGGTGAAAACGCCCACTTCCAGCACCCGGCGGGCACCGGTCAAACGGGCCAGCAGCGCCATGAACTGGCCCTGCTCCGGGGCGACCTGCATCCCGGCATCGGGCAGGGCCGCGGTCTCTTCCCGCAGTTCCCGCAGCACCTCGGGTTCCCGAAGCGACACCGACAGCAGATAGCGGTAAAGCCGCTCGTCCAGGTTGACGGTCTTGTTGGTCATGGCAGTCCCGTTCGATGACGCCGTCAATACACCACTTCCCAGGCCCCGGCCGGGTTGCGCACCACCACCATCTGGCGCGGGAACACCATTTCCAGCACCATGCCGGCGCACATCTGGGTGTCGTCGCCCTTGATGCGCTGGAACTGGGACGGATCGAAGGTGAACAAATCGCCACCCTTGCGACGGACCACCACCTCCGGGTTGCCGCTCACCCCGAACTCCAGCTGATCCGCCGGGGGCGCCGGCACCCGCACACCGGCCTTGTAAGCGGCATCCAGGCATTTCGCCTTGCGCACGCGGGGCACCTCGACACCCGGCTTGGCCGCCAGCAGCGTGTAAACCGCCTCGAACTTGGGCTTGTAGATCTCCGCCCTGGCCTTCACCAAGTCGGCCAAGGCCTGCCTATCCTTGTCCTCCACCGCGGTGATCACCGGGTAATGGTGCCACGGCAGGTCCTGGGCGAAGTCGGCGGTGAACTCCCGTTCGAAGGCGATCTTGCCCTTGCCCTGCTTTTCCTCTCCGCCCTCGCCGGTCTGATTGGTCTCGGAAACCTGGCCCTCACCACTCTCGGTCCGGCTGGTCTGGTCGGTCACCGTGGCCCAGCGCAGTTGCGCCTTGTAGGACAGCGCCGCATCCGCCGGCTCGAATTCGATGCGTATGGAATTCTTGCCCTTGCGCACCGCCGGACCGAGGGATGCCACCGGTACCCACACCGCCGGGCCGATCTCCCGCGCATCGAACAGCACCGGCAGCGATTGGGCGGATACCGGCTGTTCGGCCACAGCGACCCCATTGAGGACCACCCGGGCGGTGCCCGCCACGGAATCCACCTGGTCGTTCTTGGTGTCGCCGGTATAGGGGGTAAACTTGAACTCCACGTTGAGCACGGCGGCGTCCACCAAGGCGGAGCTCAGCAACCACAGTACGAAGGCCAGGTTTTTCATGGGGGGGCTCCCGAATCAGGACGCCGAGGATTATGGAATCGGGAACCGCCCGCAGCAACGCCGCCCCTCGCTGCGGGCGAGCAGGCGGCAGCCTTACATTTGGCCAAAAACAATTTCCCGGACATTTTCGGCCGCTTGTAGGTGGGAGGGGGCTTTAGCCCGCGACTCGGCGTTGCGTCGCGGGCTAAAGCCCTCTCCCACACAAGATTCCGCGGGGTTAATTACAGCTAAATCCTTAATGCCACGGCTCCCGCAATCAGCCGCCAAGCGCACGCCGGACGGGGCTCGGCAAGCCCGCTTCGGCCTGGGCACGGAGATGTTCCTGCCAGCGAATCGCATCCACCAGACCGGTCACGCCGTCGTGCAATCGCCTGCGGATGTCGTCGGGCAGTTGCAGGCCGTCGCCCGATGCGATGGCGGCTGAAGCAAATTCGGCGTCGGTCACGTAGACCCCCGCCAGCAGATGGGTCGCTCCCAGCGCGGCGAACACCGGCTTGAAGGCATAGTCGATGGCCAGCAGATGGGCGGCGGAACCGCCGGTGGCCAGCGGCAGAACGGTCTTGCCCTGCAGCGCCTTTTGCGGCAGCAGATCGAGCAGGGCCTTGAGGACTCCCGGATAGGACGCCTTGTAGATGGGCGAGGCGATCACCACCCCGTCGGCCTTGGCGATCCGGGCCGCCAGCCGCTGCACCGCCGGACAGTCGAAGCGGGCATGGAACAGGTCTTCGGCCGGGACTTCCCGCACCGAGAAGAACTCGGTCCGGATATCGCGAGCCTGCAGCTCATCGACGGCGAGTTGCAACAGCCGGGCGGACTTGGAGGTGGGGGACGGGCTGCCGGATAGGGCAATGATTTGGGGCATGGATGTTCCTGGCGTTTGAGGGTGGCGCCCGGCCGCAAAGCCGGGCGGGGGAAGCCGAATGCAGCGGGGCGGTCAATTCTACGGCGAATGGGCTTGAGCGACATCCATCGAAAGACCGAAGCGGCGGGAGAAACCACGCCATTTTGGATGGTTCGCCCGGCATACCCTCGGAAATGTTGATTTGGATCAGACTCCAAATTTCCGGAAGGATGCTATGTTTTTTCGGCTGTCGCTGGAGGACGACAGGCATTGCCATTTGCGCCCATTCCCACGGTGGATCGCCGGGATGCGCGAGGATCAGACCCCCAGTGGTTACACCATGCAAGACTTAGGCAGTTTCAGCACATCGCGGGAAGCGATCGCCGCAATCTACCGCCAGGCGGTTTCAGAGCGCCGGGAAATCGTCGGCATCGTCCGCCATTCCTGGTGGCTGATCCGGCCCCGGCGGGTCATCCGCATCAGGATTTCCTTCGCACGCGGCCTTCCGAGGGTGCGCAAACGCCGAATCTCCCTGGAATGGTCCCACCGGGAAAATGTGGCTTACTGCGCCACCGTCGAGTCGTCCCTGATCCGAGGCCTGTGGCGCGTCATGCGAACGCCGTTCAGATTCGCCCGGCCGGCCATCACCCGCTGATCCGCGCATCTCGCCCGCCTCAACCGGCCCAATCTTCCAGCACCACCACCTTCCAGGATCGGTTGGCGGTGGGCGCCGCGTCGATCCACGATGCCAGATGGTTTACCGGCGCGCCGTTCCCGGCACCGCTCCGGTAATGGCCGACCCCGGTTTGCTGACCGGCGATGGAATCCGCCAGTTCGCGCAATCCCGGCACCCGCTGGTAGGCCTCCGGCCGGAACAAGTTGTTGCCGATCTCCTCGGGATTGCTGTCGTACAGGATCAGGCCGTCGTCCTGGATGATCCAGACCTTGCGCCGTTCGGTCTCGGTACCGGGCGGCAACACCCGCCGCAAGAATTCCGCCGGTTTCACCCTCACCGACAGGAATCCCTCGACGCGCGCACCGTCGAAAACCGGAATCACCAGGGTGATGGCGTGAAATCCTTCCGGAGCCGGATAGACGCGGCTCATGATGGGCTGTTTCCGCTCCAGACACAGCACGTTGTGCTCCAGCGGCGAGGTATCGGCACCGACCGCACTGGCATAGCGTTCCGGCACCACCGCGGTGATGCGGCCGGGTGCCACGGTGGCGGCAGCGCTTTCCAAGGCAGGATTGCGGCTCAGCAGCCCGTCCAGCAACGGCGTCATGGCGGCCCGGTCGGTCAGCGGCGGCTTGAGCGCCGCCACATGCTCCAGGTCGCTGCGAACCGCACCGATGGCACCGTCCAGGGCGGTCGCCACCTGCTGGGCCATCGCCAGATTGCCGTTGGCGATATGGCTGACTTCGACCAGGGTGGTCTCGGCCTTTTGCTGGGCTCGGCGCGCCAGGACGCTCTCCGTTTGCGCCAACTGCCTGGCCTGGTCGGCTTCCACGGCAAATTGCAGCGCCACTCCGGCCCCCGCCAGGATCGCCAGCACGACCAGCGCCCCAGCGGCGATCGGCAGGCGGTTGCGGGACACGAAGCGGCGCAGCAGTTCGCGGCGGCTATAGGCGTAGGTGCTGACCAGACGTCCGTCGCGATAGGCCCGCAACTCGGCGGCCAGTTCTCCGGCATCGCGGTAGCGCCGCGCCGGATCGAGGTTCAAGGCCTTGTCGCAAATGGCCGTCAGCTCCCGCGGTGCGGCGCTTCCTGCGGCGCGGGATGAGGGCATCGCCGCAGCGGAGCGCAACCGTTCCAGTATTTCCCTGGAGCTGCCCTGCAGGGGCGTCCTTCCCAGCAAGAGCACATAAAGGATGCAGCCCAGGGCGAACACGTCGGTGCGGGCGTCGACATGTCCAAGGGTCGAATCGACCTGCTCCGGTGCCATGTAGGCCGGCGTCCCCAGCACATCACCCACTTGGGTCAGTTCCTCGTCGGTGTGCGGCGGCTGCGCGGCTGCTTGGCCGGGTGCGGCATCGGCTTCGCCGGCGGCCTTGGCCAGTCCCCAGTCGAGGATGATGGTTTCGCCGAACGGACCGAGCACGATGTTGCCAGGCTTGAGATCGCGGTGCACCACGCCCTTGGAATGGGCATAGGCCATGGCTTCGCACACGTCGATGAGCCGGTCGAGCAACCGCAGGCGCTGGACCAGCGCATGCTCGGGCGCCTCCTGGTTGCAGTCGGCCAGTGCCCGCGCCAGGGTGTCGCCGCGCACGAAGCGCATGACGTAGTACGGCGAGCCGCGCCGCGACGTGCCGAGGTCGTAAACCGGCACGATGCCCGGGTGCTCCAGCCGGCCGGTGATGCGCGCCTCCCGCAGGAAGCGGGCGCGGAATCCGGCATCGGCCTGGCTGTCGGCATCCAGCATCTCCTTGATCGCCACTTCCCGGCCGATGCGTTCGTCGAACGCCAGCAGCACCCGCCCCACCCCGCCGACACCGACGGTGCCGCGCACGGTGTAGTGCTCCGTGTAGCTGCCCGCGGACTCGCGCTCGGCTGCTGCTGGGCGCTGATAGAGCGCGGGATGGAGTACGGTGAAGTCTTCAAATCCGTCTTGGCTTCCGGCGTCACTCATGGCTGGAACTCATCGTCGGTAGGAACCCGATG
>Ga0233425_10010611_pt1 | contig 11140 bp, 14 predicted proteins | sample Watercolumn_Towu_2_FD_181712 | JGI IMG/M metagenome (GOLD analysis project Ga0233425, IMG submission 181712) | Freshwater microbial communities from Lake Towuti, South Sulawesi, Indonesia - Watercolumn_Towuti2014_140_MG | ecosystem: Environmental > Aquatic > Freshwater > Lake | place...
TAGGAGAGATCAAGCGTTGAGGCCATTGACGGCAGCAGCATACCAAGCGCAAACCTGCCTATGCCGAGACAGGCCATTATGCAGAGCATGCCGGAAAATACTATCACCCAGCCGTAATGGATTTTGGAAGTGTTCATAATAATTTCACAAATGAGATGCACTCCTGATTTTCTCTCTCAGGATATAACGCAGCGTCAGTGCCAGATTTTGCCGGGGAGTACAAGAGGCAGGTTAAAAAATTTCTAACGATGCGGCACACCGGAATGCATTAAAGAACCATGCCTTACTCACCATCTTCTGTCCGCTGCTGATGTATCCTTATCCTGCCCGGCTCTATTATCCAGATTTGCGAGCATATCAAGGAGCAGGGATACCCATATCCGGGTGCCTTTAATACAGGGTTTGCCGAAACAGACATTCGGATCAATAGAAATTCGCTCCAAAAGCTGGATCGCCATAATAAACCTCCTTAATGAGATGTTTGTAAAAGTATAGCATAATCAGTTATGGAGAAATCCGATGCAGTGTCTCGTATATCACAGACACTGTCAGCCACATCGGCAAGATACTTTTTGCAGTCCGCTGCTTTCATTTTTCAGTTGGTGACATTTTGACAGCGTTTGACTGCCTCCTGCTTCCAGCCGTTCTCTCAGCTTATTCCATTACTTGCAGGCAGCCTGATAGTCTGCCTGCTGAAGCAGTACCTGAACAATATCCACGACCGAGAAATACCATGTTTCAGTCTCCACATCGTAATGCCGCCGAATCTGCTTCCCTTAAATATAGTCAGTGATTTTTCTGTCATTATTGCCCCTCGTTAGGCTGCACTGTGAGTACTATGTGTATTGTGTAGCGACACTGATTGCTCCCCTATTTCAGTCCCCTCAGCTCTTTGTAATCTTCGTTTCTGTTTAAGACAAGGCCAATGATGACCCTTTTATCAGCATCGTTAACTGCATAAATAATTCTGTATTCGCCCTGATCAACCCTGTAACCGGTCATGCCCTGATACTGAAAATTCTGAAGTTTCTTCGAATCCTGCGGGAATGGCGCTCTGCGGAGAGATACTATCTTCATAAATATCTGTCTTAACTTCTTGGCATCAGCCTGGCCCAGCGCCTCAAGTTTTGACAGCGCAGACCCTGAGAACTCCAGCTTATAGCTCAACCTTCACCAGCCTTGCTGCTTCTTCGAAAGAAACAAGACCACCTTTTTTTATGGACGCCTCAAGCAACTTTGATTCATAAAGGTCTTCCAGAGCCTCAAGTTTCATATACTCGTCATACCCTATTACTACTGCTACCGGCTTGTTCCTTTTTTCGATGAGCACGCGCTCATGTTTGTGCTCCGCGCCTGTTACTACCTCTGAAAAATGGGCTTTCGCGTCTGCAAGACTGAGTGCTTTCATAGTATTTACCCCCTATATGACCATTTTAGTCATTATGGTCATATAAGTCAATTAACAACAAACCATCTGTCAAGACTCTTATTTAAGCTTCTTTCTGGAATCTGCCGGGGGCAGGAAATTCTCGCCGGTTACCACCTTCCTTCCGGTCTTCTGTTCCAGTTCCCGTCGTGCCCTTTTGGCGATCTTCCCGCCTTTTTTGCCTGCATCGGTATTTTTCAATCATGCCGGTTGCGTTCGCGCTCTCTGCAATCTGGCGGGTAGAGAGTTCTGCAAGGGCCGTAAAGATAAGCTCTGCCTCGCTCATGTGGTCCCTCAAGTTCTGGGTCTTGAGCCCCTTGATCGCCTTATGCTTCCTGACCGAAATACCGCTCCATTCCTGATGGATAATATTCGTCAAGATGGCGAATTCATCCTCTTCCGTTATCTCATGGTTTTTCCAGTAGTCGGTGAGCTTGTTTCGCATCTCCTGCCCCATCATCCGCTGCTGTATCCATTTTTCACTCCTGCCGTGCTGCTGCCAGTATTCGCGCGCACGGTCGAGCGAACGCGCCGGATCACCCATATCCTGAATGCGTTCATAGCCGACTTTAGCCAGCCACTGTTTGAAAGGCTCTGCCTTAGGTGATGGTATTGACTGAATGATCCGGAACAATCCCTCCACATTGGAGCAGTCAGTAGTATATTTCTTCCCATCCGCAGAGACCATCTTGAGTTGTCGACAAATTGTCGACAACTCAAATCCATCCTCGGATTTAACGCGGATTTTCATTTTGAACCAGTAATCCCGAGGATTTACGCTGTCTGTCAATGCAGCCACGACATCCACCACCGAGAAATACCATGTTTCAGTATCCTCATCAAAATGCCGCCAGATCTGCTTTCCTTCAAATACTGCCAATGATTTTTCTGTCATTATTGTCCCTCGTTAAGGTGCATGGTGAGTATTACTAATAAGGTCATTTGTAAGGTCACATCCAGCTGTACAGTTGTCATTCCGGCTTGTCCGGAATCTTTCTTTGTTTTCAGAAGGATTCCCGACGCGCTTCGCTTGCTGGAATGACAGATGAGAGGCTTTACTTATGGTCTCCTTAGTATGTGTAATGTGTAGACCTTCACCGATAAGTGATAGAGTTCCGGCAGTAAGCAGAGCTCTCTCAATCCCTAACTGATAAAGCGAAATATGCGGCCAATGACTCTGATTCAGGATAGGCATTTATGAACTCTTTGAATCGTTTCATAAATGTTTTAATGCTATGTTGGGATTGTGCATAGAACGCTGGCAAAAGTCCTGACGAACTATATTCAGGATATGCCTTGCTACACTCATCGAATCTTGCTATAAACTTTGCCATATCATGCGGCGAGGAAGCGTAATATGCCGCTAACGATAGAATACCACCGGCATATTCAGGGTGCTTCTCGTCGAATTCTTTGAATCGTTGCATAAATGTTTGAAGACTATGCTGCGATTGCGCGTAGAACGCAGACAAAACACCCGTACTATATTCAGGATATGCCTTGCTACACTCATCGAATCTTGCTATAAACTTTGCCATATCATGCGGCGAGGAAGCGTAATATGCCGCTAACGATAGAATACCACCGGTATATTCAGGGTGGTGGGTATTGAATTCTACTATTCGATTTCTCAATCGGTTTCCATATACCCAAATGTAAGTGCCATTATCGCTCTTTTTATTATTTTCAAACCATCCTGTAAACCGATCGCCATTAGCAAAAATGTAAGTGCCATTACCATGTTTCATGTCATCTTTCCATGCGCCTTCGTATCGATCACCATTAAAATACGTGTAGGTGCCCTTACCGTTCATTCTGTCATCTTTAATTTCACCTTCGTATCGATCACCATTGTGATGTGTGAAGGTGCCCTTACCGTTCATTCTGTCATCTTTCCATGCGCTCTCATATCGATCACCATTGGGATTTGTAAGAGTGCCCTTACCATGCCTATTGCCGTTTGCAAACATTCCTCTATATTCATTCTTACCTTTTGCAACTCCATAGCCATGAGCCAAACCATTCTTGCAGTCACCCGAATATTCGGAGTCTATATATTCACTATTAACCTTACAATTAGCAGCTAATGAATACTCGCTAAAAAAAAGAAAACAGAGGCCAACTATGCAAAAAAAACGTTCCATCGATTTTTATTCCTCCAAAGTCATATCGCTCCCTCAAAGAGGGAGGCCTGACAGTTTGTTAGCCGTCTCAAAGACGGTCAGTTACATTGTTGATACTAAAATCTTCCTTCCTCTTGCTCCTTTTCGAGCGTTTCTTGGTGAGCTATATATTCCTTCACCTTCTCCAGTTCAAAGCCTACCGTTGATACAGCATAGCCTCTTGCCCAGAAATTCTCACCATTGAAATTCTTCTGCTTCTGTCCAAACTGTCGGGCTACAGCAATCGCACTCTTGCCTTTCAGATACCCGATCACTTCAGAAACAGCATACTTCGGCGGTATCTCTATGCACATGTGTACATGATCTCCCGCCATGTGGCCAGACAGAATCTCGCAGCCCTTCTGCCTCGCCAGTTCGTGAAAGGTGCCCTTCAGATACTGCCGTATCTTTCCAAACAGGGCCTTCTTCCTGAACTTCGGCACAAACACTACGTGATACTTACAATCGTATCGTGAGTGTGTTAAGCTCCTGTACTTGTCCATGTATTCCTCCTGATAGACTTTGACTCCGTCAAGCCTCTCAGGAGGAATAGCTTACTCAATGCTGCAAGGTCAAACCTTTTCAAGTCTCACTGGTCAAACCAGTGGTTTACCTGTTGTTGAATTATTACAACACAAAATTACTTAGCAAGTCAGCTTGTTTGTTGTGGTGTCCACTCTTCAAAAGAGGGGGCACCGGTTTCTTCTGCTCGGCATATGTCAATACCTCTTTATTCTTCTCTCTGAAATCCGATTTTTCTCTTCACTTTGAGTTATGGCAACCTGTGCATAGCGGATCAGTCTTCATGCTCTGTGTTCTTCGTCATAGGCTTAACTGATCCCTCCAACACTATCACTATTATGCCTGCATTACTTCTTCCAGCGACAGCGTTCTTGCGGCAAATAACATGGCAGCCTTGATGTCTTCCTTTTTAAGAAAAGGATATTCTTCCAGTAATTCATCCTCAGTCTCGCCGTAGCCGAGTTTCTCAAGAATTATTTCTATGGTCAGCCTCGAACCTTTTATCACAGGCTTGCCGAACATTATATGGGGGTTTGTCTCTATCCTGTTTAACAGTCTTGTTTTCATTCCTCTGCCTCCTTCTGCCTTGCGGCTATACAGGTATAAATCTTATTTTGTCTTTGGCCACAACAACGAAATGACCCGACATCTTTTCACTGTGAGCAGCCAACAGCTTCCGTAACAGCTTTACCTTCACTTCTGCATCCTGTCCCTTAACCCTGAAAAGCACGAGCCCTGCAGGGGCAAGTTTTTGTCTGAATACAATCTCTCCAAAGTCCTTGTCATTGGTCACCAAGATACGGGACTCCTTGCGCGCTATTTTAAAAATACTCAAATCGTCCAGATGTCTGTTCAGATCGGTCACCCAAACAATGTCATGGCCCATCCTTGTTAACTCATCAATGATATATTTTTCTATGTTCACATCTGCAAGAAACTTCAAGCTATCTCCAATCAGAATCCTATGATAATTATATCGTTCAATATTATACGGCAGTCTACTTAATCACGAAAGCATAAATTTGTTTCCTCCTCTGCCACTTGGCAGCCATAATTACGCCGCCCTCTCCTCCGCATGTCTGCTGAACATCTCTGCCATAATGCCCTCCCATCTCTTTGTCTTACATTTATTATAAAAGTGGACCTCCCCCATAGAATGTCCTACGTCCTGGAACAGCTGGTTTTGGCTGATAGCCAGCGAATTGCGGCAAGCGGTCAGAATATGATACCTTATTAAGACCGGAGGTGATGAACAATGAACACAAAGGAAGATATCAGACCCGTAACATATCTTAAGTCCAGGGCTGCGGACCTGTTAAATCAGATAAACACTACTCACCGGCCAGTTATCATCACGCAGAACGGAGAGGCACGAGGCGTACTTCAGGACCCTGAGTCCTATGACAGCATGAGAGCGGCCATCGGCCTCATGAAGCTGATCGCACAGGGGGAGGAAGATGTCAGGGCAGGCAGGTTGATCGCACAGGACCACCTATTCAGCCGCATAGAGGCAGCCCTGAAATCAAAGAAAGCTGAAAAATCTGATGAGTAGACGCACTGTTCAGTGGACAGAGACTGCAGCCGGAGATCTCGAAAACATTGTCAGCTATATTGCAGATGACAATGTTGATCAGGCGCTTACAGCGCTAAAAAAAATCAGAAAACGGGCCTCAACCATTGCCGAAATGCCAGACAGAGGCCGAACAGTTCCGGAGTTGAGTCTTCATGGCATATCAACCTACCGGGAACTTATTGTATCCCCTTGGCGCATAATCTACAGACAGAACTACAATGTGGTTTATGTGCATGCTGTCATAGACTCACGCCGCAACCTTGAAGACATACTCCTCGACAGGCTCATACGACAGAAAACCGACATACTGTAGCAGCCCAAACTCCTTGATAAAATAAGGATTTTTCGGGTAATATTACTTCTCTGTTAATCCTTTCAAAAGGAGTGCCGGACAATAATGGGTGAACTGGAAAGACTCAGAAAAAAGATAGACTCGATCGACGACCAGCTGCTTGAGCTGTTGAACAGGCGGTCTGATGTTGTGATAGAGGTCGGCAATATCAAGCGCACCCAGAAGTCCCGGTTCTACAAGCCAGACCGCGAGCGGCAGATACTTGAGCGGCTCACATCCCATAACAAAGGCCCGTTCCCGAATGACGCACTCAAGGCTATATACAGGGAGATAATGTCGGCATCAGTATCTCTTGAAGAGCCGCTCAAGGTCTCATGCCTCGGTCCTCTTGCAACATACACACACCTTGCAGCGCTGCGCCATTTCGGCTCATCTGCTGCATTCCTGCCTGTAGATTCGATCAAGAAGGTCTTCGAGAATGTCGAGACGAACAAGGCAGAATACGGTGTTGTGCCTATAGAGAACTCAAACGAGGGCGTGGTCAGCCATACGCTCGACATGTTCGTAGACTCCGAGCTCCAGGTGGTTGCAGAGATTATACTCGAGATATCGCATAACCTCCTTTCGAAACAGACGGACATTGCAAAGATCAAAAAGATATACTCGCATCCTCAGGCCCTTGCCCAGTGCAGGGGATGGCTCGAAGCAAACATGCCGGGTGTGCCGGTTGCCGAGTCCACAAGCACTTCAAAGGCTGCAGAGCTTGCTTCAAGGGAGAAGGGCACTGCAGCAATAGCGAGCGAAATAGCAGCAAGGATGTATGACCTTAACATACTCGACAAGAACATACAGGACAACAGGAGGAACATAACGAGGTTTCTTGTCATATCAAAGCAGTTCCCCCACAGGACAGGCAATGACAAGACTTCTGTGATGTTCTCGATAAAGCATAAGCCGGGCTCGCTTTACGATGTTCTGATGCCTTTCAAAAGGGCAAAGATCAATCTCACAAAGATAGAATCGAGGCCGTCAAAGCGCAAGGCCTGGGAGTACATATTCTTCGTTGACATGGAGGGCCATGTCGAGGACAGGAAGATCAGCAAGGCGATTGATTCTCTGAAAGAGAACTGCCTTTATCTGAAAATATTGGGGTCATACCCGCAGGGGAGGATATCATGATAAGACCGCCTGACTATGTAAGCGCAATACAGCCGTATGTACCCGGCAAGCCCATCGAGGAGCTTGAACGCGAGCTCGGCATAAGCAATTCGATAAAGCTTGCATCGAATGAAAATCCGCTCGGCCCGTCGCCCATGGCTGTAGAAGCGTTGAAAAACTCTTTCGGAGACCTTAACCGCTATCCTGACGGAGCAGGCTATTATCTGAGGAGTGCGCTTTCTGCAGAGCTTGCAATCGACATGGATGAGCTGATACTTGGCAACGGCTCCAACGAACTTCTCGATATTGCCGCACGCACCTATATGCAGGCAGGCGATGAGGCGGTCATGGCATCGCCTTCATTTGTGGTCTACGGCATGGCAGTTCAGTCAGTAGGAGGCAGGGCCATACAGGTGCCGCTCAGGGACTACAGGCATGACCTTGATGCAATGGCAGCCGCTGTCACGCCAGGGACAAAGCTCGTCTTCATCGCAAACCCCAACAACCCGACAGGCACAATGAACAGCAGGGCCGAGTTCGACCGTTTCATGGAGAAGATGAACGACAACATCCTTGTGATAGTTGACGAGGCCTATTATGAATATGTTACTGACCCTGACTATGCAGACAGCATGAAGCATTTCAGGGCAGGAAAGAACATTTTGATCCTCAGGACCTTTTCGAAAATATACGGACTTGCAGGCCTGCGCATAGGCTACGGCATAGGCAGGAAAGAGGTCCTGACAGATATGAACAGGCTGAGGGAACCGTTCAATACAAACTCTGTTGCCCAGAAGGCAGCTCTTGCAGCGCTGAAAGACAGAGAGCATGTGGAAAGATCAAGGCAGGTGAATGAGGAAGGAAAGCAGTACCTCTACAGGGAACTCAAGGCCCTTGGCATTCAGTATGTTCCTGCAGAGACCAACTTCATCTACTTCCCAATTGAGGATTCAGTGAAGATAAACAATGGCCTGCTGAAACAGGGCGTAATCGTACGGCCCATGGGACCCAAGGCTATCCGCGTTACTATCGGGCTGCCAGAGGAGAACAGAAGATTCATTGAAGCGTTAAAGACAGTGATCAGTAATCAGTGATGAGTGATCAGTATAGATCAGCAGCAGACATAAACATATAAGGAGCAATAAATGGACATAATAGTATTGGGACCTGATGCAACAGAAGAGGACATACACCACATACTGAAGAAGCTCGAAAGCCGCGGGCTTCAGGCACATGTATCAAAAGGCACAGAAAAAACGATCATCGGCGCGATCGGAGACACTTCCAAGGTAACCGAAGAGGAAGAAGATTCTTTCCGGGCCGCACCAGGCGTTGAGAACGTATTAAGAATAGTAAAACCCTTCAAGCTCGCAAGCCGTGAGTTTCAGAAAGAGAATACCGTAATAGATATACGCGGCGTTCAGATAGGCGGCAAAAGAGTGCCTGTTATGGCAGGCCCCTGCGCTGTAGAGAACAGGACAGTGCTCACAGGCATAGCAGAGAAGGTCAAGGCTGCAGGGGCAGCTTTCCTCCGCGGCGGTGCTTTCAAGCCGAGGACATCGCCGTATGCATTTCAGGGGCTCGGGGAAGAGGGGCTCCAGTATCTGGCTGATGCGCGTGAAAAGACCGGCCTGCCCATCATAACCGAGATCATGGACCCGCGCGACATGGAAGTGATCAACAAGTACACAGACATAATCCAGATAGGTGCAAGGAACATGCAGAACTTCAGACTTCTGCTTGAGGTAGGCACATCCGACAAGCCGGTTCTTCTCAAGCGCGGACTTTCATCAACCATAAAGGAATGGCTCATGTCTGCAGAATACATAATGTCCCGGGGCAACCACAATGTCATGCTCTGCGAGCGCGGCATCCGCACATTCGAGACTGCAACGAGGAACACCCTGGACCTCAGCGCAGTTCCGGTACTGAAAGAACTTACGCATCTGCCTGTAGTGGTTGACCCGAGCCATGGAGTCGGCAAGCGCAGCCTTGTTGCATCAATGGCAAAGGCAGCAGTGGCTGCAGGCGCTGACGCACTCATCATAGAGGTCCATTCAAACCCGGAAGAGGCGATGTCAGACGGCGACCAATCGCTTAAGCCTGACCAGTTCGAAAAGCTCATGAAGGAGCTCAAGCCTGTTGCAGAGGCTGTCGGAAGGGAAATCTGATCCTTGGCATTCCCTAAAACAGCGATCCTCGGAGTTGGCCTTCTGGGTGCATCCTTCGGCCTCGCGCTCAGAAAGGCAGGCCTCTGCAGTCATATAGCAGGTTACGGCAGAAGCAGGGAGAACCTTGAACGGGCAAAGGCAGCAGGCATAATAGACTCATATGCCTCTGATCCAGCCTCAGCATGCATGGACGCTGACCTCATACTTATTGCAAGTCCGTTAGGCTCATTCACTGACCTGATAAGAAAGGCCGCGCCTGCAATAAAGCATGGGGCTGTTGTCACTGATGTCGGAAGCGTCAAAGGCAGTCTTGTGCAGGAGATCGAGGGCATGATGCCTGAAGGAGCAAACTTCATCGGAAGCCACCCTATCGCAGGAAGCGACAGGTCAGGAATGGACCATGCAAAGGCAGATCTCTTCAGAGATGCTCTATGCATACTGACTCCGACCATGAATTCAGATCCAAATGCGCTCAAAACCGTCAATGATATCTGGAGCAGCCTTGGCTCAAAAGTATTGAACATGGACCCTTTCGAGCATGACAGGATCTATGCCGCTGTCAGCCACCTGCCGCATCTTGTGGCATACGCGATGGTGAACACCGTATCTGACATTGACAGTTCCTATTTTTCATACTGCGGACAGGGATTCAAGGACATGACAAGGATTGCAGCAAGCTCACCGGATATATGGACAGACATAGCCATCATGAACAGGGAAAACCTTATCAGCATGCTATCCGGATTCAGGGCGAACATTGACAGGATAGAACTGTCACTGAGAAATTCAGATGCAGAAGCGCTGAAACAACAGCTCATAAAGGCCAGCAGAACGAGGGAAGAGATTGGACAGGATTGAGATAACAAGGGCATCAGCATTTAAGGGCGAGGTCGTTCCTCCGCCGGACAAATCAATATCCCACAGGGCAGTGATGTTTTCGTCCCTCGCAAGGGGGAAAGGGATCGTCAGAAATTTCCTCAGGGCGCAGGATACGGAAAGCACAATGAATGCATTCCGTGCATTGGGTATTGACATAGAAGACCAGGGGCACACCCTCATCATTAATGGCAACGGCCTGCACGGGCTCAAAGAGCCGTCTGATGTGATAGACTGCGGAAACTCAGGCACAACAATAAGACTTCTTTCAGGCGTGCTCGCTGCTAATCCCTTCTTCTCAGTGCTCACAGGAGACAGCTCTCTCAGAAGCCGTCCCATGGCAAGGGTCATAAACCCGCTCAGGCTAATGGGGGCAAGGATCTCAGGCAGGGACAATGACAGGCTCGCCCCATTTGCGATCAACGGAGGAAGGCTCAAACCCATCTCATACGACATGCCGATGGCAAGCGCACAGGTTAAATCATCAGTGCTGCTTGCAGGGCTCTATACTGACGGAGTGACGGAAGTGAAAGAGCCTGCAAGGTCGCGTGACCATTCTGAGCGCATGCTCCCGGCGTTCGGGGCAGATATGAGGACAGACGGGCTCACTGTTCATGTCCGCGGAGGCATGGAGCTTCATGCCCAGGAGATAGATGTGCCAGGAGATTTCTCTTCTGCCGCATTCTTCATTGTCGCTGCACTGCTCCTTCCTGGTTCTGAGATACTCCTTAAAAATGTCGGCATCAATCCCACAAGAACAGGCCTCATAGATGTATTGAGGGGCATGGGCGGACATATCGAGGTTTTAAATATCCGTACAGTCTCTGGCGAGCCTGTTGCAGACATATTCTGCAAGGGAGGCACAGAGCTCAAGGCTGCGGATGTCGCAGGAGAGATTGTTCCATCGCTCATAGACGAATTCCCCATACTCTGCATTGCAGCGGCAAAGGCAAATGGCAC
>Ga0233425_10010612_pt1 | contig 11137 bp, 5 predicted proteins | sample Watercolumn_Towu_2_FD_181712 | JGI IMG/M metagenome (GOLD analysis project Ga0233425, IMG submission 181712) | Freshwater microbial communities from Lake Towuti, South Sulawesi, Indonesia - Watercolumn_Towuti2014_140_MG | ecosystem: Environmental > Aquatic > Freshwater > Lake | place: Indonesia...
CGTAGACGTAGGGCAGGGCCACGAAGGGCGTGGACGCGTCGGCGCTCGAGTCCAGGAGCGACGTCATGGATTCGTCGTACAGATCGAGCTGGATCTTGCCCTTGGAGGCCTCGTAGGCGTAGTTGACGGTGACCTGGAAGGCCTGGCCGAGCTCGAGGTCGAGGGCGTACCAGTCGTCGAGGTCGGGGCACACCGCCAGGTCGCCGAAGATGCCCGAGGTGGCGGGGAGGGCGGCGGCCATGCCCTGGCTGTCGTTGGGCTCGAAGCCGTCCTGCTGGCACACCAGCGCGTCGTCGAGCATCAGCTCGTCGGAGACCCCCAGGTTGTTCGCCTCGTTGGTCTCGATCACGGCGTCGCCGCTGTCGACGCGCGCCAGGACGTAGTAGGGGCCTCCGGCGACCACGGGCAGCACGTACTTGCTCGTGTCGACGTACCAGCCGAGAGCCGCCAGTTGCAGGTCGGCCAGCTCGGCGATGGGCGTGTCGTCGGGGTCGAGCACGGGGTCGGGCGACAGGAAGTAGCCCAGCGTGAACGTGCCCGAGGGCTGGGCGCCCACGTTGTAGAGCTCGGTGAGGATCTGCACGAGGCCGCCCGGGTAGATGCTGCTGGGCTGCACCACCACGCGGTCGACCAGCAGGTCGACGCCCTCGGACGGGTCGGACACGTCGAGCACCAGCGAGTATTGGGCCTGGTTGCCCGGCTGCTTGGGGTAGACCCGCACGAACCACGTGTCTTCGGAGCTCGAGGGCAGCACGACCACCTTCTCGTGGTTGCCGATGGCCACTCCCTTCTTGGTGGTGGTGCCGGCCGCGTTGCGCACCTCGAGGTCGAGGTCGGAGGGCGACGGGGACAGCGAGAGGGGCGGCGTCAGGAAGAGCTCGACCGAGAGCGTGCTGCCCTTGGGCACCGCCACGCTGTACCAGTCGTCGCTGCCGCAGAGCCCCAGGCCCTCGTGCGTGCCGGGGGGCAGGGGCCTGGCCGCGGCCTGGTCGTCGTCGGGCTCCAGGTCGTCTTCGAAGCAGCCGCCCTGGGTGCCCGTGACGGTGAGCACGTCGGCCGAGACCCAGCTGTTGTTGTCCTCGCTGAGCTCGCCCTTGACGGCGTCGGAGTCGTCGAGCACCACGCCCACGTGGTACTGCGACAGGTCGTGGGGCAGGGCCAGCGGCGCGGTGATTTTGTCGACGAGGTTGAACGTCTGCCCCGGCCCCACCCCGCCCACCGGCAGGCGCGCGACCACCACCTGCGTGCCGTCGGCCGCGGCCGCGGGGGAGAGGGTGGCGTCCTTCGAGAACACGACGGCCGCGAAGAACCCGCCGGACTGCGACGAGCCTTTGTTCTTCATGGTGATGGAGACCGTGACCTCACCGCCGGCGGCGACCTCGGTCGGGTGGAACTCGACGCCTTCGGCTTCCAGATCGACGTTCTTGGTCAACGTGAGCTGCACCCCGCTGGTGTCGGTCTTGGCGTTGTTGCCGTCGTCGATCTCCTTGACCAGGTTGTCTTTGTCGAGGAAGACCGACACGTAGTAGGTGCCCTCGGCCAGGCCCAGCGAGGTGGGGATGGCCACCAGGTTGTCGAGCGTGACCTCGGCCTTGGCCGGGATCTTGGGCCCGGAGAAGGCGCCGAGGTTGAAGTTGGTGTTGGGGTTCAGGTAGGGCTCCTGGGACAGGAAGAACGTGTACTTGAACGTGGGGGAATCCTCGGTGCCGAGGTTCTTGACCACGGCCGTGGTGCTGACGCTGCCGCCCAGGTAGACGATGCTGGTGAGCACGTCGAAGGAGACGAGCGAGAGGTCGACGCCCTCGGGCTCCTGGTACTGCACGGTGATGGCCTTGGACGAGACCCGCAGGTTGTTGGACTCGCTGGCCTCGATGATCTGGTCGCTGCTGTCGACCTTGACGATCAGGTAGTAGTCGCCGTCGGGCAGGTCGGTGGGCAGCGGGTAGGCCTTGACGAACGAGCGCGAGTCGCCTGCCGCCAGGCTGAAGATGGTGGTGGTGTTGTCGTCGGTTATCTTCAGATCGGCCGTGGGGTCGAGCACCTTGTCGACCGACAGGAAGGCCGCGAACTTGAAGGGCTTGGCGTCGGCCTGGCCCACGTTGGTGATGGACAGCTGGTAGTTGAGGTTCTGCCCCTGCGAGAGCTTGCCGGTGCTGGGCACCGCCAGGTCGCTGACGGCGAGGTCGGGCTTCAGCGACGCCTGGGGGTCGATCTGCACGATGCTCGAGGCCGTCTTCAGGTTGTCTTCTTCGTTCTCTTCGGCCACCGCGTCGGAGGCGTCGACCCAGACGATGACGTACCAGGTGCCCTCGGCGGTGCCGGAGGGGATGGTCACCGGCATGCCGCTGAAGGGGATGCTGGCGTCGCCGTAGAGCCCGCTGGCGATGCTCTCGATCTCGACGGTGGCGACCAGCGGGTCGTCGGCGTCGAGCACCTCGTTCTGCGACAGGTAGACGTTCAGCTGGAACGGGTCGTCGACGGGACCGCCCGAGTTGAGCACCTGGAAGTCGAGGTGCGCCTGATCGCCGGGCGCCAGCTTGGTGGGCCCGCTGATGGAGATGTTGGACAGGCGCAGCTCGGCGGTGGGGCTCACGCGCACCAGCACGTCGTCGGACGCCGTGAAGATGGTGCCGCGCCTGGTGACGACCAGCTTGACCTTGTAGGTCTTCTGCTCGGTGAACACCATGACGGGGGCGGCTTCGTCGCTGGTGGAGCCGTTGTCGAAGTCCCACGCGTAGTCGACCTGATCGGCCGGCGCTCCCGTGACGGTGGCCGAGAAGTGCACCGTGAGGGGCGAGTTGCCCTGCAGGGTGTCGGCCTCGATGGTCACGGTCATGCCCAGCGGGTTGTCGGTGTCGGAGGGGTCAACGGCGTCGTTCGCCTCGGCGGCGTCGACGCTCTCGGGCGCGTCCGTGCTGCCTCCGCAGGCGAGCAGGGCCGATACGAGCAGGAAGGGCAGGCACGCGTGAAAGACAGCGTTCAACCGCATCGCGCACTCCGACGGGAAGCAACCGGTTCGCGTTATGATAGAGGGAGATGGTAGGGAAGGCAACGGCCGCGTCGGGACTCGCGATCGTAGACCAGGGCGGAGCCTCGGCGGCCGTCGCCGATGGGCAGGAGGTCGAGCACCAGGTCCCCGGGGCCCAGCGGTACGTCGACGGGCCTGGACGGGTCGAGCCACGGGAACACCGCCAGCCCCACGTTGCGCTGATCGTCGCGCCACGGCACCGCCAGCCGCTCGACCCCCGAGAGGGGCGTGGCGTCGCCCACCACGACGCGCCGGGGGCCGATCTTGTCCTCCATGCGCGCCTCGAAGAACCAGGGCGAGAGGTCGCCCTTGGCGATGCCCACGCCGATGGACTCGTCGAGCACGCGCCCCGAGAAGGGGTCGTAGCAGTCGAACGTGTAGTAGTACTTGGACACCCGCGGCTCCCACCACAGGCGGCGCACGCCGTACACCAGCCCGCCGAGCTCCTCGAAGCGCGCCGACGCGCCCACCCGGCCGCGCTCGTTGACCACCGCGAAGTCCCAGCGGGGCACGGGCCCGGGCGGGTTCGTGAGCAGCCGCGAGACGCCGTAGTCGCCGGGACGGTTGCGGACGGGGAGCAGGCGGAACGCGGGGAACGGCAGCTCGGCCTCGGTGGTGGTGCGGTGCTCGTCGAGGTCGACGACCGACAGGCGCGGCTTGTGCCCCGGACGCGTGGACGTGACCAGCGCGACCAGCGAGCGGCCGTCGGACGAGGCCACCGTCGAGATCCGGAAATCGGCGGGATCGGCCGGCAGCACGCGCTCGAGGGGGCAGCGGTCGGCGAGCACCGGCATGCGCCCGGGCGCCACGTCGACGCGGTAGACCACGCGCGCGCCCTGCTCGAGCAGCAGCACGCCCTCGGCGCTTCGCTCCAGCACGCGGTAGCGCGCGCCGGGGTCGAGCAGGGTCGGGGGAAGATCCCACACGCCGTCGTCGCGCTGGTCGTCGGTGTTCCAGACCAGCAGGGCGCCCTGGTGCAGGACCACCAGGTGGCGATCGCCCAGCCGGGCGTAGTTGCCGGGCGCGAGGGGGAAGCGCTCGAAGGGCTCGTCCAGCACCGGGATGGCCGGCAGCACGCCCAGGTGGCGCTCGGCGACCCCGGCGACCTCGGCGCGGAGCGCGGCCAGCAGGTCGTCGTCGAGCCCGGCGCGCTCCGCGACGCGCAAGGCCCGGCGGGCGCTGAACGCGTCGTCGGCGGCCACCGCGCGCCGCACGTCGGAGGCCAGCGCGGCCAGCCGTTCGGCCTCGGAGAGGCGCGCTTCGATCTCGCGCACCCGCGCGTCGGCGCCGCCGTGCGCCCCCAGGGTGCGCAGCAGGGCCAGGGCGTCCCCCACCTGCCCGGCCTCGTGCAGGGCCTCGGCCTCGGCGCGCGCACCGTCGAGGCGCGCGGTCAGGGCCGCGGCCCGGCGCGCCTCGGCCGCGTTCAGGCAGGCCTCGAGGCGGGGCAGGGGGCCCAGTTGACCCATCCAGCGCCGCAGGTCGTCGACGTCGAGCGCGTCGAGGGACCCCTGCTGCTCGAGGCGGACCAGGGAGGCCAGCGCGCTCACGCCCGGCGCGGCGTCGAGGCGGCTCGCGTCGCAGCCGCGCACCTCGAGGACCCACGCGGCCAGGGGGTCGTTCGGGGGCTCGGCCGCGAAGGCCGCGCCGTCGGGCACGCGCATCAGCTCGTGCCACGTGCGAACGGCGGCCTCGACCTCGCCCCCGGCGGCCTGCGCGCGCGCCCTCGCGGCTTGAGCGGCCAGCCTGGCTCTCAGCGCCAGGGCGCGCAGGCGGGCCTCGGCCGACGCAAGGTCGGCGTCGTGGGGCGCCAGGCCGCGGGCCTCCTCGGCCAGCCGCAGGGCAGCGTCGAGATCACCCGACGCCTCGGCTTCGCCCATGCGCTCCCGCGCCTCGGACAGCCGGCGGGCCACCAGGGCCTCCTGCATGCGTCGGCGCAGGCGGTGGGCCTCGCGCGCGTCGGGGTCGAGCGCCAGCGCCTCGGCCAGCAGCGTATGCGCGCCCTGCAGGTCCCCGCGCTCGATGAGGGGCTCGACGGCGGCCAGGCGATCGGTCACGCGGGCCGCCAGTCGGGCGTCGATCTCGGCCAGGAGCGTGCGCGCTTCGTGGTGCCCGGGTTCCTTCTGCACGATTTTCTGCAGCACGCGCTTCGCCTCGGCCATTGCCCCGCCGGGCGCCAGCAGGCGCGCGTAGGCCAGCATGGTGGGCACGTCGTCGGCGATCGCGTCGGGGTAGGCGCCGGCCGCGGCCAGGCCGCCCTCGGCGTCGCCCGCCAGGCACGCTGCGCGCACGGCCAGGCGCTGCAGGGGCGCGGACTTGGCCACCACCTTGGGCTCGCCCTTCAAGAGCGCGTGAGCGCGCGCGTAGTCGCCGAACTCGTCGAGCAGGAAGCCCGCATAGGTGACGAGGAAGGCGGCCTCGCGCCGACCCATCTGGTACGCCTCGGCGAAGGCCTCGACGGCCCCCTCGTAGTCGTACTCCTCGATGGCCTTCTGCGCGCGTATGAGGGCGTCGTCTCCCCGGCCCATGCTCACCTCGGGTTACGGACGAAGGTAGAGTGTAACGTCTCGCGAAGGGCGAGGGAAGGCCCTCCGGACGGGCAACGGACGAAAGCTACAGGTCGAACAGGAAGCCCGCGCCGACGTGGAAACGCTTCAGGTTGTCGTTCTCGCCGATGGCGATGTTGTACTTGGCGAGGAAGAGCAGGGAGAAGTTGGCCACGATCTTCCACTGGACGCCGGCCTGGAACCCCACGTCGAGGCGCACGCTGTCGTACACGGGGGTGGCGCCGATGGCCACGCCGAACAGGGGCTTCAGGGGCACCGTGCGAACCACGAAGTTGAAGCCGCACCCGGCGTCGGTGGTGTAGGAGCCCTTGCCCTCGTGGGGCTTCAGCTTGTAGATCTCGGCGTAGGGCATGAGGTGGAAGGCGGAGTACACGGGCAGGTCGACCACGTACGCGCCCGAGAAGGTCAGGTCGTAGCCGGCGCGGTTTCCGTGGGGCAGCACGCCGCCGAACAGCAGGCCCATGCCGGCCTTGGCCTGCAGCGCCGAGGGGATCAGCAGCAGCGCGAGGATCAGGGCGAAGCGACGCATGGGGCCTCCACGATGGGTCCTCAGCAGAGCATAGGGCGGAAGAAACCCAGGTCAAAAAAAGGCGCGCCGCGTTTCTACAGGAGGCGCCGCTGGACCTCCTCCCCGGCGTCGGGCGGAGACGCGGCGGACCCCGGCCTTCCATCCTCGAGCATCGCGAAGAACTCGCCCTCGGGCACGATGCGGATGGCGCCTCCGGCGGCGTTGACGCGGTCGGCCTCGGTGAGCTTGCCGCCCCGCTTGCCCTGGCCGAAGAGCGGAGAGCCCTCGTCGCCGACCACCAGGTAGTCGAGGTCGCGCGTGACCTGCGCGGGCGTGTCGCCGCCGTGCCGCTTGACCAGCGCCTGGGCCTCCTTGCGCTCCATGCGGGTCAGCTTGCCGGTGAACACCACCTTCTTGCCGGCCAGCAGGCCGGCGGCCGGTGCGGCGTCGGCCTCGAGCGTGACCTCGGCGAGCAGATCGCCGATCAGCTCGGAGGCTTCGGCCAGGCCGCGCACCACGCTGGCCGCGATCACCGGCCCCACGCCGAAGATGGCGCCGACCTCGGCCTCGGAGGCCGCCTGCAGGCGCTGCAAGGAGCCGAAGTGCTGGGCGATGGCCTGGGCCACCTGGCGGCCGACCTCGCGGAGCCCCAGGGCCTGCAGGAACACCCCGAGGGTCAGCGCGCGACGGGCCTGGACATTGCGCACCAGCTTGGCCGCCAGGGTCTCGCCCATGCGCTCGACGCCCCGCAGATCGTCGACGCGCAGCCGGTAGAAGTGCGCGGGGCTGACCAGCAGGCCCTGCTCGTGCAGCAGGTCGACGACGCGGGCGCCGAAGCCGTCGATCTCGACGACCTTGGCGAAGTGCTCCAGGCGGGCCAGGGCCGACGCGCGGCACGCCGAGGGGTCGGAGCAGTACAGGAAGCCGTCGCGCTCCACGGTGGGGCGCCCGCAGGCGGGGCAGTGCGCGGGCGGGACCACGGGCTCGGTGCCGCCGCCGAGGCTGGTCTCGACGTTGGGGATGACGCCGCCGCGCCGCATGGCCACCACCTGGTCGCCCACGCGGAGGTCGAGGCCGCGCAGGATGTTCAGGTTGTGCAGGCTGCAGCGCGTCACCGTCGCGCCGGAGAGGCGCACCGGTGCGAGGATGGCCACGGGCGTGATGGCTCCCGTGCGCGCCACGCTCCACTCCACCCGCTCGAGGGTCGAGGTGCCCGACTCGCCCTGGAACTTCCAGGCGATGGCGTGGCGGGGGTGGTGGGCCGTGGCCCCCAGGCGCTCCTGCTCGTCGGCGCGCTCGGCCTTGAACACCACGCCGTCGAGCTCGTAGTCGAGGCCTTCCCGCTCGGACAGGACGCGCGCGTAGAAGGCCGGCATGCCCGCCTTGGGCATCACCTCGCCCCACACGGGGGTGAACCCCAGGCGCGTGAGCAGGTCGCGGCGCTCGCGCTCGCCGGCCAACGCGCGGCCTTTCACGTCGTAGGCGAAGAATCGCAGCCGCGCCAGGTTCTCGCGGGCGCCCTCCTTCTGCTTCACGGTGCCCGCCGCGAAGTTTCGGGGGTTCGCGAACTGCTCGCTGACCTTCGCGAACTCCGAGAGCGGCGCGAAGATCTCGCCGCGCACCTCGAGGTCGCCCTCGGCCACCCGCCGGGGGATGCCGGGGATCTCGCGCACGTTCGCCGTGACGTCGTCGCCCCGCTCGCCGTCGCCCCGCGTGGCGGCCAGGGCCAGGTTGCCCGAGTCGTCGTAGCGGATGGCGATGGCCATGCCGTCGATCTTGGGCGAGCCCACCACGTCGCCCTCGAAGTCGCCCGCCCAGGCGAAGACCTCGGCCTCGCCGTAGGCCTTGTCGAGGCTCAGCATGGGCGCGGGGTGTTCGACCTTCGCGCCCAGCCGCTCGCGCGCCGCCTCACCGCCGCCGCCGATGCGGGTCAGCAGGGGCGAGCGCGGGTCCAGCTCACCGAGGCGACGCACCAGGCGGTCGTAGTCGTAGTCGCTGATCTCGGGGGCGTTCAGGTCCCAGTACAGGTGGTCGTGGCGCCGGACGAGCGACTCGATCTCGCCGAGCGGGAGGTCGGCCAGGGGCCTGCCCCAGGGTTCGGGCATGTTCAGGCTCTGCGACCGTGGAACGGCCCGATTCTAGGGCAGGGCAGGGGGTGCGTAAAGGGATTCGAGGCGCGGAAATGGCCCTTTCCGCTTGCGCGCGTGCACGCCGACCGTACCATTCGTCCGACCAACCTCGGCGGAGCTCGCGATGAAGGGCAGCGGGATCCAGGGCCTCATCGCCCAGCGGCTGGGCGGCGAGCGCTTCGGCAAGGAAGAAAAGGTCTACAAGTTCGAGCGCATCAAGCGGGCCAAGCGCGCGGCCATCGCGGCGCGCCCCGACGTGCCCGTCATCGACTTCGGGGTCGGCGAGCCCGACGGCGTGGCGCCGTTGCCCATCCAGCAGACGCTGGCGGCCGAGATGGGCAAGCCCGAGAACCGCTTCTACGCCGACAACGGCATCTCCGAGCTCAAGGTCGCGGCCGCGGCCTATCTGGAGCGCGAGTACGGGGTGGTGGGGCTCGACCCCGAGGCCGAGATTGTGCACGCCATCGGGGCCAAGGTGGCGCTGGGCATGCTGCCCTCGGCCTTCATCGACCCGGGCGACGTGTGCCTGCAGACGGTGCCCGGTTACCCGGTGCTGGCCACGCACACGGCGTGGTACGGCGGGCGCGTGCACAACCTGCCCCTGCTCCGCGAGCGCGATTACCTGCCCGACCTGGGCGCCGTGCCCACCGACGTGGCGCGCGCGGCCAAGCTGTTCTACCTGTGCTACCCCAACAACCCCACCGGCGCCGTGGCCACGCCCTCGTTCTACGCCGACGCCGTGGCCTTCGCGAAGCAGTACGACCTCCTGCTGGTGTCCGACCTGCCGTACGGCCCGCTCACGTACGACGGGGCGCCGCTCAGCCTGCTGGCCACCCCGGGTGCGCGCGACGTCGCGGTCGAGATCCACTCGTTCTCGAAGGGCTGGAACATGACGGGCTGGCGCCTGGCCTTCGTGGCCGGCAACCGCACGGCCATCGCGGCCTTCGCCAACGTGAAGGACAACTACGACTCGGGGCAGTTCCGCGCCATCCAGAAGGCGGGCGTGACCGCCCTGGCGCACCCCGAGCTGACGCAGCAGATCCGCGAGCACTATCGCCGCCGCCTGGGCCTGCTGGTCGAGGCGCTCCGCGGCGTGGGCTTCGACGCGCGCATGCCGGGCGGCACCTTCTACCTGTACGTGCAGGCGCCCAAGGGAGCGGGGGAGCGCACCTTCGCCAACGCCGAGGAGGCCGGCGAGCACCTGATCCGCGAGGCGTCGGTCGTCACGGTGCCGTGGGACGAGACGGGCCCGGCGTTGCGCTTCTCGGCCACCTGGGAGTCCGGGGGCGACGACGACGACGACCGCGTGATCCGCGAGGCCGCGCGACGCCTGAAGGCGCTCGACCTGCGATTCTGATACGTCCGGGCCCGGGGGCGCGGCGAGCGGCGCCCCTACCGCTCCTGCCGCGTATCCAGCACCAGCGTGACCGGCCCGTCGTTGACCAGGCTCACCTCCATGTGCGCGCCGAACCGGCCCTGCTCCACGTGCAGCCCCTGGGCGCGCAGGCGGGCCGCGAACGCGTCGACCATGGGTGCGGCCGCCTCGGGGCGCATGGCGCGCGTGTAGGACGGTCGACGGCCCTTCTTCGTGTCGGCCAGCAGGGTGAACTGGCTCACGACCAGCACGCCTCCGCCCACGTCGACCAGCGACAGGTTCAGCTTGCCCTCGGCGTCGTCGAAGACGCGCAGCACGGGCAGCTTGCCCGCGAGCAGCTCCAGATCGGCGTCGGTGTCTCCCTCGGCCAGCCCCAGGAGCACGAGGAGACCGCGGCCCACGCGGCCCACGCACTGCCCTTCGACGCGGACCGCGGCCTCCGAGACCCGCTGCACGACCGCACGCATCGCATCACCTCGGCGTTGTCGAAGCACGAATCTTACAATAGGATGACGCACCATGAAGCCCAAAGCGCGCGACGCCTCCGACGCCCCCCTGTTCGAGTTGCTCGACGAGCTGCTGGCCCTCGACCCGTCGCCGCGCGCGGCCGGGAGCTCCTCGCTCCGGGCGCGGCTGGTGAGCCGCCTCTACTTCGCCGGCTTCCAGGTGGTCGAGGAGATCGGCAACGTGGGCGAGCGCACGGTGCCCTTCGTGCTGGGCGTCAAGGGGCGGCCCCGCTCGTCGGACCGCGCGGTGCTGGTCGCGGCCACGCTGCGCCCCGGGGCGGTCTCCCCGTCGCGATCGCGGGCGGCCGCCGAGGGGTTGGTGAGCAGCGGGCGCCTGCCGGCCGGCGTGGCGGGGGTGGCCTGCGCGCTCGAGGCCATGGCCCGGCTGCGCGAGGCCGAGGTGAATCGGCCCCTGGTGTTCCTGGTGGCGTTCGACGAGGCGGCGCGGGGCTCGGCGTTGCACACGGCGCGGGCGCGCTACGGCTTCGACGTCTCGACCGCGCTGCTCTTGCACCCCACGGCGGGGGGCGTGGCGCTGGCCTCTCCCGGGGTGGCCGCCGTCGACGTGGCGCTCCGTCACCGTCAGCCCGCCTGGCAGGTCGATTCGTTGGCGCACACCACGCGCGTGCGGGCCCGGGGAGAGCGGGCCATCCCGTCGCTGCTGGCCGCCCTGGCGCGGCTGGCCTGCGACGGCGCGCGCGTGTTCGACCTGGCAGGCTCGTCCGACGACGACGGAGAGGCCTCGGGCCTGCTCGCCTCGGGCACGGCGCCCGGCGCCCTCGACGGGCTCGAGCTCGGCCCTGCGCGCCCGGAGCGCGTGGGCTATCCCTTCGGCCCCGAGGTGGTGGGCGCGCACGAGGTGGCCCGGGCGCTGCTCTGCGCCTTCCCCGCGGCGCGGGCGGTGGAGCTCGGCTCCGACCACGACACCCTGCGCCTGGGGCTGCGCCTGCCCGTGCCCGCCGGCGCCGACCTGGCCGCGACCGACGTCGAGCTCGAGCGCGTCATCGGTGGCCTGCCGATCCACCCC
>Ga0233425_10010613_pt1 | contig 11133 bp, 4 predicted proteins | sample Watercolumn_Towu_2_FD_181712 | JGI IMG/M metagenome (GOLD analysis project Ga0233425, IMG submission 181712) | Freshwater microbial communities from Lake Towuti, South Sulawesi, Indonesia - Watercolumn_Towuti2014_140_MG | ecosystem: Environmental > Aquatic > Freshwater > Lake | place: Indonesia...
CCGACCAACCGGAGACCGAGACGCAACGGAGGTTGGGAATCGCCTCGATAATGGCCTCCAAGCGATCGTCTACCCGTTCGCAACAGCCGTAGTAGACAAGCCCGAAACGCTGGCTCAATTTGGCCAGATAGGGAAGGACGAACTCCTTGTACATGCGGGGAGAAAGGGGCTCTGCCTCCTGCGACTCCGCCCAACCCCAGAGATTCTTGAGCGTGACCGGGCCGTCGCTTCCCGCGTCGGGAAGGTCAGAAACATAGCCGTACATCCGCGGGCCGGCCATCTGGTTGTCCGTGTTGAGCGCCAGCAATCCCTCTTGCTCGAAGAACTCGAAGACACGCAGACGATCCTCAAGCATGTAAGACATCAACTCGTGGATCGCGTCTGGGGCGTCGTAAACCCAATAGAGCAAGCCCTGATTCCCGATGAAGCGATAGACCTGCCACGTCAACCCGAAAAAGAAGTTACCGTTGAAACCGAGATCGCCGTACTCGTCGACGTCGAACTCATAGGCAAAGGGATCGTAGTTGCCGAGTTTCACCGGCAGGATGTCGCCGATCGCGTCTTCCAGAATCTCCTTGCGCCGCGCGCTTTCCTCGCGGTCGACGGCAACCGTCCGCGGCTTCAGCTTGCGGACATCTGCCGGCGTGGTGATGGGGAAACTGAAACTATAGGCGATCGATTCCTTCGGACGCTTCGCCGAGTGGATCTGGACCGGTACGCCATAATCGGAGAACACCATCCGCCAGCCGAGCCGGTAGTAGGGCTCCATAACGATGTCGTCGCCTAGCTCCTCGGCCTGCCGCAACTTGATCCGCATGCTCTTCTCGACACTGCGCAGCAGCGGATCTTCGCAGAGAAGCTCCTCGTCGCGCACGAATCCGTCGATCCAGTCGGTCTCGACCAGGATGACCGGCCGCAGTGACTTCAGGTCATGCACGGCCCGCCACGCTCGCTTGCGCTCCTCCATAACCGGATTGGCAGCCCACTCCATCCACTGGGTGGCCAAATCGCGAATCGCGGTGCGGTCGCTGGCTGTCAGCATGGGAAAGCCTCGTGCGCAGTGGGCAGCAGGCAGCAGGAATCGCGGGGAAGAATGACCATCTTGGCACCCATCCCCAGGAGAATGCGCGCGGCTTCGAAACCGAATCCCGAGGAACCGCCGGTGATGATGACCAGCTTCCCATCGACGTAGTGTTGCACGCCACTGCCCCTCCGAGGCGCAAGCAGTTCTCGGGCTTCTAATTGCGAAGTCACGTGTGCCATTAGACAGGAGACAAACGGAGTGTCAATATCCGCAGTCTTAACGAGGTCTTGGGCCTCTTGGAACTCGCAGCGCTCAGGAGCATTCCGATGCGCGCGGGACGTTCGGAAGAACGGCTGCACGGCCCGGATGTGAGACTTTGCCTCCTGCTTGGTCCAGCCGACATCCTGTGCGCCATCGGTCCTGCAAGTAGATCAGTGGCACGCCGGTGGCGCCGTTCTGCGGAATCTTCTGGGGCTTATTCGGGCCGCTCCACCAGCCCGGCTCGGCCAACAACGGAATCGTGTCTTCGTCCATCCGACACCCTTTGGCGCATACGTCGTGACCGCCGCTTGTGCGTGCTGTCGGCCCCAGACCTTATTATCAACAATTAGGTTCGATGAACTGACCGCCGAACTGTGATGCGTATCCTCTACGACCTTCCAGGAGGCCCGCTGGGGCCCGTTCGAGCGAGATGGCCTTTCGTAGGCTGCGGGCGGCAGGGGCAAGGCGACTTTCGTGGGCCGATCGGCCAGGGTCAATCGGCGTCACGTCGCTTTGGGCTGCGGCGGGCTGAAGGGGGTCTTCGTGTGAATCTCTCTCCAACTCTATCGCCGCCGGCGGAAGGCCAGCAGGCTCAACAGGCCGACGCCGATCAAGACCCAAGTGCCCGGCTCGGGCACGGGGCTGGCGCCCGCGCCGCCCGCTCCTGGCAGCACCGCAGCCTCGCGGATCGTCACCGAGCATCCGGCGCCGATATCGAGCGTGTCCTGGACGATCGAGTTGGCCGTCAGGCTGGTCGAGGTGCCGGAGACCGTCGTCTTGCTCCCCGTGCCACCGGAAATATCGCCCACCGCCTGCGTAGAGGCAATCTCAAGGAACCCGTTGTTGACGATATCAACGCCGCCGGCCCCCAAACCGAGCGCGGGCGAGGTGCCGCTTTCCAACCGCAACGTCGCGGCGGCCAAGACGTTGACGTCAGCGATACTCTTGATCGATCCGGTCACCTTGAGCGTGCCGCCGTTGACGGTCGTCGCGCCGGTGTAGGTGTTGGCGCCGGAGAGGGTGAGCGTGCCCGTCCCCGTCTTGGCCAGGGCCAGGGTGCCGCCGGTGCCGGTGTTGTCGGCGATGATGCCGGCGAAAGTGCTGGTGGCATCGTTGCCGCCCACGGTCATGGTCTTGCTGGTGCCGACGGCGTTGTTGACCACCTTGTTCGTCGTGGAGGCGCTGGCCTGGGTGAGGCCGTTGATGGTGGTGTCGAAGCCGTTGATGTCGAAGATGGCGGTGTTGGCCGCGGTGTCGAAGACGACGTTGCCCTTGCCTGAGCCGTTGGGAATGGCGCCGGCGACCCCAACCTGGAGCGTGCCCTGGTTGACGGTCGTCGCGTCGGTGTAGGTGTTGGCGCCGGAGAGCAGGAGCGTGCCCGCACCGGCCTTGGTCAGCCCGCCGTTGCTGATGACGCCGGTGACCGTCAGGTCGTTGGCGTTCGCCACAACGTCGGCGACGGTGAAGGTGCGGGTTGCGCCGCCGAGGTTCACCGTCTTGAGCTGCGACGCAGTGGTCGTGCCGGTGTAGGCAACATTGCCGTTCAGCGTCACCGTGCTTTCCGACTTGCCGCCGTCGCCCAGGATCAGCCCGCCGGTGCCCGTGGTCAGTTTGAAGTTCGTGGTTCCGGAGCCGTCGAGCGTGTTGTTGCTGATGCTGGCTACACCCGCGCCCGCGATGACGAGTGGTAGCGAACCGCCGCTTCCCGTCAGCTTGCCGCCCGTGACCGTCAACCCCGCTACCGTCTCACCGACCCCGGAGCCGTTGAGCTGAAAGATCCCCGAACTCATCGAGATCGTGGCCGTGTTGGGTATCTGCTCGCTGGCATTAACAAACACGGTGCCCCCGTTGATGAGCAGGCTCCCGCCGATGGCGTCGGTGTTCGCGGCTTTGGCAAGGGTCACTTGTCCGGCGGTGACCGTGACGTCGCCGCTGAAGGTGTTGGCGACCGATTCGCCGCCGCCCAGGGTGAGGGTGCTGGTTCCCAGCTTGGTGATGCCGTAGGTGCCGCCGCTCTGCTGAACCTCGCCAAAGAAGGACATGGCGTTGTTGATCGTCAGTTCGTTGGTTCGCGTCAGCGTGATCTTGTTGGGCGTGGTCAGAGCGTCGCCCGCGATGATTGTGGCGCCATCCGTGAACATGTTGAAGATAATCGACTGAGGTCCGGGCCCGCCCACCGTCACGTCACCGGCGAACACGACGTTGTTGGAAAATGTGCGGGCGCCGCTACCAGTGGAGTTGGTAAGGGTGACGTCGGTTGCCGTGCCATTGCCCAGCGTGACCGTGCCGATGCCCCAGTGCCCGCCGACCAGACTCCCGCCACCCGTTTGAACGTCGCTGCCCGGGGTTGCGGAGCCTTTGTAGTCAAGTGAGCCGGCGAGGAGGTTCAGGCCGCCGGAGAAGGTGCTCACCACCGTTCCCGCTCCACCGCTACCGAGTTGCAGGATCCCCGCGCCATTCTGGGTGATGCTGCCCGCGCCGCTGATGAGGGCGGTATTGGTCGAGTTGCCCCCGTTGCCCCCCACGGTCAGCGCCACCGGGTTGGTGTCCGCATTGGTCAGGGCCAACGCAAAGTTACCGGTGAGGGCCCCGAAGGTGGCTGCCGTGATGCCAGTGCCGAAATTGACCGCATTGGCGACCCCTTGGTTCACCGTCGCACTTTGTAGCGCGGCACTATGCCCGATCACCACACCGTTGGCCGTGGTGCCGGTGTTGAAGATCCCGCTGAAGTTGTTGGCGGCACTGAGCGTCAGGACGCCGGTGGTATTGGCCTTGGTGATCGTTCCGGAGCCCGTCAACCCGTTGGTCGTGGCGAAGGCGACGTTGTTGGTCAGAAGATTCAGGGTGAGGGTATTGCTGCTCGACCCCGGATTGAGCTGCTTGGCGGAGATGTCCTGCGTATTGGTCCCGTTCCACTGCAGCGTTGCGTTGCCTGTGAACTGCAACGAACCGGCGCCGCCGCTGCCCAGGCTGTTATTGCCGAAGCTCAGCATGCCGCCTTGCACGACGATATTGCCGGCGAAACTCGCGGAGTTGTCGGCCGTGATCGCGGTTCCGTATGTCGTGCCAATCGCATTCGTGGCTGAGGTGAGCGTGATGGTCCTGCTGCTAGTGCCCGTGATCGTATTGGTCAGTTTGATCGTAGTGGCGCTGCCACCGATGCACTGATTGTCGATCGTCAAATCTTTGTTCAGCGCGACCGTCCCGGAAAAGGTGGGGCCTTGATTGCTCGACCCGGGGTTGGTGGAAATCTTCAGCGTCCCGGAAGACCCGGCGTTGACGGTGATGTTGTTGGCGACGGTGTTGGAGTGGGCGGCGATCAGCGTGGCGTTGTTGGTGTTGCTGGCGGTCGTGTCGCCGAGAGAGATCACGCCTCCGGCGCCACCGAACGACGCCGCGTTGTTGCCGGACACCGTGCCGTTGTTGATGGTGAGTCCGCCGGCGAAGGTGTTGGCCGCGTTAATCGAGAGCGTGCCGGTGCCATTCTTGATGATGCTGCCGTTGCTGATGATACCCGTTCGCGTGATGTTGCCGGTTCCGTCCACGGTCAGGGCGAATGTTCCCAAGTTGATGGTTCCCGCCCCGGACAGGAGAGACGAGGAATTGTTCTGCCAGATCTGGCTGGCCCCAAGGGCGAATTTGGCCGAGCCGGTATTCACCGCGCCCGAACCACTTACCATGTCGATGCCAACGAGGGGCGACCCGAGCCCGTTTAGAGTGAGCGTATTTGCACCGGTGCCGAACGTCACGCCAGCGGTGTTGCCGGCATCAAACAGCAACTGCCCGATGGGCATGTTCGCGTTGGCCGACGGGGCGTTGGTGTAGGAGGCAGCATTCCAGCGGGCGGTATCGGTGCCGGTGGGCGTCGTTCCGCCCCAGTTGGCCGGCGTTCCCGACATGTTGGCGCTGCTGGCACCTGACCAATCGTAAGTGTCAGCCTGGGTGAGACCGGGCGCGGCGAAAGGCGTGATCACCAGGAGCGAAACCGCTGCCATCAGAATCTGCTTGCATCGAGACATGTCTGACCTCAAATGTGTGATTTCTCGGCTCTTCCGTTTTTGGGTGCAAAGGGCGACAATTGGCGGGGAGACCCCCACCGGCTTGCCGGTGGGTGAATCAGATTTACGGGCTAGAGATGCCGCCCCGTGAGAACCTCCGTTTCCGCCGCTCGCCGCCACAGGCGGCGAGCGGCGGAAACGGAAAAAAGGGTTGTGCGGGCCGGGTGTTAGCCCTCAATCTGATTCACCCACGAGCAAGCTCGTGGGGGTCTTGCCGGGAAACACTCCCGACGCTACCTTCCATTTAAGCAGAAACACCGGCAAAGTCCGCCATCTTGGAGCCAGAAAAAGCCCTATTTTCGGCATATTTCGGCGCATGCCCCCCCCCCCTCCGAAGAAGTGTGTTTGGGGCAGTCTCTTGCGCAACTCGTTATCTCACAAGGGACTTGCGCCAATCGGAGGCGTCCGGCGCGGTGATCGGCGATTCCCGGAGGTTGCCCTTGGTTTGACGCGGCCACGGCGGTTAACGCAGCATGCAGGGCTATCAGACTTCGCTTGATCGCTTCGTTGGCCTTGGCTCCGCTCGTGAGAAAGTCCCGACCGAAGAATCCGTGGACTACTGCAATCTGCCCCCATTGCTAAACTTTTGAACCCGTAGGTTATCTTTCTGTTGTGACAACAGATCGTGAGCAACACGTGCTGGAGCTTTTCGTCCGCCATCAGACGCGGATCAAGGGCTTGATTGTGTCCTTGATGGGCGACTTCGAGGCCGTACCCGACGTGTTACAGGAGACGTTCCTCGTCGTCCAACGCAAGGCCGACGAGTTTGAGCCGGGATCCAGTTTCATCGCCTGGGCTTTTCAGATTGCCCGATTTCAAGTGATGAAAGCGCAGGCCCAGCGCAAGCGTGCGGCGGAGCGCTTTTCGGACGCGGTGCTCGAAGCCCTCGCCGCCAGTGCGCCCGAGGAGCCCTTCGACGAAGCCAAAGTCTCGGCGTTAGGGAACTGCCTGGAGAAACTGGCGCCGCAAGCCCGCCGGATGGTGGACCTCTTTTATCAAAACGAACACAAGCCCAGAGAAATCGCGCAGTTGATGCACTGGACGCCCTTGGCCGTGAGCGTGGCCCTGTCCCGCGCCCGGAAGTTCCTGCGCGAGTGCATCGAACATGAACTGGTTAGGGACAACGTATGACCGACGAAAGTTTGGATCGGTTGATTGACGCGCACCTCAACGGCGAGATGACGGAGGCGGAGCGCCACGAACTCGAAGAGCGCCTGCTGCATTCGGCGGCGGATCGCGCCCGATTCTGGCAGCTCGCCGAAACCCATGCGGTGCTGCACGAGGCCCTGCAACGTCAACAGGCCGGCAGTGCCCCCCTCGCCGGCATTCTGCCGCGCGTTCCGCTGCCGGTGGCGTGGTCGCGCCGGTTGACCGGTTCGCGGCGCTGGATGCCCTTTGCTGTGGGTGGATGCGTCGCGTTGCTGGCGCTGTTGGTGTGGGCCATGCGCCCGGCGCCGCAGTCGCATCGCGGTGGAGAAGCCCCTTCGGGCCGCGGTTATGTGGCTGAGTTGCGGAGGGTGGATGGCGCGGTCTGGGCGCCCGGCTCGCCCCGCCTCGAGGAGGGGCAGATGCTCCGCGCCTCGGCACTGAAGCTGGTAGCCGGGCGCGTTGAACTGCGATTCTTCGACGGCGCGACCGTGGCCTTGCAAGGACCGGCCGGTTTCCACGTGTTGAGCGAGGACCGGATGCTGTTGGAAAGCGGCGTTGCTTCCGCGGACGTGCCGCCGTCGGCCGTCGGTTTCACCATCGTCACGCCCGAATCGGAGGTGCGCGACCTGGGCACCCGCTTCGGCGTGGCGGTCAAGGATAGCGGGGTGACCGAAACGCACGTGTTTGAAGGCAAGGTGGATGTGCTTCCCGGCGGATCCTCCGGCGAGAAAGGCAGACCGCATCGGTTGTTGGCGCCGGAAGCAATCGCGGTGGGGCCGCAGTGGGGAAAAGTGGCCACCATCGAGGCCCGGCCGGCGGCTTTTCCCCTGCCGGTGCGCTCGCTGGAAATCGCCTTGCCGTGCCGGGGGTTCGAGTTGGACGCACCGGCCTGGGGCGATTCCAATGGCGAACCGCCGCGCGAGTTTGGCGTCTGGGGCGGGGCGCCCTGCGAGCACACCGGCGCCCAGGACGGAATCGTGCCGCGCACGGGCGCCAGGATGTTGCATTTCCTGGAGGCGTCCAAATCGCTGACGCCGGGCGTGCATGCGCTGGCCTCGGAACGCTGGTGCTGGATCGACCTGCGGCCCTATCGCGGGCAATGGCAGAACCGCCGCGTCACCGCCGAATTCTCCGCCTGGTTCAACAACCTGCCGGGCGATCGCCACAAGCTCACCGCGCACAGGGTCATTGCCGCCACGTTTGGTCCGGGCAGCCAGCCCGGGCCGGAAACCTGGTGGCTGCGCCTGGATCGCAAGAAACCCGGCTGTTCGCTTTCCAACTCCGAAACCGAAATCCGCCCGGACGACGACGTGACCACGTGGGAGCGCGTGGCGACGACCGTCACCATCCCGCCCGACGCCGAGTTGCTGATGCTCGCTGTGCATATCCGCAGCGACGAACCGGATTCCGCTCGGCGCTGCTACGACGGCGCCTACTGCGACGACCCCCAACTTACCATCCGCCTGGGCGAAGCCATCAGCCCTGGCCCGTTGGCGGCGGCGAAGAAATCAAAGGAACCAATACCGCCATCGAAGCAACGAAAGTCCCGCCCTTGAGGATCCACAAGGCCGCGCGGTCTTCCAGCTTGGGACGGAAAATGGTGAGAATTCGCTTGCTGGTCGCGCCGGCTGAACAACCGAGAGTCAGGAGAACGAAGTGAAACAGATCACACGCATTCTTGTTGCTGCGCTGTTGCAAGCACCGTGGGCCGCAATGTGCATCGCGGAGACGGTGGTGTTCGACCAGCCGCAGTGCGCCGGCATGAGCGGGTTTCGCGCGCACTGGAATCTGCCCATCCCGGTGGCCGAGGATGGCGCGCGATTGCTAACCGACAGAGTCGTCAAGGATCGCGGCCAGACGGCCGTGTGGGACGGCGCGAAGCCCGGGCCGCTGGCGTTCGACGCACAGCATCGCAGCCTGCTGGTGCGCTTCCCGAACGCGGGACACAAACTCGCCGAGGCGCTAGCTGCGGGAAAGGCCCTCGAGAAGGTCGAGCTGGTCCTGCCTTACGCCGATGAGGAAATCTGGCCGCCGGGGGAAACCGATTTTCCCAGTGCGGAGGGTTACCGGTTTCGCATGAATTGGGAGGTGGACGCGCTGTGGCGCGGGGTGGTGCGGGAGAAGACGAAAAAGCAGTCGCCGAACCTCGCCTACCGGGAAGAACGGCCGAACTGGCACGCCGTCGCGTTCGCGTTGCGCAAGCCCTGGCAGGCGGACGCCGTTATCGGCCCGACCTACAACGCCGCCGTCAACGGCGCGGTGTATTGGAAACGATTCGGCGCGACCGACACCAACGAGGACCGGTTCCCCGTCCAGTTCGCGCCCGTCGAGGTTTCCTCCTACAAGCCGGAAGGCCGCCTGGATGTGACCGCCGTGCTCAACGACGCCGCGTTTGGCAAGAACCTGGCCGAGCGTCTGCGCGTGCTGGCCGATTGCGGCTTCATTCTCAGCAAGCTGGAAACCTACGACGCCCGGTATTCGTTGGGCGCCTACGAGTGGGCGATGTCGAGCGGGCCGCGCGCGATTCTCATCAAGCAGCCCAGGCTCGTGGTCACGCTGAAGGACGGTCCGCCTCAGAAGCTCGGACCGGTGGCGCCGGCGGACGTGGCGGCGCTCGCGCAGGCGCGCAAGGCAAAACCGGCCGGCGCGCCGACGGCGGTGGTGCCGACGAAGGAGGAAGTCGCCCGGCTCAACGAGCAATTCATGGCCAAGCCCGCGTGGATGCCGGACTGGCAGTTCGCGCACGTGAAGCAACTCATGTCGCTGGAGGGCGGCGAGGTCCAGCCCTTTTACTACCGGGTCGTGCCGGAATTCGTGGTCAAGAGAGTTCACGGCGCGGCGGCGCAGGTGGCGAAGAAAGGCGGCACGGTGGACGCGGACTACGAGGTTTATCTCGCGTGGCTGGATGACATCAACGGCCGTCCGCTGCGTTATTGGGAAGGGCATCTCACCGCCGCCAACGACATTTCGCGCTGGTATAACTTCCGCGACGCCATGCCGGCGCCGATCCAGGACATCTTCGTCCGCAACTGGACGGCGTGGCTGATGCCGGACCGCGAGACGGCGATGACCGACAAGGAACGCAAGAATTTCGCCGACACGTCGGGCAAGTTGATCCACCCGATGGCCGATGATCCGCGCGTCGGTGTGGACGCGACCGGCAAGCAGGCGGTGTTCGGTCAGGGCGACACTTACTACCGCAAGACCGGCGACTGGCGCGGGAACAAGAGCTACTACCGGTCGGGCTTCACGCGGATGATGAGCACGGCGAACTTCAACAGCAGCGCCACGGCGGGCGCGTTGCTCTGCGGCCAGATTGTCGGCTCGGAACGTGCGATGGCCGACGGCCGGGCGGGGATGATGCAGTTCCCGTTCTGGATGTGGACCTACAGCGCCGGCGCCGGGCAGGAATACATTGACCATTACTACTGGGCCATCGCCACCGCCGGCAACAAACTCCTCGGCGACTTCGGCGGGGACCCGCAGGACCGGATGGCCGGTTGGAGCATCGTCAACAAGACGGTCAACGACCTCGCCATCTCGTATCATCCGAACCTCAAGAAACTGTTCGGCCCGGCCAGCCGCACCTACTACGAGCACGTCCTCGGCGTGCAGGACGGGCTTTACCACATTTTGCACGTCGTCTCGCCGCGCGGCGCGCTGAGCGACGTCGAGGCCGGCACGCTCCCCGCGCTGACCTGGAACGAGCCAACCGCGAAGGGCCGGCCTCCGAAGCCTATCAGCGCGTGGGGGCACGACTATCCGGCCCAGGCGGTGGCGCTAAACAGCCTGACCGGCCCGTGGGGAGAGCCGTGGTTGAGCGAGTGGGTGGATGAGAAACCGCTGCCGTGGTCTGCGCTTGTGGAGAAGCAGGGCGATTGGGTGGCCACTTATTTCGGCGAGAACTACGGCCTTACCAGCATCCGCCGCTCCCACCAGCGCATCCACGTGCTGGGGCAGTGGCGGCGCACGGCCAAGTTGCCGGCCAGCATGACTGACATCGGCACGATGGATGTGCGCATCGGGTTCAACCAGACGACCATCGGCAATGACCTCGAAGGCGTGATTAGCCAGCAGGGTGTTTACCGGACCTACCAGCACCGCAACAAACTGATCCTGCTCGCGCAGCCGAAGCCGGGCGTCATCGCCGAGCGCGCGGCGGAACACAAGTTCGGGCAGGGCACCGTTCCGGCGCAGGAAATCAAAAGCGTGCAATGCACCGCCGCCTTGTTCAGCTACGAGCAGCCCGCGCCAACGTGGGAGATTTTCGTGGACGATCGGAAAGTGCCAAGCTTGCCGGCCACGGCGAAGGCCGGACAGGTCATCACCATCCGCGACGGCGTGAGCTACCTCGCCTTCCGGCCCTTGCCGACCGACAATCTTGGGCGCGACGCGGACATCACGCTCGAGGCCGGCCAGCCACAAACGCAGCCGTATCACGAGCAGACCCGCATCCAGCCGGCGCTGTTCATTCACGCGAATTTCTACCGGCGCGCCGCCGCGCTGGGCAAAGGCGATCTCGACAAGCTGCAGCAGGCGCGCTCCGGGTTCGTTGTCGAGATGGGCGACGAGAAGGAATACGGCAGCTTCGCGAAATTCCAGGCGCGCGTGCGGCAAGCGAAGCTGAGCGGCGATTCCAAG
>Ga0233425_10010615_pt1 | contig 11131 bp, 9 predicted proteins | sample Watercolumn_Towu_2_FD_181712 | JGI IMG/M metagenome (GOLD analysis project Ga0233425, IMG submission 181712) | Freshwater microbial communities from Lake Towuti, South Sulawesi, Indonesia - Watercolumn_Towuti2014_140_MG | ecosystem: Environmental > Aquatic > Freshwater > Lake | place: Indonesia...
CGGGGGGGGACCCAGGGCGGTTTGATCCAGCGGATCAGTCCAGGCCCTGGGGAGCGGGTGAAGGGAGGGGGGTGACCAGCGCGATGCGCTCGGACACGAGGTCCACGCGGGCGGGCACAGCGGGATCGAGCCCGTGCTCCCGCATCTGGGCGAGGCGCCCGAGGCGCTCGGCCGGATCCGTGAAGCCCAGCGTCAGCTCGAACCCGCTGCGCAGGACCAGCGAGAAGCCTTCGTGCTCGTCGAAGCGGATCTCGGACAGGTCGGCGCGGGTGAACTCGCCCGAGGCTTCGACGGTCTGCAGCAGGGCGAGAGCGTCGCGCAGGACGCGGCGGGCCAGGTCGGGGTGACGGGCCGCGAGACCCTCGGCCAGTCCGGTGAGCACGGGGTAGTCGAGGTCGCTGCCCCGGGCGCGCTTGAAGACCTCGCCCGAGGCCTCGACGTAGTAGAGTCCATCCTGCTGGAGCAGCAGCACGGGGCGGTGCTCCACGATCCGGATGACGATGGTGTCGGGCCAGCGCCGGCTGACTTCGACCTCGGCCACCCATGGGTGCCCGAGCACACCGCGCACCACCTGCTCCAGGTCCACCTGCCACAGCTCCGAGCCCTGCGGGATGCTGGCCAGATGCCGGACCTCGACGGGCGAGACGTGGGATGTGAAGTCGAGGGCGCCGTCGTCGCCGGGCTGTACGGTGACATTCCGGACCAGCACGTGGTGCACCTGGAACCGCCCGTCCCGCACCGCGTGCGCCCCGGCCAAAGCCAGGCCGATCGACGCAGCTCCTGCGAGGAGCCAACCGATTCGGCCGCGCCGCCGCGGCGAGGGAGGAGCCAGGAGGGGGGTGACCACGGGGGCTCGGGGGGAAAGAGGAGGAGGGCTGGAGGGTAGCGTGGGCGGGGTGGGCGCTGGGGCCGTGGGAGCGACCCCGGAGGGGGAGACGCGACACACCCGATGTGTCAGTTCTACCGCCCTGCAGAGCTATTGACAAGCCTTGGATTCAACCTTTTTTCCACCCGTCACGGGCGCGCTTCCGGTCCTCTTGACGGGGACCGCCCCGAGGCGTCAGAGCACCGCCACCGGGCCTGGTGCTCATGACTTTATTACTCTTTCTTCTTACTTTTTCCGCGATTTGCCCGATCGTCCCCGGCCGACACCGCCCACAGGACCGCCCGCCGCGGGTGGTGGAAGACGCTGAAAAAAAACTGCACAGGCGCCTCTTGACGAAGTCGGTTGTGGCGCGGTGCGCATCGCGAGGTCAGGTCGGCGCGGGCCGCAGGTGCAGCCGGGCTCCGAGCAGCAGCCGCTCCACCAGGTCGTCGAAGGAGATGCCCACCTCGGCGGCCGCCATGGGCGAGAGGCTGGTCTCCGTCATCCCCGGGATGGTGTTCACCTCCAAAAACCACGGGACGCCCTCATGATCCACGATGAAGTCCGCCCGGCACACACCCGAGAGGCCCAGGATGCGCGCCGCGGTCACGGCATCGCGCTGGGCCCGGGCAGCGGCCGCCGGGTGGATGTCGGCGGGCACGACGTAGCGGGTCTTGCCCTTCTGGTACTTGGCCTCGAAATCGAAAAATCCGCTTTCCGGCCGAATCGCCACCACGGGCAGGGCCACGGCGTCGAGCACGGCCACCGTGATCTCGTCTCCGGTGACGAAGCGTTCCAACAACACGGTGTCGCCGTGCTGCCGGCAGTCCTGGACACCGGCGCGCAGCTCCTCGGAGGTCCGGCAGAAGCTGATTCCCAGGGTGGAGCCGCCCGTGGGGGTCTTGGCCATCAGCGGGAGGGGCAGGTCGCGAGGGACCGGGTCGCCCGGCCCGAGCACCCACTGCTCGACCAGGGCCAGGCCGCTGCCGGCCAGGATCTTCTTGGTGAGCAGCTTGTCCATGGCCACCGCGGAAGCCGCCGCGCTGGAGCCGGTGTAGGGGACGCCCATCACCTCCAGCAGGCCCTGGACGCAGCCGTCCTCGCCGTAGCGGCCATGCAAGGCGATCCAGGCCACGTCCACGTCCTCGGCCCTGAGGCGCTCGGGAAGGTCGGGGCCCACATCGATCTCGACAGTGTCCCACCCACGCCGCCGCAGGGCGCCGGCCACGGCCGCGCCGCTCTTGAGGGAGATCTTGCGCTCGGCGGACAGGCCGCCCAGCAGCACACCGACTCGTGTGCCGGGGCGCGCCGCGGTTCCTTCGTTCATCTGACTCATGGATCGTCCTCCTGGGGCGCGTTTCCGCCGGCGGGCGGCCGGCCGAGGGGTTGGAGCCGAGCCTGGACCTCCAGCCCGGCATCGCGAGCGAGGCGCTCCTGGATCAGGCGCGCGAGCAGGTCGAGATCGCGGGCGGTCCCGCCCCCGAGGTTGGCCACCAGGCCAACCTGCTCGGTGGCCAGGCGCACCCGCCGCAGCCGAACCCCTGGCAACGTGCTGCGCGCGAGGGCTGCCCAGAGATCCGGATCGGCTGGAAAGAGCGCCCCAGGCCAGGGGGGCGGCGGCGGCAAAGGCCCGAGCGGCGCCGGCCACAGGCGCCCCCCGAGCAGCAGGGCCGAGCGCGCCGCGCCGGCCACGGCCTCCCCCTCCAGGGTGCGCACGCCGCGGCCGGTGAGCACCTCGATCCGCGCGAAGAGCCTGGCCCAGATGTCGGGGACCAGGTCCTCGCACCAGGCTCCCAGCGTGCCAGGCCAGGTCCGCAGCACAGCCCAGGGATCCTGCGCGCCCGCAGCCACGCCGATCGCCGCGAGCGGCGCGTCCACCCCCACCTCCAGGCCGGCGGGTCCTACCGTGACCGCGGCAAAGGCGGGCCCGAGCCGCAGCAACACCCCGGCCAGGCCCGCGTCGCGGGCGAAGGCGTCGGAGAGCGGCCGCACCAGGCGCGGGGTGGCACGGACCCCGCGCAAGGCGGCCACGACCGCCTCCAACGCGGCGCCGTCGCGCACCACCACATAGACCTCGACCCCACCACCGATGCGCAGGGCGCCGTGGCGCGCCACGGGCTCCTCCTCCCGTACGGTGACGCCGGGGAGGGCCGCGAGCGCGGCGCGGATCTCAGCGCGACGGGCCACCGAGCCGCTCCAGGAGCGCGGTGCACACGCGGTTCACGTCACCCGCCCCGAGCGTGACCACGAGATCCCCCGGCCGCCCGGCCTGCACCAGGTGCGTCACGGCGGCGTCGAGATCGTCCACCGACAGCACGGCCCGGTGCCCGCGGGATCGAAGGGCCGCCGCCAGCGCCACGTGGTCCACCCCGGGGATGGGCTCCTCGCCGGCGCGGTAGATGGGGCAGACCAGCACCTCGTCGGCAGGATCGAAGCAGCGGGCGAACTCCGCCTGTAGCTGGACCACCCGCGAGTAGCGGTGGGGCTGGAACACCGCGACCAGCCGCCGCTGGGGGAAACCGCGTCGGGCCGCGGACAGCGTCGCGGTGATCTCCGAGGGGTGGTGCCCGTAGTCGTCCACCACCATGCGCCCGGCGGCCTCGCCCCGCAGGGTGAAGCGCCGCTGCACGCCGCAGAAACCCTCCAGGGCCTGCGCAGCCACGGCGAAGGGGATGTCCAGCTCCATGGCGGCGGTGATGGCCGCCACCCCGTTGCGCACGTTGTGCACTCCGGGCATCCCCAGCCGCACCTCCCCGAGGCGCTCCGCTCCCCGCCAGACGGCGAAGCGGCTCTCGAAGGCGGAGTAGCCCAGCTCCTCTCCGCGCAGATCCGCCTGGACCGAGAGACCGTAGGTCACCACCCGACGGCGGACACGCGGCAGCATCTCTCTGGCCACCGCATCGTCGAGGCACAGCACGGTGCAGCCGTAGAAAGGTACTTTGTTGGCGAAATCTACGAAGGTATCGACCAGAGCCTCGAAGCTGCCGTAGTGGTCGAGGTGCTCCGGCTCGACGTTGGTGACCACCGCGAGTGTGGGGGCCAGCAGCATGAAGGACCCATCGCTCTCGTCGGCCTCGGCCACCAGCCACGACCCGGCCCCGACCCGGGCGCTGGACCCCAGGCGGTCCAGACGGCCACCGATGATCACGGTGGGATCGAGGTCGGCCGCATGCAGGCAGGTGGCGACCATGGAGGTGACCGTAGTCTTGCCATGGGAGCCGGCGATCGCCAGCCCGTGCTTCATCCGCATCAGCTCGGCCAGCATCTCGGCCCGCCGGATCACCGGGACGCCCCGCGCCTGGGCGACGACGATCTCCACGTTGTCCGGGCTCACCGCCGTGGAGCGCACCACCACGTCGGCACCCGCCACGTGCTCGGCCGCATGCCCGAGGTGGATCGTGGCGCCCAGCGACTGCAGCCGCGCCGTGACCTCCCCCTCGCGCAGATCGCTGCCTGAGACGGCGAATCCGAGGTTCAGGAGCACCTCGGCGATGCCGTTCATCCCGGTGCCACCGATTCCGACCAGGTGGATGCGCCGGATACGGCCGCGGAACATCTCCATCACGACGCGCTCCTGCGCAGGGCGGTGGCGCGGGCCAGGCGGCCCCAGCGGGCCATGCCGGCCCCGATCTGCACCGGGATGAGCCGACCACGGCCGCCGCCGCCCGCGGCATGGGCCAGGGCGGGCGCCTCCAGCTCGGTGGAGATGGACAGCAGGACCCCCACGCTCCACAGGTGCGCCACCAGCGCCGAAGCCCCGTAGCTCATGAACGGCAGGACCAGCCCCTTGGGAGGCACGAAGCCCAGGATGACCCCCAGGTTGAAGAGGGTCTGGGCGCCGAGCACGATGGTCACGGCGCCGGCGACCAGGGTGCCGAAGTAGCTGCGGGAACGCACCGCGATGCGCGCCCCACGCCAGATGAGCACCCCGTAGGCGCCCAGCAGCAGGGCGACCACCGCGAAGCCCAATTCCTCCCCGGTCACCGCGGCGATGAAGTCGGTGTGGGCGAAGGGCAGCCATTTCTGGCTGGACATGGCCTGCCCCAGGCCCTGGCCCCACAGCCCGCCGTGGTGCAGGGCGACCCAGCCCATGATCACCTGGTAGCCGCCCTTGGAGAAGTTCTCCCAGGGATCGAGCCAGGAGGACACGCGCGCCAGGCGGTAGCTGTCCAGCAGCACGAAGGGCACCGCCGCCGCTACGGTGAGGGCGCCGAGCACGCAGGTCCAGCGCAGGGACACCCCCCCCAGGAAGAGCACGAAGCCGACGGTCCCGGCGAGGATCACGGTGGTACCGAAGTCGGGTTGCAGCACCACCAACGCCAGCACCGGGAGGGTGAGCCCCAGGATCGGCAGGGCGGCGTGCCGCGGATCGGTGAGCCCTCCCGGGTGACGGTTCACCCGATCGGCCACCACCAGCAGCAGGGCCAACTTCATGAACTCGGAGGGCTGCAACCGCAGACTGCCGAAGGCCAACCAGCGGGCGGCGCCATTGGCGCGATGTCCCAGCCCCGGGATGATGGCGGCGATGAGGCCGAGCAGACAGGCGCCGTACAGCACCATCCCCACCCGCCCCAGCCGATGCGAAGGGATGCGGGCGAACGCCACCAGCCCGAGGATCCCCAGCACCGCCGCCACCCCCTGGCGTTCCAGGAAGTAGTACGGGCTGCCGGTGGACTCCACCGCATCGATGGCCGAGGCGGAGAACACCATCACCAGACCGAAGAGGGTCAGGCCCAGGACCAGCAGCACCAGCACGCGATCCACGGGCCCGCGGGGGCCTTCGTCACGGGGGCGTGCCGCGTCATCCTCCCCGAGCACCATGCGGGTCAGCAGTTGGCGCAGGGTGGGATCAGGCGGGCGGGCGGGGGCTTGAGCGGGGGTGGTCATGCCGTCTCCAGGGCCAGGGCGCGGAAGATGTCGCCTCGGTGCTCGAAGTTCTGGAATTCGTCGAAGGAGGCGCAGGCGGGCGAGAGCACCACGGTGTCGCCCGGTCGGGCCAACCGGCGCGCCAGGGCCACGGCCTGGGCCATGGTGCCGACCCGGTGCGGCCCCAGCGCCGCGAGGGCCTCGGCGATGACATCGCCAGAACGCCCGAAGCAGATCACGGCCGGGGCGTGGGCCAGGGCCGCGGCGAGCAGCCCGTAGTCCTCTCCCTGCTTCCCGTCACCTCCCAGGAGCGCCAGAGCCGGGCGGCCGAGCCCCAGGAGCCCGGTCAGCGCCGCGGCCACGTTGGTCGCCTTGGAGTCGTTGATCCAGGTGACCCCGCCGCGGTCGGCCACCACCTCCATACGGTGGGCCAGGGCGGTGAGCGCCCCCGGGTCCAGCCGACCGGAGGGCACGCCCGCCTCCAGCGCGAGCATCAGCGCCACGGCGGCGTTCCAGCGGTTGTGGGCTCCGGGCACGCGGAAGCCGGCCAGGGAGACCCGTCGCACCTGGCCATCACCAGGATCCCACAGGCAGTCGTCACCTTCGATCCAGACGCCCGGGCGGGCCCCGATCCAGCGCCGGGAACCGCCACGCCCCTCCGCCAGCCTGGTCAGCAGGTCGTCTCCCCAGGGGAGGATGGCGGCGGCGCTGGGTCCCATGCGGTCGAAGAGGCGGCACTTGGTGGCCCCGTAGACCTCCATGGTGCCGTGGCGGCCGAGGTGATCCGGGGTGAGGTTCAAGATGCAGGCCGCGGCCGGCGTGAACCTCCCGGGCCACTCCAGTTGGTACGAGGAGACCTCTGCCACCACGTAGTCCCAGGGTTCCTGGCCCACCGCCTCGCTCAGCGGTCGGCCGAGGTTGCCGCCCACGAACGCGCGGGAGCCCGCCGCCGCCAGCAGTTGCCCGGTGAAGTGGGTGACCGTGCTCTTTCCGTTGGTGCCGCTGACCGCCAGGATCGGCGCGCGGAGCCGCTCGGCGGCCAGAGCCAGCTCCCCCACCACCGGCACGCCCGCGCCCACGGCCGCCTGCAGGTCGGGCTGGTTGGCGGGCACCCCCGGCGAAAGCACGATGAGATCGGCCTCCAGGAACGCCTCGCGCGGGTGGGCTCCGAGGAGCATGCGGCAGCCGGGCACGGGTTCGAGCCCGGCGCGCAGGTCGGTGCAGGTCACCAGGGCTCCCTCATCGCGGCACAGCGCCGCGGCGGCGCGGCCGGACCGGGCCAGACCGACCACGAGGACGCGGCGGCCGTCGAGGTGCAGGGAGGAGGAGGCGTCCATCACGGGGTCACCTGAGCTTGATGGTGGTCAGCGCGACCAGGGCGAGCAGGATGGAGATGATCCAGAACCGCACGATGATCTTGGGCTCGGACCAACCCCTCTTCTCATAGTGGTGGTGGATGGGGGCCATCGCGAAGATGCGCTTGCCGGTCAGCTTGAAGCTGCCGACCTGCAGCACGACGCTGACCGCCTCGAGCACGAAGATCCCGCCTACCAGCACCACCAGCAATTCGTGCTTGGTGAGGATGGCCAGGGCACCGAGCAGGCCGCCCAGCGAGAGTGAGCCCACGTCCCCCATGAAGACCTGGGCCGGGTAGGTGTTGTACCAGAGGAAGCCCAACCCCGCGCCGACGATGGTGACGGACACCACCGCCAGCTCGGAGGAGCCCTCCACATAGGGGAGCTGCAGGTACTCGGCGAAGCGCGGCACGCCCGTGACGTAGGCCAACAGGGCGTAGGTGGCGGCCGAGGTCATCACCGGCCCGATGGCCAGGCCATCCAGCCCGTCGGTGAGGTTCACCGCGTTGGACATGGACATCAGCACGAAGACCGCAAACGCGATGTAGAGCCACCCGAGGGCGACCGGGGCGCCCTGCCAGAGCGCATCGAACCGGATCACGGCGCCCTTGAAGAACGGCAGCGCCAGCGAAGAGTCGATGGCACCCAGGCCGTAGGCCGCGCCCATCACGGCCGCACCGATGGCGAACTGCCAGACGAGCTTCCAGCGTCCGGCCAGCCCCGCCGAGGAGTGCAGCATGACCTTCTTCCAGTCGTCCACGAACCCGATCGCGCCGTACCCGCCCAGGACGATGAGGGCCATCCACACCAGGGGCTGGTCCAGGCGCGCCCACAACAGCACCGAGATGACGATGCCGAGGATCATCACGGCGCCGCCCATGGTGGGCGTGCCGACCTTGGTCTCCAGGTGTTCCTGAGGCCCGTCGGTACGGATGATCTGCTCCATCTTGCGCTGCCGCATCCAGGTGATGAAGCGCGGGTAGGCCAGGTAGCAGACCACCAGCGCGGTCATCATGCCCCAGGCCGCCCGGAAGGTGGTGTAGCGCAGCACGTTGAGCAGCGTGCTGTCGGCGCCGAGCTTGTCGTAGAGGAAGAAGAACATGGTGATCACCCGCCGCCGAGCAAATGCAGGATCCGTTCCATCGCCATGCCGCGGCTACCCTTGACCAGCACGAGGTCTCCGGGAAGGAGGCGGGCCGCCACGGACCGGGCCAGCGCCTCCGCGCCGGGTGCCACGACCACAGGGGCCTCCAGGCCAGCCGCGGCAGCCGTCATCCGCGGCCCGCACACCCCCAGCAGGTCGATCCCGCCGGACAGGGCGCACTCCAGCAGGTCCCGATGGAGCGCCACCTCGGTAGGCCCGAGCTCGAGCATGTCGCCGAGCAAGGCCACGCGGCGCTTCGCGGGCATCGTCCGCAGGGTGGCCAGGGCGGCTTCCATGCTGGCGGGGTTGGCGTTGTAGGCGTCGTTCAGCACGGTGAGACCGCCGGGCAGGGCCTCGACCCGCATGCGGAGGCCGACCGGCGCGTAGGCCTCCATGGCCTCGATCGCCGGACCCAACGGGCGGCCGAGCGCCAGGACGGTGGCCAGGGCCGCCGTCGCGTTCTGGGCCATGTGCAGCCCGGGGCCGGGTACGCGCCCCCTGAAGCGCCCCGGCCCCACCGTCACCGTGTAGCGCACCCAGGGCACCGTGCCGGCGTCCCCTCCCCCTTCGACGTCGGCGCCGAGCAACCGCAGATCGCAGTCCTGCGACCTTCCGTAGCGCAGCGCCCGCGCTCCCGCGGGGTGGGGCAGGGCGGCCACGCGGGCGTCGTCGGAGTTGACGCAGAGCACGTCGCCTGGCCGCGCGCCGTCGAACAGCTCGCCCTTGGCGCGGGCCACGCCCTCCAGGCTGCCGAGGTGCTCGAGATGGGCCGGGCCCACGTTGGTGATCAGCCGGACGTCCGGCCGGCCGATGGCTTGCAGGCGCGCGATCTCCCCAGCGGCGCTCATCCCCAGCTCCAGCACCAGCAGGGTGCAGTCCTCGGACCGGGCGAGCAGGGTCAGGGGCAGGCCGATGTGGTTGTTCAGGTTGCCCGCCGTGGCGTGGACCCGTTCGCCCGGCGAGAGCGCCAGGGCGGCCAGGGTCCGGGTGGTGGTCTTGCCGACGGACCCCGTGATGCCCACGACCGGCCCCCCGAAGGCGGCGCGGCTGGCGGAGGCCAGATCCTGCAGGGCCCGCAGGGTGTCGTCCACCCGGATGAGCCCGCGATCCCAGCCGTCGGGCACCTCGCCCGAGACCACCGCGCCCGCGCACCCCGCCGCCCGCGCCTGGGCCAGGAAGCGGTGCCCGTCGAAGCGCTCGCCCGCCAGGGCGACGAACCAGGCCCCTGGAGACAGGGCGCGGGTGTCGGTGGTGACGGATCCGGCCGGACCGTCGGCCAGCAGCCGCCCGCCGCAGTGGCGCGCGATGGTGTGGCCGTCGTACCTCACGGCGCCTCCTCCAGGATGGCCCGCGCCACGGCGCGGTCGTCGAAGGGGATCGTTCGATCCGCCAATTCCTGCGTGGTCTCGTGCCCCTTGCCGGCCAACAGGACGATGTCGTCCGGCCGGGCCTCCCGCAGGGCCAGCCGGATGGCCACGGCCCGGTCGGGCTCCACCACCACCGCGGGATCGCCGGCAGCATCCGGGATGCCGGCCAGGATCTGCTCGATGATGGTCAGTGGGGGCTCGGAGCGGGGGTTGTCGGAGGTGACGAACACCAGATCGGAGCCGGCCCGCGCCACCGCACCCATGGGGGCGCGCTTGCCCGGATCGCGGTCTCCGCCGCAGCCGAAGACGGTCAGCAAGCGCCCACGGCGCAGGTCCGCCAGGCAGGCGAGCACCCGCTCCAGGGCATCGGGGGTGTGGGCGAAATCCACGAACACGCGCGGGCCGCCCACGTGGGGCACGGCCTCCAGCCGGCCCGGCGCGCCGCGGGCCCGGGACAGCCCCGCCAGGGCCGCATCCAGGGGTGCGCCGAGCGCCAGCGCCATACCCAGCGCGCACAGCCCGTTGGACAGGTTGTGCCGGCCCACGAGGGGCAGGCGCAGCTCCCCCGATCCGAGCGGGGTGTGGACCCGCGCCCGCGTGCCATCGGCGTCCAGGCGCAGACTCTCGACCGAGAGATCGCCCCCCTGGAGTCCAAAGGTCCAGACGGGCGCCTGGGTGGGGCGGAACCGTCTCCACCCTGGATCGTCGCGGTTGAGCACGGCCAGGCCCGAGGCCGGCAGCAGCTCGTGGAACAGGCGCTCCTTGGCCTGGGCGTAGCGCTCCATGTCGCCGTGGTAATCGAGATGATCGCGGGTGAGATTGGTGAAGGCCGCGACCCGGTAGGGGATGGCGTCGGCGCGGCACGCGTCGAGCCCGATGCTGCTGACCTCCATCAGGACATCTTGACAGCCCTCGTCGGCCATCTGGGCCAGCAGGGCCTGCAGCAGGTGGGCTTCGGGCGTGGTGTGATGGTGCACGACCGCCCCGCCACCGGCGAGCGCGGCCTCGTCCAGGCCCGCGCCACCCAGGAGATTCCCGGTCGTGCCCACCACGCCGCAGCGGTGGCCGGCCGCTTCGAGGGCTGCGGCCGCCAGGAAGGTCACGGTGGTCTTGCCGTTCGTGCCGGTCACGCCCCCGACCCCCAGGCGCTCGCCCGGGAAGCCGTGGAAAGCCGCGGCGAGCCAGGGCAGCGCGCGTCGGGTGTCCGAGAAGCGCAGGACGACTGGGCCCTCGGGGACCTCGACCTCCCGCTCCACCACCACCGCGGCCGCCTGGGACAGGCCCGGCACGAAGTGGTGCCCGTCGACCCGTCGGCCCGGCAGCGCCACGAAGATCCAGCCTGGCGCCACGGCCCGGGAGTCGATGGTCAGGCCGTGCACCGGGCGATGCAGGTTCCCACGCACGAGCACCCCTCGGGGCGGAGAGCCCGTACTCTCCGCCCCTCGGGGGGGCTCGACCCTGGCCCACAGCTCAGCCAGGTCTTCAACACGGCGATGGGAGGACAAGGTGACAGGGGGTGTCGGGGGGGGAGACG